>Ga0190271_10001251_pt1 | contig 14231 bp, 12 predicted proteins | sample Popmic356T_FD_133747 | JGI IMG/M metagenome (GOLD analysis project Ga0190271, IMG submission 133747) | Populus adjacent soil microbial communities from riparian zone of Weber River, Utah, USA - 356 T | ecosystem: Environmental > Terrestrial > Soil > Riparian zone | place: USA: Utah | collected...
ACTTGCATGTATTAGGCCTGCCGCTAGCGTTCATCCTGAGCCAGGATCAAACTCTCCATTGTAATATTCTTCATAACATAATCCAACCAATCTTACGATCAATCTTCATACGCTATACGTCTAAGCTCAACCTCTCTCCAACCAAAGTCTCCCTCAGTTTTCAATCCGCTCAACCCAAACTACAATCAATTGTCCGAAACCTTAACTCCATTTTTCATCTATTCCCTCGCGAGAATTAACTTTTGCAAAAGTACTTCTCAGTACCTCGCAAGGTCCGCTATCAATTTTACATCTATTCAATGAACGTACTATCCGCCACTGGCAGATACTCGTGGTGTCTCTCTCACCCTATTTCTGAAATCCTTCCGATTTCAGCCCTAATTTTCAAATTGGGAGTGCAAAGGTAATTGAATTGGCATTACTACGCAATGTTCTTTCAATTTTTTTTGCCCCACCCTCCTTTCTTACAAAAGGGTCACAAATGTAATTCATGAAGCATACGCACAAAAATTTTTTTGATAATTAGTTATCCACAATGCTTCGGTAGAAATGTGAATGAACGTTGCGAATCCGCTAACGAACTACGTTGATTCTAAATGGATTGCAGGGATCTACCTATACCTTTGGTTTCTTGAACAGCGGAACTGTACTACACGGTTCGCCGAACATAATGCTGGCCGCATGCGGTCTAAGCCTGGAGGTTGCCTCCACATATACAGCTACGGGAACTTCAACCTTGCTACACCCTTTGATCACAACTTTTGAGTCCTTGAACCCGGACCAGTCTACTTTATCCAGCGATTCCCTGAAAATTTCAACCTCCAGTTCCTCTAATGTTCCATAAACAACCCGAGCAGCAAATGGCTCCAAGGCGATGGCCAACAACATATACGCCCACGTCGGAACAATGGCATCAACAGAACAATGAATTGCAACAAACTTGTTTTGATATCCTTCCCAGTTATGACTTTTGATAAAATTCCGGAAATCTTTTTCCCGCAGTACCAAACCTTCAAATAGTTGGTCACTGATATCCAACAACACCCGCTCGCCTGGTCGATAATATTGCTCAAGATCAAAGGTGATCAGGGCACTTGCCGCCACTTTGTTGATAATCTGATCCTGCGTTTTTTCCATGATCCTAGAACACTATTGCCCCTCAGTTTTGTTCGAAGCATCCGATAAATTAGCTGGCTTTTTTACCTTGAATTCTTTCAAATACAGAGGCTCGAATCCACCCAAGTCCTCAATATCGTTGCTTTTGTACTTTTTGTGCGCCATCACACCCATCTGTGCAGCCGACGGTGTGATCCCTGAAACGAAAATAGCATTGCCGTGTGTGATGACGGATCGGCATTTTTCGGACCCATTTCCAAAAAATATGATACGATTTCCATCCAACAGTTCTTCGAAACTTTTTTCGTCTATAATTTTTGCCTCTATCGGATGAATGAGCTTACCATTAAAATCCGAAACAGAACAATAAACCTCCATTCTCCTCGCATCGATCATCGGACACAACAACGCTTTCATCACGTTAACCTTTTTCATCTGTTCTGCAAGCAGCGACAACGTATCGATTGCAAGAAGTGGAACTGACAGAGCGTAACAAATTCCCTTGGCCGTGGACGTACCAATCCGAAGACCTGTATATGATCCGGGGCCGGAAGAAACAGCGATCGCGTTAATCTTGCGTAATTCTACGTCGGCGAGTTTGGACACATCGTCAACTAATTGCGCAAGTTTCGACGCTGGGGAGTGCTCGAGGTGAATTTCCGCTCCCGCCAATAAAGTTTCATTTTCATGAATGGCTACTGAACATACCGTGGTAGATGTTTCAAGGCTTAGGATTCTGACCATTCGCAGGGGAAAGTATTTTACGGTAAGTCTCTGAATCGTTCAGGACCTTGCGCGCTTCCAAAATTGTTTTATCGCGATTTAACGAAACCATTGCGTGTCCTTCATTTTGCGAATAGTGAAAAGCGATCTGTTCCTCCAGTATTTCTTTTATCTCACTTTTGAATCGCGCTAAATCAGCAGACTTAACTGACTCAATTTTATTTTTCAAACCATTAAGTTGCCCTTCAAGCTCCGGATAATAACGTTCCTGTTTGGCGGCGTCAATAAGTAGTTTGGTATTTCTCTCGATCGCCGTTGAATACGAAAACCGCTGTTCCTTTAAAAAATTCAAAAAGCCGTCATAAGCGGCATCGGAAAGATAAAATGATGTCAGGTCAGGTTTGTTTGGATTTTCAGAACAGTATTTGGAGGCAAAATCAAATATGAAACCAGAGCTGATCAATGCGGAAGTAGCCGTTCCCAGATATTCGTCCTCGGTGTTTATATGGGGATCAAGACCGCCTCCATCAAAAACCCTTCTCCCGCTTTTGGTTCTAAATTCAGACTTTAAAGAATCAGCGAACCGCTCCACCGAGCCATCTTCTTTCCTATGCGTATAATCCACGGCTTGAATACATCTGCCACTTGGAATATAATACTTCGCGGTTGTGACTTTCAATTGGGAGTTGTAGGCCAACTGCCTCGTCGTCTGGACCAATCCTTTTCCAAAGGTTTTTTTTCCGATCAATACAGCTCTGTCATAGTCCTGTAAAGATCCGGCAACGATCTCTGATGCCGATGCGCTCCCTTCACTAACAAGGACTGCCATTGGAATCTCCATATCAACTGGATTGTTCAAGGTCTTGTACGACTTATTCCAGTCCTCCACTTTTCCTTTTGTCGAAACCACCTCCTGTCCCCTGGGGATGAAGAGGCTTACAATATTCACAGCTTCGTGCAGGAGGCCACCGGGGTTATCGCGCAGATCAAGAATTATTTTTTTCGCCCCCTTCTCCTTCAGGCTTACCACCGCATCCGCCACTTCACGCGAGGCGCCCGGAGTAAAATCATCAAGCTTAATATAGCCAGTACCTGGCTCGACAAGGCCAACGTATGCTATATTGGTCAACGTAATTTTCTCGCGTCTTATTTTTACAGCTATTTCTTTCTGGCCAAACCGCTTCACTTTTAATTCCACCTCGGTTCTTGGCTGCCCTTTCAGCAGAGAGCTGATATCGCTGGTCGATTTGCCCTGAATGTTTTTTCCATCGACGGAAATTATTTCGTCACCCACCTTTAGCCCTGCTTTGAACGCGGGGAAGTCCTTATACGGATGTGTTATGACTGTTTTTTTATTGATCACACCGATCAATGCACCAATACCACCATATTGCCCGGTCGTGGAAATCCGAAAGGATTCCAGTTCGTCTTCAGAGATGTAATCCGTGTATGGATCAAGGGATTCGAGCATGCCATCAATGCCCTTGCGGATAAGTTTTTCCGGTTCCACTTCATCCACATAATATGCATTTACCTCCTTGAACAAGGTTGCAAAGATGTCCAGGCTCTTGGCGATATCGAAATACTTCTCGGCAGGTTTTCTAAGCGCAATTCCGGCCACAAGGACGAACCCCAAAACAACAATCCATTTAACTCTTCTCCACATACTCTAAGCGCTTAAATGTTTTTACTAGTCTCTCGTGAATCTGAACCGACGGCAAAATGTCTTTCACACTATAAATATAAGCAATGAGCAGTTTGTTGTGAAGGGGAAGTTTTGCCTTGTTAAGACGGTACGCTTCCCGTATCCGTCTCTTGAGGAGATTCCGGTCTACGGCGCGTTTAAAATTTCTTTTGGAAACGGAAATAATAACCTGGTGGTGGGGATGTGCCTGATCTGGGTTAGGCATAAAAAAAACTTTAAAAGGGAATAAATAAAAAGAGGAACCCTTGTCGAAGAGTTCCTGTATCAATATTTCTTTCGAAAGCCTTTCTTCCTTTTGGAATGTAAATCTCCCCATGAGCTGAAATTAATCAATCTCCTTTGGGGGGTAGGTAGCCCAAAGGCAATTATTTATGCTTAACCGTCTTTTCGCTGGAAACCGTGAGCTTCTTGCGGCCATTTCTTCTGCGGTTGGCTAGCACTCTGCGTCCATTAGCCGTTGCCATTCTCTCACGGAAACCGTGCTTGTTTTTTCTTTTTGTGCGGGAAGGTTGAAATGTACGTTTCATGGCGTCAAAATTTTACCCCTTTAATAAAGGGCTGCAAAGATGCCCAAGATTTTCTTTATTTACAAGATTCCAAGTCAGGATTTCAGAGGATTTGGATTATTTCAATTTATTAGCTTTTGATTACCAATGATTTAGGCTACCAAATCCGCCAATATCTTCTTTACCTGCTGTACCTCCAATCTGGGACCGAACTGAGAAACCACCCGTGATGACGCCAGAGAAGCAAGCTTTCCCGCCTCAGCATAACTGTGTTTGTGCGTGATCCCATACATAAAAGCGCCAGAAAACATATCTCCAGCTCCGTTAGTATCGATCGCTTTTACATTGTAGGGCTCAATATTAATATAGGTATCCCCGTCAAAAATCAACGCGCCATTTTCTCCAAGGGTTATAACAAAACGTTTTGCGATATCCCGCAATTTCTCCCGGGCCTCTAACACCGTATTTGTTCCTGAATAGATCATGGCCTCTTCTTCGTTGCAAAACAGCAGGTCCACGCTGGCGCCAACAATTTCCTGCATCTGGGCCGAGAAGTATTTCACCATGCTGGGATCCGAAAACGTCAATGCAACTTCAATTTTGTTTCGCTCAGCAATTTTCTTTGCCGCCTTCAAGGCCTCGAGGCCCTTTGGGCTTGCCACAAGATAACCTTCGAGATAAACGAAGGTTGAATCTTTGATAGCATCCTCATCAAGTTGCTCGGGTGATAAGAATGAACTGACTCCCAGGAAGGTATTCATTGTACGATGCGCATCCGGTGTAGTCATCACGAGGCAACGTCCTGAATGCCCGGGAGGGCAAGTTTCATATTTGAGATTGGTGTCGACTCCAATACGCTTGATGTCGTCCAGGAAGAATTTTCCTAAATCGTCCTTCGCAACCAGACATGAATAAAAACTTTTTCCTCCAAATTGGTTTACTGCCACAACGGTATTACCGGCAGAACCTCCTCCTGACATCCTACTCTTTTTCATATCAATGACCTTCATCAATTCCAGCTGACGCTTTTCGTCAACGAGGGTCATCACTCCCTTTTCAATATTATTTTTTTCAAAGAAATCATACTCAACCTCGGTAACGATATCAACAATGGCATTACCGATACCATATACGTCATATTTTTTCATGCCTGAATTTTTGGCAATGATAGGTAAAAGAGGATTAAATCGGTAGCGGGAGGAAGCTTATGTGTAAAAGAGCGAAGTTTTGTACTTGTCAGACAACCCTGGCTGTTTACTATCGCGCCCCTTTAGGCTGAATGCTCAGCGTGTTTTTATACTTTCTGGCGCGGTCAGGATAATCCGTTATAAGGCCGTCGACACCCATACCCTTAAGGGATAACATTTCGGAAATTTCATTCACGGTCCAGGGTATTACGCGAATTTTTTGCTGATGCAGATAACTTACCTTTTCCCTGGATAGAAGTTTAAAATTAGGACTATATGTCGATGGTTTAAAGCCAAGATCTTCCAGATTGGCATCGATTGATTTTGTGTTCTCCACCAGAGCCGCAAGGCGTATGTCGGGATATTTCCGATGCCAGTACTTTAACACGCGAAAATCAAAGGACTGAATTACCACTCTGTCGAGGGGAATGTATTCATCGACGAGCTGGTAGACGAGATCAGAGAATTCCTCAACCGGAGGATGAAACTTCTTGTCCCCCTCAGGTGAACTTTTGATCTCTATGTTGTAATCCACTTCGTATGACGCATAACTCTTGATGTGATTTTCAACTGCAACAATCACATCACGGAGCAAAGGTTTTGAAACTTTGATCTTTGCCTGCTGAGGGAATCTATCATTGCCCTTCGATCCACAATCAAACCTGGCGATGTCATCGTAGGTCATCTGGTAGATATTAAATTTCTTCTCCTCTTTTTCTGTGTAGCCGTTTCCGGTCGAATCGAGACAGATGGCTGCCGACATCCATGGTTCATGCGAGACCACTACCTGACCATCTTTAGTGATCGCCACATCGAGCTCTACTGTAGTGACTCCGGAATCCAGTGCCAGCAAGAAAGCAGGAACAGAATTTTCCGGCCTGAGTCCCCGCGCACCGCGATGACCCTGAATATCAAATCTCGGAATGTACTGCCCCGACGTTGTCAGCAATACAATCAACCCCCCTATCACTATACTTGTTGCTCGAAAAGTCATGATTCAAAGATAGGACTGACGTCGCATACTTCAAGCCTAAAGTTTAAACATTTGTAAACATGCTCCGCGTTTGACCGCCAAAGTCTTCTGCCTCATCGATCACGTTGTGGCTTAACCCCGGATATTCGAACGAACTTTTCCCTCAAGTAGAATACTTTTTTAATTGTGATCATTTAAGTTGCTAAATTCGGATTCAATGGAGTTGACAGATTTCAGGAAAATATTTGACAGGAACTACGATGCTGTCAAGAACTTCCTCTATTATAAGTTGGGAGATATTGACCTTGCGGAAGACCTGGTACAGGAAGTTTTCATGAAAGCGTGGGAGAAACGCGAGAGCATAAGATTAGACACGGCACAAAACCTATTGTTCACGATTGCAAACCATCTTGCCATAAATCATTTCAATAGTGCCAGAGTCCGGTTTGAGTTTAAGTTGAAGGACCAACTTCGTGTCACACACGAGTCGCCTGAGTACGTGATGGAGAAAGATGAGTTTGCAAAAAAGCTTGAAGCGGCGATCGCCTCTTTACCTGAAAAACAAAGAATCGTATTTTTGATGAACCGTATCGATGGACTAACTTATCGGGAAATCGCGCAGCGACTTGAGCTAAGCGTCAAGGCCGTCGAAAAAAGAATGCACGAAGCCCTGGAACACCTACTGAACAAAACGGAACATAAACTCTAAGGGATGAGCCGCGAAGAATTGATAAACGAGTGGATTGCAGGGCGATTGTCTACGGAGGACCTTGACAAGAAAATTGCTGGAGCTGAAGATGCCGACCAGCTGAAAGAAATAATCTCGAGGTCGCAAATGCTTGATGTTCCTAAGAAACGAACGAAGGAGGAAGCGTGGCAATTGCTGTCATCTCAGATTGAAGCTGGCGACCACGCAAAGGTCGTAAGGTTGAATCCGTCGATTATTTTTACTATCGCAGCTTCCGTTGCTTTGATTGCTCTTGCCTCCTATTTTATTTTTACGCTACCCGAATCCGTTGAAGCCCCGAGAGGACAACACATCTCCCATTTACTGCCAGACGGGTCACAGGTTTGGCTCAATGCAGACTCGGAGATATCGTATCGGAATTTCGGTCAAGATGAGGACAGGAAAGTGAAACTTACAGGTGAAGCGTACTTTGACGTTAAGAAGGGAGGATCTTTCGAGGTAATCGGAGAGAATGGCACAGTCACTGTCTTGGGTACCAGCTTTAATGTCAATCTTAGGGATAATACACTCGCCGTATCATGCTTCAAGGGATCCGTTGTGGTAAAAAACAAAACGGGACAAAGCCAGACCTTACGTGCCGGACAATCTACGCGGAGCGCAGAACAAACGCTGACACCAGCGACTAGATTTAAAGCAGAGAAGGAAGCATCGTGGCTTACGGGAGATTTTTATTTTGAGGCCGCGCCGTTGGAAAAAGTATTTGCTGAACTTGAACGGCAATTTAATGTCGACATAGTTTATAAGAGGAATGACGTACGAACCTATACCGGCTACTTTAACAATTCCAACCTCGATGAGGCGCTGCAATTAATATTTCAACCCATGTCTTTACCCTACCGGAAAGAAGGAGACAAAATTTATGTTGAGTAGCGTATTTGATTCAATGAAGTATACGTTAAGCAATGAACTTCAACTCTGCGATCTGTGCGTGCACGCCTGACGACTACAATAGCGCTTCTTTTTTTCGCAGGTTCGATTTGGGCTCAGGATGTGTTTATTAAAGAAAATTTTCAGAATACTCCACTCGAAGAAGCCCTAAAAACAATCCGCAAGAATTACAATGTCAAGATCGCATATGACAATCAGCTCATTGAGAATATTGTTATCTCTAAAAAACTTGACAACGTAAGGCTGAACGACGCGCTGGAACAAATTCTTTCCAACACTGGCGTGACCCATCGGATGCTGAACGGAAAAGTTATTCTTATTCCCAGCCAAAACGATCCACCAGCTGCCGGCCCGATAAGGTCTGATGTAACAGTCTCAGGAGTAATTAAAGATGAAGAGACGGGTGAAACATTGCCAAACGCTACCATTTATGTGATCGGAACCACTGCAGGCACTACCAGCAACACAGATGGCTTCTTTACGCTTGTGAAAATACCGTCCGATACCTGCACACTGACGATTAGTTATCTCGGATATGTTTCGCAAAAAATATCATTAAAAAACGTTTCGGATTTATCAAAGGCATTTATCTCCCTTCGGGCTGACCGTAAGGTGCTAAGCGAAGTACTAGTAACCGATCAGTACGAATCCCCGCTGGCTGTTACGGAAGAAATAAGTAAATCAGCTTTTGATCCAAAGGCCTTAACAAGTCTTCCTTCTCTTGGCGAACACGATATTTTTAGAACCTTGCAACTTCTGCCAGGAGTCGGTGGCACGAATGAATCTTCCGCAGGCTTGGTTATCCGTGGATCAATACCCAGCCAGAACCTCATTCAATTAGATGGATTTACCATCTATCATCTCGATCATTTTTTCGGAGTGTTCAGCGCCATTAACGCAGACTTTATAAAGGATGTCCAAATTTATAAGGGAGGTTTTGAGGCGAAATACGGAGGGCGCGTATCAGGTGTGGTAGACATTACGGGCAAGTCCGGCAATACCAACTATGTTAAAGGTACCTTCGGAATTAATATGATCAGCACTAATGCCACTCTCGAGATTCCTGTAGGAAAGAAAGTATCGATGCTATTCTCCACACGCCGCGCTTATTCTGATATCATTCAAAGCTCTCTTTATAAAGATCTATTTAACGTAGCGCGAAACAACGACGAACAGATCAAGCGTCCATTCGAAGATCCAAGGCTTGACGCTATTGAACCCACGTTTTACTTCTATGACTTTAACTCCAAGATTACGTACAGGCCGACAAGAAAAGACAATATTGCATTAAGTATATACGGAGGTAAAGACCACTTATATGGAAGTAAATCCGACTCGATAAAGGACGTCGCACAAAATATTTTCTTTAAGGAGTCAATCGATGAAAATACAGTGTGGGGTAACAATGGAGTCAGTTTGCGATGGGGCCGGCAGTGGACTCCCAAGTTTTACACAAACATCAAAATTTCAGGCTCAAATTTCTTCCGGGACTACAATTTCAACTACGGTTATAATCTCGACTCAACGAATTTCAGCCAGGAAGCCCAGATCGGATTTGTCCAGGAAAATCGCGTCGAAGACTCTAACATTGCCATAGACCACGAATGGCTGGTGAGCAAGAAAGTAACACTTGAATTTGGTGTTTCCGGCGTTGGATATAAGATCCATTATAAGACCGCGTCGAATGGAGTTGTTGGTGAGGAGCGAAATGAAGATGGTAACATTGGCAGCTTATATACCACTGCAAAAATCAAACTTTCCGATGCTGTTGAAACTTCTATAGGCATACGATCAAATCACCATGAAATTAATCAGGAGTGGTATAATGAGCCGCGATTAGGCCTGACGTACAAAGTGAATGGTCGCTTTATTCTGAAATCAGCTGTGGGTCGTTATTATCAGTTCGTGAATCAGGTTCCATATGACGACCCGTATCTTGGCATCCAAAACTTCTGGGCGTTTTCAAATAAGAATGGAATCCCAGTGGTTGAGTCCAATCATTATATCGCTGGAGCAACCTATAGACTTGGCAATTTTCTCTTCGACGTAGAAGGATATTACAAGGACGTAGAAGGTGTGGTGGAGTTTAACCCCGTACCATATTTTGTAAAAGAGGGTGTATTGGATCAGGGTTTGATCATCAATGGAAGAGGTAGAATGAGTGGAATAGATTTCCTCCTTCAAAAAGAGGCGGGTATATACAAGGGATGGTTAGCTTATTCTTGGAGCAAATCCCTTCACTCGTTTCCCTCCATTGAAGATGGTGCGTTTTTTCCATCACTCCAGGATCAACCCCATGAGATAAAAGTCGTAAACATGCTCCGGCTTGGCCGTTGGGACCTTTCACTCTCATGGATCTATGGGTCGGGTAAACCATATACGAAGTATAACATCACCTATTTTACAGACGTCAACGGCAATGTTGAGGACTTCGTGGTAACGAAAGATCCGAGAAACAGCAGCCGGCTTCCTGCGTATCACCGACTAGATGTATCCGGATCATACAATTTCTCAATTGGCAAAGTAAATGGTCAGATTGGCTTGTCGATTTTTAACGTGTACGGAAGAAAAAATGTAAAAACGCGTAAGCTGAGCATCCCTTTTCTGGAACGAACATTACAAACGCCGAATCAACCTGAACCCGAGTACAGGGATCTCGTTCTGATTGGATTTACACCCACGTTCTTCCTGAACGTTGGATTTTAAATTTTTCCTCAGAAACCCCCAGAATCACCCATTTTCACCTTTTTGAAAAAATTTCTGCGGCCGCAGGTAGGGTAAATCAATGTCCTCTTGTATTACCCCATGAACACCAACACATGGGTAATAAGGAACATATCGAAGGCACGGGCGATCTACTGAAGGATAAAATTCTCAATAGGTCAGCGCAGCTTGCTGTTCCACAAAGAATTGGCAAAGTAGAAGCATGGGAAAAGATTGAGAAACGCCTGACAACAATTACTATGTCAGGCAAGCAGGTCAGACTGGAGTGGGGCCATTTCTTCAAAATTGCGGCCTCTCTTTTAATTGTAGCCCTGGCCGCCTATGTAGTTTATCATCAACAAGAGGTGGAACTTTTCACTTCACGGGGAGAGCACCGCCTTATTACTTTGCCAGATCACTCAACGGTACTCCTGAATGCCGAATCATCCCTTCATTACAATTCACTTCTTTTTTCTTTTACCCGGAAAGTGTATTTCGGTGGAGAAGGTTTTTTCAGCGTTCAGAAGGGAAGCAGGTTTGACGTTGTCAGCGAGAATGGTACCGTAAGGGTACTTGGTACTCAGTTTAACGTCGTGACACGCGACAATACCTATGAAGTATCATGTGTTGAGGGGAAAGTAAGCGTTCAAAATCGGCGTGCTTCAAAAGTTGTTCTTACTGCCGGGTTGCGCACATTTTTGTCGAACAACAATCTGCAGCAGCCCGCACCCGTCGGACCAGAAGTAACATCGTGGACCAATGGAGAATTCTACTTTGATAATGCCCCGCTTTCGCAGGTCGTCAATACGCTGTCTCTTCAGTATAATATAACTGTTCGCCTCGAAAATGTGGACGTCAGGTACTATACCGGATACTTCACAAAGTACGATCTGGAAGAAGCATTAAAGCTTGTATGCGCTCCGCTGGCGCTCAACTTCGAGATACTCAATACATCAGAAGTAAAAATCTCAACTAAAAAATAACTATTAAACCATAATCCAAATGAAAATGAAAATGAAGTCGTTAAAAGCCAACATTGTACTATCAGTTGTGGTCTTGTTGTCGTCGTGTATGGAAGAGCAAGTCAAACCACAAGACTCAAAGAACACTACAGAAACTGAAAAAGTAGCGTTGATGAAAAACAAGCTGGACTACGCCGCATTTAATTTGCTGGGAACGAAGTTTAAGACACTTTCCCCTGGACGCGCCCAGACAGGAGTTCACAGATTCAGCGGACTCTTCAATAGCAAGGCAGAAGCCTCACGCGTTGCGAGCGGTTGGGATACCTGCGCATTGGTAACTATCACCGAAAATGGCGACGGCACGTACACCCTCATTCTCAATTTTGGTGAAGGATGCGAAGATAATGGCAGATTCATCACAGGCGTAGTTGCCCTCACAGGAAGCGAAACCGACACGTCCGGCGTTTTCAAAATCGCTTTTGATAAATTCTCTGAACGTGGCGTTGATGAAGTAATCGAAAATCCATCTACTGTAAATGGGTTTTACGAAGGAAACTGGAACATCAGTTTACACAACGGAATTAACTATGACGAAAGCTTCCGCACCGCGTTTGAAGTAAATTATAAGAACGGGGAGAAGGAAACCATAGCAGGCGAAGGCGAACTTGAGGGAAACCTCGACGGCTTTATCGTAAACAAATATGATTTTATCGGATCGAACCTGAATCATGACACGTACGCCGCAGTGGTAGTAAATCCCCTGGTCTATAATTTCGATTGTAAATCAGCAACAGTATTCACGAAGGGAACAGAAGGATTTAAAGTGAATGAAAACTCTGCTTCTATTGACTTCGGTCAGGGCGATTGCGATAATATCTTTACCATCTTCCTGGAAGGAGTTACAATCATAATAGATCTGGATAAGATTAATGCCTGATAGGAAAAACAAGATAGCCCGCGTTACAGCGGGCTATCTTTTAATTCGGGGGTTACTTCAAGCTTGTACCCGACGCCGTGAATTGTCTGAATATTGACTAAAGGTTCATCTTTAAATATTTTTCGGAGGCGTGAGATAAATACATCCATGCTTCTTCCAACAAAATATCCTTCGTCCTCCCAAATCGCTTTTTGAATAATATCCCTTTCGATAACCTTGTTTTGATGAATACAAAACAAACGCAATAGCTTGGCTTCTTTGGATGTCAAGGTCAGAACCTCGGCGCCCGATTTAATTTCCTGGCTATCGTAATCAAAAATAAACTGCCCGAGGTGATGCCTGGATTTAATATCGGCGCGCGACGGGCTGTTATAAACGCGTTTGAAGATGGCCTCTATTCGAAGTAAAAACTCCTCGATACTGAACGGTTTGCTGATATAATCGTCTGCTCCGATCTTGAATCCCTGAATGCGGTCCTCCTTTAGATTTTTTGCCGTCAGAAAGACAATTGGTACCCGGACATTTAGCTTGCGAATATCTGCAGCCAGAGTAAAACCGTCTTTTTTTGGAAGCATTACGTCCAGCACGCACAGATCAAATTCTTCTTTCATGAAGGCACTTAAAGCGGTTTGCCCGTCCCCCAGCGCGCAGGTAACATAACCGGCCATATCCAGATTATCCTGCAGCATAAATCGCATGCTGTCGTCATCCTCCACCAACAGGATTCTGCGGCGCATAATCAAGTGTTTTGAAAATGTAGCTCGAAACGACTGCCTCTGTTTAATTCGCTGGAGACAGAAACCTTTCCCTGATGAGCGTTTACTATTTCGCGAACATAAGTAAGACCCAGTCCAAAACCCTTAACATCATGCACATCCCCTCCTGAGGCTCTGTAAAATTTTTCGAAGATGTAACGTTGAACATCCCTGCTCATGCCAATGCCTTTATCGGCGATTGTGACTACAACTCCGTCGTTCAAATTGCTGGTTGTGATTGTTATATCGGGTGGTAATGGTGAATATTTATCGGCATTGTCGAGCAGATTATAAAACATATTTGCAAGATGTAACCGATCACCTGATATGAGTGGCCTGAAGGCGTCCAGCTTGCTTTTAATTTGCCCTTGCCTGGTTTGAACCCTCACTTGAAAATTCCGAATTACCTCTTCAATGATTGAATGCAGGTCTACCTCATTTTTTTTCAAAGAGATTTCGCCCTTCTCAAGCCTTGCTGTTTGCAAAACCTGCTCGACCTGGGACTTAAGGCGTTCGTTTTCTATATAAACAATATTCGCATAATGAGCGGCCTTTTCCTGGCTGATCTCAGTTCCTGCCTTTCGGAGCACCTCGCTTGCAATTGAAATATTTGCAATGGGTGTTTGTAGCTCATGCGTCATATTGTTTATAAAATCAGCCTTGACCTCAGCAAGTTGCTTTTGTTTGGAGAGGTCGACGATCACAAATCCGAACAGTACAAGTATCGCGAGGAACGTAAACGCTGAAAATATCCAAATACCAAGGCCGCCAATGATCTCAGCTTTCTTACCAGGAAATATTATCGAATAATCCATTGCCGATTTATTGGGCAGAGTCCTTTCCAGGCACGTAGGTTCAGCTTTGGACGCAACCCCATTTTTATAAAAAGCTCCCAACGTAATGGCCATTGATCGTTCCTCGTATACTATTATTTCGAACGGCAGCAGCAAATGGTATTCAGGAAATGTTGTCTTTAGCAGCGAATCCAGTAAATGATAATCTATATAATTATTATAATCGACGTAATA
>Ga0190271_10001252_pt1 | contig 14225 bp, 8 predicted proteins | sample Popmic356T_FD_133747 | JGI IMG/M metagenome (GOLD analysis project Ga0190271, IMG submission 133747) | Populus adjacent soil microbial communities from riparian zone of Weber River, Utah, USA - 356 T | ecosystem: Environmental > Terrestrial > Soil > Riparian zone | place: USA: Utah | collected...
ATATTAGTCCAGTGCTCACCAGCATCAATACTATAATATACTTTTTGGCCATCAGTGAATCCTCCCATGGTAATCCAAACCTGAGATGAATTGGAAGGAGATACTTCGATACAGGTAATTTTAGTGATCGTAGCAGGCATACCAGGTTTAGTCGTCAACTGTACCCATGTGTCGGCTAAATCATCAGAGCGAAAGAGTCTTTTATCAGATCCGCGATCATCATCGTCTTCTTCCGAATTCCAGCTGGCACCACCTGCCGCATATATCCGGTTTCCATTACTTGGACAGGTAGTTAATGCCCATCGGCCATTAGCTCCTCTGTTAGACCACGAACCACCTGCGGTGAGCGTTCTATAAACTGCGCCCGAACTAACAAAAACATAATTGCTATTGCTATAGTTCATCGCGATTCTTTTGAACCATCCGCCGCCTGTTCCGCTCTCACCAGTAAAACTTGTCATAGTAGCATTGGAACGATATAGATTTGTATTGACCGAAATCCATGCAAGTGTGGTGGAGCCATTATCGAATTTGGTATCATATCCGTCGCCACTTATCATTTTACTAAAGGCAAGAGTATTGCCCTGTCGTAACATTCCTCCATTATCCTGTGCGCCTGCAAACATATAATCCTCGTCTGCGGTCGAAATATCAAAATGATAAAATTGCGAAGCTGTGAACCCAACATATTTGGTGGCATAAGTAACACCATGATCCGTGCTTTTATATACTCCACCATCACAGGCAACATATAATGCATTATCCAACGGGTTATAAGCAAGATCATGTATGTCGACATGTACATAGTTCGGGGAAGCGGCATCGCCCGAGCTATTAGATCCACTAAAAGCGGCGGCGCCATTTGTGCTTCTATAAATGTTTAATGCGCCGGTCAACACAATGCTTGCATTGTTTGAAGCAGTAGTTATATTAAACATATATTGTGGTAACCCATCGGTAAGACCATACAAAGTGGACGTTTGAAAGAGATTGTCGCCACTGTTGGTACTTCTGAATACACCTTTATTCACAATAGTATTCTGGTAGTTTATGAAGGCTGCCATCACATACAGGTAGTTTGGATTGGCCGGCGTTACCGATAACGCAATACGAGTGCAGGAATCCCAGGGTATATTGAAGTTATTGTTTTGATTTACAAAACTGGCACCGGCATCATTCGATATATAAAAAGTATCTGCCGATGCTGCATATACCCTGGTGCTGCTTCCGGGTTTCCATTCGATATCGTAAAAACGATTTTCCGCATGGGAAACTCTTGTCCAGGTATTTCCTCCATTGGTTGTTCTGTACAATCCTCTACTGGTAGCTGCTAACAATATATTTGCATTGGCAGGATGCTGTACCAATTTATAACCTACATAAAATGAATCTGTATTATAGAGTGTGCCGGTTTGTTGCCAGCTGGTGCCTCCATCTGTTGACTTTAAAACACCAATTGAAGGACGGATATAATCGAAGCCCTGCACAAAACCATTTTCGCCCAGGTTGCTGTCTCCATCACCAGTTAACGCATAGATCACATCAGGATCGGACCAGCTCACTACCAAACCAGATATACCGAGCGAAGGAATAAATGAATTCAGGTTTGTCCACGAATCGCCTCCGTTTACTGATTTGAAAATTCCCGCTGCCGGGGTGCCGACAAAAATGGTGTTGGGATTTGTTGGATGAAACGCGATGCGGTCGGCGCGCCCAATACCGGTAGTATTTTCTGATCCCATTAAATTGTTAGTAGGACCTACCAGGCTCCATGCACCTGTAGCGGAGGCATTGGGTGCAACCTGCGACTGATAACGTTGAATGGCTTCATAGGTTTGCTTACTATAATTTTGGATTGTGCCGTCTGCATTCTGTCTTCCTTCGAGGTACCAGAGTGATCTTGCGAGGTATTTTTCCTGTTTATCGTAGAAAGTTCTTTCTTTCGAGTCCGCAGTATACTGCGACTGTTTTGTTTTGATATACCTGGTCATTTCCCTAGCGTAAGAAGAAAAGCTTTTATCGCTCTGCAAACGTTTCGCAACTTCAGCCGGTATTTTTACCTGTGCGTTTGCAAAAAGGCCCATTAAAATGATAAAAAAGAAGAAAAGCGTTCTCATAATTAGTATTGTCTGTATTTGGTTACTACTTGCCTGATGACTATAATTTGAGTGGTGAGCTGTGAGCAATGAGCTACAAGAAATACGATTCTTTTCATTTCTTATCGTTTAATAATTTTTACAGAATTAAATTGATTGCTTCCCGAGGATATAAAATAGTTCCCAGCCGGAATAGTTTGCAGATCCCAATTAAGGAGGTTGTTGCCCTTTATTAGTTTGAAAAATTTAACCCATACTATTTTCCCATTGACATCATGCAGGAAAAATTGAATCGTTTCATTTTTATGCGATTGTATAGTTAGTGTGGCCGTGTTGATTACAGGATTGGGGGAGATGGTTATCGGAGATTGTCTCAGCGCGGCGTTTATTCTAATTACTTTTGAATAAGTAAAACGTCCGTCATCATCAATCATTTTCAATCGATAATAATTGTCGTTGCTAATAGCTATTGAATGAATAAAACTATATTGATGGAGACCATTTGAGTTCGCTGCTTGCTGAACTCCAACTTTTTTAAAGTGTAGTCCATCTTCTCCCCATTCAATTTCAAATGATTTTGAATTGACTTCTTTGGTAGTTTGCCATTTTAATGTTATCCCGTTTGTAATGGAAATTCCCGAGAAATCTAACAGGCTTAGTGGCACTGTACTACCCACTCCCAGTTTTAGTATATAAGCCGATCGCGTACTTACGGTGTAACTGAACACGGTAGGGCCCGGGTCAAAGTCTACTGTTTCCTGGAAAAAACCGGTTGCATATACATTACCCGCTGCATCTAATGAAAGTGCTAATCCGTTGTCGATGTTAATGCTTCCTATTTTTATTGCCCATACAAAATCTCCGTCGGTATCCAGTTTCGAGATAAATATATCCGCGCTTACTCCCGAGGCTGTGAGGTCAAATGTTGCGGGGCCGGGATCGAAGTCACCCGTATTCAGAAAAAGCCCAGTGGTAAACACATTTCCATTAGCATCTACACCAATATCCCTGACGCCTTCTGCATTCGCACCTCCCAATCGTTTTGCCCAAACAAGGTTGCCGCTGCTATTTAATTTCAGGATGAAAATATCGTCACCGCCGAGGGAAGCAATTTCGAAAGTGCCCGGACCTGGATCAAAATCAGGAGTAAATGTAAATCGCCCGGTAACGTAGACGTTGCCGGATATATCAGTAGTTATCCCGTGGTCGTCGTCGCTTCCTATTCCTCCAATACTTTTTGCCCAAATAAGATTGCCTCCTGAATTTAGTTTCCAGATAAAGACGTCGGCTGCACCTGCAGACATGAGATTAAATGTTGAAGCACCTGGATCAAAATCTTTTGTGCCCTGGAACCACCCAGATATAAGAATGTTGCCACTGGCATCTGTTGTGATCGCACGCCCCTGGTTGGAACCAGCGGGTATTTGTATCGCCCATACATAATCGCCATTTGAGTTGAGCTTGGAAACAAAGCAATCATTCTGTATTCCCGAAGACATGTTAGCCGTTCCGGGACCGGGATCAAAATCGGATGTACCGAAAAAATATCCAACTGTGTAAACACTTCCATCAGTGCCTACGGTGATGCCTAATCCTACATCAGCTTGTGTACCGCCCAAACTTTTTGCCCATAAAAAATCACCGGCCGCAGTTAGTTTCAGAATAAAAACATCGTTTTGGCCTGCACCTGTCAGATTAAATACACCGGGGCCAGGATCGAAATCGTGTGTTAAGGAATAATGACCGATCACATACACATTTTGAGCAGCATCCACTTTGACTGTTTCCATGGTGCTTCCGGTAGGTAATTGTTTTGCCCACACGAAATCGCCGGCTGTTGTTAGTTTGGAGATATAACCTGTGCCATTGGCACCATCTAAAATAAAAGTACCTGGACCCGGATCAAAATCATGAAGTCCCGAGGCGGATTGCATACCCAGTGTATACACATTGCCTGCGGCATCAACTACCACCGACTTTCCATCTATTCCTCCGGAGAGTTTCGCCCATTCGAATGAAGGTAATTGTGCGTTTAGTGATAGGGTGAAAAGACAATACCATGCCCACAAAGTTTTTTTCATAAATAAGGTATTAACTATTCGGTTAAATTTTCTTGGGAGCTTATTATTTATATATATATCCGTTTATGGTGTTGTGCCACCAATACAGATCTTTGGACTGTAGCGATACATTTCATTTTTTCCGGAAGCATTGAAAACATATCCTTTTGAATTGATAACGGCAGTACATTCATTCAGGTCGTCCGAATGAGTGTTTAAAGTTGCCGCGGATGTCCATGCATTCGAGGCAGGGTTGTATTTGAAGAAATTTGTTCCATTCAAACTGACATAAGCAGAACTTCCAATCACAAATGCCGCCGCCGCATTATGACCCCAGAGATCGATATTCCCGGGATAACTGGCCTTTGAAGTCCAGCTATCTGTTACTGGATTGTATTCGAACACTTCATTATTGTAAGATGGATAGCTTGGATTTCCCTGGTTATAATGATACCCGCCCACGATATAGCCCTTGCCATTGATTGTAAAACTTGCACCGCCTGCGCGACCGCCATATCCAGGTGGAAAATCTGATTTTTGTGTCCATACATTAGTCGCGGGATCATATTCCCAAACATCTTTAAAATTTAGCCCACCATAATAATAACCGCCCACTACATATGCTTTGCCGCCAATAACAAAACTGTAAGTTCTAAGTCTTACGGCGCCAGGAAAAAATCCTTTATCCGTCCAGGTGTTGGTAGAGGTATTGTATTCGAAAAATATCGGAAAAATATCATCCTGGAACGCGTAACCTTTGTCATCGATCGTAAACGAAGTGAAATGTTTCCGCGAATAATGCCAGGGAACAGCTGAGCTGATATAGGTCCATCCAACTCCATCATAGATGTACATTCGTTGTTTGTCATAGGATGGGGTATACAATTTATTACCACTGTTAAAAACAACATAATCGAATTCCACGTTCGAAGGAAATACATAAAAAGGCCATCCAGAAACCAGCGACCAGGTATTACCAGTGCAGGGTGGAGCAGCAGTTATTTCTTCTTTAATAGTGTTTTCAACTGGTAATATGTCTGATTGCTTTTTACAAGCACTGATCAGTATTATTAGTAGCGATGCAACAATTATTTTTTTCATGGTTGATTGTTTTTTTGATAGAGATTAACGGCATTGCCAACGGGTGGCTTTATCCGGACTTGAAGCTTGTTGTAATGTCAACTGGTTGGCAGCATAATTAAAACCCGGAGGGGAAGAAGAAATATACCAACCTGGTTGATCTACACTTTCGATGGTAATTGTCTTTACTCCATCTACATCGGGCATTTTATGAATAAAGAATTTATAACCATCTCCAGGATCGGTACTGGTAGTATTAAGGGTGTGGGCATGCCATTCTTGTTTATTTGGAGATTGAGCTACTCCCACCCATAATTTTTTATTTTTATCCAGTCGCAGAGTAAAACAGTCTTTATTGGTGAATTCCGTTTTCGATAGCGCCGCTTCAAATTCACAATCTTCATCAATAGCTAATTGAGTTAGGCTATAACTTTTTAATATGCTTTTGCGGAACATGTTGGCGCCATTAGTTCTTAGAAAGGTATACTTGTCAGCAGACTCGTCGACGGTGAGAATCCAGTACTGCGGATATTTTTCCAATAACGCTGGTGCTACACCTTCTTTACTGCAAATGCCGGAAGAGAGGCTTATAAAACCAGACACAAGAATACAGGATAGGAAGTTTTTTTTCATAATCAGAATTTGATAAGGTGTAATGGTTAATGGTATCTGATTGCATAGTTAGGCAGAGAAGGAACAGCAATAAAGTATTATGAAGAAGCGGTATGTATAATTTAGGCAACGGTGAAAGAAGAATGATTTATACCCGGTTAGTAGTAGGGGGGAAAAGCTGTGATCCGCTGCGGCGGATACGAGCCGCAAGCTTTGACGACTATCGTCTGACCGTCTCGGTCTGACGATTGAATATCGTGCTATTCAAAATAATCAAAAGTATTCAAGCATGTTTATCGTCAGACGGAGGACCGTCAGACGATGGTTCACGAATCCGCCACAGCGGATCACCGCTCACAGCTTCTTCTTAAATTTGTTTCATGAAAAAGCTAGTCGTACTCACCGGCGCGGGCATCAGTGCAGAAAGCGGATTAAAGACTTTCCGAGACAGTGATGGATTGTGGGAAGGATATAATATCCAGGATGTAGCTACGCCGGGAGCGTGGCGCAAGGATCCTAAAATGGTATTGGAATTTTATAATTATCGAAGGAGAAATGTACGCGAAGCACAACCCAATGCCGCACATCTTGAACTGGCAGCATTAGAAAAACATTTTGAGGTAATCATTGTAACGCAAAACATAGATGATCTCCACGAACGGGCTGGCAGCAGTAACGTGGTGCACTTGCATGGAGAAATTCTTAAAATGCGCAGCGAGCGAAATGATAAAATGATTTATGATATACACGAAGACATTAACCTGGGCGATAAAGCGGATGATGGCGCGCAACTACGTCCGCATATAGTTTGGTTTGAAGAACCGGTTCCAATGATTGAAAGAGCCTTATCAATTGTTCAGGAAGCCGATCTTTTTGTAGTAGTAGGTACATCGCTCGCTGTTTATCCCGCGGCCGGGTTGGTAAATTATGCACCCTGGGAAATTCCGAAATTCATTATAGATAAACGCATACCTTATACAACGAATGTGTACAATCTTACGATGATTGAAAAACCAGCGACGGAGGGTGTGATGATGCTGAGAGATTATTTGAAACCAGCATTAGATTAAAAGAACCAAGAAGCCAAGATGCCAAGAACCAAAGAAGTAATACCAAAGAAAACTAAGAATCAAAGAAAGAATACAAAAAATAAAAATCTCAAGAGTCTATGAAATTCGGACGCTCTTGAGATTTTTAATTTGGATTTTTCTTGGTTTATTGTTCTCTTTTGACTTTTTTCTTTGGTTCTTGGCATCTTGGTTCTTGGGTCTTTCTCCTCGGCATCTAGGTTCTTTGTATTAGTCACTCTCCACCTTCGGGCCCATAAAAAATAACCCAGGTAGCAAAGTCGTCGCTGAAGTTTTCGAATTTATGATGAACACCGGCTGGTACAAATAATACATCCCCGCCACAACAGTTACATTTTTCGCTGCCTCTTATAAAAATTCCTTTGCCGGAAGTGATGATATATAATTCATCTTGAGTGTGAGGAGTTTGAAGATCCTTGAATTTAGGCGAATAGTATTCGACCGACATGCTTCCATGTTTCATTACTACGGTGAAGCGCTGAATAGCTTCCAGTGGAAGTTGAGCGATGGCTTCTTCTAGTCCAACTTTGAAAGGTATCTTCATTATAACTGAGTTTCGGTAAAGACGATGCCATGCTCCTCCAATTCTTTCAATACCGGTTCATAAATTTCCGGTACTACCGGTATATGTAAACCGGTGAGGTTGATTTTACCTAATAAAATGAGTTTAGCCGCAATGCCTAAAGGTAAGCCCACCGTTTGTGCCATTGCAGTGCGTAAACTATCTGTTCCTTTTACAACCAGGCTGCTTTTTAATTGGCACGAACGGTTATTCAATTCATATCCGAATTCATGCAGCATTACGATCATGTCTTTATCCTCAGGTTGAAGCGCTAGTTTTTTCTCCAGCGAAAACTGCAATACATCCAACGCGCTGCATCGTCCTTTGTTAATTATGGTATCGTTATCGTCCATTCCCAAAAAGAATAATTGCTTCATCGACAGGTTGGCCTCATGCATTTGTCCGGCAACAGTCGCCGCTGCTTTGGTTTTCACCGCGTCGAGGTTAATATCCATCAATTCTCCATTATCATCCACCATCATAAATTCCTCGAGCTCTTTTTTCTCGAGGGCGCCGGCACCTTTCTCTACCTCTAATAGCTGTTGTAATTTTTCCAGCAATTGCTTGGTTTTGGAGAAACGTTCGGTTAGTTGTTTTTCGAGCCACTCGGAAAAACCATATTTATCAAAATGCAGTTTGAAAAATTGCTGAAGGCTCATGCCATCCGTATCGTATTGAATTGTTTCGTCTGTGAGTTTCAGATCGATAATATTTTTCCAGCCAAAGCAAAATTCAGGGTAGCGAAGAGTAGTGCGAATAAAGTCAGTCGCTTTTTCGAGATGATAAAGCGGGATATAACTCAGCGAATCACGGTTGGGATACCAGGCCATATAACCGAGTTCGGGTATATCTACTACGCGATTGGCATCAAACAATTCTTCATATTTCATCGTACGGGTAAAACCGTTTTCTTTAAAGGCAGCACCGGACATTCCGGCCTGTACAATATTCCGTGGGTTCCAGCTTATTTTATAATGCCAGGGATTGTCGTCGCTTTCAGGTGCAACCAATCCGCCACAATGCGAGCGGAATGAACGGATAGTTCCACCTTCTTTTTTAATCCGGTGTATCAGTTGCATCGCACTCATGTGATCAATTCCCGGATCCAATCCCATTTCACAGAGAAATAATATTTTCTTTTCATTGATACCAGGTTGCAGCGCTTTTATATCTGCATCGGCATAAGAAGCTGTAAGAAGGTTTTTTGCAAACAATACACAATCCTTCGCTACTAATATGTGTAAGTGCGGGGGGAGTAATGAAACAACAATATCCGCTTCTTTAATCAATGACTGCCGGATGCCTTCCTTTTCTACATCAACCATTACTGCTTTTGCATGCGGATTATTTCCTGTTTTCGATTGTGCAAGCGCCAGGTTCCCATCGGCTACGGTTAATTGCCAATTCTGGGCAGCGGTTTCTTTTACGAGATATTCAATAAGACAGGTGGCTGATTTGCCGGCACCGAAAACTAAAATTGATTTCATGCATTCGTGATAAGGACTTGCAATATAACCAATCGATATTAAATTCTTTGCATGCCTTTCGGAGTGTAGCCGGTAAGGCGGGAAGACGGGAAGTAGTGAAATAGAAAACCACTATTTAAGACGTCTTCCCGTCTCCCCGGCAAAAAATCCTGATTAAATAATTCTTTCCGGTGAAGTCAAAAAAAAGCAGCTTTCAAAAATAAATTTGAAAGCTGCCTTTGAATCCTCAAACCGTCCGTATAATATTATTATTTAGATAACCTGATTTCGCCAATGTCGGTGATTACTGCATCCTTTACAACTACATTATCAATTATAGCATCTTTATAAGGCGCATCCGCATCAACGATTATCTTATAAGTACCTGCTTTCACACCCAAAGCAAATTCACCTTTCACTGGTTGAACTTTTATAGAATCGATTCCATTGATGGCCCATACATAAGTCACGATTGCGTCCGCCGGAATAATCAAACCTTTAATTCCGGATGTTTGTAAACTGCGAAAGGCATGTAAGCTGATGACGGCAATGCACACGACTAAAAATGTTAAAAAACTCTTCTTCATACTACATGTTTTTTCGATTTGTAAAATACAATTCTAAGGCCCTTTGAACTTGGGCATTTACATCAGTAATTGGCTTGAGCTAGGGAATAAATAATTATAAATTCATCCTTCATACCATCTACTATATATTCACATGACAAAGCACTGACAATGATTTTTCATTGCACCGCAATATACTTGTGAAAAGAACTAATTATTTCTATTAAATCAGAGCAGTATACTTGTGAAGTTTCAAGTACTGTGCCATTCATTTTCTTTGTGGAAAACTAGCGGGGCGGTTTTATTCACCAATCTATTCGGGGAAATTATAGCCCGGAATGGGCAAGACCGAGTGCGCGGGAATTTATTTTGGTAATGCTATATGATACCGATACACCGCGTTTGCTTTTGGGAACAGTCATTGTTTTTTGTTCACCAGCTGCTACGTCGTTGATAATGACCGTTTCCTTTTTTACAATCTTTTTTTCAATGTTCATATAGTTCACCAGCACTTCTACCTGGTCGATAGGATAGAGGCTGTTATTGGAGATGGTTAATTGAAGATTTGAAATTCCACCTAACACTCCGGTTTTATACGGGCTGCCCTCAACAGAAACCAGCTGGTATATATTCTGACGTGTTGCGTCTGCCGCTGGATCTTTACGGACTGCTGGAGTTGATTTCTCTGTATCTGCATCCACTAAAATTGCCTCAGAACTTTTCTCATTACTCGAAACATGTTTTGATACAGGTGATTTATCTTCTACGCGGGGTTCTTTATTCACCGCTGTTTTTGCAATTGAAGTATTTTCATTATCAGATTTTACTTCTTCTTTTGTTTCGGGTACCATTTGTTCAGGTTGTGTGGGTGCTTCTTCCTGATTAGTTAATTGAGATGGGGGCAAGCTCTGTTCTTGTTTTTTCGCTTCTTTTTCCTGCTGTAATTGATTAAAGCGATTTCCTACCTGTTGCAACTCGGTCGATTGATTGTTGTTGCTGATCAGTAAACCTATAACAATGCCGCCTAACAGAAGACTGGCCGCAACAGCACCCATGAAATACGAGCGCGGAGTAGTTTTTCCTTGTTTAATATATAGTTTCTCTTCTTGTGTTTGTATTCGATCCTGTATAAATTGCGGCGTTTGCTGAAACGATGTATAAGATGGACTTGCAGTCGCTGCTGGAATTACTGGTTGTTGGTGTATTTCCCTTTCTGTTTGCGCTGGTTTATCAGAAACCGCTACAGGCATGTATTTAGCTTCCTCTTCTTTTATTGGCCTGGAGCTAACCGCCTGTGGTTTTGTTGCAACTGGAATTACCGTGGACCCTGGAAGTGTAACGAATATTTTACGGGGCTGAATAGGGATTATTTTTGCCGGTTCTTGTTCTTTAATTATTTCAGCAACGGGTTCTGCAACTATTTCAGCAACTTTTATTTCAGCAACTGGTTCCGCTATTTTCTTTTCAGTGATAGTTGCCGGTGGTGTTGATACAGCATTATTGAAAGTTGAATTATAGGAAGAGCTGGTAGTAGCAGAGGGTTTCTTAAAGAATCGATCAAAAGGCTGCTCTTCTACCATAGGTGCATAGGCAGTGAATTCGGGTAATTCACCCGGATAACGCCAGCCCGCGCTTTTACCTTCGACCCATATCAGGTCATAAGGCTTGAAGCCCTTTTCAATTATTTCTTCTTTGGAATAAGGCCCTGTTTGCTTATTGTCCCTTAATAACAAATACCCGTTCATATAAACTTATTTTCTGTTCTTTTTGTCAAAAACAAAATCATCAACTGTACTAAAAAGGGAAGATTGGATCAATTTGTGGTTAGCAACCGGGATATTGGTGTAGAGGTATTATCAGGGGGTACTGCAAGATAAGAATATCGCCAGTTCCATGCCAAAAAAGATATAGGATTTGTTATAAACGTGGCGTTAAATTTCTCGTCGGTGTACTGTCCGCGAACCGCGTTTTTAAATCCACAGGGGTGGAAAAATCTACCCCAAAAAACAATATAAATTGGTGGTTATACCACCTGAAAACGATAGATTTGCAAGCCTTCCCAAAAGGGCAGGAAATCAGCCGAAAAAATTTGCTGTAATCAAGTATGGAAGAGAATATTACACCGCAGGAAACCAACGATCAGAACCGCATAATTCCCGTAAATATTGACGAGCAGATGAAGACCGCCTATATCGATTATTCGATGTCGGTGATAGTAGGTCGCGCATTGCCCGATGTAAGAGACGGGTTTAAGCCTGTTCATCGCCGTGTTTTGTTTGCGATGAATGAATTGAGTAACAATTTTAACAGGCCCCATAAGAAGTCCGCCCGTATTGTGGGAGAGGTTTTGGGTAAATACCATCCTCACGGTGATAAATCAGTTTATGATACCATGGTTCGTATGGCCCAGGATTGGAGCATGCGTTACCTGCTGGTAGATGGACAAGGTAATTTCGGAAGCCAGGATGGTGATGGCCCGGCAGCCATGCGATATACCGAAGTACGTTTGCACCGCTTGGCGGAAATGATGCTGGAGGATATCGAAAAAGACACCGTTGATTTTCAATTCAATTTTGATGATACCTTAAAAGAACCTACGGTTCTTCCTTCACGTATTCCACAATTACTGGTAAACGGCTCCAGTGGTATCGCGGTGGGGATGGCTACGAATATAATGCCTCATAACCTTACTGAAGTTATTGATGGTTGTATCGCTTATATCGATAAACGCGATATAACGGTCGAAGAACTGATGAAATATGTTTTAGCGCCAGATTTTCCAACCGGTGGTACCATTTATGGAATGGAAGGAGTGAAGGCGGCCATGCATTTTGGTCGTGGTAGGGTAGTGCTGCGTGGAAAATTATTTGTGGATACCAAGGCCAGCGGACGCGAACAAATTGTTATTACCGAAGTGCCTTACCAGGTGAACCGCGATATGCTTTGCGATCGCATCGGTCAATTGGTAAATGAGAAAGTGGTAGAAGGTATCGCGCATATCAACAACGAATCGAATAAAAAAGAAGGCACCCGTATCGTAGTGGATCTGAAAAGAGACGCTATCGCCAACGTGGTGATCAATCAGCTCTATAAGCATACCGAATTACAAACTTCTTACGGTATTAATAATGTAGCGTTGGTAAAAGGTCGTCCCAGGACCTTGAATCTCCGTGATATGATCAGTGAATTCGTGGAATTCCGTCACGAAGTGATCATTCGTCGTGCACAATTTGAATTGAAAGAAGCGGAAAAGAAGGCGCATATTTTATTGGGATATCTCATTGCATTGGATCACCTCGACGAAGTGATCGCGTTGATTCGTTCTTCCGCCACACCTGAAATTGCTAAGGACAACTTAATAAATGCTGGTTGGGGACTTGATGATGTACAAGCCAAAGCCATCCTGGAATTACGCTTGCAGCGTCTTACCGGAATGGAGCGTGATAAGATTAAACTGGAGTATGATGAATTGATGAAACTGATCGCTTACCTTAAAGAATTACTGGGTGATGAGGCAATGCGTTACGAAGTGATCAAGAAAGAACTGACCGAAGTAAAAGATAAATTCGGTGATGAGCGTAAAACAGAGATTACTTATCTCGATGATGAGGTTAGAATCAAAGATCTGATCAAAGAAGAGGATGTGGTGATTACTATCTCACACCTGGGATATATAAAACGTACATCCGCTACTGAATACCGTCAACAACGTCGCGGTGGTAGGGGAGCGATAGGAGGTAGAACACGTGAAGAGGATTGGATCGAGCACCTGTTTGTAGCTTCCACGCATCATACCATGTTATTCTTTACTGAAAAAGGACGTTGCTATTGGCTGAATGTATATGAAATTCCGGAAGGCGATAAAACCAGCAAGGGGCGTGCTGTTCAGAACCTGATACAATTACCTCCCGATGATAAGGTAAGAGCCATTATCGATGTAAAAGATTTGAAAGATGAAGAATTTGTAGGTTCACATAATATTGTACTCTGTACTAAGAAAGGAATTATTAAGAAAACGGAGTTGGCAGACTTCAGCCGTCCGCGTCAAACAGGTGTGAATGCGATTACTATTAATGAGGGTGATGAACTGTTAGAAGCAAAGATGACGGATGGTACCAGTGAAATAATGATGGCGGTAAAAAGTGGCCGCGCCATTCGATTCCCCGAAGAAAAAGTTCGACCCACAGGTCGCGGTGCAATTGGAGTTGCCGGTATTGAAGTTGATGAGGGGGGCGATGAAGTGGTAGGCATGATTTGTGTAAGTCAGCTAGAAAGAGCATCCCGTACTGTATTAGTGGTGAGTGAAAAAGGATTTGGTAAACGTACCCAGATCGAAGAATACCGGATCACCAACCGGGGAGGTAAAGGAGTTAAGACTATTAATGTGACTGATAAAACCGGACCGCTGGTAGGAATACTGGATGTTACCGAAAAAGAAGATATGATGATCACTTGTAAAAGTGGAGTAACTATCAGGATGCCGGTAAATGGAATTAGTGAACAGGGAAGGGCCACACAAGGGGTAAAGCTGATCCGCCTGGATGAGGGAGATGAGATTGCTGCTATTATACAGATGGATGAAGTAGGCGGAAATGGAAATGGGAATGGAAGTGGACTTAGTGAAATTCCATCGGCAACCGACCTGTTAAATAATGACGAAGAAGCAACCGGAGAGGGGCCATTGCCATCTGAGGA
>Ga0190271_10001253_pt1 | contig 14224 bp, 12 predicted proteins | sample Popmic356T_FD_133747 | JGI IMG/M metagenome (GOLD analysis project Ga0190271, IMG submission 133747) | Populus adjacent soil microbial communities from riparian zone of Weber River, Utah, USA - 356 T | ecosystem: Environmental > Terrestrial > Soil > Riparian zone | place: USA: Utah | collected...
CGCACGAGCGTCGGATAGGGCGCGAGGTCGCAAGAGAAGCGGCGCGCGTTGTAGATCTGCGGCACGAGGCAGACGTCGGCGAGCGACAGCGAATCGCCGAAGCAGTAGCGGCCACCGCTGAACCCCGCGACCAGCGTCTCGAGGGGGCCGAAGGCCTCCGCGATCCAGTGCGAGTACCACTTGCCGACCGCCGCTTCGTCGAGCTTGAGCTCGCCGCGCAGATAGTTCAGCACGCGCAGGTTGTTCAGCGGGTGGATCTCGCACGCGATCAGCTGCGCGAGCGCTTGCACGTGCGCGCGCGCCACGGGCTCGGACGGGATCAGCCGCGGCTCGGGGTAGCGCGCGTCGAGGTATTCGATGATCGCGAGCGACTGCCAGAGGATCGTGCCGTCGTCGTCGAGCGTCGGAATCGTGGCCTGTGGATTCACGGCGCGGAATTCCGGCGCGCGATGCGCGGCGCCTGGCAGGTCGACGCTGACCGTCTCGTAGGCGACGCCTTTGACGTTCAGCGCGATGCGGACGCGATACGCAGCCGAGCTCCTGAAAAACGAATAGAGACGCATGCTCTAGCTCCGCTCGGCCAACGCACGCGCTTCCTCTAGCCGTTCGGGCGTGCCGACGTCGAGCCACACTCCCGAGAACGGCAGAGCTTTGAGCTCGCGGCGTGCAATCGCCGCATCGAGCAACGGCTTCAGCTTCCGGCGGCCCGGGGGGAAGCCCGCGAACAACCGCGGATCGAACACGGCAACGCCGGCATAGGTCGACAGCGGCGCCGCCGCGGTCACGTAGCCGCCGCCGTCGATCCCGAAGTCGCCTTGCGTGTTGTGCGGCGGATTCGGCACGAGCACGAGCGTCGGTACACGCGGCCCGTCGACGAGAACGCGAAAGTCGAAGTCCGTGTACACGTCCGAGTTCACGAGGACGAACGGTTGCTCTCCGAGCATCGGCAGCGCCTGGACGATGCCGCCCGCCGTCTCGAGCGGCGGCTCGCCCTCCTCGCTGTACTCGATCGAAACGCCGAAGCGGTTGCCGTCGCCGAGCCGTTTGCGAATTTCGCTGCCGCGATACGAGAGATTGATGACGAGCTCGTCGACGCCGCTCGCAGCGAGCCGGACGACGTGATGCTCGATCAACGAACGGTCACCGATCGTCAACAGAGGTTTCGGTTGCATCGCCGTCAGCGCGCCCATGCGCTCGCCGCGACCTGCTGCGAGGATCATTGCTCTCATGCAATACCGTATGCCATTGTAACTGCCTTTAATTCAGCCGCAGCTCGTGCCCGCCGCAAGCCGACGATCAATCATCGCCCTCTGGCTCGTGCTCGGCTCGGCGCCGCAAGCCTTCGCGCAAGAACTTTGCCTCGTCCCGGAGCCGCTGGAGCTGCCGCCGGCGCCGGTCGTCGAAAGCGATGACGACGCAAGTGTCGACGAAACGCTCGAGATCGTCACGAGCCGCATCGACGGCCTGTCCAGTTCCGAAGGTACGTTCGGCGACGTCGAGATCAGATACGGCGAGGGAACGATCACGGCGCAGGGCGCTTCGATCGAGCAGAACGGCGAGTTCGATTTGCTCGGCCGCGTCGAGGTCACGGGCCCCGGCATCTTGGTCTTCGGCGAAGACGCGCACTACGATCCGACGGGCGAGACGGTCAGCCTCTCGGCGGCCGGCTTCGACCTGCCGACGCGACCGGCGCGCGGCTCGGCGGGGCAGATCGAGGTCACGAGCGACAGCCGCATCTCGCTCGCGAGCATGCTGTTCACGACGTGCCCGCCGGAAAACGTTGCCTGGGAGATCACTGCAAAAAGCGCCGAGCTCGACGTCAACGGCGGCGTCGGCACCGCGCGCGGCGTCAAGCTCGACTTCAAGGGCGTCCCCGTCCTCTACGTGCCCTACTTCAGCTTCCCGATCAACGACCAGCGTAAGAGTGGCTTCCTGACGCCTGCCATCGGCGGCGGCGACAACACGGGCTTCGACGTGGCCGTGCCCTATTACCTGAACCTCGCGCCGAACTACGACCTGACGCTCGGTCCGCGCTACATGCGTGAGCGCGGCACGCAGCTCTTCAGCGACTTCCGCTATCTCATGCCCAACAGCCGCGGCGACTTCGGCTTGGAGTACTTGCCGGACGACGAGGAGACGCAAGCGGTACGGCATTACGCGAACCTTCAACACGAGTCGCTGTTCGGCCTCCGCGACCAATTCCAAGTTCTCTCCGGTATCGAGGGGGTCTCGGATGACGCCTACTTCGAGGACCTCGGCAGCAGCCTCGCGGTGACGAGCCAAACGCACTTGAACCGCTTTGTCGATCTCACGCTCTTCGCGCCGAACTGGTCGGTGCTGACACGTTTTCAGAACTACCAGACGATCGACCCCGAGCTCACCGCGATCGATTACCCCTACGAGCGGATCCCGCAGGTCGTGTTCGGCGGCAGCTGGGGTGGGGGGCTCCTGACGTTCGACTCCGACACCGAGCTCGTGAATTTCGATCGCAATGTCGGGACCACGGGCTGGCGCCTCGACTCGACGCAGGAGCTCAGCCTGCGTTTCTCTCGTTCCGGCATGTTTCTGACTCCGGCCGTCGCACTGCGCCAGACGAACTACTGGATCGACAATCCCGCGCCCGGAGAGGACGACGTGCTCCGGCGCGGACTGCCGATCGGCAGCCTCGACATGGGCATGACGTTCGAGCGCAATGCGGAGGGCCGACGCAGCTGGGTGCAGACGCTCGAGCCGCGACTCCTCTATGTGCACGTGCCGTTCGAGGACCAGAGCACACTGCCCGTGTTCGACACGATCCTGCCGGATTTCAATCTGGTCCAGCTCTTTCGCAAGTATCAGTTCGTCGGGCCCGACCGCGTCGCCGACACGGATCAGCTCTCCTTCGGCGTCACGACGCGGCTCATCGACGCCGCGAACGGCCGCGAGCGCCTCACGGGGAGCCTGGGTCAGACGCGCTACCTGGACCCGCAGCTCGTCACGCTGCCCGGCACGGCCCCGACGGGTACCGATGCTTCGGATTACGTCGCCGAAGTCGGCATCGGCATTCGCGACGCGTGGGCCCTCGACGTGGGCTACCAATGGAACAGCGAGACCTCCTTGACGGCCCGCACCGAAACGCGCCTCGAGTACCGCCCGAAGGAAGATCGCATATTCGGCTTCGGCTATCGCTATCGACGTGATGCGCTCGAGCAAGGCGACGTGTCGGTCGTGTGGCCCCTCGCGCAGCGCTGGCGCGTCATCGGCAGCTATAGCTATTCATTCCTCGACAAGCAGCGGCTCGAGGACTTCATCGGCTTTGAATACGAGGCCTGCTGCTGGCGCCTGCGATTGATCAACCGCAACTACGTGAGCGGCCGCACCGGCGACTCCGACAGCTCGATTTCGCTGCAGTTCGAGCTGAAGGGCTTGTCGCAGCGCGTGACCTCGCCGGACGAGATCCTCGACCGTGGTATTCTGGGCTACCGGAATATCGCGAGAGCCTACTGAGAGGCCCGATCCCATGAGCATCCTTCGCAAACGCAGTCTGCTCGCGGCGGCGAGCGTCGCCCTCGTCCAAATCGTCCATTGGTTGCCGACCGCCAGCGCACAGGACCGTGAGCTCGGCGCCGGCGGCGAGCTGCTCGAAGGCGTTGCAGCCGTCGTCGATGAAGGCATCGTTCTGAAGAGCGAGCTTTCCGAGCGGATGAGCCTCGTGCTCCAGAACCTGAACAAACAGCAGGCAGAGCTGCCTGCCGACGAGCGGCGCCCGCTGCCGCCCGTTTCCATCATCGAGCAACAGGTGCTCGATCAGCTCATCGTGCGCGAGATCCAGTTGCAGCGGGCCGACCGCGTCGGCATCACCGTCAGCGACGATCTGCTCAACGAGGCGCTGTCGCGTGTCGCATCGAACTTGGGGTACACGCTCGAGGAGCTGCCGGCCGTGCTCGCGGCGCAGAACGTCGACTACACGGCGTATCGCGAAGACAGCCGCAAGGATCTGCTGATCGAGCAACTCGAGCAGCGCGACGTCATCGCCCGCATCGCCATTACGCCGCGAGACCTCGAGCAGTGCTTGGTCGACTCGGACGCCAACGCGTCCGCCGGGTTCGACTACAACATCTCACACATTTTGATCAGCGTGGCGGGCACCGCGACGCAACAGGACGTCGAAGCGGCTCGCGCACGCGTCAACGAGGTTCGCGACAGGCTCGAGGCGGGCGAAGACTTCGCGCAGCTCGCCGTCGCCGTGTCGGCTGCGCAGACCGCGCTCAGCGGCGGCAGCTTGGGCTGGCGGAAGGGTTCGCAACTGCCGACGCTGTTCGCCGATGTGGTCGTCCGTATGAAGCCCGGCGAGTTCTCGGAGCCCCTGCAAAGCGCGGGCGGCTTCCAGATCGTCCGGCTCAACGAAATGCGCGGCGCCCAGACGATGATGATCGACCAGCTGCACGCGCGTCACATTCTGATGCGGCCGAACGAGATCCTCGACGAATCGGCCACGGAGCAGAAGGCACGCGGCATTCGCGAGCGGATCGTCGGCGGCGACGATTTCGCGGCGGTCGCGGAGGCCGTGTCGGAAGACACGGCGTCGGCCGCGGAAGGCGGCGATTTGGGCTGGTTGTCGCCCGGCGACACGGTCCCGGAGTTCGAGCAGGCCATGGCGAAGCTGCAGATCAACGAGCTCAGCGAGCCGATCAAGACGGGCTTCGGCTGGCACCTCGTCGAGGTCTTGGAGCGGCGGTCGCACGACACGACGGACGAGGTGAAGCGCACGCAATGCGCGCGCCAGATCCGCGCAACCAAAGCCGAGGAAGAGCGCGAGCTGTGGGTACGGCGGCTCCGCGACCAGGCCTTCGTCGACATCCGCCGCTGAAGCCGGCGGCGGGCAAGCGCCCGCGTCGGCTCGCGTAGCGCGGCCGTGACCCAGCATTCACCCCTGATCGTCGTGAGCTCCGGCGAGCCGGCCGGCATCGGCCCGGACATTTCGCTGGCGCTCGCGTCGCGCCCATTCGGCGCGCGCGTCGCCGTGCTCGGCGACGTGGGCCTGCTCGAGACTCGCGCGCGCCTGCTCGGCAGCGCCGTCGAGCTTCAGGTATGCCGTGACGCGCGCGACGTCGCCCCGCACGAGGTCGGCCGCCTACAGGTGTTGCCGATCGCATCACCCACCTGCACCGAGGCCGGCAAGCTCGACACGCGCAATGCGGGGTACGTGCTCGCGATGCTGAAGCGCGGCACCGAGCTCTGCGTCGCGGGGACAGCGCAGGCGCTCGTGACGGCCCCCGTGCAAAAGAGTGTCATCACGCAATCCGGCGTCCCCTTCTCGGGGCACACGGAGCTCCTGGCCGAGCTCACGGGCGCGCCGCAGCCCGTCATGCTGCTCGCCGGCAAGACACTGCGCGTTGCCCTCGCGACGACGCACTTGCCGCTGCGCGCCGTCGCGGCGGCGCTCGACCGCGCGAAGCTCGAGAGCCTCATTCGAATCACACACCGCGATCTGCAACAGCGGTTCCGCATTGCTCGGCCGCGCGTGCTCGTGCTCGGCTTGAATCCGCATGCCGGCGAGAGCGGGACCATCGGCACGGAGGAGCAAACCATCATCGAGCCGGCCGTGCGCGCGCTCGCAGCCGAAGGGCTCGACGTCGTGGGCCCCGTCTCGGCCGATACGGCGTTCACGCCCGAATCGCTCGCGCGCTGCGACGTCGTCGTCGCGATGTACCACGACCAAGGCCTGCCCGTGCTGAAAGCGCTGTCGTTCGGCGAGATCGTCAACGTCACGCTCGGCCTGCCGATCGTGCGCACGTCCGTCGATCACGGCACTGCGCTCGCGCTTGCCGGCACTGGGCGCGCCATCCCAAGCAGCCTGTTCGCGGCCGTCGAGCTCGCGCTCGAGCTCGCTTGAGAACTGCGTGCGGGCGAAGAAACGGCTCGGCCAGCATTTCCTGCACGATCCCGCCGTCATCCGCCGGCTCGTCGACGTCATCCGCCCGCTGCCGGCCGACGCCATGGTCGAGATCGGCGGCGGCCCGGGCGCGCTGACGATTCCGCTTTCTGCGAAGCTCGAGCGCTTGCACGTGGTCGAGGTCGACCGCGAGCTCGCGGCGGCGTTACCGAGCCGTGTTGCGCATCCCGAGCGGCTCGTCGTCCACGAAGCCGACGCGCTCGCGTTCGACTTCGGGGCGCTGGCGACGGGGCCGCACTCACTGCGCGTCGTCGGCAACCTGCCCTACAACATCTCGACGCCGCTGCTGTTCCATCTCGCGACGTTCGCGCCAGTCATCAAGGACTTGCACGTGATGCTCCAGCGCGAGGTCGTCGACCGCATCGCGGCCGCGCCCGGCGGCAAGGAGTACGGGCGCCTCACCGTCATGCTCTCTCTCTTTGCGCGTGCCGAGGTCTGCTTCGACGTCGGCCCCGGCGCGTTCAGCCCGCCGCCGAAGGTCTGGTCGACGGTCTTGCGACTCGTGCCGCACGCGGCTCCGCCGTTCGCCGTCCGCGACCACGCACGTTTCGCCGGGCTCGTCGCGCACCTCTTCTCGATGCGGCGCAAGACGCTCGGCCGCTCGCTGAAGGGACGGCTGACGGCGGACCAGATCGCCTCCGCCGGCATCGATCCGAAGGCACGCCCCGAGACGCTGGCGCCGGCCGACTTCGCTCGGCTCGCAGCGCTCGAGACATGACGGCCGCGCCGCCCGGGCTCCCGGCGCGGCATAATGCGAGCACGGCACCGCGGCGCGCCGCGACTGCGAGAGGGCCTTGGCAATGAAAACAATGATGCCGTTCAAGCTGCTCGATTGGATCGACGACAACCGCGAGCATCTGAAACCGCCCGTCTGCAACAAGCAGATGTTCGAGGACGGCGATTTCATCGTGCAAGTCGTCGGCGGCCCGAACTCGCGCACGGACTACCACTTGGACGAGGGCCCCGAACTGTTCTACCAGGTCGAGGGCCAGATGGTGCTGAAGACCGTGCAGGACGGCGAGCTCGTCGACATCCCGATCGGCGAGGGCGAAATCTTCCTGCTGCCGGCGCGCGTGCCGCATTCGCCGCAGCGAATGCCAAAGTCCGTCGGCATCGTCGTCGAGCGCACGCGCGCGCCGCACGAGCTCGACGGCTTCATGTGGTTTTGCCCGAATTGCGCGAATAAGCTCCATGAGGAGTACCTGCACGTCGCGGACATCGTCAAGGATCTGCCGCCGGTCTTCGAGCGGTTCTACCGCAGCGTCGACGCGCGCACCTGCAAGCGCTGCGGCACCGTGATGCCGCCGAAGTAACCGTGGCTTCGCCGAAGTTCTTGCCCGGGCTCGCGGGCGCACGCGCGCTCGACGCCGATGACGAGCTTGCCTCGTTGCGCCGCGAGTTCGAGCTGCCGCGCGAGCGCGGCAAGGCGCTGATCTATCTGTGCGGTCATTCGCTCGGGCTCATGCCGAGGAGTGCGCGCGGCGCAGTGAGCACCGAGCTCGACCGCTGGGCCGCACTGGCCGTCGAAGGGCACTTCCCAGACGCGCGGCCGAAACGCCGTCGTGCGCGGCCGACACCCCCTGCGCACGGCGGCTGGCTCGATTACCACGCGCGCTTTGCGGCACCGCTCGCGGAGCTCGTCGGCGCTGAGCGCGACGAGGTCGTTGCGATGAACACGCTGACGGTCAATCTGCACCTGATGCTTGCGACGTTCTTCCGCCCGACACGCGAGCGCTACAAGATCCTCATCGAACGCGACGCGTTCCCGTCGGATCGCTACGCCGTCGAATCGCAGCTGCGCTGGCACGGCCTCGATCCCAATGACGCACTGCTGATGCTGGCGCCGCGCGACGGCAGCTTCGAGCTCGACCGTGAGCGCTACGACGCGCTGCTCGCGGAGCACGGCGAGCGCATCGCGCTCGTATTGTTGCCCGGGGTCCAGTATCTGTCGGGCGAGCTCGTCGCTCTCGCCGACTACACCGCGGCCGCGCAGCACTACGGTTGCCGCGTCGGCTTCGACCTCGCGCACGCGATCGGTAACGTGCCCCTCGCGATCCACGACTCCGGCGCCGACTTCGCCGTGTGGTGCAGTTACAAATACTTGAACGCGGGCCCCGGCGCCGTCGGGGGCTGCTTCGTGCACCGGCGGCACGGCGCCGCAGCGACGCTACCGCGGCTCGCCGGCTGGTGGGGACACGATCGCGAGCGGCGATTCCTCATGGAACCGAAGTTCACGCCGCTGTCTGGCGCGGAAGGCTGGCAGCTCAGCAACCCACCGATCCTGTCGCTCGCTCCGCTCGCTGCCTCGCTCGCGCTGTTCGAGGAAGCGGGCATGAAACGGTTGCGGCGCAAGTCACTCGCGTTGACGCGATACCTCGAATGGCTGCTCGAGCGCGAGCTCGGTGGCCGAGCGCAACTGCTGACGCCCGCGGAACCGGAGCGGCGCGGCTGCCAACTCGCGATTCGGCTCGCGCCGCCGCCGGAGGACGCGCCATCGTTCGTCGCGCGTCTGCGCGCGGCTGGAGTGGTGGCCGATTGGCGGCAACCAAACGTGCTGCGGCTGGCGCCGGTACCGCTCTACAACCGCTATCGCGACGTATACGGCGCGGTGCAGGCCCTGCGACGCACGCTCGACGCATGACCGAGCCGGCAAGCCAACGCATCGCCATCATCGGCGGCGGCCCCGCGGGAAGCTTGCTCGCGATCCTGCTCGCGCGCCGCGGGCTCAAACCCGTCGTCATCGAGCGCGGCCCGCAATTTTCATATACGGCGCCGCGCGGCGGCCGCTCGATCAATCTCGCCCTCGCGGCGCGCGGCATCGCTGCGCTGCGCCGCGCCGGCATCGAGGCCGAGGTCGCGAAGCTCATGATTCCGATGCGCGGCCGCATGGTGCACGACCTTTCGGGAGCGCAGCGGTTCTTGCCGTATGGGCAGCGTGCGACCGAAGAGATCTACTCCGTCTCGCGCGCGACGCTGAACACGCTGCTCTACGAGCTCGCCGCGCAGCGCTACGGCGTCGAATACCGATTCGGCGAGCAATGCGTCGGCGTGGAAGCCGACGGCACGCCACTGATCGAGTCGCGCGATGGAGCACGGCGGCGACTCGTGGCCGACATCGTGCTCGCGGCCGACGGCGCCGGCTCCGAGGTGCGCCGCGCGCTCGTCGCAACCGGCGCGATCGCGGCGCGCGAAGACCTGCTCGACCACGGCTACAAAGAGCTGACGCTCGCGGCGCGCGGCGGCGAGTTCGCGCTCGAGCCGAATGCGCTGCACATCTGGCCGCGCGGCGGATTCATGCTGATCGGGCTGCCGAACCCCGACCGCACGTTCACGGCCACGCTGTTCCTGCCGCACCGCGGCGAGCCGAGTTTCGCGAGCGTCGGGCCGGGACAGGCCCGCGCGTTCTTCGACCGCGAGTTCGCGGACGCCGTGCCGCTGATCCAGGGGCTCGAGCACGACTACGCGGAACACCCCGTCGGGCAGCTCGGCACCGTGCACTGCCGGCCGTGGAGCTTCGCGAATCGCGTCTTGCTCGTCGGCGACGCCGCGCACGCGATCGTGCCGTTCCACGGTCAGGGCATGAACGCCGCGTTCGAGGACTGCATTACTCTCGACGCGCTTACGGCCAAGCACGAGAGCACGGGTGGTCACGATTGGCCCGCGATCTTCGCGGCGTTCGAGGCCGATCGTGCGCCGAACGCGCGCGCGATCGCAGAGATGGCGCTCGAGAACTATCGCGAGATGCGCGACGAGGTCCGTGACGCGAAGTTCGAGCTGCGCGCGGCGCTGTCGTTCGAGCTCGAGCGGCGCTTCCCGGGGCGCTTCATTCCGCGCTACTCGATGGTGATGTTCCACCCCGAGATTCCGTACGCAGAAGCTCAGCGGCGCGGTGCAGCACAGACCGGAATTCTCGACGAGCTCTCAGCTTCGACGGACTCTCTCGCGACGGTGGATTTCACACGAGCTGGGAGGCTCGTCGAGTCGCTGCTTTGACAAAGACTCGGCGCCTCAGCGCGACGTGACGACTCGCCGCAAGCTCGATTTCCAGTCAGGAAGCCGGATTTCTTAGCGCTGCAACAACACATCGCGGGGCCATGCTGATGGCATGTCTGAATACAGGGCGGGCCTTCCGCGAAGCGGTGCGTGCATACGCTTGCAGCGTATACGCGATTGGCGTATATGCTGTTCGTAGAGCTTGCGCCATTCGTAGCTTTTCGTGAACGCTAGACGTGATTAATGGATAAGGCGAACTTCGAGCAGCTCGTCCAGGGCATCAAGGACATGAAACGCCACCTCGCCGGCAAGCGAGTCCGCGGCATACGAACGACGCGCGTCGATGCACCCGGCATCCAAGCAATACGTAAAGCTGCGAATCTGAGCCAACCGCGGTTCGCGAAACTGATTGGCGTAAACCTGCGCACGCTACAGAACTGGGAGCAAGGTCGGACACGGCCGACGGGGCCGGCACGCGCCTTGCTCAAAATCGTGGCCTCGAACCCGAAATCTGCGATCGAAGCGCTGCACGCCTAGCGCGTGACCTCGTCGATGGCGGGTGCGTCGCGGCGTAAGCCGGAGCGCGTTGTACAGATGTTCCGCGGAAGCGCCCCCGCACCAATCTGGTGCAGAATCCCTCACGTGAGGGGTTTCGCGCGGACCACTAAGCGAACAGCACCCAGCAGATGACGGCGCCCACGACCGTCATGCTCATGCCCCACGCCAAGAGCTGATTGAACAGCTTGCGGCCCATCTCGCCGGACGGCACCGACGCGATGCACAACGCGCCGATCGTCGAGAGCGGCGAGACGTCGACGAGATGCCCCGCGACGTTCATCGTCGAAGCGAGGCCGAGCGCATTGCCGCCGCCTAGATTCTCGACGAGGCCCGGCACCGTCGGCAGGAACGCCGGCAGCACGACGCCCGACGTGCTGGAATAGGCCGACACGATGCCGATCACGACTGCGATCACCGGCACCACCGTCGCTTGCGTGGAGATGCTCGAGAGCAGATTCGCGAAGATGTCCATGCCGCCGGTGCGCTGCAGCAAGCCGATCAGCACCGTGACGCCGCAGACCATGAGGATCGTGCCCCACGGCATGCGCTTGATGGCCTCGCTGTCATCGGCCGCGCGCAACAGCGAGAGCACCACGGCGCCCGTGAACGCCGCCATGCCGATGTGGAAACCCCGGCGGCCGAAGAGGATCACGCCGACGATCAACAGCGCGATCACGGCGAGCGTCGCGATCTGATGCCCATCGAGGCGTTTCACGGGCTCCGCTTCGACTTCGACGCGATCGGCGCGCGTCAGCAGCTTGAGCCCGCCGAACGCGAAGTAACCCGCGAACGCCACTAGCGCGTGTGCGAGCAGGTTGTAGACCCAGGTCTGGAGCTCGAAGCCCGCGAGCCCGATGTTCGTCATGTTGGTGGTGACGATGATGCCCGTCGGCGCGAACGGCGACAGCGACCCCGAATTCGCTCCGTTGCCGACCATGATCGCCATCAGGAACGGCGAGATGCGCATCCGCAGCGCCGTCGCCATCGCCATCGGCGCCAGAAGACCCGTCGTCGCAATGTTGCCGGGACCGGCCGACGCGAGGGCCGCACCCAAGCCGAAATACATGATCGGCACGATGCCGACGCGGCCGCGGCACAGCCGGATCGCGTTGTGCGCGACGATGTCGAGCGTGCCGTTCACGTGCGCTTGCGCGAACAGCAGCGTGACGCCGGACAAGGTCAGAAACAGATCGGTCGGGAAGCCGGCAAACACGTCCGGCAGCCGCAGACCGCCGACGAATACGCCGATGATCCACGCGAGCGCGAGCGCGAGCAGCCCGACGTTCAGCCGCGACACGCACGAGACCACGATCGCAAGCGCCAGCGCGCCGAGCGTGACAGCGCCGAGGCTCATCGAGCGAAGCTCATGGGCTCACGCGAGCGCTACTGCGGCGCGCTCTCCAGTACTCGAAGAAGAGGGGCAGCAGCGAGATCAGGATCACGCCGATGATCGCGAGCCCGAAGTTCTCTTTGATGATCGGGGTGTTGCCGAAGAAGTAGCCGAGCAGCCCGAAACCCCAGACCCACAGGATGCCGCCGCCGACGTCGAACGCGAGGAACCGCGGATAGCGCATGCGGCCGACGCCTGCGACGAACGGCGCGAATGTGCGCACGATCGGCACGAACCGCGCGAGCACGACGGCCTTGCCGCCGTGCCGTTCGTAGAAGCGCTGCGTTCTAAGTAAGTGCTCGCGCTTCAGCCAGCGGCTGTGCTCCGTGAACACGCGCGGCCCTACGGCGCGGCCGATGAAGTAGTTCGTGTTGTCGCCGATGATCGCCGCCGCCGTCAGCAGCGTCAGAATCAAGCCGATATCCATCACGCCAGCCGCCGCCAACGCCCCCACGGCAAACAGCAGCGAGTCACCGGGCAGAAAGGGCGTCACGACGACGCCCGTCTCGAGGAAAATGATCAAGAACAGCAGCGCGTAGATCCACACGCCGTACATGGTCGCGAACTCGAGGAGGTGGCGGTCGACGTGCAGGAAGTAGTCGAACGCCGTCATCAGAAATTCCATTTGCGGTCAGTCCAAACCCTTCTGATGAGGCGATTCCGCCATTACTTCGTGGCCGCGCACGACGACCCCCTTCCCGAGCTTGGAATTCCACATGCCGTACGCGAAATAGAGCACGATTCCGCCCACGAGATAGACGACAAAAAAGTTCCTCGTCTCTGCGTGAGCCATCAACGACATGAGCAGGAAGAGACACATGACCGCGCCGAGGATCGGCGTGAAAGGAAACAGCGGGGTCTTGAACGCGCGCTGCATGTCGGGACGCGCGAAGCGCAGATAGATGACGGTGATGCACACGATCGCGAACGCGAGCAATGTGCCGACGTTGGTGAGGTTCGCGAGCTGGTCGAGCCCCATGAAGCCGGCAAAACCGCAGGCGAGCACTCCGACGATGAGCGTGTTGATCCACGGCGTCTTGAACTTCGGGTGGACCTTCGAGAACACGGGCGGAATCAGGCCGTCGCGCGCCATCGTGTAGAAAATGCGCGTCTGACCGTACAGCAGCACCAGCATCACGGAGGACAGGCCGGCGATCGCGCCGATCTTCACGAGCATGGCGAACCATCCGAGGCCGATCTGGTTCACGGCCTTCGCGATCGGCGCGGGGTCGTTGAGGTCCGTGTAAGGCACGATGCCGACGAGGACGGCCGACGTGAGGATATACAGGATCGTGCAAACGATCAGCGAGCCTAAGATGCCGATCGGCATGTCCCGCTTCGGATTCCTCGATTCCGCGCCCGCCGTCGAAACGGCTTCGAAGCCGATGTAGGCGAAGAAGATCGTCGCGGCCGCCGTGATGATTCCGGAGATACCGTATTGGCCCGTGTTCTGCGCCGTCACGACGGCCCAAAGCGCCGAGCCGATCTGGCTCCAGAGCCCCAGGTCCTCCGCGGTCGGCGGCACCGCGGCCGGCACCAACGGCGACCACAGAGCCGGGTCTACGTAGAAGGCGCCGATCACGATGAACGCGACCACCACGGTGACTTTGATCGCCACGACGATGTTGTTGACGAACGCCGATTCCGAGACGCCTAGGATCAAGAGGCCGATCACCGCGGCGATCGCGATCACGGCCGGCAGGTTCACGAGCCCCGTGCCGACGACCGCGCCCGTCACGAAGTCGGTGACCGGCGTTCCCATCGCCCCGCGTAACTCGGGTGGTATGTCGACGCCGAAGTCGTGCAGAAAGCTCGCGACATAGCCCGACCACCCGACGGCGACGGTCGAAGCGGCGAGGCCGTATTCGAGCACGAGCAGCACGCCCATGATCCACGCGCCGACCTCACCGACCGACGCGTAAGAGTACGAGTACGCCGAGCCGGAGACCGGAATCGCCGACGCGAGCTCCGCGTACGACAGCGCGACGAGCGCGCACAGCGTGCCGGTGATGACGAACGAGATGATGATCGCGGGACCCGCGAACTGCGCCGCGGCTCGCCCCGTCAGCACGAAGATGCCGGTGCCGATGATGCAGCCGATGCCGAGCAACACGAGATTCGTTGCGCCGAGCGTCCGCTTGAGCTCGCCGTGCTCGTGCTCTTCGTGCATCTGCTCGACGGACTTGCGCACGAAGATGTCGCGCAGCGAACGCCTGGCCATCAAGGAGCTCCCGATTACACCCCTGTGCGGACTCTACACCAGGCCGCGCTCGGGGGTCACGGCCGAGAGATCTCGATCTCGTAGAGCTGCGGCCAGTTCTTGCCCGTGACGAAAAGGCGCTTGGCCG
>Ga0190271_10001254_pt1 | contig 14223 bp, 14 predicted proteins | sample Popmic356T_FD_133747 | JGI IMG/M metagenome (GOLD analysis project Ga0190271, IMG submission 133747) | Populus adjacent soil microbial communities from riparian zone of Weber River, Utah, USA - 356 T | ecosystem: Environmental > Terrestrial > Soil > Riparian zone | place: USA: Utah | collected...
CCGCGAGTCCGCGCACCGAAGGTGGTAATGTACTGCGGCGAACCGCGCCGACTGGCGCTATCGACCTAACCGCGCGAAGTCGCCGTGTCGCGGCGCATCGCGAACGCTGCGTAAGCGCGTCCCTCGTGGACTGAGCAGGCCTCGTGGCCCAGCGGTCCATCGAGCAAATGTTGGCCGGGTTCGAGCAACGTTTGCCGAGTCCGGCTCTCGAGGGCTATCACCTCGTGCATGCGGTACGCCGACTTCTTTTCACGCCTCGGCAGCCGCGACGATGCACGCGCCGAGCTCGAATGCGCCGCCTCACTCACGAAGAACGATCTCGAACGCACTCGACCAAGCGGGAGCTCGCCCTCAGCGAGCTCTTCCAGGTAGCCTCGTCGCGCGAAACGTCATGCCCCTCGGGTGCTCCTGTGTAGAAGCTGGATCGCCAGCCGCGCTAAGCTGCAGCCATGAAAGCTGTCGTGTATCGCCGCTATGGATCGCCGGACGTTCTCGAGCTAACAGAGCTACCGAAGCCGTCGCCGCGGGACGACGAAGTCCTGATTCGTGTGCGCGCGACGACCGTTACGTCCGCGGACTGGCGCGTGCGCTCGCTGTGCTTGCCCAAGGGGTTCGGTCCGCTCGCGCGGCTCGTCTTTGGGATCTCGCGCCCGCGTCAGCCGGTGCTGGGCACGGAGCTCGCGGGCGATGTCGAGGCGGTTGGCAAGTCCGTGACCAAGCTCAAGGTCGGCGATCGCGTGTTCGCCTTCCCTGGCGCGAGCCTAGGCGCCCATGCTGCCTACAAATGTATGCGAGACAGCGGCGCCGTCGCGCCCATCCCCGCGAACCTCAGCTACGGCGAAGCCGCAGCGCTGTCGTTCGGAGGCACCACCGCGCTCGACTTTCTGCGGCGCGCGCAGCTCAAGCCGGGTGATGCGGTGCTGGTCAACGGCGCCTCCGGCAGCGTCGGCACAGCGCTCGTGCAGCTCGCCAAGCACGTCGGCGCGACTGTTACGGCGGTCTGCAGTGCGAATAACCTGGAGCTCGTTCGTTCGCTCGGCGCAACCCACGCGCTCGACTACACGCGCGAGGACTTCACGCACGGCGACACGAAGTACGACATCATCGCGGACTGCGTGGGCACCGCACCGTACGCGCGCAGCCGCGTCGCGTTGAAAGACGGCGGGCGACTGCTCTTGATTTTGGCCTCGCTGTACGACCTGTTCCCAATCCCCTGGGTCTCCCTCACGACGCGTCACCGCATCCTCGCTGGACCGTCGAGCGAGCGCCCTGAAGACCTGCACACGCTCGCCCGCCTCGCGCAATCGGGGGCACTCAGAGTCGTCGTCGGCAGCACCTACCCGTTCGAGTCGATCGCGGACGCGCATCGCATGGTCGACACGGGCCACAAGCGTGGAAACGCTGTGATCACGCTCGATGACTAGAGACTAGAGAATCCCGGAACGTCCTGTGGAATCCGGACAGCCGCGAGCTGCGACTGGTCGGCTTCGGTGCTGGCGCGCAGATCTACGCGCCGCGCGGAGCGACTGCAGAGCCGGGCGCGCGCGTGCGCCGCCGTACGCGGCCCACGCATTCTCTGCGTTGGGTCTGTCACAACTGCGAGCTTCCGACGCGATTTGACGCGCGCCTTCACTACGCGATGAATACGTGTGGAACGCCCGGTCGTGGCCCGAAACTGTGTTGTGGGCCGCGAGTCAGTTGGCGAGAGCACTTATGACATCGTTGCGCATACGCATGGCTTACGTCCACATGGCACTCTGGGGCAGCTATCTGGCCGGTTGCGCAGGTGCAGTCCCTATGCAGCCACTCGAGTCCGAGCTGCCGTCGACGACCGAGGCGGTGGCGCTGGCGCCTGCGCCCGGCGACGACGCCCGCAGCGACAACACGGCGGGCGTGGCCGCGGAACCGCCGGCTGACCCAACCCCGTCCGCACCAGCCGAACCCGTCCCTACGCCTAGCGCCTCGCAGAACACCGGTGGTCACGAGGCAAGCAGCGCGCGGAAATCCCCGCAGCCGCATCATTCGCCTGCGCAGCCTGAGTGTCCAAGCGCGTACACGGCCGCCGTGCACGTCGTTATCAACGTCGCGTGGGAACGCTCGACCGAGTTTGCGAAGGGCGCCGGCGAGCTTCACTTGTGGACGAAGTCTGCATTCGCAGAGCACGGTGATGCGGCTACGGTCACAAGTCGCCCATGTGGCTGTGCGCTGCCTCCAGTTCAAACGTCCTCGCTCGCCGGAGGCTACGACGTTTCGCTGGAGATCCCGGGAGCGACTTGGGAAGTGCCCTCCATGCCGACGTTTGCAGGAGCGGCGACGCACAAGGCTGGCCTATGGAACGTGAACCCTGGTGCGGCTCTGCTCGGCTTGTCGATGGATGACCCTTTGGGCGCGTGGCCCAAGCCCAAAGCGCTCCGCAGCATCGACCACGACGCCGATGGTCAGCTCGGCATCACCCTCATTCCGCGCACCGATGGAACTTTCAAAGCGCCGCCAGTCACCCTTTCGCAGAAGTCGCGCGCCGATAAACTGTTTCTGGCCAGTCGCAGCGTCATGGCGTGGACAGCGACGATGCAGGGTTGCCCCAAGACAGTCGCCGGAACGGTTGAAGTCAGTCAGCTCGACTTTCGTATGATTGGCTGCCACGTGACTGATGGAGAAGACTGCACGAAGTCCGAGAGTGAGTTCCTCGACGATCATCGCATGGAGTACGAGCTCACCTCCGCGCGCTTTACCGCGGCACGCATCAGCGATGCCGCAACCTGCGCCGAGGTGCGCGCTGCGTTGCCATAGCTGGACCTGTGACGCGCTGCTGCTGGTTGGACCGCGGCAATGTGAACGCAGCAGTCAGGTCACTGCAACGCGCGCTGAAGTATTGCTGGCAGGCACGCGCGCGCCGCGATTCACGACTCACTCATCCGTTGGCACTGGCATGCACGGTTCCTCGATTTCGTCTGAGGTACGCAGCGCCCGGTCGACGCGCGGGCCCGGGGGAACCAGGCCGAGCTCCAGGTGGGACCAGTCGTCCAACAATGGCCCGAACGCTGTGAGCTTGCGGTCCCCGCTGAGATCTGCGGCGCCCACTGCGCCCTCGGTCGTCCCATCGCTGCATGCTTACTTCCGCCGCGCGCGGGTCTCACCCGATTGGGGTCCGTAGGCGGCCATGAAAACGCGCACGGCCTCCTTCGCGTGACGGCGTAGCACCACCGGGCCAGGGACGGCGGCGTCACCGAGCAGCATCGCGCGATTAACAGGTTCGCCCATGACCAACCAGTTGAAACTCGAGGCGGCCACCTGCGCGTTGGGCACGCAAAGCAGTCCCTGCTCGGCCCAGCCGGCGAAAGCCGCGGCGAGTCCGGCGATCGCACGGGCAGGACCGCCTTCATAAAGCGCCTTGCCGAGCTCGGGGAAGCGCTCGGCTTCGGCGATGACCAAGCGGCGCAACTGCATCAGCTGTGGCGTGCGCGCGACCTCGAGCTGGCGGACCGCATAGGCGATCAAGTGTTCGGTCAGCGTCGTGCCCAGTGGCAGCGCATCCATCGCGTGCTGGACCTTATCGCCAGCCCCGTGGGTCATGCCGCGCACCATCGCGACGAACAGCGCCTCCTTGCTCGCGAACTGCGCGTACACCGTCTGCTTCGAGACACCGGCCTGCGCTGCGACCTCGTCCATGCTCGTACGAGGAAAGCCTTGGCGCAGGAACAGCTCGGTTGCGGCGTCGAGGATGGCTCGGTGCTTGCGCTCGGTGCGGGTGGTGCCCGCTGTCTTGAATCTGGTCACGCGTTCTCCGGTTGACGTCTGGAACTAGACGGTCCAGTCTAGTTCCAAAATCTAGATCGGAGAAGGCTCATGACCACGGGTTTGCGGATCTCGGCGATCGCGTGTAGGTGCGGCGAAGTGCGGCTCGACGCGACGGGCGAGCCGATCTTGACCGTGACTTGTCATTGCGAAAGCTGTCAGAAGGCGGGTACAGGCTTCGCGGCGTTGCCGGGCAAGCCGCACGTGCTCAATGCGGATGGCGGCACCGAGTTCACGCTCTTCCGCAAGGACCGCGTGGCCTGCGTGCGCGGTGAAGCCTTGCTGCGCTCCTATCGGCTAACACCAGAAGCGACGACGCGCCGCGTGCTGGCGCACTGCTGCGATACGCCGATGTTCCTCGAGTTCGCGAAGGGTCATTGGCTATCGCTCTATCGCGACCGCTTCGGCGCGGAGGCGCCCCGGATCGAGATGCGCGTGATGACGGGTGACCGTCGCCAAGGCGCACTCCTGTCCGACGACCTGCCGAGCTACAAGACCCACTCAGTCAAGTTCATGTGGCGACTGTTCGCGGCGTGGGCCGCGATGGGGTTTCGCGTCCCCGCGTCCAGACCGATCGAGGCATCGTAGTCTCCGGCAGATACACGGAAGCTGATCGGCGCCGGGCAGCTCCGTGCAGTTATCGACAGCGTCCATCCGCTCAGCGACATCGTGAGCGCTCAGACCCGACTCGAGACCAAGCACGCGCGTGGCAAGGTCGTGCTGCGCGTCGCATGAGCTGAGCGACTGCAGACCCAGCCATTTGATTCCAATCTGCTGCGGATAGGCGACCCGCTGACGCCAAGGGCACTTTCAATTGGCACTAGCCCGGCAGCTCGCCCAGCACAGCGTTGATGGGCTTTCTTCACGGCCGATGGCGGACGGCTCACCGACCCGGAAGCCCAGGGCTGCTTCGAGGTGACTGACGACGATGGCGGGCGCAACTCGCGGGTGCGTCCCCCTGGTGTGCGGCCGCAGGGAGACTGGCGACCCGAGTTCCGACCGTCTCGGGCTCGCTGCTGCATTCATGCCCAATTACTAGGACGGCGGCCGAGACTTCGTCAAAAGGGGGCCAGCGCGTTCGTATGCCGACTATCCCAGGCGCTGAAATTCTTATCCAATTCGCATTCAGGGCATCGGGCTCCCCAAGCTCAGTCTACACGCTGACTGCTGTCGGCCCTGTGCGGGCTAGGAGTGATGTCTAAATGTTTCGAGCCAAGCACGCAGTGTTGGAGTTTGCCGCTTTAATAGTTTGTCTCATCGGGTGCGCTAATACCCAGGAGAATTCGGCTCCAACGGGGAAAAGCATGCAGACTCCCGCGCTGACTGGTGGCACCACGGCCGCCCCCACGGGAGGCAATAAGCCCACTGCCGTCACTGGCGACACACCCATTCCCGCAGGTGCCAGTGGCGCTGCCATTGCGACTACTGGCGGCGCTGGCGGCGCTGGCGGCGCTGGCGGCCAGCAGGGCCTTCCAACCAGTGGTGCGAAGGCGACCCCGACCGGCAGCATCGACCCGGTCGGGGTGTGGTGGACCGAAGTCGAGACCCCCGGCTCTGAGGTGCTGCCGTGGGTCGGTCAGCTGGACGGCACCGCTATTCGGTTCGTGATGCGGGTCGAAGTCTCCGGTGCCGCGCCGAGCCACACAGTCAAGTTCGAGTTCTGTCAGCTGCAGACTGAATGGACCGACCCCATGAACGCCGACAACATTACGACCATTGGCTTCCGGCCCGACAGCGTGGCGGCCTTTTCCGAGTCGAGAACGGTCGATCTCGGCGCCCTGTCGCCCGGCTCCAAGGTCCCTCTACCCAGCATGGCTTTCCGAGGCGGCACCGATGATTCGGGTAAGGAGGTCGATGAAAACGGCGACGGCAACCCCGCCGTCACCGCGTGGGTGAAGACGTTGCTCGGCATCGAGATCGAAGTCTACGAGCAAATCACCATCAACGCGACGTTGGACCTGATCGTCCCGGACAACGACACACTGATGGGTACGGTCGACTTCGCAGCCGATGCAACGATCGTTTCCTCGAACAACGTCATCATCGTCCCTGGCACCGAGGTTACGATCACCCCTGACAGCAAGACGGTCCCTCTCACTGCCAAGCGCCTACTAGGCGGCGGTGACTGCAGCACACTGCCAAGTACGCTCAAGTTCTCCACGGTCCCTCCGCCCCCAGCGCCGCTAATGCTTCCCGAGGACCCTGCTCCTGCTCCGTAAATCACTTCACGCACTGCTACGACCCACGCTCTGCGCGGTGAAGGCCGCCTGCGCCTGTTCCTCGAGCGTGCTCAGACGGCCATCCGATTGGTAAGGGGCGTCGTACGCTACATTCAGGACACTCGGCACGCCGCGCCACACCGAGATTTTGCGCTCCTGTGGCGTGATGACGGTGCTGTGCTCGTCGAGCACGTCCATGTTGTCAGGAAGCGGGAGGGTGACGCGTACCAACCCTCTGCGCAGGTGCTCGAAGCTCAGCACGCCAGCGTCTGGATCATCGGCATCGGCTCAAGAAGCGTCAGCTATCGTCCGGAGGTGCTTGCTGCGCAACGCGCGCTGTCACAATCCATCGAGCGCATTCGCCATCGCGAGCGCGTGTTTTCCGTCGAGCTGCCACGGCTCTCGACGCACCAGGGCCGAGCAACACGGGATGAGCGGACTCATTCTGCGTGAGCTCGATGAGCATAGTTAGACGACCCGGCTGTCCCGGTGTCGTCGATATCCTGGCTATGGAGAGCAGGAGCGACGTCGATGCCTGCAAAACCGCCCTCCCTTACCCCAACCCGTACCAGGACGCCCCTCGAAGTGTCGACCACACAGCTGATCCGCAAGAGGCAGCTGCCGTGGTCGAGGTGCGTGTGCTCGGCAGCTTCGAGCTGCGCGATGCGGTAGGGCAAAGGGTACGACTCAGTACCCGCAAGGCCGAAGCGCTGCTCGGACTCTTGGCGCTGCACCCAGGTCAGCCGCAAGGTCGCGAGAAGCTGTGCGGGCTACTTTGGCCAGAGGTACGCGAGTCGCAAGCGCGACACAGCCTGCGTCAGACGTCGTTGCAGCTGCGAAAGGCACTCGCCAGCACGCCCTCACCGCTGGCGAGTGACGCAAGCGGCCTGCAGCTGTCAGCGGCGGACTACAAAACCGGTGCGATGCCGGGCGAGCTTCATATCGACATCGCGCGCATGCAACACTGCATCGAGCTCGGGACGCGCGCTGCACTGCACGAGGCAGCACTGTGTTATCGCGGCGACCTGCTGGAGGGGCTATCGGTAGGCGAAACGCCATTCGATGATTGGCTGTCGGGCGAGTCGATGCGCGCACGCACTGCCAGCGCCTGCACCTTCTTGTCGCCCCAAGGAACCTTCTCGTAGAAGCATTCTAAGCACACACGCTCACGTGTTGGTTCACGAACCTACGGCGCGCGCACGACAGCGTCAGTCCGACGTCAATGGATCGTCAAAGGTCGTGTTCGGCGTCAGCAGCATGTTTGTGCAACAGGGCCGCTTCACAAAGCGTTAGCGCAACTAATCGATGAACCGCTGACGCAGCTCACCGTCGCCTGAGTCTTAGGAGACTGCGCCTTTCGCGTGCTCCGAAAGGATATTGAGCAGCGGCGATCCCCATGCAAACTCCGGCGGCGATCCCGCTTGCCGGTTCGGACTACGGCGAAGAGTATTTGGGCCGATCGCTCTTACCGCGTCGAAGATCTCGAAGGCCACAAGTAGCGTGCCGCTCGACCTGCATCCCGGATGACCGAATAGTTTTTATCGGCAGCGGTCTGCCGCAAAACAGCCCTCCCCTACGCCGCCGAACCAGCAATGGTTCCCTGCGCGGGCCGAGCTCCGGGTGGACGCCTTCGGGCAGGTCCACACCGTTCAAGCGCTCGTTCACTTGCTGGCGCGCGAACAGCGGCTCGACGCCATCGTCGAAGGTCAGCGTGACCAGCGATAGGCAAACAGTGAGATGCTTCGCAAACTATCCTGGCTGCCGAGTAGATTCTCCCAATCACATTGACTCTTATTCGTTCGAAGCCAATCACGATTGACCTCATCACTATTCGACGCAAGAAGTGCTCCTCGAGTACTTCAAGCGCGTCGCTGAGCGGCGCGGCCTAAGTGCAAGCATTCGCTTTCAAACCGAGGTGCAGGAAGCCGTCTGGGAGACCGACGCAGCGCTGTGGCGCGTTCGCGTGCAGACTCGGGGCGGCGCTACCGCCACGCTGACGGCCAACGCCATCATCAGCGCAGTCGGCCAGCTCAATCAGCCGCAATATCCACACATCCCCGGGCGCGAGTTCGTTCCAGAGCGAGGCTATGCCTGCCGGCATCCAGTGGCTGCTGCGCCACGTCCCCCAACTACGAGCGCTGGTATCGCTTTTGGCTGTTCTGGCTCGCCGCCGACTATTGGCGCGCCACGCGCGCTGCGGATCTGAACGACTTCATATTACTGTAACCGATCGTAGGCAGGATGAGGGGCCGGTTTCGCGTTCCAAGACGCCTTCTTCGCTGTCCATGCTCATCTCCCAAGCGCTCGGCGAACGGCTGCGCTAGAACCAGCCTCATGTCCCTCCAGTGGTTTCCCGGGCACATGACCAAAGCGTTGCGCGAGCTCAAAGAGCTGTTGCCATCGCAAGATATCGTCATCGAAGTGCTCGACGCGCGCTTGCCGGCGGCAAGTTCGAACCCGCTTCTACGTAAGATCCAGGGCGAGAAGCCATGCGTGAAAGTTCTCACCAAGAGTGACCTCGCGGACCCGAAGCGCACCAGTGAGTGGCTCGACCACCTGCGCAGTCAGCCGCACGTCTCGGCGATCTTGGCCAACCGCGACGATCCCAGCGACGTCTGCAACCGCCTCAGCACCTTGTGCAAAGAGGCAGCGCAGGTGCGCGGTCCGAACAAGGCGCCGCGTGCACTCATCATGGGTGTACCCAACGTCGGCAAATCCTCGCTGGTCAATACGCTGATGCAACGCAAAGTCACGGCGACTAGCGATAGACCAGCGGTCACGAAACTCCAACAATCCGTGGTGCTCAAAGACGGCACCAAGCTGACCGATAGCCCCGGTGTGATGTGGCCTAACATCGGCAGCGATCAAACCGCGCAGCGGCTGGCGCTCGCAGGCTCGATTCCTGACACGGCGATCGACTATCAAAGCGTCGGCATGTTCGCGGCCGAGCTGTTTCTCAAACACTATCGCCTGCTCGTCAAGGCCCGCTACAAACTCACTGTCGTGCCCAATGAAGCGGAAGCGCTGCTGCTCGCGATCGGCCGCCGCCGTGGGCTGCTACGGTCCGGAGGTGTCGTGGAGCTGCACAAGGCGGCGGAGCTGCTCGTGCACGAGTTTCGTTCCGGGGTACTGGGCAGGATCACTTTGGACGAGGTGCCTGGTTGAGCCCATGGTGAATATGTAACTAGTCAGGCGCCCGGCTCCCACCCAATCGACTTGCGCCTGAGCAGTAAAGCCAGGGCTCTCGGCTCGAGCGCCCCGGTCGGACAGCTGCTGGCGTGTCGGGCAGCTGTATGGACTCTGGATCGGGCCAAGGAGACCAGCAACCGACGGCTGCCGCAGCCCACACGCGAGCTCGCCATCGGGCTCGTCCGAGAGCAATACGCGGGCTTCGGTCCGACCTTGGCCTGCGAGAAGCTCGCGGAGCGAGATGCGGTCAGCGTGGCCGTCGAAACGTTGCCGGCGCCAATGACACCGTGCAGCGCTCAATCCGCCGTGATCGGGCCCGAATTCTTGACGACCACCGGGACCCCGTGAATGTCGTGAGGCAATTGCGCGACCATCGTGCCTGCTTCAGGACTCACGAGCACAACCACACAAGGCTTCCCTTCAAACTCCCCCTCGCCTACGGCAAGGACGCCTTTCAAATTCATAGCCCGATGAAGTCGCTTGGCATCGTGCCGCCGTCGATCGGCCCCGGTTGGACGATCGGATCGCCGATCATCGCCGCGTTGGAGTTCGCGAGCACGTGGTTGTTGCTCAACACGTAGTACTTGCCGGGAATGCCAGGGAATGCGGATTCGTCGTAGCATCCGGTGGCAATCGTACCCGCCGTGACGGCGGTGTGTGCGACGCTGTACCCTCCCATCACTGGACGGACACGTCGCTTGAGTACTTGCGGTTCTGCCGAGACCGGGCTTGCCGGCCGGAGAACCGGGACCGGACCGAGCTCATTCGCCGCGCCCATCAGCTGAGTGACCGGAGCGTCGAGTGGTTGGGCAAAGATCTCGCCGACGTCAACGACGTCGGTTGGATATGCACCGACCTGCGCGCTGATCATCTCGCCGCCCCTCAGCATCTCGGGTGGCAATTTCTGATTCACGAGAACCACGACCGCGTTCTGTCCCGTATCCGAATCGTTTGTGTACTTGTGTCCAAGTCCAACACCGACGACGTTCGGCAGCTTGAGCAGCGAAGCTTCAGTGCGTTCTTGCTCCTTGGCAATATCGATCATCAGGTGAAAGTAGTTCTTTCATACTTATCCCCTGGGCTAGTGCGGACATCGAGAGGTCGAAGTCCGCAGCAGAATCAACAGACAGCAGAACCAATAAGCAAGATTCGCGCGACTCTAGCTATGGATTCCGGATATTATCTATCTGGCACCAAGCTCCCCGAGGTGCGCTCTCATACTTCTACGCAGCAGCGAGACGCGCACCAGACTTTTTCTGCATGATCGCGCGAACGCAGGGCGTTGCGGTGAGCGACGTGCGCCTCGCGCGTGGCGGCCTACGGCTTGCTGCAAACGTCAAAAGACTGCGCAATTTGTATAGATTGCAAACCTGCAGTCGCGCAAAGAGCATCCTCCACGCATAAGGTCTAGTGCCACTTGATCACATCCTAGACGGTCCGCGCGGGGGCATGCGTGTTAGCAGTCCGGCAATGCGGTTGGATGCAGCGCGAGCCACTGGATTCGAAGGCGCTCGACTTGGCCTGTGCGCGTCGCGGAATCGAAAGCACCACGCATGTCTGCCGCGGCCCTGACGTTGGGCAGCCGTTCGCGTAGCCGCGTCGGCAAGAGCGGCACGCGCTCGCGCTTGCGCTCCAGCAGCGCGAGACGAAACGCCTCGACCGCCTCGCTCAAACGCTCACTGCTGTTCTCGTGCTGACCGAGTCGCGCGAGCGCGATCCCCAGGTTGTTTTGCGTCATCGCCCACATCAGCGGCACGCGCTCGCGGGCATGCTCCAGCAGCGCCGCTCGATAGGAGTCGAGCGCCTCTCGCAGCCGCTCGCTGCTGTTCTCGCGCTCACCCAATCTAGATAGGGCGAGGCCCAAATTGTTCTGAGTCTTCGCCCAAGCCAGCGGTGCACGCTCGCGCGTTTTCTCCAGCAAAGCCAGCCGGTACGCTTTCACCGATTCCCGCAGCAGCTCGACGCTGACCGTACGCTCCACCAGCCTACAGGCGAGCGACGTCAATCTCTATCACGAACGCTCTCGCGGCTGATGCTGCCGAACAAAGCCCTCGTTACCCGACTGAGGTGCCGGAGCCGCCGCCTGCGCCTGGCAAGGATGACCGAATAGTTTTCATCGGCAGCGGTCTGCCGCAAAACAGCCCTCCCCTACCCCGCCGAACCAGCAATGGTTCTCCCTGCGCGGATGACCTGCGCCGCATATTTACCTGGCAGAAGCCACGGAGCTTGGCCTTGTCGTACCGACCGCGCCAGCACGCGCCACAAACAAACCACCAGCGCATGCGGTGAGCTGCTCCGCGCGGCGGTTCCGAACCGGCGCGCCGCGGCTTGTGCATCTGAACGATCAGCTCGCGGTCGCGTATGGGCAGCGTATACCGCGCGGGTGTGCGGCTCGGGGTGTATGCGGTGCTGTAGTGGCGGCACGCCTCTTGTGTCGAGGCGTGCGGGTCGTGTGGTTGCGCCGCGTGTGAGTTGCTGCGGCGATGGGCGCGATGAGTGCAGTAAGCTCGGCTGGCGCGTATGTGGCGTACTCGAAGACTGTCTGAACCAGAGCACCTGGGGGTTGGCAGCGGGCAGCCGTTAGTCTTGCTAGTATTAGAGCGTGAGAGTTGCGATGGCTAGATTGATCGCGCTTGCTCTCACGTCCGGATGCGTGCGCTTTGGGTACGACGTGCCCCGCGTACGGGGCGATCAGGTGCCCGACGCATCGCAAAGCGATGGGGCGATCGAAGACGCAACTTCCGGGACCAAAGGCGCTGTCGGCGGCACTGGCGGCACTGCGCGCGATGCAGCAGCGAAGGACGGTGGCGCTGGACGCGAGGCCGGTGGCGCAGGCGCTGCTGCCGGTTCTGGGTTCGCTGACGCGGGCGGTGCCGGCTCCGATGCGGAAGGTGCGGGCGGCGCTGGCTCCGATTCGGCAGGCGCGGGCAGAGCCGGTTCCGATGCGGCAGACGCGAGCGGCGCTGGCTCCGAGGCAACCGTTGCCGACGGCGGCGCAGACTCCGACGAGCCGGTCGGCGACACGGGCTTGTACGTGAGCGACATCCTGGGCTTCTATACTGGCCTGTGGGGCGACATGGTGCTGCGCAAACAGGGCAACGAGATCTGGGGTGTCTATCAGTACGTTGGTGGCACGATCGTCGGCGAGCTTGGGGCCGATGGTGTGTTTACCGGTTGGTGGTCCCAGTTGCCCACACGCGTGGGGTTGGACGCCGGTGAAGTCGAGTTCCGTTGGTCACGCACGAGCGGGAACGGCATCACGCTAGACGGCCGTTGGCGCTACGGAACCGTCGGCGACTGGATCGAGAACTGGGATGTCGACATGGTTACAGACGGTACCGCACCGAGCGAGCTCACAGCGTACTTCGACAGCCCGAGCTATTTCATCCGCCATCCTTAGCTCATGCTCGCTGCGCGCTTCGTCTGCGACTCCAAGCTGAGCGCTGGGAGCGGCGTATTCATGGGGCCAAGTCGTTCGCTCACTCACTCGGCGTAGGAACCTTCGAGCGTGTTGGGCATGCGCTCGTTGACGAGCGCTTCCAGGGCTTCGTACTTCTGATGTGCGATCGCCCAGTCGATCAACCTCTTCGCCTGGAGCTCGAAGCTCGACTTCATCGGGATGATCTGGCCCACGCGGCCGCTGAGGTCTTGGGTGATTCGGAGGTGAGGCTCAACATGTTCGTGCGGAGCGCCGTCAGCAGCTTGGGAGGTGGAGCGTTGGACATGGGCGTAGCCGTATGGCTCCGCATCCGCGCCGACGCCCGGGGCGGCCGTGCAGACGCCGCATGCGGCATGCCCATGAGAGCTGCCGTCTGCGATGGCATGGGTCGCGACTGTGACGCCTCGACGGCTCGCGCTTGCTCGCGTTCCTGGTCTTGCCAACGGCTCGGGTCGATCACCTCGCTGGCGGAAGGCTCCTGCGTGTCCGCCGCTGTGGGCTGCGTGACGGGATCGCGCCGCGGTGCAGTTTGCAGCTGTCCCTGGCTCAGCAAGAGCCAGTCCCCGAGCTCGCCCCAAAGTTGACCAGCGTGTTGAACGCACCATCGCGCGTGACGCTGAAGATCGTGCGCCCGTACTGCTGGTCACCGTCGTGCCATACAGGCTGCCATCGCTGCTCAGCATCAGCCCCGTGGGACTGGATCCATTCACGCCATCGATGTGAACGAGCGCAGTCAACTCGCCACTCGGCGTCACCTTGAACACCGTTCCGCGTCGGCCGCTGCCGCCGTGAGAGGTCGTGCCGTAGAGGTTTCCGTCGCCGTCAAGCTTCACTCAGTCGGGACCCGAGCGGTGCGCCTCGAGAAGCCGGTTGCATGTGGATACGAGATGGCGACGCCGCGGCCCCGCAGGTCCGGCCGCATACAGCTGCGGCCGCCGGTGTAGCGCTCACGCATGCGGCGCTCTTGGCCAGCAGCGCGCGCAAAGCGGTCGGTGCGCCGCCCGCTCCATGCCGGCTCAATCCAATTCGGATGCATGCCCCCTAGGTGTCTCGAACCTTCAACGGCCTAACAGGCCTACAGGAGCGAGCGATGGACCTCCGGAGACAGACTCGTGACCTCCAGAAATCGGAAGGGATGCGCAGCAGAGCCAAGGCGCGCCGCTTCTACTCGTGATCACTGAGGCGATGTGACAACGACAGACATCACGCAGCTCCGCCGCACGCGACTAGCGCGCCGGCTTCGCCGCGAACGGCTGCACGCTGACCGTGGGGGATAGGAACTACGAGCGGGAGTAGCGTGCCGCTCGACCTGCATCCCGGGTGACCGAATAGGTTTTATCGGCAGCTAAGGGCGACGCGAGCTACTACAGCATCGTCGCCGGCGGCCGCGAGTCGTTGAACGCCGGCTGGACGTACGAGGCCCCGTTTCCGGCGATGAGCGCGATCCGCGAGTACCTCGCGTTTTATCCGAGCCGCGTCGATTCGATCGAAGAGCTGTGACTTTGAGGCCGACACCGAGAAGGGCGTGTCCACTAGGGGAGCGCACATGTCCCGCGGCTAGCCGGGCACTCCACCGCGTAA
>Ga0190271_10001256_pt1 | contig 14221 bp, 10 predicted proteins | sample Popmic356T_FD_133747 | JGI IMG/M metagenome (GOLD analysis project Ga0190271, IMG submission 133747) | Populus adjacent soil microbial communities from riparian zone of Weber River, Utah, USA - 356 T | ecosystem: Environmental > Terrestrial > Soil > Riparian zone | place: USA: Utah | collected...
AGGTGGCCAGCAGAAGGACCGTGCGCCGCCCATAACGATCGGCCAACGGGCCCGAGATGAAGATCGAAACCGTGGAAGCCACCGCCATCGACGTGACCGCCCAGCCGAGCTCGAACTCGTTCAGGGAGAATTCGATTTCGATGAAACGCACGGCGCCGGTGAACAGCGAACTGTCGAAGCCCATGAGAAAACCGCTGAGTGCGACGACCAGGATCGTCCCGATCGCGCGGTGGCGGCTGGCCGGAATCACGCAGGCCGGCCGACGGAATCTCGTTCGACGAGTTTGGGTTCGAACGCCTGTTGCACGTCGAGGTCCTGCTGGTCGTACACATTCCTGAGAACCCAGCGCGACGCCATGCGGGCCATGTCGGCGATCGGATAGTGGACGGTGGTGAGCTTCGGATATACGTAACGCGAAATCGGTGCGTCGTCGAAGCCGACGATGGACAGGTCGGCAGGCAGATCGAGCCCGCGTTCGTGCGCGGCCGCCATGGCGCCGGCCGCCATTTCGTCGTTGGCGCACACCACAGCGGTAAATGGATTGTTTTTTTCGAACAGCGAGTTCAGCGCGTCGGTGCCGCCGGTCTCGTGGTAGTCGCCTTCGTGCAGCAGGCGTTCGTCGTACTTGATGCCGCCTTCGGCGAGTGCACGTTTATGGCCGGCGAATCGCTGCTTGGCGTCGACCCAGTCGAGCGGTCCGGAAATGTAGGCGATGCGCTTGTGTTTGCGCCGCACCAGCAACTGTGTGGCCAGATAACCGCCGAGCTCGTTGTTGAGACTGAAGCAGTGATCGGCAAGACCGCGAACCTTGCGATTCATGACCACCAGCGGCGTAGTGTTGTGATCGTGATCGACGAGAAATTTGTCCGACAGCCGTTCGACGTGAACGATGAGAGCGTCGCAGTTGCGGCTCACGAGGAAACGGATCGCCTCGCGCTCCTGCTCCTCGTTGCTGTGCCCGGCCGCCACCAGCACGAACTTGCCAGCTGCCTTGAGTGACTGTTCGATGGCGCTCAGCATCGCACCGAAGAACGGGCCATGCAGCTCCGAGACCAGCACCCCAACGGCATTCGAGGTGCGCGTGGCCAGCGACTGCGCGATGGAATTGGGCTGATAGCCAAGCTGCTGCATGGCGTCCAGCACCCGCTGTCGGGTCTTCTCGCTGACCTTGGCACCGGGATTGATGACTCGCGAAACCGTGGCCAGCGAAACGCCCGCCAGCTCCGCGACTTCATAGATGTTAGCCATTACTCGCTATGTGCCCTGCAATATTGCTCGACGTAAGTCTGGTGCGCGGGCAGTTGGGTTACGGTCTTCTCGACTGAAGACTTTATGCCATCCAGAAATCGCGCCAACTCTTCGTCTCCCATGAGGTCGGCCACCGGATGATGCTGCAGTGGTTCGACACCCTGTCCCAACATAACCTGAATCCAGGAGTTTTCGGCGAATAGTTCGTTTGGCACGCGGAAAACACGGCCGGTTTCGCGGAAAAGCTCGAGGCGATGGCGCAGCGAGTCAGGAATGTCCATGGCACGACAGGAACGCCAGAACGGGGAATCCTGGCGGCGCGTCACGTGATAGTGCAGCACGATGAAGTCCCGGATGTGTTCGATTTCGTGGTTGGTCTGCACGTTGTACTCATCGACGTCGGACTGGCGGATGCCATCCCGCGGGAACATCTGCATGAGCCGTATGATCGCGCGTTGTATCAGGTGGATGCTGGTCGACTCCAGCGGCTCGATGAATCCGCTGGAGAGGCCGATGGCTATGCAATTCCGGCGCCAGGTCTGGCGCCGCTGACCGGGCCGGAACTTGATGACGCGCGGTTCCGTGAGCACCTTGCCTTCCACGCTGGCCAGCAAAGATTGTTTGGCCTGGTCGTCGGCAAGATAGCGGCTGCAGTACACCATGCCGTTGCCGACACGATGCTGGAGCGGGATGCGCCATTGCCAGCCGGCCTCGCGTGCGATGGAACGTGTGTAGGGAATCGCCGGTCCCGTGGACTCGGTCTGGACCGCGATCGCGCTGTCGCAGAACAGGTGGTGAGACCAGTCCTCGTAACCCATGTGCAGCGCCTGGCCGATGAGCAGCCCGCGAAACCCGGTGCAATCGATGAACAGATCGCCCGGAAGAACATCGCCCGAGTCGAGCTTGATGGAGTCGATGTCGCCGGTCGATTCGCTGACCTTGACGTCGACGATCTTGCCTTCGATGCGCTTGACGCCGAATCCTTCCGCGAACTTGCGCAGGAACTTCGCGTACAGGCCTGCGTCGATGTGAAATGCGTAGTTCATGCCGCCGCGCGGCAGGTGCGCGAAACGGCCCTCGAGCGAAGCGCGCAGTTCGAGGCAGTAGTCACCGTAGTCGGTGGCCAGCTTGCGGGTGCGGCCCTTGAGCCAGAAATGCTGGAAGCCCGCGGTCCAGTGGTCCTTGCCCGTCGTGCCGAACGAATGCACGTAGTTCTCGCCAAGGTCGCGCCAGTTCTCGAACCCGATGCCGAGCTTGAAAGTGGCCTGCGTGGCGGCCATGAACTCCTGCTCGTTGATCTCGAGCAGGCGGTGGAAAGTCACCAGCGTCGGAATGGTCGCCTCGCCGACACCCACGGTGCCGATCTCATCCGACTCGACCAGCCTGATGTCGAGCAGTTTGCCCAGCGTTTTCGAGAGACCCGCGGCCACCATCCATCCGGCCGTGCCGCCGCCGGCGATCACCACGCGACGAACGCGGTCCTGTGCCTGGGCTCGGTTCTGCATGCCATCCCCTCTATCTATTGAGTCGTGCGAGTACGTTCGCGCGCAACTCGCGAACAAGGTTGTCGTCCAGCGCACCGAGCGCGCGTTGCGCCTTCTGCGGAACATGCGCGGCGGTCTGATCGCTCGCCCGGAACACGTAGTGCTGGAACAGATGCTCCCACGCGGCGCGTTGCGCAGGCGGCAGATCGCGCACGGTCATCAGCGCCAGCATGAGTGCGCCGATCGGCGAATCCATGTAGGCCGGCGACTGGCGCCACCAGTAGTTGACCAGCACGTTGAAAGTGTCGAGCGACTCGATGTGATGCCACCACATGCTCGGGATGAAAACGGCGTCCCCGGGTGCAAGTTCGGCGACGCGGGCAGCTTTGCGCGCTTCGGCAAAGCGGGGAAATCGCTGGTAGTCCGGCTGGGCGAAGTCCACCAGGCTGATCGGTTGTCCGGCGGGCGTGAACTCGAGCGGCCCGACGTAGAGATTCTCGATCTGCTCCGGCGGAAACAGCGTAAACCGCCGGTGTCCCGCCACCACGCAGGCAAGGTTGTCAGGCAGGTCGTGATGGGCGGCGATGCGGGTGCGGTTGCCGATCCAGATGCTGGCCAGCGGTTGACGCGCGCCGAAATTGAAATCGTTTTCGGCGCGGAACCCGGGCAGCACGGTATCGATGGTCGTGGAACCCACATAGATCGCCGGCGGGTTCGCATCACCGGAAAACCGCGCGAGCTCGCCGAGCACGCCATCGAGCCTGGTTCGGTGGAGTTTGAAATTGAACCCGGACAGATCGTCGTTGTAGAAGAATCGCCCGCCAATGGCGGGATCTCCGGACATCACGAGCACCGACGCGTCCCGGTAGAAGCGCCGCAGATAGGCAGTCGCGGATTCCTGCGATTCGCGGCCTGCGCGCACCATGGGCCAGTCGGCAGCGAGCCCGCGCAGGACCACGGGCTCGGTGGACTCGAGCACCGTGTCGGGCAACGCACGCGGATCCACGCCCGCCATTTCGCGGATTGACTCAGCGTTCGGCAGCATCGAGGCGGCTCGCCCGCTCAATCAGATCGCGGAAGTTCGAAAGCGAAGCAATGACCATGAACGCCGCCTGCAGGTAGCCTTGTTTGTGCAGCGTGCCCAGGGCATCGGCGCCGAGTTCTTTCAGCCGGTCTTCCTGGATCGTGTGAAAGCCCGCAAACCGATGCTGCGCGCCATCGCGGAACTGGATGTCGATTGCGAACGATTCCAGCAGGTTGTGCTCCGTCAGCGCAGCGACGAAGGGCTGGGTCGCCACGATACCTTCGTCGATCGCCGCCAGCGCCGAGCCCATGTTCTGGAGGAATTCGGTATTGCCGCCGAGCTCATCGAACAGGCGTTCACCCTCGGTGCGGCTGACACGCGGATGATCCAGATCGACATGGATCACCTTGCCGTTGGCCGATTTGCCGATGAGAAACGGCTGGCGCTCGATCATCATCGGTAGATAGAGCGCGTCCCAGCGGCCGTCGCGAAGGAACAGGTTCTGCTTTTCACGGAAGCCGAACAGCGCCAGCGGCGCGTACGAACCGTCGCGCGCCCTGGCGAACACGATTGGGTAGTGCGCCTGCACGTTGCGGAATTCGGAAGGAAACGTGAGCGAATACATCACGTCATCCCCGTACGCGGCGCTGCGGGAGGTGATAACGCGAAGATCGCGGTGTTCGGCATTGCTCAACAGGGCGTGTCGGGTCACTGGCGGTTTCTCTACGGCTGCTTCCGGCCGTTTTTCCTGATGTGATCGATGAGGTCGCGATTCGTCGGCAGCCCCCCGAGCAACTTGCGCGTGAGCTGCGCCGCTTCGCGGAAGTATTCATCGGCACGATCGGCATCGTCCGAGCGCCGCGAGAACCCTTCCGGCTCGGGCCGGAAACCCATGCCATAGAGGACGTATTGGTAGCTCGCCGACGGGAACACTTCCTCGACGCGGTGCAGATCGTAACGCGAAGGTGGCTGGTACCGCCAAAGCGCCAGCAGCTCGCGCAATCGTTCGGGCACGCTCTCGGCGCGGCGATTATCACGCCAGAAGTCCGAATCGTCGCGCCGGCTCAGGACGTAATGCAGCTTGAGGAAGTCGATGACCCGTTCCCATCGATACGTGAAGAAGTCGTTGAAGCGCCGCGCGACGATGTCCATCGCGGCACGCGTTGCCGGCATTTCGTCGCTCAGCATGCCCGCCGAGAGCTCGACGAGCGCCAGCGCCGACGCCTCCAGCGGCTCGATGAAGCCGGCGGACAGGCCGACGGCAACGCAGTTGCGGTGCCAGAACTGGCGGCGGTATCCCGGCTTGAAGCTGATCTTGCGCGGCGCCTGCCCGGGACTGGCACCACCGGTGCGCTCCACGTACTCCGCGAGCTCGCGCTCGGCCGCATCCATGCTCACGTGGCTGCTCGAGAACACATGTCCCACGCCGCGGCGCGTCGGCAGGCCGATATCCCAGATCCAGCCCGCGCTTTGTGCCGTGGAGATGGTGTGCGAGGCGATGGGCGCGCGCTCGTCCGGATAGGGCACCTGCAGCGCCAGCGCGGTGTCGTTGAACAGCACGTGCTGCTGCGACACGAATGGCACGCCGAAGTGTCCACCTAACAACCACGAGTTGAGCCCGGTGCAGTCGACGAAAAGATCCCCTTCCAGCGAGCCGTGGTTACGCGTCACCACCGCGGCGATATCCCCGTTGTCCGCCGCTTCGATTCCGGTCATGTGGTCGAGAACGTGTTGCACACCCAGTTTGGCAGTGCAGAAATCGCGCAGGAACATCCCGAACTTGCCCGCGTCGAGGTGATAGGCGTAGTTGGCCACCGCCGCGTATTCGGGAGTGGTGATCTGCTTGGGCGCCTTACCCTGCGCGCACAGGTGCGGTTGAAAGCTCACGAGGTCGGCGAAGGGCGTGGCCGCATGCCGTTTGAGCCAGCCCGCCACCAGGTTGGTTTCGGTGTAGCCCTGCGGCAGCACGAACGGGTGAAAGTAGTAGTCGTGCTCGCGGCCGTCGGCCCAGCGATCGAACCTCGAGCCCTGCTTGAACGACACGTCGCATTCGCGAATGAAGTCCGATTCGCTGACGCCGATTTTTCGCAGGCTGTCGCGCATGGTGGGCCAGGTGCCCTCGCCCACACCGATCGGCGGAACATCCGGGGACTCGAGCAGCATGACGGCGAGACCCGTGCCCGCGCGCGCTCGATGTTCGGCCGCGATGATGCCGGCGGTCAGCCATCCGGCCGAACCCCCACCGACGATCACCAGTCTTTTCACCATATCGCTCGTGTCCATCAAAAAAGGAAAAGCCGCTGTCGTCCAGCGGCTTTTCCCGGGCTTGACGCGCTCTTACTGGCCGAACTTGTACCGGGCTCCGATCATGTACCGCGCACCCGTTTGCGTCACGTACAACGCCTGGTTTGCATTGCGGCCATGAAGTCGCTGGGTTTCGTCCGTGAGGTTGATGGCTTCCACCTGTACGGTGAAGTTGTCGGTGACATCGAAACTGGCGTTCACGTCCAGCTGCCCGTACGCCTCGGTGTACACCGGGTTCGGCAACCCCGTGCCATCGAAGCGCCCGCTCAGGAACTCGTCGCGCCAGTTGTATGCCGTACGCACCGACCACCTGCCCTTCTCGAAGAAGGCCACGAGATTGGCGGAATCCGACAGGCCCTCGATTGCGAACTGTTCGCCACGATCGTGGTTGTCGTACGCGAGGTTCGAATCGACCAGCGTCAGGTTCGCCGCGACGCCGAAGCCGCTCTGACCGAACATGTGCTGCAGCGAGATTTCCCATCCGTCGAGCTCGGCGCTGCGCTGGTTGGCCGGAACGGTGATTGCGAAGCTTGCAATATCGTCCCCTGGCTGCCCGGCGATGATGCCCGTGCGGTTGCCGTTCGAATCCACACCCGTCGCCGTCACGCCGGGATCACCGGCATGGTTGTCGAAGATGTAATTTCGAACGCAGGTCAGATCCGCGGCCGGACAGCCATTGGCGACCGCCTCGTCGAAGTACGCGCCTTGCCCCGGATGCGGCAAGTCGAACGGCGTCTCCGTGATCGTGGTGACACCCACGTAGTTGTCGATGTCCTTCCTGAAGTAGCCGGCCGACAGGTAACTGCCTTCGCCGTAGTACCACTCGACGGAGAGGTCGTAGTTAGTCGACTCGAGCGGCTTCAGGCCCGGATTACCCTGCTGACCCGTGCCACCGTTGATGCGCGCGAGCTGGTTCAGCGTCTGGCCGCCCTGGATCTGATCCCAGCCCGGCCGGCCGATGCTTTCGCCATACGACAGTCGCACCTTCAGGTTGTCACGAACGTCCATCGAGAAGTCCGCGCTCGGCAGCACGTAGTCGTACTCGCCTTCGAGCGTGGTGAAGTCCGGGGCGGCGAACACCACCGAGAACTCGTTGTTAGCCACCCAGTTGATGCCCGTCGCCGTGGGCACCAGCGCGCTCGAGGTGACTTCCGTCTTCTCGTAACGCGCACCCAATGCGGCGTGCAACGGCATCGCGGTGTCCCAGGTATGGCTGTACTGCACGAAGGCGCTCTTCGAGTCCTCGTTCGTGCGGCGGTCCGTGGTGAACGTATCCGACGCGCGATAAGTCTGCTCGTTGAGTGCATCGGCGGCGAGTTGCCGAACTGTTTCGAAGTCCCAGGTGAAGAACTGGTTGAAGAGAGCCGGGTTGCTGCTGCCATCGAGGTTGTCGAAGTAGTGGCGCACCGAGTCCATCTCCCAGACGTCATCCGGATAATCGCCGGCATTGGTTGCCCCACCCCAGGTGTCGGCCTGCACGTTGGAGAATGCAGAGCGATTGTCGACTTCCGTAGTTCCGACGCCGAAGTTGAGTTTCGAGTCCTCGCTGAAATCGAAGTGCCCTTCGAGGCGCACCTGCTGGATTTCCGACTTCATGAAGCTGTTTCGGAAGCTCGAGCCAGTGACCATCATCTGCGAAGCGTCGATGCCGGATTGGCCTGCCGGCAAAGCCACCGACAACACCGGGAAGTCCTTGCTGAAATCCACCGTCGTGGTGCCACGATAGAAGCCTGCGACGCCGAGCACCGAGTTGGACCCGTACGGACTATCCGGTCCGGATTCTGCGGTCGAGTTGTGGAAATCGAGCTCGAAGCCGAGGTTGTCCGTTGCCTCCCACTCGAGATTGAATCCGAGCGAATTGTTCTCGTTCTTGGAAGCGAACTTGGCGCCGCCCATCGACAGGTCGCTGGTCGCCGGCAGGATGGTCTCGGAATAGATGACCGGACCGGCGACGGGGCCATCCGTCCAGCTGCTCGTCGACGGACCGAAGTTGAACCACACCGAGAGCTCATTGCGCTGCTGGAGAATCTTGTTCTCGGAGTAGGTGTAATCGAGCGTTGCGGTGACCGAATCCACTGGCCTGAACTGCAAAGTCAGCTGGCCGTTCGTGCGCTTGCGCTCGATGCCGTTGACGCTGTAGCCCAGGTTCTGCGGCACCGAATAGGTGTCCGCAGGATCCGGGTGGTTGGTGACACCCGCCGCACCGGGAGTGCCGATATTCGGAATCGTGCCCCAGTTGTTCTCGTCGCCCGCGAACGGACGCCAGCCATTACCCACCGCCGCCTGGTTGTAGCCCAACGCACGATCCTGGTAGCTAGCCGTCAGCGAGACGCCAAACTTCTCGTCGGCGAACGTGTTGCTGAAGATGCCCGAGATTTCCGGCGTGATCGCATCACCCTGCAGATTGGCCGGAAGGTTGTCAGCCGACGGGTCGACGACCCCCTTGACGCCGATGCTGGTATGCAGACCCGCAGCGTCGAGTGGCCGGGTGGTCCTGATGTTGATGCTCGCACCGATGCCACCCGTAGACGTCTCCGCGCGGCTCGTCTTGTAGACCTCGACGGCGCCGACGGCTTCCGAGGCCAGGTTCGCGAAGTCGAATGCGCGCGAACTGGATGCGCCCGTATCCTGGATGCTCGACGCGGGCATTTGCCGGCCATTGAGCAGCACGAGGTTGAAGTCGGGCCCGACGCCGCGCACCGTGACGCGCGAGCCTTCGCCGATGGCCGTACGATCGATCGACACACCGCTGATGCGTTGCAGCGATTCGGCGAGATTGGTATCCGGAAATTTGCCGATATCTTCGGCAACGATTCCATCGACCACACCTTGTGCGTCGCGCTTCAGGCGCATCGACGATTCGAACGAGGCACGAATGCCGGTGACGACGATCTCGTCGATGTTTTCGGCTTCCGCTGCCTGTGTGAGCCCGGGTACGAAGACCGTCGACCCAAGGATCAGAGAAATCGCCTGTCCAACAGGCGTGCGTGCGAATGCGCGTGTGTTCATGTTCCCCCACTGAAATAATGTAAGCGCTTACAATTTTTACGTTAGCATCCACGCCGGTCCTCAGGCAAGCAATGAACATCTGTTAAACCCATGTCTTGCAGGTCTTTTTCAATGTCTCGAATTTTGACTTTCATTAGTCAAACAAATTCAGCGCGCTGGTTAACCGTGATAGCGGTAACCGCGACTCTTCTCTCGTCGGCTTGCGGAGGTGAAGGCCCTGGCAGTCCCCCTGTCTCCTCACCAACGCCTCCGCAGCCGTCGGGACCTGGCGCACCCGTGATTTCCGAAACCGGCGGAATTCCGGGGGGTGCACGCCTCGTGTGGTCCGATGAGTTCGACGGCGCCGGACTTCCTGACGCCACTCGCTGGAATTACGACACCGAGCGCAATTCAGCCGGCTGGTACAACAACGAACTGCAGTATTACGGCAACGCGCGCCCCGAGAATTCGCGAGTGGAGAGCGGCATGTTGCTGATCACCGCGCGGCGCGAAGATCTGTCCACCGTCGGCCTCCCCGACTGGAGCGGTCAGCGATATTCTTCGGCACGGCTCATCACGCGCGGCAAGGCCTCGTGGACCTATGGCTTCATCGAAGTGCGCGCCAAACTACCCTGCGGGGTCGGTTCGTGGCCCGCGATCTGGATGCTGTCGTCCCCGCCGCAAGGGCGCTGGCCGGATGACGGCGAGATCGACATCATGGAGCACGTCGGCCTTGATCCCGGCGTCGTGCATGCCACCGCGCACACCGGCGCATTCAATCACTCGCGTGGCAATCATCGCACTGCCACCACCACGATCGCGGACGCGTGCAACGCGTTTCATCGATACCAGATGAACTGGACGGCCAATCGAATCTCCGTGGGTGTGGACGACCGGTACTACTACCAGTATTCGAACGACAACTCGGGCAACGCCGAGTGGCCTTTTCGACAGTCCGCAGTACCTGATCCTCAACATCGCCGTGGGTGGCGATTGGGGTGGCCAGGTGGGCGTCAACGACGCCATTTTTCCGATCACGATGGAAATCGACTACGTGCGCGTCTATCAATGAGCGCCGACTATCGTACCCGACTCAGAGAAGTCCACTGCGCAGTAGATAGGATGGCGTGCAGCTCCACGCGTGGCAGTAGCTGTTGATGTGGATGTCGCCGTAAGGCGAACGCAGCGGCTGCGCGGGATCGTAGATTTCCCAGAAAGTATCCGCGCCCGCAGCGATCATTCCGCCCCAATAGGACTCCATCAGGGCGCGTGCCTCCTTGCGGAGGCCGCCGGCCAGCATGCCTTCGACGACGTAGTGATATAGATAAGGTGTGACCGGCTTGATTGCGCCCGGATCCGCGACGGCCTTGCGCATGGCATCCGCGCTCTCGCGGCGCGAAGAAACTCCGGCGATCGCCATCCACGCCTGGGATCCCCACGAAACCTGCCGATCCGGGCCGCTGACGAACACACGACGCGAAGCATCCCAATAGTGTTTGCGGGCCGCGGCGATCATGCGGTCGATGCGGCCGGCATAGTCGGCGACATCCCCCTCGCGTCCGATGCGGCGCGCCAGCGCCAGCGTCTTCTGCCAGGCGTAGATGAGCACGCCCTGGATCGCCGCGTTACGGTCGAGCTTGTCCGACCAGTCGATGAAGATCCACATGTTCTTCGGATCGATGTACAGCCCTTCTGCGTTCACGTCGCGTCCCAGGATCTCGAGCTGGCGCAAAGCCGCGGGCCACAGGTCCTGCCCGGTCGCGGTGTCGCCGGTCGCTTCCACGTAGTCGAACAGCGTCACGTTGAACAGCGCGGCGTAATCGACGATGTGCAGGCCGCCATAACGCGCAGCCGGCTTCTCGAACACACAGGCGGCTACGAGTCCGTCGGCACGCGGCAATGCCGCGAACAGGTACAGGCAACGCCGCACCACGTCGTTCGCCTCGAACGTGTGGTAGTTAGTGAGCGCCTGCAGGCGCAGATCGCCGACCCACAGGCGCTGGTCGCGGCGCGGGCCGTCTTCGAACGTGGTCTGCATGCAGTCGCGCAGCGTGGCGATCGACACCGCGTCGATGCGCTGCATGAGCGGCGTTTCCTTCCTGAGCGGCGCTGGCGTGCCGCGCGCCGATGTGACCGCGTGAGCTTTCAGGTCTTCGAAGCGGATCTTGAATTCAGGCGAGGTATCGAGGACCTCGATCTTGACGTAGCGGAATGCGTACCGGCGCGGCATGCGTACCGATTGCGGCAGATAGTCGACGTTGATCAACTCGTCGGGCAGCCAGGCCTCGCTCAATTCGCCCTTGTAGGGATAGAAAGGCTCTGCCACATCCGTCGGGACTTCGCCGAAGGTGAAACGCAGGCGCACGGGCGCATCCGGGGCGCGCCCTTCGGTGGCCAGCCGGAACGAGAGGTATCCGGTGCGATGGCCCTCGAAATCCACGATGACGCTGTCGCCCCGGCGAAACTGCCGCGCCGCAAGCGCGGACGCCGGAGATTCGGGTTCCATGCGAAACCGCAATGGCAATTCCGGTGCGGCCACGGCGCGCACGAGATGCACCGGAAGTTGTTCGGTCTCGAGGAGCTCGGGAATCAGTGCCTCGGCCTTGGCCGCCCAGCCTTTCAACGCGGAGTCCGGTGGCGGCGGTTTCAACGGCACCGCAGTCGTTTGTGCTTGCGCGGACACCGTGCCCGCAAACGCGGTGCTTCCTATCGTAAGCAGCAGTTCTCGGCGGTTCATGACGCCACATTAGCGTGGCGCCATGCCGCCGTCATCGCGTTTTACATTTATCCGCGCCAGCGCAGTGCGCGCGTGCGCTCGCGGATCGCCTGTAGTGCACGCCGGTATTGCGGCCGCCAGCCCTCGTCCGGTTCACGATTCACGTCGTGCCAGAAGAATTTGAATTCGTGGCCGCCGTCATCCGAACAATAGTGAGTCCAGGTTTCGGGCAGCCTGGTCTTGAACGTGCACAACTGCAGCGACCAGATGTGCCCGTTGTGTCCCGAGTGCCAGGTTCCGAGGTCGGTAGCGATGGCCATATCGTCGATTCCGGCCTCTTCAGCCAGCTCGCGCAGTGCAGCAGCGCGGGCGTTTTCGCCCGGCTCTATGCGTCCCTTGACGAGCTGCCGCCCCGCCTTCGGGTGTTCGAAAGCGAGGATCTGTTGCAGCGAGGGATCGCGAAACACCACGGGGCAGGCTTTGTCCGCAAAGTTCATGGGGTTTTCTCCTTGAGCGTTTTCCATCTCACTAACTTCTCTGCAAACGGCATGCCCGCATGTGCGGGGCTGGTGGACGGCATGGAAACATGACTAATCGCGGCGAATTCGGCTGACAAGCCGGGCAGCACGAATCGCCGGTACAGTTCCTCGGCCTTGCGGCCATTGAAGCAAACCCGGCTGATCCGCGGATGGGTCCGGAAGAAAGTCTCGAAGTCGTTCGCCCGCGCGGATGCGTGAACGATCGAACTATCGAGACTGCCGGGCCGCTCGGCCGCAGCCAGAACATCCCATAGCGCAATGCGGTTGGTCGTCAGGATTTCCACCCGCTGCGTGTAAGGCAGCGAGACTTCCGACTGAAAGATCCGCGCCATGAGCTTCCAGAATGCGTTCTGGGGATGCGCGTAATACTGATGCATCTGCAGTGAACGTTGCCCCGGAAGGGAGCCAAGGATGAGAATTTCCGCGTCAGGCTTTGCAATCGGCGGGAAACATTCGTCCAGTGCGGCCTTTGTCATGCGCGACGGCGAATGGCGGGCAGTACCGCGAACGCGAACAACACGCCTTGCGCACGCAGCACATGGCACGCGCCAGCATGGGACTCTGTTTCGGGATTCATGGCGCAACTCTCCCTGCGCAAGCCCCTGCACGCAAGTGCCTGATCCGATTGAACGCTGCGGCGGCATACAGTATTCGCCGCGAGTGATTACTGGTTATACGCGGGCCGGGATGGCCGCTTAAACTCGGCGGTTTCTATTCACTCGCACGAGAAACCGCGCTTGACCATCCAGCAGATAAAGATTCGCGGCGCCCGTACGCACAATCTCAAGAACGTCAGCGTCGACCTGCCGCGCGACAAGCTGATCGTGATCACAGGTTTGTCCGGCTCCGGAAAATCCTCGCTGGCCTTCGACACGCTGTACGCGGAAGGCCAGCGCCGCTACGTGGAATCGCTCTCGGCATACGCGCGGCAATTCCTCTCGATGATGGACAAGCCGGACGTCGACAGCATCGAAGGACTGTCGCCCGCCATCGCCATCGAGCAGAAGGCGACCTCGCACAACCCCCGGTCCACCGTCGGCACGGTCACCGAGATCTACGACTATCTGCGTCTGCTGTTCGCGCGCGCCGGCATCGCGCGTTGCCCGGATCACGGCATCGATCTCGCGGCGCAGACCGTGAGCCAGATGGTCGACCAGATCGTCAAACTACCCGAAGGACTTGCCGTGCTGTTGCTGGCGCCCATCGTCATCGACCGCAAGGGTGAACACGCCGAAGTGTTCGAGCAGCTTCGCGGCCAGGGTTTCGTGCGCGTGCGCATCGACGGACGAGTCCACGAACTCGACGCGCTGCCGAAGATCGACGCAAAGAAGAAGCACACAGTCGAGGTGGTGGTAGACAGATTGCGTATCCGCGCCGACGCGTCCCAGCGGCTGTCCGAGTCGCTGGAGACGGCGCTGAAGCTTTCCGGGGGAACGGCCCGGCTCGCGCCTTACGAAGCGGAAAAGGTTTCCAGGCCGGAAGACGAAACGCTGTTCTCCGCGCGCCAGGCCTGCCCCGAGTGCGGCTACAGCGTGCCGGCGCTCGAGCCGAAAATGTTCTCGTTCAACAGTCCCGCCGGCGCCTGCTCCGCCTGTGACGGCATCGGGCTCAAGGATTTCTTCGATCCTTTGCGTGTCGTTGCTTATCCCCATCTCTCGCTCGCGGGCGGCGCCATCAAGAGCTGGGATCGCAAGAATGCGTATTACTTCGCGCTCATCTCGGCCATGGCAAAGCACTACAAGTTCGATCCGGAAACCCCGTGGGAAGACCTGTCGAAGAAGGCCCAACAGGTGATGTTGTTCGGCAGCGGCAACGACGAAGTGGAATTCCGCTACGCGCACGGCAACGGGCGCACGACGAAGAAAAAGCATCGCTTCGAAGGCATCATTCCGAACCTCGAGCGGCGCTACAAGGAAAC
>Ga0190271_10001257_pt1 | contig 14216 bp, 13 predicted proteins | sample Popmic356T_FD_133747 | JGI IMG/M metagenome (GOLD analysis project Ga0190271, IMG submission 133747) | Populus adjacent soil microbial communities from riparian zone of Weber River, Utah, USA - 356 T | ecosystem: Environmental > Terrestrial > Soil > Riparian zone | place: USA: Utah | collected...
AACGATGGAGAAGGTGGGTCTCGAGGTGCCACGTGCCGGGTATGCCCGGTCGATGACCGAGGCTGTGAAGATCGCCCATGAGATCGGATTCCCGGTCATGGTCCGCCCCTCCTTCATCCTCGGTGGCGGGGGGACGGGGATTGCCGCCGACGCCGAGGAATTCATCGATGTGGCCCGCCACGGTTTGGCCACTTCTCCGGTGTCGGAGATCCTCGTCGAGGAATCGGTGGAGGGGTGGAAGGAGTTCGAGCTCGAGGTCATGCGTGACCACAAGGACAACGCCGTGATCGTTTGTTCGATAGAGAACCTCGACCCGATGGGGGTGCACACCGGCGATTCGATCACGGTGGCACCAATCCAGACCCTTTCCGACCGCGAGTACCAGGAGATGCGGGACGATGGGATTGCGGTGCTCCGGGCGATCGGCGTCGAAACCGGCGGCTCCAATGTCCAGTTCGCGGTCGACCCCGCCACCGGGCGCCGTCTCGTTATCGAGATGAATCCGAGAGTGAGCCGGTCGTCTGCATTGGCCAGCAAGGCGACCGGATTCCCCATCGCCAAGATCGCTGCCCTTCTCGCCGTGGGTTACACACTGGACGAGATCGCCAACGACATCACGGGGGCGACACCTGCTTCCTTCGAGCCGGCGCTGGACTACGTCGTGGTAAAGGTGCCGCGGTTCGACTTCGCCAAGTTCCCATCGGCTTCCACCCGGCTCGGTACGTCGATGCAGAGTGTCGGTGAGGCGATGTCGATCGGCCGCACCTTCCCCGAGGCGCTCCAGAAGGCGCTCAGAAGCATGGAGAACGGGCGTGACGGACTGAACGCCGACGCCGGGGAGCACACCGTGCGCGAGATGGACGATGACGAGTTGAGCCAGGCCATAGCGACGGCCACGCCGATTCGGGTCTTCGCCGTCGGTGAGGGATTGAGGAGAGGATGGGGCGTCGCCGAGGTGTCACGGCTCAGCACCATCGACCGGTGGTTCGTAGACCAGATCGCCGAGATCGTCGAGATCCGGTCCGAGATCGAAGCGGCGGGCCCCGGGAACCGTGACCTATTCGAGGAGGCGAAGAGGTTTGGCTTCTCCGATCGCCAGCTAGGGCATCTCTGGGGAGAGGATGAAGCCGACGTCCGTGCGACCAGAGCCCGTCTCGGGATCAATCGCACATACAAGACCGTGGACACCTGTGCCGCCGAGTTCGAGGCGAACACCCCGTACATGTATGGGACCTTCGAGGAGGAGTCGGAGGTGCCGCCCGCGGAGCGTCCCCGAGTCGTGGTCCTCGGCTCCGGCCCGAACCGGATCGGTCAGGGCATCGAATTCGATTACTGCTGTGTCCACGCTTCCTTTGCCTTGCGCGATGCCGGATACGAGACCGTGATGATCAACTGCAACCCCGAGACGGTCTCCACCGATTACGACACGTCGAACCGGCTCTATTTCGAGCCACTCACCGTCGAGGATGTGCTGTCCGTGATCGAGGCGGAGCGTCCAGAGGCCGTCGTGGTCCAGCTCGGGGGTCAGACGCCGCTCAACCTCGCCCGGGCACTTCATGACGCCGGAGTTCCCATCGCCGGCACATCTCCGGCGTCCATCGAGCTGGCGGAGGACCGTGAGCAGTTCGCAGAGCTCTGCAAGAGCCTGGGCCTCCGTCAGCCTCCCGCCGGCTCGGCCTCCTCGGCGCGCGAGGCCGAGGACGTGGTCGACCAGGTCGGTCTCCCGGTCATGGTCAGGCCGTCGTTCGTCCTCGGTGGCCGGAAGATGCGCGTGGTGTACTCCGTGGAGGAGCTGGCCGACTATGTCCGGGAGATGTATGGCGAGGCCGACCCGGAGCTGACCGGGGCACCAATTCTGATCGATCGTTTCCTCGAAGCCGCGGTTGAGATCGACGTGGACGCGATCTACGACGGTTCCGAGCTGCTTCTCGGCGGCGTGATGGAGCACGTCGAGGAGGCGGGTGTCCATTCGGGTGACTCCGACTGTGTCACTCCACCCCCCACCATCTCTGACGAGGCACACAAGGAGATCCTCAGGGCCACATCAGAGTTGGCTGCGGCGCTCGACGTGCGCGGCTTGATCAATCTCCAGTTCGCGGTCAAGGGAGATGACGTCTACGTGCTGGAGGCGAACCCGCGGGGGAGCCGGACGGTCCCGTTCATCAGCAAGGCGACCGCCGTGCCACTCGCCCGAATCGCGGCCAGGGTGATGATGGGCAGCTCGCTCGAAGAGCTTCGACGCGAAGGGGTGGTGCCGGTATCGAGTCAACGCCCGGACTTCGTCGCGGTGAAGAACGCAGTTCTCCCCTGGGACCGCTTCCCGGAGGAGGACTCGGTGCTTGGCCCCGAGATGCGAGCAACGGGAGAGGTGATGGGGATCGGCCCCGATGTCGGGGTCGCCTTTGCCAAGGCGTTGCTCGCTGCCGGCCACATCCTGCCCACGCGGGGCCGCGTGTTTCTCTCCTTCGCCGATCGGGACAAGCCGATGGGTCTGGCCGTCGCCCAGGCCTTCACCATGCTGGGGTTCGAACTGGTGGCGACCCATGGCACGGCCCGGTATTTGAAGCACCATGCGATCGACGCCGAGCCGGTCCACAAAGTCGGCGAGGGCCCGAGAGACATCGGGCAGCGCCTCGAGGACGGCGAGGTGCAACTCGTGATCAACACACCTCGAGGCGGCAAGGCGCGATCGGATGGCAGGACGATCCGGATCGCCGCACGCACCCATTCCATCCCCTGCGTGACCACGATCCAGGGTGGGCTGGCGGTCGCCAGAAGCCTCCGCGCCGGGCCGGGCGCCATACAGCGACCGAGGAGCCTCCAGGAATGGCACCAGACCGTCTGAAGACGCGCCTGGGGCCGATCGAGCTACGCAGCCCATTGATCGCCGCCTCGGGGACAGTCGGATCAGTCTGGGAGTGGGCGGAGGTTGCCGATGTGTCTCCGTACGGTGCGGCGGTCGCCAAGTCGGTCGCCCCGGTGGCATGGCCCGGTCGGGTCGCCCCTCGTCTCGCTCCATCCGGCCCGGGGATGCTCAACGGGATCGGCATCCAGAATCCCGGCATCGAGGCCTGGGCGGAGATGATGGCGTCGCAGATCGAAGGGGTGGGGGTGCCGGTGTGGGGCTCGGCGGTCGGCGAGACCCCCGACGAGTTCGCCATGGTGGCCAAGGGGCTGGCGGCGGCCGGGGTCCCCGTCGTCGAGGTCAATCTCTCTTGTCCCAATCTCGATGATGGGCGGATGTTCTCGCTCGACGCCTCGCGGTCGGCGGAGGTCATGGCGGCCGTGGCCTCGGCGTCAGAGGTGCCGGTGGGAGCCAAGCTCTCGCCCAACGCCGACGACATCGTGGGCGTGGCGGCCGCTTGCCTGGAGGCCGGAGCCACCTTCCTCACCCTGACCAACACGATTCTCGGGTTCGGCATCGACCCCACCAATGGGCGCCCGCTGCTCAGCGGCGGAGTCGGCGGCTACAGCGGTCCCGGTCTGAAGGCCATCTCCCTGCGCTGTGTGTACGAGGTGTCTCGCGCCTTGCCTTCGGCACCCATCGTGGGGTGTGGAGGTGTCATGACCGCAAACGACGTCGTGGAATATCTCCTCGCAGGCGCGTCTGCTGTTGCCATCGGCACCGCCCATCTCGCCGAGCCACGCGCCGGCAAGCGCATCGAGCGTGAGCTGAGCCGCGATCTCGAACGTCGTGACACCACTGTGTCCGATCTGGTCGGAGGAGTAGTGCCCTGGTGAGCCTTCTGGTGGTTGCCCTGGACGTGCCCACCGCAGATGAGGCACTCCGGCTCGCCGATTCCCTTCAACCTCATGTCGACGGGTTCAAGGTCGGGCTCGAGCTGCTGATGGGGGAGGGGCCTGCCGTGGTGTCACGGGTTGCTGACCTCGGTGCCCCCGTTTTCGTCGATGCCAAGCTCCATGACATCCCGAACACCGTGGCCGGAGCGGCGACCCGGCTCGGATCCATCGGGGCTCGCTGGGTGACAGTTCATGCCTCGGGAGGCGAGGAGATGATGCGGAGTGCGGTAGAGGCGCTCGCCGCCGGCTCCGACCGCGTCGCCGGGGTCCTTGCCGTCACGGTCCTCACCTCACTCGACCAGGCCACTCTGGAGTCAGTCGGATTCGGCAGGAATCCCACCGAGCAAGTGATCGAGATGGCCCGCCTCGCTGCCGCCGCCGGAGCCGAAGGTGTGGTGTGTGCCGTGTCGGAAGCGATGGCGGTCAAGGCGCTCGGTCTCGGCCTCAGTGTGGCAACGCCTGGCATCAGACCGGCCGGATCGGACAGCGCCGACCAGAAACGGGTCGCCACTCCCGCCGAGGCGATAGGTGCGGGCGCCAACCTGCTCGTGGTGGGTCGCCCGATCACCGCCGCGGCCGATCCCGTGGCGGCGGCAATGTCGGTGCAGCAGGAAATCGAGGCTGCGGTTTCGGCCGCCGGCGCAAGTCATGCTGGCTAGGGTCACGATTCGTCGAGCGAGATGAGGACATGGCGCAACCACCCCAACTAACCGATGAGCAAAGAGCAGCGGCGCTGGCCAAGGCGGCAGAGGCAAGAAGGGTCCGCGCCGAGGCCAAGGAGCTGTTGAAGACGGGTTCGCTTCGTCTCTCCGAGCTGATCGAAAAGGCCGACAGCGATCAGATCCTCGCCGGTCTCAAGGTGGAGCGGGTCATTGCATCGATGCCCGGCACCGGGAAGATCAAGGCGAAGCGTCTGATGGAATCGCTGCACATCGCCGAGAATCGCAGGATCAGGGGTCTGGGAGACAAGCAGAAAGAGGCGCTCCTAGCCGAGTTCTCCTGAGGTGGCCGCCGCCCCTCGGCTCCTCGTCGTCTCCGGGCCGTCGGGCTCGGGAAAGTCGAGCATCGTCAGAGAGCTCATCGAACGTCTAGGGATCGAGTTCTCGGTGTCCGCTACCACCAGGTTGCCACGCCCCGGCGAGCGACACGGGGTTCACTACAACTTCATCTCGCGGCGCGATTTCGAGAAGATGATCGAGAACGACGAGCTTCTCGAGTGGGCCATCTACAACAACCGTTACTACGGCACACCTCAGGCGCCGATCGAGGAGACATTGGACGACCAGCGTGACATCCTCCTCGAGATCGAGATCCAGGGCGCCCGCCAGGTACGGGAACGAAAACCCGAGGCGATCATGTATTTCATCGCTCCGCCCAACCTCGAGGAGTTGGAACGGAGGCTGCGCCGGCGGGGTGATACCTCCGACGAGGACATCGAGGACAGGCTCGAAATCGCCAAGTCCGAGATAGCGGAGGCGCCCGAGCTCTTCGACCACATCGTCGTCAACGACAACCTCGACCAGGCCATATCGGAGCTGGAGGGGCTGATTACCGCCCGCTGATCGGGTACTCTGTCCGCATCCCCCTTCCCATAAAGGATCCCATGAAGATCGAACAGGTCATCGACCAGATCGGCAACCGTTTCGCGACGGTCGTGGTCTCGGCCCGCCGGGCGCGTCAAATCAACGGCTATTTCCATCAGCTCGGCGTCGGATATGGTGAGTTCGTCCCACCGCAGGTGCACTCTCTGTCCCGCAAGCCGTTGACGATCGCCATGGAGGAGATCGCGGAAGGCAAGGTCTCGGTCGACACCGTAGAAGAGTGATGCTGCAGGGCCGCCGCGTCCTTCTTTGCGTCACTGGCGGCGTAGCCGCCTACAAGTCCGCTTACCTTGCCCGGCGTCTCGTCGAGGCAGGCGCCACGGTCCGGGTGGAGATGACGGAGTCCGCTCTCGAGTTCATCGGGGCCCAGACCTTCGCCGCCATCACCGGCGAGCACCCTTTGACAGCTCTGTTCGCCGCCGACCTCGTGTCGCCTCACACCGAGTTGGCTCGTTGGGCCGATCTCGTGATCGTTGCCCCGGCCACCGGCGCCACTCTGGGCCGTGTTGCCAACGGGATCTCCGACGACCTGGTCAGCGCCACAATCATCGCCACGACCGCCCCGGTCTTGCTGGCGCCGGCCATGCACACCGAGATGTGGGAGCACCCCGCCACCGAGCACAACCTCGAGACACTGCGTGGGTTCGGCTATCACATCGTCGGGCCCGACGTCGGACCCCTCGCCGGTGGCGATACCGGAATGGGACGCGTCGCCGAGCCCGATGAGATCGTTGCCGCCGCCGGCGACATTCTCGGAGGTGAGGGCAAGGGCCAAAGGCTCCTGGTTACGGCGGGAGGCACCCGCGAGCCGGTCGACCCGGTGCGGTACCTGGGCAACCGCTCAACTGGGAAGATGGGCCATGCCATCGCAGATGCTGCCGTCCGCCGTGGCTACGACGTGACATTGGTCACCACGGCCGAGCTACCCAGCCATCCGGCGGTGAAGCTGATCAGGGTCGAGACCGCCGAGGAGATGCACGCGGCGGTCTCTGGTGTGGAGCCGGATGTCGCCATCATGGCGGCAGCGGTCGCCGACTTCCGGCCGAAATCAGCTGCTGATTCCAAAATCCCTCGGGCCGATGGCCTTCCCTCCATCGAGCTCACCGACACCCCCGACATCCTGGCATCGGTGGTGAAGCGTGATCCCCGGCCCTTCACGGTCGGGTTCGCCGCCGAGACCGGCGGTCTGGAGCGGGCCATCGAGAAAGCCCGAAAGAAGGATGTCGACCTCCTGGTCTACAACGACGTGACCGAGCCCGGGTCCGGGTTCGGTACCGACACCAACCGCGTGGTCCTGATCGACCGGTCCGGTGGAACCGAAGAGCTTCCCCTCCTCGCCAAGACCGAAGTAGCCGAGCGGCTCCTCGACCGGGTGGCCGCCGCCCTCGGGGAACAGGGTTAATCTCGCCCCCGCATGAGAAGCTGGTATTTCACCTCAGAGTCGGTGACAGAAGGCCACCCCGACAAGGTGGCCGACGCGATCTCCGATTCGGTGCTCGATGCAGCACTGTCCAACGACAACATGGCAAGGGTTGCGTGCGAGGTCTTCGTCACCACTCGTCTCGCGATTGTCGGCGGTGAGATCAGCAAGGGAGCCGAGCCCGACGTAGCGGCCATCGTCGACGACACCGTGCGGCGAATCGGATACGACGGATTCGACCCCGGCTTTGCTGCGGGTCAACTGGAGATTCAGGACCGCGTCCAGCAGCAGAGCCCGGACATCTCCGACGGCGTGGATCGCGAGCTCGGCGCCGGTGACCAGGGTCTCATGTTCGGCTTCGCTGTCGACGAGACCGCCGAGCTGATGCCATTGCCCATCCAGCTGGCCCATCGGATGGCCGAGCGGCTCACGGAGGTGCGCAAGACCGGGAAGCTGGAGTACCTACGCCCCGATGGCAAGACCCAGGTGATGGTCCGTTATGAGGGCGACCGCCCGGTGGCGGTGGAGAAGGTCTTGATCTCCGCCCACCATGCAAAGGACAAGGACCAGGGTGAGATGCGACAGGAGGTCTTCGACGCCGTCGTGGCTGCTGTGATCCCCGAGGACATGCTCGACCCGCATATCGGATTCATCTTCAACCCGTCGGGGCGTTTCGAGGTGGGCGGCCCGGTGGCCGACACCGGTCTCACGGGCCGCAAGATCATCGTCGACACATATGGCGGTTATGCCCGCCACGGCGGGGGCGCCTTCTCCGGTAAAGACGCCACCAAGGTCGACCGCTCGGCCGCATACGGCGCCCGGTGGGCGGCCAAGAACATCGTCGCCTCCGGCGTGGCCAGTAAGGCCGAGATACAGCTTTCCTATGCCATCGGTCAGGCCGAGCCGTTCTCCATCCATGTCGAGACATTCGGCACCGAGCAGGTCCCGCCCGAAAGGATCGAGAACGTCGTCAGGGAGGTCTTCGACTTCAGACCTGCCTCCATCATCGAGCATCTCGAGTTGAGGAAGCCGATCTTCGCCGGGACCGCCGCCTACGGGCACTTCGGTCGTCCTGAGTTCTCCTGGGAGCGTCTCGACATGGTCGACGCCCTCAGAGGGGCGGCCGGTCTCTGAGTCGACCGACGGCTCGCGTTGTCCCCAGCGTCCCCACCTTCGCGGTCGACAACGGTTTCTGGTACGACATCCCCGATCAGCTCCAAGGCCTGGTGCAGATCGGCTCCCTCGTCAGAGTCCCACTCTCCGGGCGCAAGACGCGAGGCTTTGTTGTCGAGGTGGGCGGCGAGCGAGAGGGAGCGCTCAAGGAGATAGCCGCGCTCTCGAGCGAGATGCCGGTGTTCGACGCCGGTCTTCTCAAGACGATTCAGTGGGCTGCGGCCCATTACGTGGCACCCCTTTCGGTGCTTCTGGAGCGTTCTGCGCCGCCGAACTTGCCGACCACGCCCGCCCCGGAGAAGACAGCCGCTCATGTCAGCCATCCGGTCGGCACACATCCGGTGCTCGATGTCACCCGCGAGATCGCGGCTGGCCGTCGCCGGCCGGCCACTGCGGTCATCGGGCGCTGGCAAGATCTCGATTGGCTCGACACCCTGCTCCCTGTCCTCGAAGCCGAGAAATCGGTGCTCGTCATCGTGGCCACCGAGGCGGAGGCGCGCACGGTCGGCGAGGGCGCCCGGGAACTTGGCTTCGACCCGACGGTGGCCGCGGGAGACGTGGCGCGGGACCTGACCAAGGCCTGGACCGATGCGCAGGGGCCAGGGCGGCTGGTCATCGGAACTCCCCGGGTCGCCATGTGGCTAATTCCTTCGCTCGCCCTCGTCGTCGTCCTCGAGGAAGGGAGACGGGCGATGAAGGACCGGCAGACACCCACATTGCATGTGAGGGACGTGATGTCCACGCGCGCACGTGTCGAAGGATTCTCCCTGGCTTTCATCAACCCGACGCCGTCGCTCGAGGTGTTGGCCTCGGGACCGGAGATCATTCGCCCCTCGAAGCGGGCATGGCCACTCGTCGAGATCGTCGACCGGCGCGACGATGCACCCGGATCGGGCACCCTCGCCGAGCGGACGTTGGCAGCCATCCGGGCGACGGTTGCAGGGGGGAGGAGGACGTTCATCTTCACGCATCGCCGGGCCTCCGACTCATCCATGCGGTGTGTCTCATGCCGACGGGTGCGGGTGTGTGAAGGCTGCGGTTCACGACTCGGGCGAGAGCCGACCTGCCGACGCTGTGGCCGGCCGACCGGTCCCTGTGCCAACTGTGGGGGATCCGGGTTCGAGGAGATGGGATCTGAGCCGGAGCGGCTGGTCAAAGAGGTCAATCGGCGGCTCGGCGGCGCGATGGCCGGCATCCATCCCACTGATCGACCGGTCGCCGTCGGAACCGAACGCGATTTGCCCACCCTGGCGCCGGTGCCCCTGGCGGTGGCGGTCGACGTCGACGGTCTCGTGCTCGGCCACAACTATCGAACTTCCGAGGAAGCCCTTCGCATCCTGGCCCGGCTCGCCAACGCGGTCGAGACCGGCCCTGGCAGGCGGATGATGGCTCAGACCTCGATGCCCGAGGCACCGCTGTTGACGGCGCTGAGACGTGCAGACCCGGTTCCATACCTCGAGGAGTTGCTGGTGGAGCGAGCCCGTCTCGGACTGCCACCGGCCACAGAGATGCTTGCGATCGAGATTCGGGGCGAGGAGGCCCCGTCTCGGTTCGACACGGACCTGAGATCCCTGGAACCGCCGACGCTCCTCGGCCCTGCTCCTGCCGCCCAGGGCTGGAGATGGCTCCTACAGGGCTCCCTCGGCGCGCTGAAGCCCCGCATGCGCCCCGTGATCCAGCGATGGCGCGAGGCCGGGATAACGGTTCGCATCGACGCCGATCCGATCGACCTGTGACACCGGACGAAGGGATTTAGAGTCACACGCCACCATGGCCGTCTACCCGATACGCACGTTTGGCGACCCGGTGTTGCGTCTCGAGACCAAGCCAGTGATCGAGATCGATGACGCGGTGCGGACCCTGGTGCAGGACATGATCGAGACGATGTACGAGGCGCCCGGAGTCGGGCTGGCCGCCAATCAGATCGGTGTCCCGAGGCGGATCGCCGTTTTCGACGCCCAGGACGAGCTAGGGCCGCGCGTCATGATCAACCCCGAGCTCGTCGAAGTCAGCGGTGAGTGGGAGTACGAGGAAGGCTGTCTTTCGGTCCCCGGCCATTGGTGGGAGATCACACGGCCCGGCTTCGCCCGCGCCCGCGCCCTCGACCTGGAGGGGAAAGAGGTCGAATACGCCGGAGACGGCCTGCTTGGCCGTGTGCTCCAACATGAAATCGACCACCTCGATCAAAAGCTGCTCATCGACCGGCTAGACAAGCCGGTCCGCAAGAAGGCCCTCCGTGACCTGAGGGACGAGGCCCTGGGGCTGGCCACGTTCGAGTGAGCCGGGTCGCCTTCCTGGGGACCCCAGAAGCTGCATTGCCCACCCTGCGATCTCTCGTCGCCGCCCACGATGTCCCGGTCGTCATCACCCAACCGGACCGCCAGAAGGGCCGGGGTCGGGCCATCACATCTCCTCCGGTGAAGATCGAGGCAGATCGCCTGGGATTGCGTGTTTTCCAGCCGTCTTCGTCTGGAGAAGTGGCAGAAGCGCTCGCGTCGGCCGGGGACCTGGACGTGGCAGTCGTGGTCGCCTACGGCCGCATCCTCAGACCCGAGGCGCTGGCGGTTCCGGCCCACGGGATGCTGAACCTCCATTTCTCTCTGCTTCCCCGCTGGAGGGGAGCGGCCCCAGTGAACAGGGCCCTTATGGCCGGCGACCCGATGACCGGTGTCACCGTTTTCCGTCTCGACGAGGGCCTCGACACCGGTCCGGTCCTCACTGCGCAAGCGGTGGACATCGACGAAGAGGAGACCGCCGGCGAGTTGACATCCCGTCTTGCCACGGTCGGGGCCCGTCTGATCGCGGGAGCAATACCTCCCTACCTCGATGGCCTGCTCGAGCCGGTGCCACAGAGCGATGATGGCCTCGTCTACGCGTCCAAGATCGAACCCGGGGAAAGGGCGGTCAGGGTGGATGGGAGCCGGGTCGAGGAGGTGAACAGGGTGCGGGCCCTCTCGCCGGAGCCCGGGGCCACACTCGTCATTGACGGGGAGGCACATCAGGTGCTGCACGCGCGTCTGCACGAGACCACGCCGGGGACAGGGCGCTGGATGGATGCGAACGGCGTGCCCATCGCCGGTCTTGGCGACGGGGGAGTGCAGTTGGTGACCCTCCTGCCATCTGGCAAACGTCCGATGTCCGGCGAGGCATGGCTGCGCGGGCTCCGCCGCAGCGGCGGTCTCATCGCCTGACGGCCCTCGTCGGGAAATAGACTTCTCCACACATGGCCGCACTGAAGATCGCACCGTCGTTGCTGGCTGCCGACTTCAGTTGCCTGGAAAGGCAGATCCTCTCAGTCGAGAAGGAGGTCGATTGGCTCCACATCGACGTGATGGACGGGCATTTCGTGCCCAACATCTCCTTCGGAATCCCAGTGATCGCCGGTATCAGACCCATCACCGAGCTTCATTTCGACTGTCACTTGATGACGACCAATCCCGACGCCTATCTCCCCGACCTGGCCGATGCCGGGGCCGACTCGGTGACGATGCACATCGAAGCTATGCCGGACCCGACCGACGCAGCGAAACTCGCTCGCGAAAGCGGGCTCGGCTTTGGTCTGGTGTGCAACCCGGCCACCCCTTTCGACGCTGTGCGTCCTTTCATGGAGCTGAGCGATGTGGTCCTATTCATGTCGGTCGAGCCCGGTTTCGGCGGCCAGAGCTTCATGCCCGGCGTGCTCTCCAAGGTGGAGAAGGCGAGAGAATGGGTTGAGGAGCGAGGATTGGGAGCCGATATTCAGATCGACGGTGGAATCACCCTCGAAACTGCGCGTCAGGCCGTCTCGGCAGGAGCAAACGTGCTCGTAGCCGGGACGACCATTTTCGGGGCGGACGATCCGCCGACGGCTGCTGCCGAACTGAGAAGGGCAATACAAGGTCAATGAGTGAACGAGTCCTCATCGCGGACGACGATCCGGACATTCTCGCCGTGGTCCAGGTCAACTTCGAGCTGGAAGGCTTCGAGGTGGAGACCGCTGTCGACGGCGAAGACGCCCTGCGGAAGGCCACAGCCAACCCCCCTCATGTGATCGTCCTCGACATCATGATGCCCCGAATGGATGGGCTCACCGCCCTCCATCGGCTGCGCAGCCAGGCCTCGACAGGCAACATCCCGATCATCCTCCTCACGGCTCGTGGTCTCCCCGAGGACCGGGTGCGGGGCCTCGAGCTGGGCGCCGACGACTACATCACCAAGCCGTTCGACATCAACGAGCTGGTTGCGCGGGTCCGGGCGGTCGTTCGACGGACGCAAGCGGCCCGCGACCTGTCCCCCCTCACCGGTCTGCCCGGGAACTTCAAGATCACCGGGGAGGTCGAGGAGAGGATCTCGTCGGGTCGGGACTTCGCCCTGGTGCACGGCGACCTCGACAACTTCAAGGCATTCAACGACCACTACGGGTTCATGCGTGGCGACGAGGTCATCCGGTTCTGCGCCAAGTGCTTCAACGACGCCGCTGACAGTCTCGGGATCGCCAACGCATTCGTCGGTCACATCGGCGGCGACGATTTCGTGGCGATCATCCCACCCGAGGTCTCCGAGTCCTTCTGCAAGGAGGTCATCGAGCGCTTCGACGACGGGATCCTCGAGCTCTACGACACCGCCGATGCGCTACGCGGCTACATCGAGGTCATCGACCGGCGCGGAGAGCGGTTCGCGTTCCCTGTGGTATCCCTGTCCCTGGGTGTAGCGTCCACCGATGTGCGCGAGATCTCCACACAGTGGGAGGCGTCGGCGATTGCGGTGGAAATGAAGGAATTCGCCAAGAAACAACAGGGCTCCACCTACCGCATCGATCGACGCGCGACTTAGTGGCGGGTCGCTGAGTGGGCGATGCCCGTCACATGCGACGAGCTATCGAGCTCGCCGCATCGCACCGAACTCACCCCAACCCGAGGGTTGGCGCCGTCGTCGTGAACGAATCGGGTGAGGTGGTGGGTGAAGGCGCCCACCTCGGAATCGGCCAACCTCACGCCGAAGCGGTGGCCCTGAACCAAGCGGGTGACAGGGCGAAAGGGTCCACCCTCTACGTGACCCTCGAGCCATGCAGTCACCAGGGTCTCACCCCTCCCTGCGCCGGCGCAGTGGCCGAGGCGGGAGTGCGTGCTGTCGTCATCGGGACGATCGACCCCGATCCTCGCGTGTCCGGAGCCGGGGTGTCCTGGCTGACTGGGGCCGGAGTCGAAGTCGAGACGGGGATTCTGGAGGAGGAAGCCAGAGCGGTCGATCCTGCCTACTTCCATCACCGTCGGACAGAGCTTCCCCTGGTCACCATGAAACTGGCCATGACCCTCGATGGATCAGTCGCGGCCGCCGACGGGTCTTCGCAGTGGATCACATCCGAGGAGGCGCGAAACGACGCGCACCGCCTGCGTTCTGCCATGGACGCGGTGGTGGTCGGTGCCGGGACCTTCCGCTCCGACGACCCTCTGCTCTCCGCTCGCGTGGAGGGCGTCGAGACACAACCTATCCCGGTTGTGGTGGCCGGACGCCAGTCCCTCCCCATAGATCGGAGGATCTGGGAGAGATTCCCAATCGTGATCAGCGCCCGCCCGCTCGGCGTCCCTTCAGGTGAGGTCGTCGTGGTCGAAAGCAAGGACGAGTGGCCCGATCCGGTGGAATCCGTGCGTGCATTGTCCGACCGTGGGCTGCTCGATGTGCTTCTCGAGGGGGGGCCGCAGCTGGCGGGGTCGTGGTGGCGGGCCGGGGTAGTCGGTCGGGGTGTGATCTATGTCGGGTCCCAGGTGGCCGGTGGCCGTGGCATGGCTCCGATAGAGGGAGATTTCGCGACCATGGCACAATCAAGAGCCGTGAATATCGAGGACGTCCGCATGGTTGGGCCAGATATCAGAATCGATTTTCTCCCCCCGGAGGGGGGAGTACCGCCGCAGGCGGGGAGGGGGGATCCTTTTCTCCCCCTGGAGGACTCTTAGGTGTTCACTGGAATAGTCGAGCATCGTGGCTCGGTCCTCTCGGTGAAGAGCGGGAACGGTGGAATGAGACTCGTAGTCGATACCGGCCCCCTTCCCCAGATCGAGCTGGGTGGCTCGATCGCGGTGAATGGTGTGTGTCTGACCGGGGTGGAGTCCGGACCGGGCCAGATCGCAGTCGATGTCGTCAGGGAGACTCTCAACCGCTCGACTCTCGGCGAGCTGCAGCCGGGCGACCCTGTCAACCTCGAACGCCCGATGGCGGCGGACGGGAGGTTCGATGGGCACATC
>Ga0190271_10001259_pt1 | contig 14212 bp, 17 predicted proteins | sample Popmic356T_FD_133747 | JGI IMG/M metagenome (GOLD analysis project Ga0190271, IMG submission 133747) | Populus adjacent soil microbial communities from riparian zone of Weber River, Utah, USA - 356 T | ecosystem: Environmental > Terrestrial > Soil > Riparian zone | place: USA: Utah | collected...
CGCGGCTATGCCGAGATGGGATTTTTGGAAGTGTGGTACGACCTGATCGACGACAAAGCGATCCTTGCCGCTGCACCGCCGCCCTTGCGTAAGCGCGTTCAGGCCACTTTCGCCAAGGCCCGCGCGCGAGGTCATATTCGAGCCTTGGATCGGTTGACGGAAGAGGTCAATGGCGAGCATCGGATCATGGAAGATGTGCCCCTGATCGTTCGCGCGAAGCATCTCCCCGATGGCACACCGATGACGGAAGCACTGGAGAAAATGTTGCGATCCTATCTCGCATCTCTGCCTGAGGATCGGAGGCGCCTGCTATCGCGATACCGGATCATTGATGTCGCACGCAAGGTCGTTGGTGTGGGCAGCGTCGGTACCGATTGCTGGGTTGTGTTGCTTGAAGAGTACGGAGCCGGCAGTCCCTTGTTCCTCCAAATCAAGGAAGCGAGCGAATCCGTGCTGGCCCGGCATCTCGACGGCAAAAGCTCAATCCAGCAACACGGACGGCGCGTCGTTATCGGTCAGCGAATGATCCAGGGCTCTCCTGACATTTTCCTTGGCTGGGGGCCGGTCAACGCAGTCAACAGCAGTAGACGGCACTACTATGTCCGGCAACTTGCCGACATGAAGGGCGGCCTGAACTTAAGCGAAGGCGACCGCGAGACGCTCGGCAACCTCTCGAAGTACTGTGGTCTGTGCGGCTGGGCGCTCGCGCTTGCTCATGCAAAATCGGGCGACGCGGCGATGATTTCGGGCTACTGCGGCACCGGAGATGCGCTTCCGGACGCGATCGGAAAATTTTCGTTGCGCTACCTTGAGCAAACCGAGCGTGACCATGGCGCACTTGAGATAGCGGTCCGGCGTGGCAGGATCCCGGTGGCAAGACAAAGTTGAACGGATCGGCGTCGCGTTGCTGATGGGCGACGCTTCCGGACAGACGACCATTTGAAAAAGAGATTCTGCCCTGGCTTGCGAAAACAGTGACCAATAATGTGGAGGCCGAATATTCCCGAACTGGGTCACCAGTGCGCCTTTGAATGGGTGCCGCCGCCGGCACTGATTTGGCTTGCCCAGGTTGTCACCGGCCGCGCCATTGGCGCCCGGTCTGAATATCCTCGTACGGTATCGAAGGCGATCGAGGGCTTCGCGTCGACCAGGCTAGGTCAATTCTTTGGTCCAGCGGCCGACGAGAATCCGGGCCTGTCCGGCTTCAGCCTGTTGAGCCACGGGCGCGAGGCCTTCATTGCCCGCCTGGCGCTGGCCGACCTGGCCGAGCGAAGCCTCGACATGCAGTACTACGTCTGGGATGGCGATACGACCGGCCGCATCGTCGTCGACCACGTGATGAAGGCTGCCAATCGCGGGGTCCGGGTACGGCTCCTCGTCGACGATCCCTTCTATAAGGCCAGCGATTCCATCAAGGCTTGCCTCGATGCTCACCCCAATGTTGAGATCCGTCTGTTCAACCCGCTTACTAACCGGCGCTGGTCAATTCTCGATTTCATTTTCGATTTCGGCCGGGTCAATCGCCGCATGCACAATAAGTTGATGGTTGCCGACAATGCGACCGCAATCGTGGGTGGCCGCAATATCGGGGACATCTATTATGGCGTGAACACCATCGCCAACTATCGTGACCTGGACGTGTTGGCGGCTGGGCCTGTCGTCCGCGATCTATCGAAGGTATTCGACCAATACTGGAACAGTCCCTCGGCCGTACCGATCACTGCCATCGTCGATCGCGCCTATGGCGCGACCGATCTCGAAGGTATCCTGGTTCGCTTGCGTGAGGCGATCACGGCAGCTGACTATCCTTATCCTATCGATCAAGACCTGGACGAGTTAGCGACCAAGAGCGCGGAGCTTCGTGACAATCTCGTATGGGCACACGGCCGAATCGTCGCTGACGATCCGGAAGCCATCGCCAGCGGCAGGGAGAGCGATGACGTCATCGAATTCATCCGCGGGCGGGTTGCCACGCTGAAGGAGGAGTTGCTCGTCGAAACGCCGTACTTCGTTCTCCCCGCCGGCGCGCAGGCAACCGTCAAGGCGCTGCACGAGCGCAATGTCCGAGTGCGCGTGCTGACCAACTCACTCGCTTCGAACGACATGCTGCCTGCGCATTCAGGCTATGCCAAGACGCGAAGGCGGTTGCTCGAAAACGGCATGGAGCTATATGAGCTGCGTCCGGATACCGAAGCCTTCCGGCCGGGCTGGTCGCTCCTTTCCGGGCGGTCGCCAGCCGCTTTGCACACCAAAGCGATGGTCTTCGACGGCGAAGCAGTGTTCATCGGCAGCTTCAACCTTGACCCGCGCTCTGCCGTGATCAACACCGAAGCCGGACTCTATATTGAGAGCCCGCTGCTTGCCAAAAAGCTGACGGCCTACATGGCGACTGGCGTCGTGCCCGCCAACAGCTACCGCGTCCTCCTCGACCCGAACGGTAAGATCACCTGGGAGACGGTAAGGGGCGACAAAGGGATGCGCTACCAGAACGAGCCCGAAACCGGCTTTCGACGGCGATTCCTTGCCTCCCTGTGGAAGCTGCTGCCGATCGACTCGCAACTTTAGCGCTGTTGCTTGTCTGGCCCAAGTCCGGCCTTTCATTCTCGGTCATGTAGATGATGCACATTCGACAGCACGGCAGTGCAGCCGAGACGTCCTGCGGAGAGGCCAATGGAGAGCAGATCACGCATCAAGGCCGTATTTTCTAGCCTTGCTTGAAGCGCGTTCGGCCGAAACCACGGTCTCGCCTTCCGCATTGCCGCGGTTTTCCTGCCGCCCGCGCGCTTCCCGCGGCAAAGTCGAGTCTGCGCCAAAGCGGCCTTGGATTCTATCTCTGCGGCCCAGACAGCTTCACTTCGCGTTCAGCCCGAAAAACATTGCTGTGGAGGTTGGCGATCCATTGGCGCCCTCTGGAAGTCACATTGAGATAGCTGATCGCAAGTTGGATCTGTGGCGCGACGTTAGCCCAATAAAACTGCGGGAATTTATAGACGATATCGGCGGGCGTAGCATAGCCCAACGACTTGTTCAGCCCGATTTCTTCAAACTCGTGGAATAGGGCATTCGATTTTCTCATGTAGTTTGGATCGCCGAGCTGGCCGATCAGATCAGCCGCACGCAACAACAGTCCTTCCTCCTCGTTAAGGTCGTCCTGTTCGTTTAGTGGAGGGACATAGGGAAAGCGCGTGTATTCGATGGCCCTGGCAATCCGGGCCGCGTCGACCTCATCGGCGGCATCGAGGCGTTCAATGACGAACAGCTTTGACCGGTCGACATGGTAGGGCGCAAGCGCGGCGTCGGACGACCCCACCGGCAACTCGATCTTCCGACCGCTGAGGTCTGCAACATAGGCGCCATCTTCGTCACCCTGAACTATGCCGCGGACATATCCGATGTCATGGGTGAGGCATGCGAGGATGAAATTGGCGTAATCAGTTGCAGTGGTCGCCCGTCGCAGCGCTCGTCCTATCAGGATATCGTGACCGACCAGCGTAACGAGCATGGTATGTTCGATATTGTGATAGAGTGCATCACTGTTGCCGATACATTCCAGTGTCAACCTGGCGGCAAAGGGCAACACTTTCGTCAAGTCGGAATGCGAAGAACCGAACCGGCCTTCGGTTTCGCGCGAGAGAAACGAGCCCAACGCTTGCGCGGTCAGCTCAGGAATCGTCATCATCTCCGTACAGCTCCGATCTTGCCTTCGGTTTCCTTGTGATTTTCCTCGTAGGAGTGCAGCGGCATCCTTCAGCTTCCGGAGCGGAGCGGTGAACTCCTTGGTGAATGAGTACACCGCAGAAATGAAATTACCTCTCAAACCGAAATCGGACCGTCTTGGTCTTCTTGTCAGCGGATTCATCCACCACTTCAAAATTTCCCACTGACGCTCTCCTTAGAAGCGGAGTACGCGGGCGTTCGATCGAAGATGAAACGTACCGATACGTTCCGGAAAACGAACCACCACTGGCCTTGATTTCCCGCATCGGCACATACTGAAATGACATCGGATATGGTTGCTTCGCGCCAACACACTTGAATTCAATTCCGCTACACTTAATCGTCCTATTGCAGGTTGCTTTTGCTTCGCTGACGGGCTCACCCTTGTAACCAGGTGGCAACTGGTATTCCAGGACGCTGTCGAGCGTGTCGGTACAGCTTCCGATTGGCTTGAACCGAAAGTTGACGGTCACGGTCGTTCCAAGAGCTCCTGGAGCGGATACATACAAATCATGCTGGGTGATTGGCAGCACGTAACGCCCCGCTACCAAAACAGGCTGCGCCATTGAGGGAATGGAAGACGAGAGAACTGCAAGAATGGGCCAGACGATCATCTGCATCTCGCACTCCACGGACAATTTGCACATAAGGTATGGTCATCATCTCGAAGTGGCAACGCCGCCACCGGTGGCCTCGGTAGACCAAGTGGCTGTCGTCATCGGCGAACGCATGAGGTTGGTTTTGAAATTTTGTTGGCGGTCAGTTCGAGTGTCACGAGTCTGGCCAACAGGATCGACGGATAAAGCTGACCGATGATCGCTTCCATGCTGCACAGACTTCGCGCAAGCGGATGAACTGGGACGATGTCACCGTAACCGGTCGACGTTAACGTGATAAAACTGAGATACAGCAACCTGCTGGCCAAAGCGGAATCGTATTCAAGTGTCAACCCACTGAACGCTTTGTCAAACGACAAGCCGACAAATGAAAACAGCAGCATGAAGACCAAGGCAATCAACAAGTATAATAGAACAGCACCTGTTATTCGATGATGCGTCACACGTCCGCGACCGAACACCGCTCTGGTAACGACCATGCCTAGAGTCAGGGTAATTATCAACCAGCACCCGGCAACCATGTGCACATCGTAAGGAAAGGGCTGGAAGATGATGACAAAAAGGTTCGTTATGAACGCGATCGACATCACCGCCAGCGCCCTGGGATTGACGGAGATGACCATCGCGCCGGCAATGATCGCAAGTAGTGCAACCAGCCCAAACCCTTGAAAACCGGTCACTCCGGCGGCTTGAAGTGGCAGGATGACAAACATTATCAGCAGCAAAAGGATAGTTAGTAGCGTGAGAAGCCAATCACTGTACCTGCGACGCAAATGAAGCAATTCCCGTAAATAGCCAGCACTCATAACAACCTTCCAGTTCAGGAAGCGCCAAACGTCCCTTCAAGGGTGTTCAGGTCAGCAATTGAGGACAAGCAAACGGATGACGTAACATGAGTTCGCGCCAATGGTGCGGGTGATTGGAACGGTGGCCACAAAATTCCCAGGCGACACCTCTATCACCCCGGTAGCCGGCACCTCGGCGACATGGCAACGCCGAGCTCGGGGTCGACGATGCAGCCGCGAAAAACTCAAACATTCGCGACTGCAATTGCGACGCGCACCCGAAGCGCGGCCAAGTAGGCAAGCTCACTACTTGCTCGCTACTTGGCCCGAACAGTCAAAGAAAATGCTATTGGCAATTGTACAGGATGCCATCGCCGCCCTTGATCGCAGTACCGGGCGTACAGCCGATCCCGTTGCGCGCCGCGTAGTCCGCCCAGCCGGCATAGCTATAGCCAACCCCACTCCAGGGGCCGCCAAAATAGTAAGCCCTCACGGCATCCCAGGGGAGACCCTCGTTGCCGTAATAGACGGCTCTCGCGGCGTACCCCCTGACATAGACTCGCGTCGCGGCGTCGGCCTTGCTGATCGACAGCGACAGGTTGCCTTGTTCGGACCAGCCGAGGGAAAATAATGCTGCAAGCACGAAGGCCGAGGTGGCGGTCAACGCGGTTCTATAAGTCATTTTCATCGATCCTCTCCATTACTGGTTCATCGCACGCTTGAACCATGGGCCCCGCAATCGGGCGAGTATTGAGCTAGATCAAGCCGGGTGACGGACTAAAGGCCGACTTCTATTTGATGTCGGAAGAAGAGCTCCGCGTACACGTGCGGGCCGTATCGATTGAGGCAATTCGATCAGTATCCTTTACCAATTGATCTGCATCATTAGGCTTGGATCTCGATCGGTGCCTGCTGTTCGCTGGAGGACGCTATCGTGCCGATGTGTCAGTCGCCAAAGATCCAGGACGTGTTGTTCGGCACGCGGAGGATGCCCGCAAACGACAATCGCGCGCCGGCGGAAACAAGTATCAAAACCAGACCAGCAGCCGCTTTCAGGACAACCGGCCAAGTGCTCCTGACTTTCTGCTGCGCTGTCGCGCTCCTGCTCCTGTGAGAAACCGGTCCCCGATGTCGCGTCCGGGCACGGCACCTACGCGAAACTACCGCGGCTGAAGAAGTCGGTACTGTCGGTGACGCACACGGAGGCTTGCTCTGGATCAACGCCCCCGCGATTTCCGCCACCACGATGATGAGCGGGATTTTGTCTTTGTGCCGAGAGCATCGCGCACAGCCAGCGCGCCTTCGATGAGGCTGCTTCGCTCCCCGCTCCCCCTCAATGTGGCGAGGCAGCCTTATCGGGGGTGCGGGGAGGGCCATCCACTGTGCTTTCCTGCGATGATCCGGACTGAGTCGCTCTAAAGGGCTTGATCGCGGATAGGTGAGCGGAGCAGCGGATTGATCCAGGTCAACCGCTCAAAGCGATACGAGGCGCATGGTTAAGCCCTGATGACGGAGGGCGTCCATGAAGCGAACCAGATCAATGCAATCGGTCCTGGCTGCTGTCGTTTTCGCCTGCGGGATGATGGGATCGATGGAGTGTTCGATCGATCCCAGTCGTCCGCAACACTTCCCTCGTGGCGATTTTGCGATTTCAGTATCTACCGCTACCGCCGGTGAGACACGCGGACCGGTGCGTCGCGCCTCCTGTGCCGTCGTCCGGTACTACGTGGCGAGGTACACGGCGGCAACTGCGGAGGCATGGGCTCGAAGCAAGGGCGCGACCGACTCCGAAATCCAGACCGCCCGGGACTGCATCAAATCCCAACAGCCGGTGCTGCTCGGCTACGTTGCTGGCTGAGCGGATCAGGGAAATCGGCGCACCTTGCGGAATCTCTCAAATCGTACGGTGTCCGGCTTACTCATACGCGGCACAAACGCCGGCATTCCATCGCACGCATCTGCGAACGGCGCGGCGGGTCTGGCGGACGGTCGTCCGTGCGACGCATACGCCGTTGATTCTTGTTCTGCCTGGGCCACATGCGGCGGCAATCTGTGTCACCATGTTATCGGGCGCAGCAAGCGGAGCCGGCGACATGCCTTGTGCCGACGTCGCAATTGTCAACGCGAAGGCCGCGACAGCGATCCATCTGAGCATTGTTGTCCTCCCATGGTTGTATCGGTTGATCCGACCAGCGCATACCAAAGGCGAGGCTCTCGCTTGACATAGATCAATGGCATGCAGCCGCCCGCGCAACGCGTGCTCGCCTGTCGTTGTCGTCAACCACATGTCCGTTAGAACAATGGCCATCGGGGCAATAGTTCCGGGTATGCACCCGTCGTAGGGTTTGAGATCGATCCCTCAGGCAGGGGGCGCCAAATGATCGGCCAGTCGGAATTCAAGTCGCGCGCTGCGCTGTGCAGAAAATTGGCACGGCGTGAGCCTGCTAACCAAACGTATTGGATGGCGGAGGCGGAGAACTGGGCGCGCCTGTCAAACCAAATACTTCATGACGAGGACAGCACGAAAACCGCTGCCGGAATCCTTGCGTGCTTACGCGAGCAATCGGGTAGAGTTTTGTTCATCCTGGCGTAGCTGTCGTCGCGTGAAAAACGGAGCCGTGAATTGTGCGGCGGCACATCCCGGCCAGCCGCGCGCAGCTAGATCGCGGCTCCATTGAGCAGCTTGCTGTTCGCACCTGTCGAGAAGGGAACCCCTTGACTTAGATCAACCCGGCTGTCCGCCGGTCATTGTTCTTGGTCTATTCAGCAGAGGAGATCGCAATGAGGAAAGTCAGCATCAAGCAGGTATTGTTGGCTACCGCTACTCTCGCTTTCGGAACCGTGGCATCGATAAGTTGGTCGCCCGGCGAGGGGCCTTCTGTCACTGTTGAAAGTGCGCAGGCCAGGGTAGGGCGGCCGTTGACCCCTGTCAGCGTCGCCGGCGTCGCGCGTCGGTCGACGCGCCGCGCCGTGGTCGGCGGGGCAGCTGTGGGTGCGGCGACTGTTGGCGCAGCTGGCTGCGTCCGCGTGCTGGTGAACGGCGCCTATGTCTGTCGCTGAAATAGGGTCACGCGGGTCACAATAGCTATTCCGGCGGCGTGGGACCTTTCAATGTGGGGCGACGCTGCTGGCGCACGTAAGGGCAAGCCCTGTCGTGCTGCACCCGGTCCGGGCGTGTGGCGGCTCCCTTTACGAGGTATCCAACGATGGCTCCGATGCTTCGGAAAAACATGTCCGGCGACAAAATTATCCAGCTGGCGGTCCGCCTCGGGCTGTTGGCTTTCCTGGTCTACTGGTCGTTCGTCCTCGTCCGCCCGTTCATTCCGGTACTCGTCTGGAGCATGGTGCTGACCGTTGCCTTGTACCCGCCCTACGCCTGGTTATCGACGCGTCTTGGCGATAGGCCGAAGCTGGCGGCCACAATCATTACGCTCATCAATCTCGCGATCATCATCGGACCGGTTACCTGGCTTGGCTTCGGCCTGGTTGATGGCTTGCAAGGTCTTGCGGGCCAGCTCAGCGGCGGTACGCTCCCCATTCCGTCGCCTCCTGAAAGCGTGAAGGACTGGCCGATTATCGGCGCGCCGATCCATACCCTTTGGGACCATGCTTCGACAAATCTAAGCGCGGCGTTGCGTGAGCTCGCTCCACACCTGAAGCCACTGGCGGGCCCGGTCCTCGCTTTTGCCGGCACTGCAGGCTTCGGAACACTGAAGTTTGTTGCGGCTGTCGCGATCACCGGCTTCCTGTTCCACTATGGCCCACCACTCATTGCGGGAATAAGAAGAATTCAGGCGCGGTTAGTCGCGGAGCGAAACCAGGATTTCGTCGCGCTGGCCGGGCTGACCATACGCACCGTGGCCCAGGGCGTGATCGGCGTGGCCGTCCTTCAAGCGTTGCTGGCGGGAATCGGATTGAAGCTGGCGGGAGTCCCTTACGCGGGTGTGCTCGCTCTCGCAGTTCTGATCCTTGCAATCCTGCAGATTGGCTCGGCGGTCGTTCTGTTTCCCGTCATCATCTGGATTTGGATGACCAAGGACTTCGCGGTGGCGCTCCCGTTGACGATCTACCTGTTGGTCGTGGGGCTTGCCGACAATGTTCTGAAGCCGATGCTCATGGGGCGCGGGCTGAACACGCCGATGCTGGTTATCTTCATCGGCGTCCTGGGTGGCATGCTGGCGCATGGATTGCTCGGCCTTTTTGTCGGACCTATCGTTCTCGCGGTGACATGGGAGTTGACGATGGCATGGATCCGCGAAGAGCGAGACGAAGTGGTCTTGCCTGACGTTGAACGGAGCACACAAAAGCTCGCAGCCGAAGTATGACATTCGGGCACACCATCCGATCAGCCTTTCACCGCTTCCGCCGCGAGTCCGATCCAACGACTGGACACAACGGAGTGTCGAGCTGCCGCTTGCTCCTTTGACCTATGTCAATGGTTACGTTGGTCCGGGCGCAATGCTGATGCATTGATTGCGCGCCGTGCAAGATTTGAGAAAAGGTTTAAGCATGTCTATCTACAAGCCGGCCGGCTCGGGAGATGCACCACCAGGACTCATTGAATCCGCACTGAAGCGTCGCAGCCGGACCTTCGTAGCGTAATCGCGATGGATACGATCCTCGTTGTCAACGCCGACTCCTCCAGCGTCAAGTTTCAGGTGTTCGGCTTGGATAGTGATGGCAGGCTCAGTCGGCTGATCAAGGGACGGGTAGAGGGTATTGGTAGTCTTCCACGGCTACGTGCGGCTAGCGCAACCGGCGACACCTTGGCGAACCGGGCTTATCCGATCGAGGCCGTGCCGGACGTTCCAGCCGCCGTGATGTTCGCAAATGGCTGGTTACGGAACGAACTTCAATTGAGTCCTCTCGGCGTCGGCCATTGGGTTGCCCAAGGTGGTCCCGGTTATGATCGTCCCGTGTTGATCGACCATGGGGTGGTCGCGCGTCTGGAGCGGTTCACCGCATTAGCTCCGCTGCACCAACCGTACAATTTGGCGCCAATCCGCTCGCTGCTCGTTAATTTTCCCGCGCTGCCTCAGATCGCCTGTTTCGACACCGCATTTCATCGCAACCATGACGAGGTCGCTGACCACTACGCCATTCCCTGCCGTCTGCGCGAGGAGGGGGTCCGGCGCTACGGATTTCACGGGCTTTCCTATGAATACATCGCAAGGAGCCTGCCAGACGTCGCGCCGGAAATCGCCAAGGGCCGGGTCATCGTCGCGCATCTCGGCAGCGCCGCTTCCATGTGCGCTATACACGGAGGACGCAGCGTGGAGAGCACGATGGGATTTACCGCGCTCGATGGCCTTCCGATCGGAACGCGCTGCGGTCAGATCGATCCCGGCGTCATTCTGTATCTGATGGCCGCAAAGGGCATGTCAGCTGTGGAGGTGCAGGATTTTATCTACCGCGATTGCGGCTTGAAGGGACTCTCCGGTGTCGGCAGCGACATGGGTGAACTTCAGAAAAGCACCGATTCTCGTGCCGTCTTCGCCGTCGATTATTTTGTCTACCGGGTTTCGCTGCAAGTCGGAATGCTTGCTGCCGCCCTGCGGGGTCTCGATGGTTTCGTCTTTGCCGCGGGGACCGGTGAACATTCCGCCGGCATCCGGGAAAAGATTGTGCAAAGGCTCGAATGGCTCGGCATGTCTCTTGATGCGGTCGAGAACGCGCATCACGCTTCACGGATATCTCGCGCAGGCAGCCGCATTCCAGTCTACATCGTGCCGACCGATGAGGAGCTCATGATCGCGCAGCACACTTTGTCGCTGCTGTGGAGCCGACACTCGTCTTCCAGTGCGATCCGCGGAAGAGCGTCATGACGCGTCCTACATAGGGAGATCAAGATGAAGCTCTCAATCGCCCTATCTGCGTTGCTGGTCACCGGCTTTATGGCCGCGACTACGGAACCCGCCAGCGCGGTGATATACTGCCAGTATGTCGACTACCCTGCGGGCTGCACCGTAAGAGCCGGTGTCGTGCTGCGTCCACGGCCCGTCGCGCGTGCGGTGGCGACCCCCGGGGTCGGTGCTGTGGGCCCGCCCACGAATCGCGGCGGCCCGGTGGATCGCGTTGGACGGCGCTGACTAGCGCTTTCAGCTGGCGACATCGCCGATCGCCCGATTATCGACTTTGAGGTGAAGCGCACCTCGCGCCGGCAGACCCGTGCCTGCGCTGCGGCTACGGAATCTTCTGCCGGCCGACGCTGACGAGGATGCTCTACCGCCAATTCTTTTGCATCGCGCTCATGACGGTTTCCGATTTGTGGGTCTTGCAATAGTTGAGGATGACCCGCCGGTTTCGTTCCAAGTAGCGGAAGTCGAGTGTTTCGAGGTTTTTGGAGGCGCTGAAGTATCCGCTCATCCATGAGCCGATCAGCGCCTGACGCTCGGTATCCGACGCCAGAAGCTGTTGGCACGTGATGAGTGATAGATCCAGCACCGCCTGCGCCTTCGCGGCCGGCGCGCAGGCCAGCATGAGGGCGGCGATAATAATGGTGCGCTTCATGATGAAACCCCTGGTCAGGTATGGTTATCGGGAAGTGGAGCGTTGAAGGCCGGCCATGACGGTCTCGGCCGGATTGGAAGCGCACCAGGATTTCACGTTTGCGACGTTTCTCGCATAGGCATTCAAGTCAACGAAGACATAGCCGTTCTTCTGGTTGAACCAGCCGCTCATCCAGGCCGAGAAGTCGGCGGATTGGGCAGGGGCCATCGCGAGATATTGTGCGCAGGTGACCCGAGACATGTCGATGCTCAGCTGAGCATGGGCAACAGCCGGCGGCATAGCTGCGGCCAGCGTTAGGCAGAATGCGACCTTCTTCATGGAACGCTCCACAGTATGTATGTATCGGGCGCTCATTCAGGCGCGGGGAAGCAAAGACACGTTTGAGATATATCAAGCCTCACGCCGGTTGTTGGCTGAAGGGAAACGGTCGGCGGCAGTCACTAGACCTAAAAGCAAAGGCCGGCCTTTCGGCCGGCCCTTCAAATCTCGTCCAAAGTGCGTGTCAGTATTTCGCGATGACCGGGCTCGAGCCGCCGAAGCGGTAATTCACCCGAACTGTGACCAGATCGACATCCTGGCCGATCCGATTGAGGGCGCCGGCGAGCAGCGGATTCGCGACCGAGAACGAATTGTTCGCGTCACCCATGAAGAGGCGGTCGTATTCGATGCCTGCCGACCAGTTTGGCGCAAAGCCGTATTCGAGTCCAACTCCGATAGCGCCTCCCCAGCGATTTGAGCTCGCCGTCGCGGCAAGGACGCCAGTTGCAATCTCGGTTACGTCATAGCGATTTCTTACCGTGGCGGCGCCGCCCTTCAGATAAAGCAGTGCAGCATTCCAGGCATATCCGATCTGGCCGGTAAAGAGGCCGATCGCGTCCACCCTGGCGCCAGTTGAGAACAGCGGATTCACGACGCTGACACGGGATCCGCTGAGGTCCGCCCAATCGCCCTGTGCTTCCAGGCCGAAAACAAACTGCGCGGACTGCCAGCGGTATCCCAATTGGCCGCCGAAGACTCCGCCCGACCGGCTGGCGCAGCCATCGGCAATGGCCACACCTGCCAACGGGACAACGTCCCAGCAGGTGCGGCTGTTACCCCAGCCGCCGTTGGCGCCGATATAGAAACCGGTCCAATCATAGATGGGAGCAACGTAAACCGGCGCTGCCTTGTAAGGCCGCGCAGGAAGATCGGCGGCCATGGCCGATCCGGACAGCGCAACAAGACCGATCGTACCGAGTAGGAGTTTTTTCATGACAGGGGTCTCCGCTTCTTGGTTAGAAAATCTGGTTCGTTATCGCGCTCACCCTAGGAGTGCAAAGCCGGATGCCGCGTGCCAAAATGGCAACACTCAAACCTATTCAGTTCAGCAGAATTCGAGATGCGCGCTTATGCTGATTCCCGAGCATGTGCGGCGAGGCAAAGATGGCGGTTTGCTGCAGCAATTGCGGCTATCCCGATTCCATCTGGGGAAGAAGACCTAGTCTGTCTTCGTTGTTGGCCAGCGTGGCTCGGGTGCGTTGTCCCCGTCCTTCGGTTCCGGTGTATGGCCGGATTCAAGCCAGATCGGGATCTCCTCCGACGGGATTGCCCTTCTCGGCAAATGGGGAATGATGGTGCCGGCGGTGACGACCAATCCGGAATCGAATTTGGTTCGGGCGAAATCCCTGGCCTCCGCTTCGGTCTCGAACGTCTTCGTCAAGCGGGGGCTTCGTCGTTGCACCGTGGTGCCACTTCTGGGTACTTCAAAAGTGACATACCAAGTGTGATTCATCCCTGATCCCGGAGCACAGACCGGTCCTGTTCACGATGACCTCGACCGGTCGAAGAACGCTGCCGCTTCCTTGAAGCGTCAGTGCAGCGATCAACCCGCCGCGTGTTCAGCAACAGACGAATCCGGAGATTGCGGCTTGATCCAAATCAAGAACCGTCGACCCTGGAAGCATCGAGGATATTGGTGCCGGGGATTCAGTCCGAGCGGATTCCCGAAGAGCTCCTTCTGGCTTATCCAGGCCTGCTGCGCTGATGATCGCCATCGCTGACCTTGATCTTGATCAATGCAAGCCGCGTGCGGCGAAGTCTCATTGCCAAGGGGGTCAAGGAGCAAGAAATGCCCCTGGCGCGATATTTGTCCTGTGTTGGCGGAGCGCTGCTCGCGCTGTTGTTTATTGTGGACGCGTGTTTTCCAGAAAAACCGGCCTCGATAAGACCAGAAGTCTATCCGCCCGTCATTCGTATCCATTCGGACCAAAAATGGCCGGAGCGCATCGTGTACGATACCAGCGTCCCGACAATCGTTCCGACTTCGATCGCAGATGCAGAGGCTATCGTCCAGGCCCCCGAAGTAGTTGCCGAGGCTTCCACCGGTGCGAAGGACAGGGCGGCCTTTGCGATGCTGAGGCCCGTGGACGAGCAACTGCTGTCATCCAACACAAAAATGCGGATAGTGAAGCCACGACATCAGGTCAGGATCGTCAGGAAGCGCGTACCGGCGCCAAGGCTCGCGATGGTCCGCCCCGTGTCGTCTGGCTGGTTCGGAAAAAGCTTTTGGTAAAAACAGCAGTTTGCCCAAGCCCGGCCAATCGA
>Ga0190271_10001260_pt1 | contig 14212 bp, 13 predicted proteins | sample Popmic356T_FD_133747 | JGI IMG/M metagenome (GOLD analysis project Ga0190271, IMG submission 133747) | Populus adjacent soil microbial communities from riparian zone of Weber River, Utah, USA - 356 T | ecosystem: Environmental > Terrestrial > Soil > Riparian zone | place: USA: Utah | collected...
GCATATGCAGACCCTGCCAGCAGCCGAGACAGATGGAGGCGGGGTCTGGAGTCATTGTATTGGTCCTCCATGTGCCGGCCGGCACTCGCATTGCGGGTTTCGCGAGGCTAGCGCGGTTTGTCGCCGACCGAAAGAAATCATCCAGCTGGGCCGCCATCTATTCTGCCCGTTTGCGGCGATGGCGGCTCGCCGATCCGGCCATCGACCTGTGTCGCCGGCGTTGCTTGCTGCCGACAGGGCGCATCGCTATCCTTCGGGCTGAAAGCGTACGCAAGCCAAGGAGAGCCTGAGTGGCCGAGGCAGCAAGGGAGCAGCGTCCGGCTCGGTTTCGCGATCAGGACATCGTCTTTGCCAACGGCGCGCGGGGGCGCAACCTCGAGATCCCTTCGGCATCGCCGCTGAATTACCACCAGGCGATCAGCGATCCAACGCGCATGCCGCCGGTTGTCATGGACGGCAAGCTGTTCGTACCGCCCGGTGCGAAAGCGCCTGCACCCGTGGTGATGATCGTTCCGGGCAGTCTCGGCGTTGCGCCGTCGCATGTCGCGCACGCCGAAGCGCTCAACGCTGCAGGCATTGCGGCGTTCGTTCTCGACAATTTCGCCGCGCGCGGAGTGACGTCGACGGTCGCCAACCAGACGCACTTCTCCTTTGCGGCCAGCGCCTACGATGTGCTCGCGGCGCTGAAGGTGTTGCGCAACCTTCCGGACATCGACGGATCGCGCATCGGCGCGCAAGGTCACAGCCGTGGCGGTTCGGCAGTGCTGATGGCGGCAACGCGGCGGCTGGCCGATCCGGTGGTCGGGGCGAAAGCCGGTCTGAAGGCAGTACTTGCGGCATATCCCTGGTGCGGCCACCAGTTTCTCGATCCGCGTGTCGGCGACACCGACGTCCGTGTCATCATGGGCGATGCCGACGAGTGGTGCTCGCCGATGCAGGTCCAGGGCTATTGCCAGGCGGTGCGTCTGACCGGCGGCAAAGTCGCGATGCGGCTGATCGCGGGTGCGCAGCACAGCTTTGACCGCGGGACAGAAATCGAAAATATCCCGGATGCAGCCGTCTCGCCGGCCGCGCCGACAGCATATATCGGTGACGATGGAGCCTTCCTGCATCCGCTCGACGACAAGCCGAACCCGCTGCTGATGGATCGCGACCTGATGGTCTACGGTCTGAAAGCCGGATATGGACGCAAGGGCGCGCGCATCGGCAGCCGCGACGGCGAGAGCGAATTGTTCAGGACAGACATGCTGGCCTATTGGCAGCGCGTGCTTGCCTGACGGTTGACGATTCAGGAACGAACCCAGAGGGGAAAGCCATGAAGGCAGCGGTCTATTATCAAAACGGCGGACCCGAGGTTCTCAAGTACGAGGAAGCGCCCGATCCGAAGTGCCATCCGAAGGGTGTCGTCATCAAGGTCGAGGCGGTGAGCATCGAGGGCGGCGACACGCTGAACCGGGCCGGCGGCGCATTGGCGTCAACGCCGCACATCGTCGGCTATCAGGCGGCGGGCAGCATCATCGAGGTTGGCTCCGAAGTCACGACGTTGAAGGTCGGCCAGAAGGTCGCCACCTCGAATGCCTTTGGATCGCATGCGGAGAAGCGCGCCGTGCCGGCGCGCGCCTGCTGGCCCATTCCCGACGGCCTCGATGTGAAACTGGCCGCGGTCGTACCGGTGACATTCGGCACTGCCGACGACTGCCTGTTCGAGTTCGGGCGCCTGAAGGCCGGCGAGACGGTGCTGGTGCAGGCAGGCGCCAGCGGTGTCGGCGTCGCCGCTATCCAGCTTGCAAAGCGGGCCGGCGCACGGGTGCTGGCGACAGCCTCCAGCGATGACCGCCTGCTCGCGCTGAAGCCGCTCGGGCTCGATCACGGTATCAACTACAAGAACGAGCATGTGGTCGAGGCGGTGATGCGGCTGACCGACAAGAAAGGCGTCAATCTCGTCGTCGATCCCGTCGGTGGCTCGACCCTGCAGGGCAGCATTCTGTCGCTCGGCTATCGCGGCCGGGTATCGATGGTCGGTCGCGCCGGCCGCGAACCGATGAAGGTGGACGTGCAGAGCCTGATGGGAGGCAACCGCTCGCTCTCCGGCGTGTTTCTCGGCGCCGAAATCGCAACCGACCGCGCATACAATAATATCCAGCGGCTGATGAACGACGTCGCGAAGGGCGAGTTGAAGGTGATCATAGACAAGACGTTCCCCCTGTCGGAGGCGGCCGCCGCGCACGCCTATATCGAAAGCCGCAAGGCGGTTGGGCGGGTGCTGCTGATTCCGTGAGGAGCTGATGTCGTCCCCGCGTAAGCGAGGACCCATACTCCGTGTCGCTTGCGATGAAGGCGCTAAAGGCCTTTGGCGCCTAATGACGTCAGTGGCTATGGGTCCCTGCTTTCGCAGGGACGACACCACTCACATCGACCGGGAAACCGCCGAGGCAACCTTCAGGCCGCTGCCTTCGACCAGCACCCTGGTCGCCGTGCCCGTGTGACTGATGGCGATCGAAAGGTCCTTGGTGCCGTTGCTGAAGCGCAGCGTGGCCAGCTGATCGTTGTCGATCGCCGCCGGCTGCTCCTGCCAGCCGAGCGCCTGCAACGTGCTGCGATAGTACTCTGCGACAATTCCGACGCCGGCGCGGTTCGTGAATCTCAGCGCGCCGGTCGCGCCGTCGAAGTCGATATTTTCGGACGCGTGCGGAACCGGGATGAGTTCTGCGGGAACGCTCGCGCCCGCCGGAATGCGGGTACCGGCCATCTTGTCGCGCAGGGCAGCAAGCTGCCCGGCCGCGACGCCCTTGATCTCGACGTTGAAGCCACTGTCGCTGCGCCGGCTAAGCGTCAGCATAAGCGGTGCGGAATTTTCGCGCACGTAATAGGCGTGAGCGCCATCGGCCGTCAGCTCTCCGGCGATACCGCCTGCGGCCTGCCGCGCGCTGTCGCGCGCCGACCACAGCGACCAGCCCAGCGGGCGCAGTTCGTTGCGGAAATAATCGAGCGTTGCCTCCGCGCCGCGCGCGGTGACGAAGCTCAGATACGGACTCTCGGGATCGAATCTGATCCGCGTCGCGTCTTTCGGAACCGGCAGGTCGTGGCGCATCGCGATTTCCGTGTAGGTCACGCTGGTGGCGTTGGCCTGCGACGGCGAAACAGCGATCATCAGCGACAGTGCGCGCCCTTCCTTCTTGAACGACATGGTGCGGGTGTTCGAATCGCTGGTCCGCGCGGCCGTCGGATCGTCGAACGGTTGCCAGTCGTCGTTGATCAGCTCGCTGGCGGTCAGTTCGAATGCGCGCGTCACCGATTCGCGGGTGATGAAGCTGGTGGATTTCTGGCTCGCAAAGACTTCGCGCGAACCGGTGATCCGGGGCAGGCGGCTGGTGTCGATCGTGAAGGCCGCAAGCGCGCTCTCGCACCCGATTGCCAGCGTGGCAGCGCAGACAAGCGCAAACAAACGCACGCGCGAGCGAGCGGACATGGCAGGTCTCCGATGATCGTGTTGAATGGCCGTTAAATCGTCCCGGGATTGCCGGCTTCGACAACCATCCCCGATGCTACCGGCACCCGCCAATCCATCGCGAACAGAGGTCAGTCGCGAACCCGGCAGAAATGGTTCAACTGCAAGGCCTTGGCGGCGGATCAGGCGATTGGAGTGTGATATTCATCACCAAACTCACACTGATCTATCTGGCCTTTTTGCCGATGGCCGCTTTCAGGGAGCCTGCGGCATCGTCATAGCCGTCCCAGGCCTTGCTGCGCTTCAGTAGGGCCGGGACGGTCCGGATCGTGAACCTCGCCGGATCGAGTCCCGCTTTCACCTGCGTCCAGGCAACCGGCATCGACACGGTTGCGCCCGGCCGGGCACGCGGCGAGAGCAGGGCAGCGGCCGTGGATTTGGTGTCGTTGCGCAGATAGTCGAGGAAGATTTTTCCAGTGCGCTTGGTCTTCGACATGTTGATCAGGTAGCGCTCGGGGCTGTCCTGCGCCATGTCCGCACAGATGTCGCGCGCAAAGGTCTTTGCCTGCGCCCAGCTCACTGCATCGCGTTTTCCGGGCGACAGCGGCGTCACCACATGCAGGCCCTTGCCGCCGGTGGTCTTGCAGAAGCCGGTCAGGCCTACTGCGGCGAGGCGCTCGCGCAGCTCCTTCGCGGCTTCGATGATGGCCGCAAAGTCGACGCCCGGTGCCGGATCGATATCGAACACCAGCCGGCCCGGGACTGCGACCTGGTCCGGCGCGCAATTCCAGGGATGCAGTTCGATCCCGCCCGACTGCGCGATCGCGATCAAGCCATCGATGCGGTCGACCTGCAGATACGGCTTCTTGTCGCCGGACACCTTCACCTCGCTGAGGAGATCGGAAGTTCCAGGTGCCGCGTGCCGTTGAAAGAATTTCTGGCCACCGATCCCGTCCGGAGCCCGCACGATCGAGCACGGCCGCCCCTTGATGTAGTCGATGATCGTGGTGCCCACGGCCTCGAAGTAGTCGGCAAGGTCTCGCTTGGTGCCGGGTTTTCCGTCGCCGCCGTCCGGCCAGAGCGCCTTGTCTGGTTTCGATATCGTCACGCCCATCACCGTCGCGGTGGACTTGCTGCGCGACCCGCCACCCGCCGCACTGTATCGAGCGCGGCGCGCCGCGATCTGCGCGGCCTTCGCATCGTCCACACCCGCGTCGGGACGGGGATCGGCGTTGGTGATCTCGGCGCGGACCTTGTCTGCCGGCTTGTCGGTGCGCAGTCCCTTGAATGCGCCCTGCCGGATATTGCCGTCGCGGGTCCAGCCGGCGAACTCGATCTCGGCGACAAGCTCCGGCTTCAGCCAGTGAATGTCGCGGCTGCCCTTGGGTGCATTCTTGCCAACGAACGGGCTCTTCGCAGCCGCCGCGGCCTTGAGTGCCGGCATGATCTGCCTGACGGTTTCCGCGCCGTAACCGGTGCCGACATTGCCGGTGTAGGCGAGGTGCCCGTTCCTGTGAACGCCGACCATCAGCGAGCTGAACTTGCCTTTGTTGCTGGTCCAGGCGCCGATCACCACCTCGTGGCCGGGGCGGGACTTGCTCTTGACCCAGCCGCCGCTGCGGCCGGAGCGATAGGGCGAGTTCGCCTGCTTGGAGATGATGCCTTCAAGTCCGGCCTTGCGCGCCGATTCCATCACCTCTTCGCCGCTGGCGTCAAAGTGCTCCACATAGCGCAGCGATGAGGTTTTCGAGCGCGCGTGCTTGCTCAGCAGCGCCCGCAGGCGCTGCTTGCGTTCGAGAAGCGGCGACGTCCGCAAGTCTTCGCCGTCGACGAATAACAGGTCGAAGGCGAAGTAGACGAGGTCGTCGGTGTTGCCGCCAGACAGCGCCGCCTGCATGGCGGAAAAATCCGGCTCGCCGTCTTCGTTCAGCGCGACGATCTCACCGTCGAGAATTGCATCGGGCAGGACGGAAGCGGCCCTGGCGATGGCGGAAAACTTCTCCGTCCAGTCGAGCGCCTTGCGGGTCTTGAGCGAGACGTCGCCGTCCTCGACGCGCATCTGGATGCGATAGCCGTCGAACTTGATTTCATGCACCCAGTTGTCCGTCGACGGCGGTCGCTCGGCGCCATTGCAGAGCTGCGGCACCACGAAGCCGGGCAACTCCTTCGCCTTGAGGGCCGGTGTGCCATCCTTGCCGTTGGTCTTCGTACGCGCCTTCGCTGCTTTGCGCCCCGCTCGAGGGGCGCGGCTCTTGCCGTTCGCCGCACGCTCGTCGGCCGCGAGACCGCGGTTGGAATTCCACACCGCCTCCGCGCTCGCGGTGCGCTTGGTCATCATGAACGGCGTCGGCGCCTTGCCCTTGCCGGCTGCGATCTGCTCGAGCGTCCGGCCCGATGCGGCGGAGCGTATGTCCTCAAGCACGCCTTCACCGTCGCCGTCCTTCGAATACGCGTCGCGGTGCTTGATCAGCAGCCAGTTGGTGCGCTTGCCATCGCCGAAGCGGTCGCTCTTCATCCGCACCAGCACCCATTCGCCCTGCAGCTTCTCGCCCATCAGCGCGAATTTCAGATCGCCCTTGGCAAAGCCCTTGTCGGGATCATCGGCGTACCAGTAGCCGCGATCCCAGATCGCCACCGTGCCACCGCCATACTGGCCCTTCGGGATCGTGCCTTCGAAGTCGCCATAGTCGAGCGGATGATCCTCGGTCTCGACCGCCAGCCGCTTCTGGCCTGGGTCGAGCGATGGGCCGCGCGTTACCGCCCACGACTTGAAGACGCCATCCCATTCGAGGCGGAAGTCGTAGTGCAGCCGCGTCGCATCGTGCATCTGTACGACGAAGCGCCGCTGTGGCGCGTGTGCGATGCTCGCCTCGCCGCTCGGTTCGGCCGTCTTTGAGAAGTCCCGCTTCTTGCGGTAGGTCGTGAGCTTTTCGGAGGACACGCGGTTACCCGGTCAAATTCCAATCGAAATCAACGCCCGGCGGGGGCGCGGGTTCACGACCTTTTCTTGCTGTCCGCGGCGCTCTTGCGCAGCGCGTCCTTCAGATCGGCCGGCACGCCGTGCTTTTCCAGCAGATCGGCGAAGGCTTCGTCCGCAAGGTCCTGGATGCTTTCGCTCCGATCCCTTGAGAGCTGCTTCAGCGCGCTCATCGTCGCCTCGTCAAAGGCAATGAGTTTGCGCGGCACGAGCGATCAGCCGGCGCGCTTCTGCCGCGCGGGCGCGCGGGCGGTGCGCTTTGCGGTCTCACGCCTGGTGTCGGCCTTGGCCGCGGCCTTCTGGCCCTTGCCCTGGAGCGCGAACAGCATCTCACGCTGGTTGGCCGCGGGCTTCTTGGTCTTGCCACTTGTCTTCTTGGCCGGCGCGGCCTTGGTTGCAGGCGCGCTCTCGGCGTTGTCCTGAGCCACGTTCGGCGTCTTGCCCTGACCCTTCAAGCTCTGGCGCAGCGCGTCCATCAGGTTGATGACGTTGCCTTCGGTCTTCACCTTGGCCTTGGCCACCGGCTGGCCGGCGCGCTTCTGGTTGATCAGGTCGATCAACGCGGTCTCGTAATTGTCCTCGAACTTGCCCGGATCGAAATGTCCGGATTTCTGGTCGACGATGTGCTTGGCCAGATCGAGCATGTCCTTGGTGACCTTCACGTCCTGGATACCGTCGAAATATTCGGACGACTGGCGCACCTCGTAGGGGTAGCGCAGCAGGAGACCGACCAGACCCTTGTCGCGGGCTTCCAGCGCGATCACGTGCTCGCGGTTCGTCAGCACCACGCGGGCGAGTGCGACCTTGTGGTTCGCCTTGATGGTGTCGCGAATGACCGCATAGGCGTCGTGGCCGACCTTGCCGTCCGGAACGAGGTAGTACGGACGCACGACGTACAGATCGTCGATCTCGTCGCGCGGCACGAACTGGTCGATGTCGATGGTGCGGTTCGAGTCGAGCGCAATGTTGTCGAGTTCGTCCTTGGTCACCTCGATGTAGGTGTCGGTGTCGACCTTGTAGCCCTTGACGATGTCTTCGCTCTCGACGTCCTCGCCGGTCTCGGCGTCGACACGCTGAAGCTTGATGCGGTGGCCGGTTCGCTTGTTGATCTGATTGAAGCTGACTTTTTCGGACTCGGACGTCGCGGGGTACAGTGCGACGGGGCAGGTCACCAGTGAAAGGCGCAGATAGCCTTTCCAGTTTGCACGCGGGGCCATCGGCCACTCCAGTAATACGCAACGACAGAGAGCTAAATTATCACGCCGGGGCGAATGTTCCGAATCAGAACATCGGCAATGTAGTAAATGCGTGACGATTTTCTGAACACGCGGGCCGCGCACGCGGCAGCGTTCCCGTTGTGTTCATGCGCGAAGGAATTGCAGCGTCAGCGAAATGCGTAGCGTCAGTTCAACGACGCGCGCGGCGTCACATCCTTCATCGAGCGGGCCGCGTCGATTGAGGCGGTGTAATCCTCGGTGACGTCGGCGTGCACCGGAGCGACCTTCGCGCTGCCAAGTTGCGCTCGTGTCGCGGCGCCAAGACCCTGGTAGCTTGCCACCGGCGTGAACTCGCCGGGCTCGGCGCGGCGTGTGCCGGAAAAGGCGACGAAGCCGGTCGTGGTCGCGACCACGTCGCCCGGGCGCAGCGTGGTATCGAGCGAAATATCGACAGGGGCGAGGCCGGCAGGCTCGCGGCCGTTGCAGGTGCAGTCGCTCGACAGCTTCTTGCGATAGGCAAAAGCGTTGTCGAGATCGGAGTAACGCTCGCCGTCCATCGAGATGGCGCGCTCGACCTGGTTGCCGAAGAAAACCTTGGTCACGCTGGCCGGGCAGAATGCCTGGCACATGACCGTCGGCGACATCTCGCCGCGTCCGTGCACCGGAAAATGCTTGCCGTCGCACAGGCGGACGCAATGGCCGGTCGAGCGGGCGTAGCCCATCGGTGGCAGCTGTGCGGAACGGCTCTCGGACGGATTTGCCGCGCCCGGCTGCGATGTCGCAGCTGAGGTGGGCGCCTTCTGCTCGGCGGCGGCGTCCGGTGCGCCGAACAGGAAATCGAAAAAACCTGCCGATGCGGGACGCATCGCGACAGTCGCGGAGATGGCGATCGAGAGGGCAAGCACGGGCGTCATGCGGCGCCGCATGCGCGAGGACGGGATACGCAACACTGACTCCACTCAACGCAACAAATGTTCGGCGAGCGGAATACAGGCCCGGGTCGAACGAGGGCAGCTTAGCGCAGGATGGTAAACGAGCAGTGAGCGCTGCCGGGTTTCTCAGAAACTCAGCAGCGAAAGGATGGCGAAAACCGGCATCAGCACCAGGACCGACCACATGAAGTAGCCAAAGAAACTCGGCATGGCGACGCCGCGTTCGTAGGCAATCGCATAGACCATGAAATTGGGCGCATTGCCGATGTAAGTCAGCGCGCCCCTGAAAACCGCACCCATGGAGATCGCCGTCAGCGTGGCAGAAAGCTGGGTCGTCAGTTGTGCGGCGTCGCCGCCGGCGAGATTGAAGAAGACGAGGTAGGTCGGAGCGTTGTCGAGGAATGCGGACAGGATTCCCGTCAGCCAGTAGTACATCATGTTGTCCGGCTTCCCGCCCGGACCGCTAACGGCGTCGATCATCAAGATGAACAGCCCGCTTCGGCCGGCCTGCAGGGCCGCCAGCACCGGGAGGATGCACGTGAAGATTCCGGCAAACAGGATCGCGACCTCGCGGATCGGCTCGAAGGTGAAGCCGTTTGTCGCGCGATGCTCGTCCGGCGTGAGCCAGAGCGAAAGGCCGCTGATCGCCAGCAAGGCGACGTCGCGCAAGAGGTTTTGAAGCTCGACCTCGGTGCCCAGCACGTCGAAGGCGATGCCGGCTTCCAGTGCGCGAAGCCGAGGATCGCGGAGATGATCAGTGCGATCAGCGGCAGATTGATCAGGCCGTGAACCTTCAGGTCCAGCGGTTGCGGCGCCGCCGGTACAGCAGCCGTTTCGCGCCGGACGAACCAGACGTCGATCACGGCGAAGATCGTCAGCACCGCGATCGAAACAAGCAGCGTCTCGCGCCAGAGATGCGTCGTGGTCCAGAAGAAGTCGACGCCCTTCAGGAATCCGATGAACAGCGGAGGATCGCCGAGCGGCGACAGCGCGCCGCCGATATTGCAAACGAGGAAGATGAAAAACACCACCACATGCGCTTTGGACCGCCTGGCCTCATTCGCCCGCAACAGCGGCCGGATCAGGATCATGGCCGCTCCCGTGGTGCCGACGATGCTGGCGATCAAGGTGCCGAAAGCGAGCAGGAAGATGTTTGTGGCCGTGGTGCCGCGCGGGTTGCCGGTGACGAGAATGCCGCCTGCGACGATGAAGCTCATATATTCGGCGAGCGCCGCATGAACGAAGGCGGCGAGCGATGTGCCTGCGCCGAACACGATGGCCAGCGGCACCAATGTCGCAAGGCTCCATGCCGGGGCGAACTTGCCGTAGTGATGATGCCAGAGCTTTGGAAACAGCAGCGGCCCGGCGGCGATGGTCAGGAGGATGCCCGCAAATGGCAGCGCCCAAGGCCAGCGTAGCGCAGCGCCGTCGAGCGCTGCCGCGTGTGCAATGTCGGGTGCGATCAGTACAACGACGAGAATGGCGGCGAGCCGGCGATTCTTGTGATGAGCCTGACGATGTGATCCCCGCGAAAGCGGCATCCAGTACGCCGCAGCTTACGCGACAAGGTCATTGAGGCTGGAATACCGGTCCTCGCTTTCGCGGGGACGACGCTTCCACAAATTGGTCAGCCTTGGCCTTTGAGGAATTCACCGGCCTTGTACAGGGCGCGGAAGGGAATGCCTGCGGCCTTGAAGGCTTCATCGGCGCCTTCCTCGCGGTCGACCATGGTGAAGGCAAGCACGACGTTGCCACCGGCATCGCGCACCGATTCCACCGCCTTGATCGCTGAACCGCCGGTGGTGGTCACGTCCTCGACCACGACCACGCGCTTGCCTTGCAGCGTTTCATCTTTCGTGAGGCCTTCGACCAGCAGCTTTGCGCCGTGCTGCTTCGGCTGCTTGCGGACGAAGAACGCGGCGATCGGATGTCCCTTGAGCCACGACAGCTGCGCAATCGCGCCGGCCAGCGGCACCGCGCCCATTTCCAGCCCGCCGATATAATCGAGATTGTCGTCCTTCAGCGCGTCGTAGGTGAGTTCGGCGAGCAGTGCTGCGCCCTCAGGGTCCAGCATGGTCGGCTTCAGGTTGAAGTAGAAGTCGCTCTTGCGGCCTGAGGCGAGTGTGATCTCGCCGCGTCCGAACGAGCGCTTGGCGATGATCTTGGCGAGGCGGGCACGGGAGGCGGAGATGGACAAGGCGGGCCTCGTTGAAGTGTTGTTGATGCGTTTTACTTGGGCCCCGGTAGACATTCCAGCGCGGATCGCGCACCGTCAACAGCCTCGCGGGCGCTCATCCGGACAGGGAGAATAAGGGCTTCTGATGACTATCGATTTTTATACGTGGAACACGCCGAATGGCCGCAAGATCAGCGTCGCGCTGGAGGAAATGGGGGTCCCGTACAAGGTCTTTCCCGTCAACATCAGCAAGGGGGAGCAGCGCGGGGCCAATTTTCTCAAGTTGAGCCCAAATGGCCGGATCCCGGCAATTCTCGATCCGGACGGCCCGGGCGGCAAACCGCTCAGTGTGTTCGAGTCCGGCGCGATCCTGCTCTATCTCGGCGAGAAGACCGGAAAATTTCTGCCCGCAGACCAGCGCCAGCGCGTTGCCGTGCTGGAGTGGCTGATGTGGCAGATGGGCGGCTTCGGGCCGATGCCGGGTCAGGTGCATCACTTCATTGCGCTGGAGAAGGAAGAAGACCGACGCTACGGCCTTGCCCGCTACATGGCCGAAACACGCCGCCTCTATGACGTGCTGAACAAGCGCCTCGCCGACCACGAGTTCGTCGCGGGCGAACTCTCGGTCGCCGACTTCGCCATCCTCGGCTGGGCCTGGAGGCACGAACGCCACAAAGTGGACTTCAAGGATTTCCCGAACGTAGGCCGCTGGTACGACCAACTGATGGCGCGCCCCGCAGTGAAGAAGGGGATGGAAGCGAAGCTGGATTGACGGCTACGTCCGCTTCGCCTCAAACGCCATCTGCAGCGCAAGTCCCGCCAGCACTGTGCCCATCAGCCAGCGCTGCAGCTTGAGCCACAGCGGGCGGCTCGCGAGAAAGGCTGTGATCGAGCCCGCACCGACGACGATCATCGTGTTACCGGTGAAGCTGACGGCGATCTGTGCGAGGCCCAGCATGACCGACTGCGTGAGCACGCTTCCGCTGACCGGGTCGATGAACTGTGGCAGTAGCGCGAGATAGAGCACCGCGACCTTCGGATTGAGCAGCACCGTGAACAGTCCCATCGCAAACAGCTTGCGTGGTGAGTCAGCATCGAGGGGGCGTACCTCGAAGGGCGAACGGCCGTTCGGTTGAACGGCCTGCCAGGCGAGGTAGAGTAGGTAAACGGCGCCGGTGAGCCGCAATGCGTCGTAGGCGTAGGGTACAGCGAACAGCAGCGCTGTGATGCCGAATGCCGCGCACAGCACGTAGAAGAAGAGACCAAGAACGACCCCGCCCAGCGAAACCATGCCGGCCTTCACGCCCTGCGTGACCGAGCGCGAGATGAGGTAAATCATGTTCGGCCCTGGCGTCAGCACCATGGTGAGCGCGACGAGGGCAAAGGCGATCAGGGCGGTGGATGACGGCATGTGCTGACTTCGGTGGTTTCGTTGCGTTGAGCTTTAACGTAGCGGCGCAGCTCGATCCATTTCGATTGCGGCGGTCCAATAGCAAATTTGCTCAACCGCGTGCCGGGATGTTCAGCCCGCGCTGTAGCGCCGGCCGCGCGAGCCCGCGCTCCAGCCAGGCGGGCACGACTTTCAAACTGTCGAACTCGACCAACTCGCGCGCGTCATAGAAGCCGACCAGATTGCGCACCCAACCGAGCATCGAGATGTCGGCGATCGTGTAATCGTCGTCCATGATCCATTGCCGGCCCTGCAGCCGCGTTTCCAGCACGCCGAGAAGACGCTTCGACTCGTCGCAATAGCGCTGCAGCGGCCGCTTGTCTTCGTAGTCACGTCCCGCGAATTTGTGAAAGAAGCCGACTTGCCCGAACATCGGCCCGATGAAGGCCATCTGGAAGAACACCCACTGAATCGTCTCGTAGCGACGCGCGGGATCGGCTGGCGCGAGCTTGCCGGTCTTGTCGGCGAGGTAGAGCAGGATCGCACCGGACTCGAACAGGCCGAACGGTTGGCCGCCGGGACCATCGGGGTCGACGATCGCCGGGATCTTGCCGTTCGGATTGAGCGAGAGAAATTCCGGCGTCCAGCTCTCGTTCTTGCCGATGTCGACAAGGTGCGGCTCGTAAAGCAGTCCGAGTTCCTCAAGAGCGATCGACACCTTGACGCCGTTCGGTGTCGGCAGCGAATAGAGCTGCAGCCGGTCCGGATGCTTTGCTGGCCAGCGTTTGGTAATGGGGAAGGTTGACAGGTCGGCCATCGCTAATGCGCCTCGTCCCAGTTTGTGGCGGCGCGGGCGTCGACCTGTAGCGGCACCGACAGGATCACGGCGGGGAACGGCGCATCCTGCATGGTGTGCTGAACGACCGGCAGCGTGGCGGCCACTTCATCGTCCGGCACCTCGAAGATCAGTTCGTCGTGCACCTGCAGCAGCATTTGCGCCGACAGTTTCTTTGCCGCGAGCGCGTCGTCCATGCGGATCATCGCCCGGCGGATGATGTCGGCGGCGGAACCCTGCAGGCGGGCGTTGATCGCCGCGCGCTCGTTGAATGCGCGGATCGAATGGTTCGACGCCTTGATTTCCGGATAGTGGCATTTGCGGCCGAACAGCGTTTCCACATAGCCGTGCTCGCGGCAGAAGTCGCGCGTCTCGTCCATATAGGCTCGGATGCCGGGGAAGCGCTCAAAGTACTTCTTGATGTAGGCGGAGGCTTCCTCGCGCGGAATACCGAGCTGGTTGGCAAGGCCGAAGGCGGAGATGCCGTAGATGATGCCGAAATTGATCGCCTTGGCCCTGCGGCGCACTTCGCCCGGCATGTCCTTGATCGGCACGCCGAACATCTCCGATGCAGTCATCGCATGGATGTCGAGGCCGTTGTTGAAGGCCTGCTTCAATGACGGGATATTGGCGATCTCGGCGAGCAGCCGCAGCTCGATCTGCGAATAGTCCGCGGACACCAGCTTGTGCCCCGGCGTTGCGACGAAGGCCTTGCGGATTTTTCGGCCGTCCTCGGTGCGCACCGGAATGTTCTGCAGGTTCGGGTCGTTCGATGACAGCCGTCCCGTGGTGGTCGCGGCCAGTGCGTAGGAGGTGTGGACCCGCTTCGTTGACGGATTGATGAAGCCCGGCAACGAGTCGGTGTAGGTCGACTTCAGTTTGGTGACTTGCCGCCACTCCAGAATCTTCTTCGGAAAATCGTGGCCGGCCTCGGCCAGTTCGTCGAGGATCTGCGCGGAGGTGGACCAGGCGCCGGTCTTGGTCTTGGCGCCACCCGGCAGTCCCATCTTGCCGAACATGATGTCGCCGAGCTGCTTCGGACTGCCCGGATTGATCGGCTCGCCGGCCATCTCCTGGATGTCCGCCTCGAGCCGCGCCGCAGATTGTGCGAAGTCGCCGGACAGCCGCGACAGCGTCTGCCGGTCCACCGAGATGCCGCGCCGCTCCATCCGCATCAGCGGCCGCACCAGCGGCCGTTCCAGCGTTTCGTAGACCGTGTTCATGCGCTCGGCGGTCA
>Ga0190271_10001261_pt1 | contig 14199 bp, 10 predicted proteins | sample Popmic356T_FD_133747 | JGI IMG/M metagenome (GOLD analysis project Ga0190271, IMG submission 133747) | Populus adjacent soil microbial communities from riparian zone of Weber River, Utah, USA - 356 T | ecosystem: Environmental > Terrestrial > Soil > Riparian zone | place: USA: Utah | collected...
TCGCTCGATAATATGGTTGATACCCTGAAGGCGGCAGCAGAGACCAGCCGCTTGCGCATTCTGGCGCTGCTTTCGCGCGGTGACCTCACTGTAAGCGATCTGACGGAGATCCTGCGGCAATCGCAGCCGCGCATTTCGCGGCACCTGAAGCTCCTGCTCGAAGCGCGGCTCATCGGCCGCTATCAGGAAGGCTCGTGGGCCTTTTTCCGGCTCTCGGACGACGACGCGGCGCGCGAATTCGTGCACGGACTGGTTTCGCGCATCGATGGCGAAGACCTGCAACTCGATCGCGATCTGGAGCGGCTGGCTGATGTCAAACGCCGCCGGCAGGAGCGGGCGGTGGACTATTTCTCCCGCAACGCCGCGAGTTGGGACGAGATTCGCACGCTGCATGCGCCCGACAAGGCTGTCGAGGCGGCGCTGCTCAAGCTGATCGGCAAGCGGCCGTTCCAGTCGATGATCGATCTGGGTACGGGCACCGGCCGGCTTTTGGAAATTCTGAGTCCACTCTACCGCCGCGGCGTCGGCATCGACATGTCCAGGGAAATGCTGGCGGTTGCACGCGCCAATCTGGAGCATGCCGGCGTCACCAATGCCCAGGTCCGCCAAGGCGACATTTTCTCGCCTCCGGTCGAGCGTGGCACGTTCGACCTGGTTACCATCCACCAGGTGCTGCATTATCTGGACGATCCCGCACTTGCCGTGCGCGAGGCGGCGCGGCTGCTGCGCCCGTCCGGACGTCTCGTCGTGGTCGACTTCGCGCCGCATCAGTTGGAATTCCTGCGCAACGATCACGCGCATCAGCGCCTCGGCTTTTCCGACCGCCAGATGGAGGAATGGTTCGCCGAAGCCGGGCTTGAGATGGAAGAGCAGCAGGCGTTCCAGCCGAGCACTTCGGATGAAAAACTGACCGTGAAGCTGTGGTTGGGCCGCGATCGCCGCGTCCTCATCGCCGATCCAACTCGCCAGACCACCTCAGCAAGGGAAACAGCCTGATGTCGCAGTATCGCCTTTCCCGTCGTCCCGACATCGGCGACCGGATCAACGTCTCGTTCGAGTTTTTCCCACCGAAGACCGACGAGATGGAGAAGCGGTTGTGGGAGACGGTTACGCGGCTGCAGCCGCTGCAGCCGGATTTCGTGTCGGTGACCTATGGTGCGGGCGGCTCGACTCGCGAGCGCACGGGACGGACCTTGGGCCGCATGATCCGCGAGACGGATTTGCATCCGGCCGCGCACCTAACCTGCATCGACGCCACGCGCGAGACCGTCGATGCGGTAATTCGCGAGTTTGCCGACCTCGGCGTCAAGCGCTTCGTGGCGCTGCGCGGCGATCCGGCGGCAGGCGTCGGCACGCGCTACAAGCCACATCCGGGCGGCTATGCCAACGGCGCGGAAGTGGTTGCGGCGCTGAAGCGCGTCGGCGATTTCGACATCTCGGTCGCCGCCTATCCGGAAAAACACCCCGAGAGCCCGGATTTCGCCACCGATATCGACATGCTGAAGCGCAAGGTCGACAATGGCGCTACCCGGGCCATCACCCAGTTCTTTTTCGACAATGACGCCTATGAGCGCTATGTCGAGCGTGCGCGCCGCGCCGGCATCTATATTCCGATCGTGCCGGGCATTCAGCCGGTCCACAACATCACCCAGGTCAGCAACTTCGCGTCCCGCGCAGGCGCGCACATCCCGACCTGGTTGCGCGAGCGGTTCGAGGGCCTGGAGAAGGATCCGCAGACGCATATGCTGGTGGCTGCGGCGGTGACAGCGGAACAGGTGCTCGACCTAGTCGAGCGCGGCGTCAACGACTTTCATTTCTACACGATGAACCGCGCCGACCTGGCTTACGCGATCTGCCACATGATCGGCATCCGCCCCCATGCGCCGGTCGAGGTGTCTTCGGCCTCAGCAGCCGCCTGAGCAACGCCTATGGCCAAGACGTCACGCATCGATGTCCAGCTTCGCGCCATCCGTTCGCCCGATGCCGAAGGCATGTGCCGAGGCTATCGTTGGCGCGACTGAAGTTCTAGAAACCACGTTTGTGAAGCTTTGTGGGCCGTTCTGCCCGTTTGTGATCGAAAACCACAAAAATGCGAAAGGCCGGGACGTCACGGCCCGGCCTTTCGTATGTCCACGCTGCGGGCCCACCGGCCTCAGCCATTCCTTATGGTAGAACTCCCATTATCATGGCGCCGATAAAGGCGAACGCAGCACAAATCATCAGGGCATTGATTGGCCGTGTCAGTCCCATACATAGCCTCCTTTTGTGAGCCTACGAAGTAATAGTTAAAGCAGTTCATGGGGCTGGCAAGCGCAAAATGTGCTGCATTGCGGCAAGAATGTGAGGCAAACAAGGTCGCCGCTTCCGCTTCCTGAAACGATTACAAGAAGATACGTGCGGAAACATTCCGTGAAAAAAATGTGGTCCTACCAGATTCCGATACCACAAACGGGCGTCAGCGGCGCGGCAACAGTCTCCCGTCGATGACCACCAGCCCGGCGCCGATCAGCGCCATTCCGGCAAGTTCGAACAGTTCCAGCCTTTCGCCGAGAAAGGTGATCCCCAGCAGCATGGCGCTGACGGGGACAATGAGGGTGACCAGCGAGGCATTGGTGGCGCCGGCGGCCGCAACGATGCGGAAGTAGAGGATATAGGCGAAGGCGGTCGATATCAGCGCGAGCGCTACGACTGCCGCCCATACATGCCCGCTTGCAGTGATCGCTGCCGCCGGGCCATATCCGATGAGGACCACTGGCAGCATGATGAGCGTAGAGGCGGTCAGTTGGCCGGTCGCAATGATCGGTGGAGGGGTCCCTGCGAACGAACGGCGAGTCCAGATCAGCGCAAATCCATAGGAGAGAGACGCGCCGATCAGCGCGAATTTCGCCCAAACGGGACCGCCTAGGCCAGCCACCAGACCCGGGCCTACCATCACCGCTGTACCGGCGATGCCGAGCACAATGCCGGCGACCTTGTTCGACGACAGGCGCTCGTCAGCGGTCAGCGCCTGCGCCAGTACCAGCGTCCAGAACGGCGTCGTGGCATTGAGCACTGAGGCGAGGCCTGCGCCCATCTGCGTCTGTCCGGCAAATATGAGCGAGAACGGGATCACATTGTTGAGCAGCGCGAGGATGAGGAAACGCCCGGCAAAAGGCAAAGCGGTGCGAAACGACGGGCCAGCGATGGCCAGGTAGACATGCAGAGCCAGCGCTGCGATCGCGACCCGCTGCAGCACCAGAACAAGTGGCTGGAGTTCGGCGACCGCGATGCGGGCAAAAAAGAAGGACCCGCCCCAGATCGCACCCAACACAAGGAGCATGAGCCAAGTGGCGGTGGACATGGGTGCTTCGGAACGAATGGCGGGCGATTGAGGGGTCATTGATACTTCTGATTGGCAAGAGTCGGCGCGACCCTATTCGATCGTATAGCGCGGCCCACCCGATTTGAGACGATCCACCGGTTCCAAAGTCACTACACCATCGGGATTTGTATTCTTGGCGAGACAGGAAACGACGACCGCACCCTTTGCGTTTAAGAGCTGTTGGCGCAATGTCTTTCGCGGCCGAACCGGAAGTCTTTTTCCCTTCACTCTGGGGTGCTAGAACGCGCGCCGGCTAAGAGGCGCACCATGCAGCGATTCGAAAATGCGCGCGAAGCAGCGCTCGCGCTTCGTCCAGACGAGCCGGTTTATTGCTTCCGGCCAGAAGTGCTGAAGGAAGATGCCCGGCAGTTCATGGGCATGTTTCCGGGCAAGACCGCTTACGCGGTGAAGACCAATGGCGAGCCCATGGTGCTGAGGACGCTGGTCGAAGCCGGGGTGAGGACGTTTGACGTCGCCTCGCCGGGCGAATTCAAGGCTGTGCGCGACGTCTCACCGGATGCCGAGATGCTCTACATGCATCCGGTCAAGGCGCAGTCCGAAATTCGCCTGGCGCTGGAGACCTATGGCATCCGTGTCATATCGGTCGATCATGAGGACGAGGTTGCCAAGCTCACCCGCATCGTGCGGGCACTCGACATCGACCCCGGCGCAATCACGGTGTTCGTGCGGGTGCAAACAAAGGGTAGCGCCGCGTATGAGCTGTCCAAGAAATTTGGCGCAGGCCCGGCGCATGCCGTCGAGATTGCCGAGCGCGTCAACAAGATCGGCTACAAGGTTGGGCTTTGTTTCCACGTCGGCAGCCAGATCGAGGATCCCGACACCTATGAGCGGGCGCTTGCCTCGGTTGATTGGGTGCGCAACCGCCTGAGCTTCGATCTGGCGGGTCTGGATGTCGGCGGCGGCTTTCCAGCAGAATATGGGCACGACCCCAACAGCAAGAAACCGGAAATGCCGTCGATCGGGCAGTTGATGTCGCGGCTGCGCGGCGATCTTAAGGAATACGGCTTCGGCGACATGTCGCTGGTGGCCGAACCCGGCCGCGTGATCGTCGCGCGCGCCTTTTCGCTCATCGTGCGGGTGCTGCTGCGAAAGGGCAAACGGCTCTACATCAATGACGGCATCTGGGCCTCGCTGTCCGACAGCTGGACCGGCAAGATCACCTTGCCGGCGCGGTTCATTCCCGACCCAGCAATTCGCAGCCGCACGGGCCAGCAGGACAACATCGTCCCCTTCAAGGTATGCGGGGCCACCTGCGACTCGGTCGATATCCTGTCGCGTCCGTTCTGGCTTCCGGAGACGGTGCATACCGGCGACTGGATCGAAATCGGCCATATCGGCGCGTATTCGCTTTCGCTGCGCACCCGTTTCAACGGATTTTATCCCGATACCTTCGTGGAGGTGACGACGCCATTCGAGTCGGGAGACAAGCCGCAAGGGTTTGCGAGCCTGGAGACAATGGCGGCTGAGTAGCCCGGTCAGTGGCGGCCTGACGCGGCGCTGGCTTGCCTGTTACCCCGCAAAGCCGGTGTTGATCGCCTTACCGATAAACCGCGCGGTGCGGTCCCACGCCTCGTCCGTGTCACCGCGAAAGGTGATCCAGCGGTGCAGCACCGTTTTGCCGGTTGCCGCATCCAGCACGTCCACCGTTGCCCAAAGCACCAGCGTGCTGGTCTTCTGCACAGCGCCAACCACGACGTAGCGCTTGCCGGAGTCGCGCGCACGGGGCAGCAGTTCATCGGCCGGGCAGGGATCGTTGCCGCATGAGAATTTGGCTACTGCGAACTGGTCGTTACTCGCGAGCTCTTTCTCCAGCACCTCGCCCATACGGGCGAGCCGGTCGGAATGCAGCTTCGCCTGGTCGCGCACCTCGCCCGACGTATCGGCAAAGGTGAACGGCGTCAGGCCGATTGCGACAGGTTTTTCGGCAAAGGCAGGCGTGGCAAGCAAAGCGAGTAGAGCGGCAGTCAGTGCGCGCGACATCATCGTCTCCAGGTCTCTTGGTGCCGCCTCAACCATAGCATGAAACCTGTTCGCGGGCGCAAGCCCCACCCAACAGCACCAATGGATTGGAAAAGCGGCCTGCCGCTCGCTGACGATTCTTACAGTCCGGCCAGCAATTGCTGCGTCGGCCAGCCATCGACGACCAGCCCAAGCCGGATTTGCTCCTGCCGGATGGCTTCGCGGGTGTTGGCGCCGAGGATGCCGTCGATCTTGCCCACATCATAGCCCTTGGCTTGCAGCTTCTCCTGCAGCCGCTTCATTTCATCGCCCGAGAGGCCCGGGTCGGGACTGCGCAATTCGAAGGCCGGTTGTCCGGCAAGGCGGGTGGCGAGGTAGCCGGCGGTCAGGGCGTAGGTCGCGGACTGGTTCCACTGAAGATAAACGTCGAAATTCTCGTAGGCGAGAAAGGCGGGACCCTTATGTCCCATCGGCAGCACCAGGCCGGCCTTCAGCGAAGTCTCGGTGAGCGGTGAGCCATCCCGCGCGGTGACGCCCCAATCCACCCATTGTTGCACCGGCAGCTTGTTCAAGCGGCCCGTCTGGTCCCAGGGAAGATCATCGGGCAGGGCAACTTCCTGAAGCCAGGGCTCGCCGGCTTTCCAGCCGCGCGACTTCAGCTTGTTGGCCGTGGTCATGATGACATCGGGCGCATCGTTGCGCAGGTCGACGAGGCCATCGCCGTCACCGTCCACGCCGCGCGCGAGGTAGTCCGAAGGCAGGATCTGCGTCTGGCCGATTTCTCCGGCCCAGGCGCCAGTCACATCCGCCGGCAGAACGCCGCGGTCGATCAAAGTGAGCAGCGGCACCAATTGCTTGCGGAACAGGTCGGGCCGGCGGCAATCATGCGCCAGCGTCACCAGGGCGCTCAATGTATGGAAATTGCCTTGCACGGCGCCGAAATCCGTCTCCAGCGCCCAGAAGGCGGAGATGACCGCTGGCGGCGCGCCGAACTCCTGTTCGGCGCGGGCAAACACGTCGGCATATTCCTTCAGCTTGGTCGCGCCCTGCTTGAGACGGTAGGCCGAGACCATGCGGCCGGCGAACTGCGCGAAGGTCTGCGAGAAGACGCCTTGGGCGCGGTCGCGCTCAAGCACTTTAGGGTCGATCTGCGCGCCCTCGAGCGCTGTCAGGCCAGTCGCACCCACGCCGGCCTGCTGTGCTTCGGCATGCAGCGCCGCTCTCCAGGCCGTGAAATCACCGCCGCATTGCTGCGCCCCAGCCTGGCCGGCCGCGAGAAGGGACACGCCGAACGCCAACGCGCCCATGCGACAAGCTATGGAACGCGAAGCCATGGAGAAAGTGTTGTATGCCTGTCTGATCATCCGCCCCGCCTGTAACACGAGTTGGGGCAAAAGTGTGATGATGCGGTGCGATTGCGGCGTCGTCACCGCATTTTTACGCCGGGCGGATCAATGGGTGTTCTTCGCCAGCCACTTTTTCCATTCGCCATGGGTGCCGTTGAAGGCGTTTATATCAGCATCGCCCCGGATACCAGGCACGACTCCGGTGCCGGTGTATTGCCAGAAGGTGAAGGGGTGCTCCCCATATTTCATGGTCGGATGGCCCGCCACCGAGCGCAGCCAGTAAGGATATCCGCGGAAACTGGCCAGATCGTTGTCGTCGAAGAAATCGACCGATGTGTAGATGATCGGCTTCTTGCCGTAGTGACGCTCGACGATTTCAAGGAATGTTCGCATCTCGCTGCGCACCGTTGCAGCTGGCGGGCGCAGCTTGCAGGTCGGCGAATCCGGATTCCACTCCATGTCCAGCACCGGCGGCAGCGCCGAGCGCTCGCGCGGCACGTTGCGGATGAACCAGGCCGCCTGCTCCGAGGCTGGCCGGCAGAAATAGTAGAAATGATAGGCGCCGCGCGGCACGCCGTAGGCGCGGGCATTGTGCCAATGCTCGGCGAACAGATCGTCGACACGGTCACCGCCCTCGGTCGCCTTGATGAAGGCGAAGGAGATGCCATTGGCCTTGGCCGACGCCCAGTCGACCGACCTCTGGTATTTGGAGATGTCGGTGCCGTGGACGGCATAAGTCCATGGCGCGCCGCTTTCCCAGATATGCGGGTCGCTATCCTTGAAGCGTGGATTGGTCCTGGCCACGGTGACCGACGCGCCGCCGTCAGCACTCGGCGACAGATCGTCGATGGAAGTGCAGGCGGCAAGCGGCAGCGCCACCATCAGCAAGGCCACGGCACGGCTGAAACGCGATCTCGACATGTGTCCCCTAAGGAAAGTCCCCGACGATGGCTTGGTCAGTTCTGACTATCGTGACCGCAGCGCTTCCGGTCATCCTCCATCATGGTTGATTTTCTATTGATCGAACACGCCTGCTTGTCAAATTTGTGTGATGGCCGTTCCATTGCCCAGCCACAGATGCGCTTTTCCACCCGCTGGCAAGCCAGGGGTCGGGCTCGTCGCTCCTTTGAAGGTTACGCAGCGACACTGCCTTTTGCCCCAACAGGCGTTTGCACGACGCCGGCAACGATGCTCTCATTGCGACCGACCGACTCCCAGCGCAACAGGGGGCAAGATCGAACTGGGGGAGTTCATGATCGGCAGGATCGTCAAATGGCTGGTCGCACTATTGGCGCTTGCCACTGCAGGACTGGCCGGCTGGCTGGCGATCGCGCCGCCTGAACTGATCCGCGTCGGCTCTGCCTACACGGCCAAGATTGTCTGCTCCAATGTCTTCATCGCCGGGCGTGATCTCGAGGAGGTGCTGCAGGTCGACGTTCAGGCGCCAGGTCACTGGCTGCTGGGTTACATGAAGGTGGATGTCGACCGCGAGGCGAAGACCGCGACGGCAGGGCTGCTTGGCCTGTTCGGCAAGAACACATCGCTTGCCCGCGATGGTCTCGGCTGCACGAACGTGCCTGACGGCAAGCTTGACGCCGTGGCCAAGGTCACCCTGCCGGGCATGCCTGCGGCTGCGGCCGACCGGCTCTGGCCGGAGGGCGATCGTGTTCAGCCGAGCCAGGATCCCGACATCGCGCGGGTGCTGGACGATGCGGCCATGACCGGTCCCGGCATGCGGGCGGTGGTGGTGGTCCAGAACGGGCGAATTATTGGCGAGCGGTACGCGGAAGGGTTCGAGGCAAAGACGCCGCTGCTGGGCTGGTCTATGGCCAAGACAGTCAACGCCGCGGTGATTGGCACGGTCGTGAAGGCTGGCAAGATGAGCCTCGACGGCAAGGATTTGACGGATGCCTGGAAAGCCGATGGGCGAGTAGCCGTCAGCATTGGTGATCTGATGGCGATGTCCTCCGGGTTGGAATTCAACGAGGACTATGGCGATGTGACCGATGTCACGCGCATGCTCTTTCTGGAGCCGGACATGGCAGGTTTTGCTGCCTCCAAGCCGCTGGCGGGCGAAGTTGGCAAGGTCTTCAACTATTCCAGCGGCACTGCGACGTTCCTTTCGCGGCTGTGGCAGGACGCCGTAGGGGCTGATGCGCTCCCCTGGCCCCAGAAGAACTTGTTCCAGCCGATAGGCATGACCAGCGCGCTGATCGAAACTGACGAGCACGGCACATTCGTCGGCTCATCCTACGTCTACGCGACCGCGCGCGATTGGGCGCGGTTTGGCCAGTTCCTGCTGCAGGACGGCAAGTGGAACGGTGCGGAGATCCTGCCAGCCGGCTATGTCGCCATGATGCGCGAGGAAGCGCCCGCCTCCAAGGGCGCCTACACCAAGGGGCAGGCCTGGCTGTCGGGGCCGGGCAATGAGGAAACCCCCGCCGCCGACCGCGATTTCGGCGTGCCCGCCGATACATTCTGGTTGGAGGGCCATGACGGCCAGACGGTCGCGATTGTGCCATCGAAACAGCTGGTCGTGGTGCGGATGGGGCTGACGCCGTCCAAACTCGAGTACCGGCCGCAGAGGATGCTGGGGGCATTGGTGAAGATGATCGCGGAGTGAGCGACGGGGATCGTTAACGGCTCAGCGCTCTTTGATACCCATCTGATAGGTTATATTGAATTCTGGTCGTTGTGCATCGTGCATTCGGCTTCCGCATCGTTATCTACACTTTGGATCACGAACCGGCGCATGTTCACATAACCGGGGCGGGGCAGGCACCTATGCCTTTCCAGCACAGTTAGTGCAGGAACTTCATGGCGCGCGGCCGGCCGATCTTTCGGAGGTCGTCGTTGATGGAATGGGTTTCAACCTGCACTGGCCGAAGCTGGACGTCGATCTCTATGTTCCGGCGCTGGTCGCAGGCATTTTTGGAATCCAAAATTGGATGAAGCGCGGCTTGGCGCGAATTGCCGGCAAGACGAATTCGCCTGCCAAAGCGGCTGCAGCCCGCGCAAATGGAATGAAGGGCGGCCGACCCCGCAAGGCAGCGGCGGGGTAGCCGCTTCCCGGAAGTCAAAGTGTGTTGTCTAACACTTGCAGTTTTGGTTATTCACAACCTCCAAATCCCCCCGGCGTCGGCGTCTTCACAATAACCGCCTCGCCAGCTTCGAGCACGGTCTGATCGCAGGCGCGCAGCGTCTCGACCGTTCCATCTGCCCGGCGAACCGTGGTCGAGCCGACCTCGCCGTCACCGCCGCTATCCAACCCACGCGGTGGGCGGTTGCGATGCGAGGAGAGGATGGCGCACTCCATCTTTTCAAGGAAACGAATGGTGCGGCGTGTCCCATCCCCAGCGGGGAATGGGCCCTTGCCGCCGGACCCTTCGCGGATGTGGAAATCCTCCAGCACCACCGGGAACCGCAGTTCCAGCACCTCCGGGTCGGTCAGGCGCGAATTGGTCATATGGGTGTGCACGCCTGATGTGCCGGCAAAGCCGCGCCCGTCGTTCATGCGGCCCGCCGGCGAACCGGAGCAGATCGTCTCGTAATACTGATAGGTCTGGTTGCCGAAGGTGAGATTGTTCATCGTTCCTTGCGCATTGGCCAGCGCGCCCATGGCGCCGAAAATGGCGTTGGTGACGTGCTGCGAGGTCTCGACATTGCCGGCCACGACCGCTGCGGGATAGCTCGGCCGCAACATACAGCCATCCGGGATGATGATGTTGATCGGCCTGAGGCACCCCGCATTCATCGGGATATTATCCTCGACCATGACGCGGAATGCGTAGAGCACCGCCGCGCGCGCAACCGGTTCCGGCGCGTTGAAATTGTTCTTCATCACCGGGGAGGTGCCGGTGAAGTCCACCGTGGCCTCGCGCTTGTCGCGGTCGACGCTGATCCTGACCTTGATCGTCTGGCCGGTGTCGGTCGGATAGTCATAGGCGGAATTGTCGGGCAGGCGGTCCAGCACCCGGCGCACACTTTCGGCGGCGTTGTCCTGCACATGGCCCATATAGGCCTCCACGACGTCGAGGCCGAAATGCGTCACCATCTTGCGCAGTTCGGCCACCCCCTTTTCGTTCGCCGCGATCTGTGCCTTCAGATCGGCGATGTTCTGCTTCGGATTGCGCGCGGGGTAGGGGTGGTCGGTCAGCAGCCGGTGCAGCGCCTCTTCGCGGAACGTGCCGCGCCCGACGAGGCGGAAATTGTCGAACAGCACGCCCTCCTCGTCGACCGTGGTGGCCAATGGGGTCATCGAGCCGGGGGCAGTGCCGCCGACATCGGCGTGATGCCCGCGTGAGGCTACATAGAAGAGAATGCGGGGGCCTTTACCCTCTGACGGGTCAGAGGGTTCGTCGTGACCCCCACCCCGCTGCTGCGCAGCGACCCTCCCCACAAGGGGGAGGGTAAATTCCTCGAACACAGGCGTCACCACAGTAATATCGGGCAGATGCGTGCCGCCATTGTAGGGCGCATTGAGCGCGAACACGTCGCCGGGATGAATGTCGCCCTCGTTCAGCCGGATGATTGTTTCTACCGACCGGTCCATCGAGCCGAGATGCACGGGCATATGAGGCGCATTGGCGACGAGCGCGCCGGTGTGGTCGAACACGGCGCAGGAAAAGTCCAGCCGTTCCTTGATGTTCACCGAATAGGCGGTGTTCTGCAAGGTCACGCCCATCTGTTCGGCGATGGACATGAAGAGGTTGTTGAACACCTCCAGCATCACTGGATCGGCCTGTGTTCCGATCGCGGCGGCGCGCACCTTCTTCTCCGCCCGCCGGATCAGCACATGGTTCTTCGCCGTGATCTCGGCGCGCCAGCCGGGTTCGACGACGATGGTCTGATGAGGCTCCACGATGAGCGCCGCACCGGCGATCTCACAGCCGGACTCAAGGTCATCGGTGCCTGGCTTGTTGCGGAAATACACGCCTGCGGTTCGCCACTCGCCTTCGCAATAGAGTTCAACCTGTTCGTGGGGTGGTCCTTCGTGCCGCACTCCAGCCTGGCCGCTTTCATGCAGGGCGCGACCGGCCGTGTCGCTTCCCTCGACGCCGACTGTTTCGACAATCATCGGCTTGTTGTCGTAGACGAAGCCGAATTGCGCCTTGTGCGCCGCCTCGAAGGCATCTCTCGCGGCATCCAGCGACCGCGCACTGAAATCGACCGGCAATGTGGTGTCCGTTCCGTCGTAGCGGATGTACAGGACGGGACGCCACGCGACATCGGCTGCGGCGACGCCTTGTCCCGCAAGCTCGGCGAAAACGGCGGCGTGCAGCGTCGAGATCAAGCTGTCGATGGCCGCGACGAACTCTGCCGCCAGCGGCTTCAGCAGAGCCTGTTGCCGGGAAGCGAAGACCGAGGCCAATCCAATTCCGTAGGCCGAGAGCAAGCCGGAAAAGGGGTGGATCAGCACCGATTTCATGCCAAGCGCATCGGCCACGAGGCACGCGTGCTGGCCGCCGGCGCCGCCAAAGCAGTTGAGCAGATATTCGGTCACGTCATAGCCGCGCTGCACCGAGATCTTCTTGATGGCGTTGGCCATGTTCTCGACCGCGATGGTGATGAAACCCTCCGCGATCGCCTCCGGTGTGCGGCCGTCACCAATCTCGACGCTCAAGGCTTCAAACCCTTGCCGCACGGCGGCAGTGTCGAGCCGTTGATCCTGGCGTGACCCGAAGATGGCCGGGAAATAGTCGGGCCGCAGCTTTCCGAGCATCACATTGGCGTCGGTGACGGCAAGCGGTCCGCCGCGCCGATAGCAGGCAGGGCCGGGGTTCGCGCCGGCGGAGTCCGGGCCGACGCGAAAGCGGCCGGCATCGTAGTGCAGAATGGAGCCGCCGCCCGCGGCGACGGTGTGGATCCGCATCATCGGCGCGCGCACGCGCACGCCTGCCACCTCCGTGTCGAAGGCGCGTTCATAGTCGCCGTCGTAGTGCGCGACGTCGGTGGAGGTGCCACCCATGTCGAAGCCGATGACCTTTGCGAAGCCCGCCAGCTTGGCGGTCTCCACCATGCCGACGACGCCACCGGCAGGCCCCGACAGAAGCGCATCCTTGCCCTGAAAAAGATCGGCGGCTGTCAGTCCGCCCGACGACATCATGAACTTGAGCCGGGGTTGCGCATTTCCCTGCGCCTTGAGGGGAGGCTGGCCAGCCGCAGGCGCGGCCACGCTCCCTTCCAGGAGGAGCGAACTTGCCCCCAATTCACCGGCGACACGCTGCACGTACCGCTTCAGGATCGGCGAGAGATATGCATCGACAACGGTCGTATCGCCGCGTCCAACCAGCTTGATCAGCGGTGAGACCTCGTGGCTGACCGATAGTTGCGCAAAGCCCATTTCCCGGCAAAGCGCAGCCATATCCTGCTCGTGGCGCGGAAACTTCCACGAATGCATGAAAACGATTGCCACCGCATCGATGCCATCGCGGCGGGCCGCGTCAAGATCGGCGGCAAGTGTCGCCGTGTCGAGCGCCTGCTCCACAGTGCCATCTGCGCGGACCCGCTCGTTCACCTCGATCACTCTTTCATAGAGTTGCTCGGGCAGGATGATTTCCTTGGCGAAGATGTCGGGCCGCGCCTGATAGGCGATACGAAGCGCGTCGCGAAAACCGCGGGTAATCAGCAGCAGGACACGATCGCCCTTGCGCTCGAGCAGAGCGTTGGTGGCAACGGTCGTGCCCATCTTGATGTCGCCGATGCGCTCGGGCGGCAGGCTTGCGCCGCCATCGACGCCGAGCAGGTTGCGAATGCCTTCAATGGCCGCATCTGGATAGGCTTCGGGGTTTTCCGAGAGAAGTTTTCGCGCGTGAAGTCCGCCGCTGGGATCGCGGCCGATGACATCCGTAAATGTACCGCCACGATCGATCCAGAAGTCCCAGCGTTCGTTCATAGCCCCTCACCATCCATCCCCGTCGCCGGTCTTCCGGCCCATGCGCCATCCCCTGTCGGGGTGTGCTCAGACACCGGAATCGCCCGGTGACTGGCGGCGGGACGCCGCATTCTGGCAAAAAAATGCGCCCGCAGGCAACCAAGCTGGCGACAGGCCGTTATTCCAGCGACCCCGCCGCCGGCGGGACAACCGCGAAGGACAACAAGTCATGAGAAAACTCATCCTTGCCACCGCTTCCGCGATCGCATTGTTCGGCGTCGCCGCCTGCAGCGACTCCGCTGTTGATCAGACGACCACGCAGGGCGTTACTCCGCCAGTTCAGGAGCCCGCGCCGGCCGTGCCGGAGGCGACCCCGCCTGCCGATCAACCCATGCAGCCGGCTCCGGCCGCTCCAGCGAACTGAAGCCCATGTGGCGAACGGTACTGCGGGGCGACAGCCGTAGCTGGATTCATATTGAACGACGTTAACGGCAGAATCATCTAGGGCGTTGATTTCGCGAAGATTCGGCAAGGCCAAGCTTTTGGCCTTCCCGAAAGTCTGTGCGGGGGATTTCCTCCCCATGGACCCAACTTGGCCGCAATTCGGGTCGATCCCGAATATGGCGAGAATCGCCACA
>Ga0190271_10001262_pt1 | contig 14196 bp, 7 predicted proteins | sample Popmic356T_FD_133747 | JGI IMG/M metagenome (GOLD analysis project Ga0190271, IMG submission 133747) | Populus adjacent soil microbial communities from riparian zone of Weber River, Utah, USA - 356 T | ecosystem: Environmental > Terrestrial > Soil > Riparian zone | place: USA: Utah | collected...
CAGGATCACGGCCGCCGCCGTCACGTCGTCGAGTGGTCGTCTGGGGAGTGGACGAGCTCCGAGCAGTCGATCGGCCGCAGCGTCGTATACGGATAGCTCCTGCATGCGCGGGCCGGGCCTCGTCCACACGACGACGGCCGCGCCGGTCTGCTGCGCTGCGTTGCGGAAGGCTTCGATGACTTGCGCGCTTGCAGCACCGAGCTTTGGCGGTTCCTCTTCTTCCCGCGTCGACAGCTGGTAGTCCGCGCCGAGCGCCACGCGCGCTGCGTGCACCAGTGCTGGATCTGCATTGACCAAGACGATGCGCTCCAAGCCGCCTTGCGCACTCAGTCGCGACTGAGACGTGGTGACGATCGCCAGCGCCGTCGCTAGCGACAGTGCTGCACGTATCGCATTCAGGATTGAGCTCGCGATTTGCTCAAACATCCGAGACCTAATTGGCGCTGCCCACCACTATCCCGGACGAACAGCATGTCGCGTGTTCGCGGGCAAAAGTCGGCAGGCTTTTGCCGCAACTCTGAGACGTCATGCAAGACGCTCTGCGCCGGGGATATGGAGTCATGAGTCGAGTATGCGCATACATTGGTTATTGCTGGTTGCTCCTCGCTTGCAGCGCACGGCATGACGCGCAGGATGCGGCCGCGTCCGGGCCGGAGAGCGTCGCGCCGCTCTCCCTCGAGTCCCCTGCCGCCGAGCGCACCAGTCAGTTGTTGAATGAGTTGGGAGCAAACGCCAGTCTCACAGGTGATGAGCTGCGTGCGAAGCACCCGCGAACCGCCGGCTCGGGGTTGAATTACGACCCCTCGTCTGCAAAGGGGCTCGCGCGCATCCAGGCCTCGACGCACGCGCTCGATGGGCCCGAGCTCGAGCGGCTCGCACAGCTCGGGTTCGTGGTGAGCACGAAGAGCGAGTTTCCGACGATGCTCTATGCATACGCGTCGTTTTATGTGCAGGACTTGCCACTTTACGTGTCATCAGACTCGATTCTCGATGCCATCTTCCGATCATACGATGAGATGCTCGCGGATATAGAGCTGAATGTGCTGCTGGACGACCTCGGCTCTCTGATCGTGAGTCTGCGCAGCGCGCTGCCGGACAGCCTAGCGAACAGTGCCACCAAGCGGGACGTCGACCTCTACTTGGCAGTTGCACAGAGCTTGTTGCAGGGCAAGCCCGCAGGCGCGGTTGCCGGCGCCGACGAAGCCGAGATCACTGTCCTGACGGAACAGGCGCAGCGCGCGAGTGGACACGACAAGCGCGTGCTCCTCGGCGTGGAGCGCGACATCGACTTCTCGCAGCTCCTGCCGCGCGGCCACTATACCAAGCTGCCGCAGCTCGCTCGTTACTTCCAGGCCCTGTCATGGTTGAGCCGCACCGACCTACGGCTGATCGAGACCCTGCCGAGCGGCGAGCGCGTCTTCCGACGCGAGCAGCTCGCTGCCGGCGTGCTGTTGCGGCAGCTGATGGACACCGAGGCTCTGGCGTCGTATCGGCGCATCGACGAGACCCTCGCGGCCTTCGCCGGCCCAAGCGACTCGATGCGCATCTTCGAGCTGGACGCGCTGCGCGCAGACCTGGGCCTGGCGACCTGGGACGACGCCAACGGGCTCGACTCGGGGCGCATCGCGCAAACCATCCTCGACAAAGGCTACGGCGCTCAGCAGATCGCGAGTCAGCTGATCATCAACAAGAGCAGCGATGGCCGAGCGTTGCCGCTCGCGCGTACGTTTGCGTTGTTCGGGCAACGCTACACGGTCGACTCACACGTACTGTCCAACGTGGTTTACGACGTCGTGCCGCAGCGGCTGATGCCCGATCCACTCGACGTGGCCTACGCCGCCTTGGGCAACGATGCTGCATTGACGCTGCTCGGGCCCGAGCTCGACCAGTACGCAGGGGCACTCGAATCGACGCGACGGCTCGTGGACCTCCACGAGCCGTCGTATTGGAGCGAGAGTCTGTACACGAGCTGGCTCCAGGCACTGCGTACGTTGTCACCATCGCCAAGCCAGCTCGAGGACCCAACACGGCCCGGCGTGACGCACAGCGCCGCATGGGATGCGCGGCTGCTCAATACTCAACTGGCATCGTGGGCCCAGCTCCGACACGCAACGACGCTCTACGCGAAGCCGAGCTACACGACGGGGCTCCTGTGTGAGTACCCAGACGCCTACGTCGAGCCCTATCCGGCGTTCTTCGACGCGCTCCAAGCCTTTGCGCAGCGCGGCACGGCGCTTGCGGAGGAACTAGCGCCGCGCAACGAGCCACTTGGTCGCAAGCTCTCCGGATACTTCCAAAACCTTGCGACTGCGATGTCGACGCTGGGGGATATGGCGCGCTCGGAACTGAGCGGCCAGCCGTTCAGCGAGAGCCAGCTGGCATTCATCAATGATGCCATTCGCAAGACCGACGACTGTCCGGGCTCAGCCACCTTCGACGGCTGGTACGCTGCGCTCGACTACACCGTGATGGAAGACGGTCGTGTTAGTTCCGACATGGATCCGGTCGTTGCGGACATTCACACGCAACCGACCGACGCGCGCGGTAACGACGTCGGGCGGGTTCTACACGTCGGTGTGGGCTTACCGCGCTTGCTCGTGGTGACGACGGATACTTGTCAGGGGCCGCGTGCGTACGTCGGTGTTGTGTCGACTTACAGTCAGCTCACCACGGAGCACTGGCAGCGCTTGAATGATGCGGAGTGGGCCGATCGCATCCTGGGCACAACGGACGACGCGGTAGACATCGTACCCTGGACACGTTCTTTTCTGGGGGAGCAGATAGAACGCTGACATGTGTCCGCTCACCAGCTCGTGCACATGCCCGGCGGGCCGTTCCCCGTGGGGTTGCTGGGTGCGGCGCCCGGCACGTGCGCGACCAGCTGGTCGATCTCGCACTGGGGCAATTGGGAGTTGCCGCTGATGGTCCACGGGGTGGTGCCGGTGCTCGAGATCCCGCCGAGCGCGCGCAGGCTGACGAGCGCAGGGTTGTCCCACAACATGATCCAGCCGTCGACGGTGCGCAGGCCGGAGAGTCCATCGAGGCTCGTCAGCTTGTGGTTGGAATCGATCATCAGCTCGCCGGCCCGCTGCAGCGCCTCCAAGCCTACGAGGCTCGTGAGCGCGGCGTTGTCGTTGATCCTCAGGCTGATTTTTGTCCTCTCGAGCGCGGTCATGCCGGCCAGGCTCGTGAGCCGCGGGTTCCCTTTGATCATCAAGCGCTCGAGCTCACGCAGCTTGGGAAAGTTTCCGAGACGCTGCAGACCGGCATTGTTCTGGACGAGGAGGAAATCTGCGTTCTCGAGCGCAGTCAAACCGTCCAGGCTGACGAGCTGCGGATTGTTCTCGATGAGGTGCCCGAACCACATGGGCGCCGGGTTGCCGTCGACCGTTCGCAGCACCCGCACGCCGCTCAAGCCGGAAAGACTCTCTAGCCCGGCGTTGTTCACGATTCGCAAGTCCTCGATTTCTGCAACGTCCTCGAGGCCGCTGAAATCGCGCAGCAGCGTGGTGTTGCGTACACCCAGCTTGAGCTTGGCGGGTAGTGGCACGCCGGCGAGACTGGTCAAGCTCGCGTTGCCGTCGATCTCCAGCGACGACAGCGGTTGCAGCTGCGCTGCGCCGCTCAAGGAGCGAAGCTTCGCGTTGTCTTTGAGCACGAGCCTCTCGATTTCGCGCAGGGCATCGAGGCCGCTCAGATCCACGAGGTTGTCGCACTGCGTGAGACTGAGCTGATCGACCGCTGTGAGCCCACTCAAGCTGTGCAGATCGAGCGACGGAAGCCGCGCCAGCGTGAGTTGTCGCAGCCGGCGCTGCGATTTGCCGACCAGTGCGCTCAGATCGCGCAAGAGCGGACTGCCTTCGATGATGACTGTGCTGTCCGGACCGCTCGCCCAACCGGCCAAGGAGGTCAGGCCCGCGTTATCGAACAAACTTAGGTCGGTTTCCGCCGTTGCAGCGGCCAGGCCGCTGAGATCTCGGAGGGCGTGGCAACCGACCACGAAGAGGTCCCAGCCATCATCACTGAGTTGCGACAGGCCGGCGAGGCTTTGTAGCTTCGGAAGGTCCTCGAGCCCGATCCCCGAGCCAGGTGCGTGCCGTAGACCGTCCAGCGCGGAGATGCTGCGCAGCTCCGGGTTGTGCGTGATGTTGATCGACAGGGCGGTCTCCGCGGCGCGGAGTCCATCCAAGGTACGCAATGCGGCATTCTCGACGATCTGCAGGCGGTTCCAGGCGAGGGCACCGAGGCCCGCGAGATCCTCGAGCCGGTCCATGTGGAACACCACCAGGGAACCCTCCGACTCCCACCCGCTGCGGTTGGGACGCTCCAGGTCCAACCTGCCGAGGTTGTCCAGACCGCGCAGGCTTCGGAGCTCGGGAAGGTTGATCAGGCGCAGGCTCGCGCTGCGATTCAGCGCGTCGAGACCGGCGAGGCTCGTGAGCACACCAGTACCGGTTTCCGGCCCGATCGTGAGTACGCCGGCGACAGTCCGAAGCTGCTGCAACGGCGTTAGATCGCGGATGGTGCTGCCGCTCAGAGTAAGCGCGCCATGCGTCTTCTCGCAGCTCGCGAGCCGATCCACGTCGGCTTGGCTCGCAGCTTCGTACGTGCAACCGAGAAAGCCGTCGCGACATGGTACGTAGGCGGCATCGCAACCGATGTACGTGAGCACTGGCGCCGGAGCGGGCCGGGCGTCCGAGCGGTATGGAGAGGGCGTCAACTTGCCGTAGATCGTCTCGAGCGCCGGCAGCGGCAGCACGGCAGGCGCGTTCACACTGCCCCAGACGCGACGCAGGGATGCGAGCGCGCGCGGTTCGTCGACCCGGTCGATCAATAAGTCCAGATCGCCGCCCACCTCGACCAGCTCCGTCAAGCTATCCAGGACTAGCTGCTTGTTGTGTTCGGTTCCGCCGATCTTGAGATTGCCCGCCACGCAGCGCAGAGCATCGAGCCCGTGCAGGCTCGCGAATTCCACCTGCACATTGCACCGGCGCTCGCACCAACCCGACACCTGCAGATTGCCGTCGACCACGCGCAGCGACTCGAGGCCGCTGAGATCGCGCTTGTGCGTCGTCAGAAACTGCAGGTTGCCTGCGATCCGTACGCACCCACGCACGGCAGCGAAGTCGTCGGCGAGGTCGACATCGCCCGTATACACCCCGTGGGGGCAGTTGGGATTGTCGGTGGTGAAGTCCGCCGCCGGCGGAGACTCGAAGGCGCAAGGGCCGGCGGCCGGAGGCGGCAACGCTTGGGGCGGCGGGTCCGTCGCCGCATCGGGTGGAGACGGCTGGTGCGTGCCGTCCTCCTCGGGTTTCGCGGGCGCTGTCCCCGCGTCCTCGTCCGGTTCCGGAGCAGGGTCTCCCGCGTCTTCGGCGTCTGGGCTCGCGCTGTCAGCGCGCTCGGCGGCAGCGTCGGTCTCGGCGTCTGGCGTCTGCGCTTCGTGCTCGGCGTGCCCCGGAGCTGCAGCGCTGCAGGCCGCGCAGACGAGGCCGAGTGCCACTCCATAGCCGACCACTCGCAAGCGAGACCAGAGCACTGCGGCTGTCATTTCCGGCTCGACCCCTCTCGCATGCCCCGCATGTGCAGCCGCCGGCGGCACGGTCAGGCGCAGCTTTACCCAGATCCCCTTCGTGTCAAGGTGACGGACAATGTCCCACCTCAGTGCGAGAGCAATCTGACGAGCGTGTGCCGGACTGTGCCTGAGTCATAGCCCCTCGCCGCGGCTTACTGGGCGGCGCCCGCGCTGGGCTTGCGACTTTCGCGCGAGCGCCGCAGCGCATTACTTATCGGTGCTTAGCGCATCGATCTCGGTGCCGCCTTGCGCATTCCCAATACTGCGTACGTAAAGTCTTGACTGCACGTAGTCAGCCACGCGACGGCCTTGAGTGATTCCTTCGGTTTTGTCATACGACCAATGAATGCCGAGGTAGATGCGACTCTGGCCATTCTCCTCCTCGGCCTGACTCAACGTGTTGAACGAGCGTGGGCGCTTGGGACGGATATTGCCATCGCTGTCGCGCGTCTCGCCGTTCCACTCATCCGATACGAACGTGAACGGGATCGTGTCCGTGCCGTAGTAGTTTCGCAGGACTTCGAATAGCAAGCCACCGAACGTGGCGTGGCCCGAGGGATAGGCGGGAAACGGTGGCGTGAAGTCTGGACCCCCCAAGTTGCTGGCAGGAGCGCCAAATGGCGTGAAGTTCACATCGCCGGTCGTGCCAGGATTGTTGTCGCCCGCACCTGTCGGCCCGGTACCCGGGTCCGCTTCGCGGATCCCTGTGACCGGACGCCACAATTGATAGAAATACTTCGAGTCCCAAGCGGCGAGTGCGGCGTCTGCCATCCCGACGTTCACCAGCGCGAGCAGACGTGCCAGTTGAAGCCCCTTGGTGCCCTTCTGCTTAGCGATCGTCAGTGTCACCTGATTGTAGAGCCGCGGCGGGGCGCACAAGCTCGGTGTGCCGTCGTAGGCCCAATAGACCCCGATGAAGCTCTGTTCCTCCGTCCGCTGCGTCGGCGTGCCGCCAGGCAACCCATCGCCCCCTAACGCCTTCACCTCATTGTAGGCGGCGGCATACGCCGCGCTGCTCAATGCGGGTGGCACCGGAGCGCGGAACTGCGATGCGCTCTGAATCACGAAGGGCGTCACGTTTTTCCAGAGCGCGCCCAGTGCAATCGGAATACGGCTGACCGGATCCTGGCGCCAAATGCCTGGGCCGTTGCCTGGGATGTACTCGGTACCGATCAGCGGTTCCATGTGGTTCGAGCCGTCGTTGCTGCGAAGCGCCAAGATGGCTTTGGCTGCGCGCTTGCCGAGCGTAACACCGTGTGCCTTGGCACTGTTGTCGTTGATGCCCGAGAGCTCGTGCGCCAGTTCGTCATCGAACGAGCGCGCTTGAGACGGAAACAGCTTTACTAGCGTGTCGTGTGCCGCTTGCGCGAGTGCGGCGCGGGCACTGATTTTATTCGGTTTCTTGACCGGCGCGAGACCGATGTAGCTCGCGTATTGTCCATCGATCGCGTTAACCGCTTCAAACATGGCGATGTGAATAATCGCTTCGGCGCGGGCTGAGCGGGCGGGCCCCAGCTGTTCGCCGAAGACACGCGCTTCACCTTCTGCGACGGGCGTGTGATCGAGGCCGGTAGCATCTATCGCGATGGCATTCCAACGCTCGACCACCGACCCGAGCGTTCGTATGCGTTCGAAATCGATCCTGCGCGGCGCATCGGTCGTCGTGTTTATACGGCCGAACGCGTCTGATTCGTCATTGATCGGTTGGGCGCTGACTGGCCGCGCCGCCATCGCGACCAACACTCCGACGACTATCGATAGTGGTCTCTGAATGCACGACCGAATTTCTGTTAGTATGGTCATTGATCTCCCCTCAATAGACACCAATACAGCCCACGCGTGCTCTTTGTGCGTTACACCCAAGGCCGAGCCCGGATTGCGCACGCCTAGTCAAACCAAATCGCGACCGAGCACTTGGCTCTCGTTGTCTCCAGCGTTATCGTCCACCACAGGCTAGTGTCACGTAGTGACAAGCAATGCTGGCGACGGGTGACAGCCGAGGAGAAGTCGAGTGCCATGTTCGAGCACCTGCCGTGTTTAAAGCACGGATTTCCACTGAACGCCATGTGTCCACTTAATAAGTGATCTGACTGTTGCGTTGTGAGTGCTGCGGGACCAGTGAATTCATTGCGTAACGTCGTGACTTGGAAGCTCGCGCGAGACTCGCATTGCGAGCTGGGAAAGTGCCTACAGTGCAGATATGGCTGTGGGCACGCGACGAGGCCGCGAAGGTGAAGTGGGCCGCTACGCTGTCTCGAGCGTGCGTGACCGCATCAAGGGGCCCGTCCGCGGTCCGCGCGCCGGCGCGGCAGTGCCATGAGGATAGCCAATGCGGTTGGCCCATACTCCGCTTTCACGCAGTTGCCAAAGCTACAGTCGTTGTAGATGACTGGTGGTAAATGAGTGGCTCTAGAACTGAGCCGCTGGCCGCGGCAGCGCGGGTGCGTTCGTCGAGTTGAGGTGAGGGCTCATCGAACGCGAGCTAGTGTGACTTTGCCGCCGCGCAACGTTCGATCCACTGCTGACTCCCGGCGCAAGCCCGCAAGCTATATCGAGACGCTATGCCGTTCGCGAGCGGGGGTGTCTACGTCGACTTCCTGACTCCGGAAGCCCACCGCGTTCACGCCGCATACGGCGCGAACTACGAGCGACTCGCCGCGATCAAGCGCAGGTACGACCGCCACAACCTGTTCCGCGTGAACCAGGACATCGGCCCTGCGTGACGTGGCACGTGCTCGAGTTGCAGCCAAAGGCGGCGGCGTGCCGGCAGACGATCGAGCTAGGGCTCGGAGGCGGGTGTCAGCGAGTGCCAAGCCGCGCGGCCTTGTACAGCCTCGGCCGAACGGGCATGGCGAATCCGGCAAGTTACGGCGTACTAAGCATGGCGTCCAGGGCAGCGTAGTCGCAGGTGCCTGTCGCAGCAGGCAGGTATGCCCAAGCCGCCAGTCCGTTTGCCGTGAGCTGCGCGTTCAGCTCGCTCGCGGTCAAGCACTCGGGTTGCGTGAATGCGACGTCGCTCGCTTTGGAGAGCGCAACGAAAGTGCTTCTGACGAGATGCGTATCGTAGCCGCAGGCATTGTTGGGTAGACAGCAACCGGCGAGCGGAGTCGTCGTGAAACCGCGGCCTGTGCAGCTCGGTGTGATGAGCACATCGGGGCCTGCATCGACCACTATGCGCGTGGGCTCGGGCCTCGGCAGCTCGAGGAATGCCTGGGAGCGTGGCACGCACGGCTTCTCTGGATCCACCTCGAACACGCCTTTGAGCTCGGGATACATGGGCCCAACTGCCGCCACGGGCGACAAGTCGAAGCCGCAGCGCAACGTGTCCGAACAGCACACCCCGATGTTGATCAGCGAGACGATCGGCAGGCAATCCGGCGGGGGCTCGCACGTCGGGGAGATCGCGGAGGGCTGCTCCAAGACTTCGGGCTCTCGTTCGTCCGCGTCGTTGTCATCGCCACCGCAAGCCGCGAGCACAAGCACGACGAAACCCAAGCTGCCGCGATAGTTCGTGGTTCGTCGCGCTGTCTGTGGAGTCATGCGGTCCGGCCTCACTGTACGTTGGTTCGGAAATCCGAGGCCATCGGCCCTTCCGCCGAGAGGAGCTTCTTATAGCGATCATCGCCCTCGAGAAACACCTTTTGCCAAGCGAGCCCATACTTGCCCACCACACCTTTGAGAGCGCTGGGCGTGTTGAAGAAGAAATGATCGGCGCCTTGCACCTCGTACAGCATTTTGGAGGTCGTCTCGGGGATCGCCTCGTAGGCCGGCTGGGACATGTTGAGACCCAGGACCGTTGTATCGGCCGTGCCCGCAAACATCAGCGTCGGCACGCTCAAGCTCTTGAGTGGCGCAGAAGTCCCGGGCGAAGTAGCGAGGTGTTCTGCAACCGTCACGATGCTCTTGTACTCGGGGTGCATCACCGCATTCAAAAGACTCGCCCCGCCTCCCATCGACCAGCCCATGAGACCGAAACGAGTCTTGTGTAACTTCCCCGCGAGCGGGCTGTCGCTGCGTTCGTTCTCCTTCTGTAGCGAGGAAAGAGCGTCCTTCAGCGCCGTCTGACGCACAGTTACACTGTCGCTCGAGCTGTTAGTGTCGATCGTCATGATGACGATGCCGTGTGAGGCAAGGAATGGACCCCAGTCTTGAATCGAAGTCTGATACGAGACGAAGCCCGGGCAAAACACGACGTAGGAGAACGGTGCTTCCGCATCAGCCGGGTAATAGATCGTGGCTGCCAGGAAGCCGGCTTCCTTGGCGAAGCCTTTCGTGTACATCGAGACTTCGAATGGGCCGTTCGAGGTGCCCGTGGCGTCGGTGGGCTCGTCGCCGCGAATGATCGCGTCTTCACTGCTCGCACTGGTGCCAGGGCTACCGCTCACGCCTGCAGCGCCCGTGCCTCCGCGGCCTGCGGGTGCTGTCGTTGCAGGGCTACCGGCGTTTACGGTGGCCGGCGTTCCGACGCTCGCAGGGGAGCGCTCGCCAGCGGAGCCGGCGCTGGGGCTTGCGCCTGCAGCGCCGGAGCCCGGCGTCCCGCTGGGAGCGCTCGTGTTGGGTGGGTTTGTAGCCGCTGCTCTCCCAGCCAGCGTGGTATTGGTCTTGTCGTTCGTGGCAGAGCTGGATGCCGGGCCCGACCCGGCCACCGCTGCCGCGACGCCAGCGCCGCCCAGCCCCACGCGCCGTGACGACGTCTCGCCGCCGCAGGCTGCGAGACACGGCAGGACGACCACGCTGATCACGATGACGAACGTCGCTGCGTTCGAACGCACTTTTGATGTTTGCATAGGACTCCCCATCGCCCACCACACAAGACCCAGACTCGCGCTAACCGGCGCGGCAAAGCTGGCGCACGGCGAGTCACGGCCGGCTGTGCGGAACGCTCCACGGTCAATGTGATGACAGAGGGTGAGTGCCTGAAGGAATTGCGATCCATGCGACAAAGTGACCGGCTCGTGCAGGTCGCCGTGTCGCGAGACTCCGCACCCAGTGTCACGCGCCTCGAGTGACCAGCCCCGCACGAAGCAGGGTGCGCGAACGCTCGCGCGAGCGCTGCGTAACGAGGCGCCTTTCGCGGCAGTCGCAGCCCAGTTCCGGTCGAGCGGAGCAATCATGCGGTGACCGGTCATGTTCCTCCGGCTGATGCTCCGCGTTTGTCCGGGTGACTAGAGGAGCGAGACCGCCCACTTGCAGGCCGCTCTGACTCTCCAGGGACTCTCATTTTCGTCCATTGTTTGTCCTGGTACCTTGCACTGTATGGAGGGAGCATGGCTGGCTGCATCTTCTGCGACCTAGAATCGGGCAGCGCGCCCGCCAAGTCCGGCCACGCTGCAACGGCTGCGCCCAGGAAGGGCCATACGTGTCTTGTGCCGCGTACGAGCCGACTGTCCTTCGATGTGCTCGGTCTCGTGCGATAGCGCGCGTATTGCGTGGTCCCTATGCGCGCGAGCGCGAGCTCGTCCCACAGCCGCTTCGCAGCCGATCTTCCAGGCACTTGCGCTGCACGTGTGGTCCGATAACTGGGTATCTGTAAGGTCGGCTGTGTTATATCGTCGATCGATGTATATGCATACGGCAGCCCTACGTGAGTCGACGTTCAAGAGCAGCGGCATTGGTTACAGCCGCATGCGCGCCGGCGCCCCACGGCTGCTTCGTATCCTGGCGATGTATGTAAGCGCCGGCGCTCGCGCAGGTTTCGCCCGGTCGGGCGCAGCCGATGGCCGCCCGGCTGCCGCTGCGGCTCTTGGCCTGGTCTGCCCTGCGAGCGCTTGGTGGCGGCTTTCAAATCGCAAAATACTCAAAAGCTTGATTTTGGTTCCCGAATAGAACGACGATTCAGGCTAGCGAAGCGTTGGGTACGCGTCGCACGGCAGTCCGCGATCTTCGGCGATCTCAGGGGTCCACGAGGTTGTGTCACGCCATTCGTCGGCGAGGACGGAGTGGTCCAGCTTTTTTGTTGAGGGGAGAGCGTCTTGGGAATTGACAAGAAGTACGACGGCACGCGTGTGTCGCGAGGCCAGGGGCTTATGCGTCTCGTGCCCGCGCACGCGGTGCTGATCTCGGCATTCGTTTGTTGCACCTCAGTGGTGCGAGCGGAAACTCCGCAGGACGCAGGGACGAATCGGGAAGAACCTGCCACGAGTGATGCCGCGGCGCCGAACGATGCACCTGCCCCCGAGCCGGTCGCGGCACCTGCGCCGCACGCAGAAGCGGTCCCAGAAGGCGGCGCCGTGCTCGACACCACGGCGGCATCTGCGACTGCTGCACCGACCGCCGCGGGGGATGCCGCTGCGGTGATCGCTGTGCCTGCATCCGAACCCCTCACGCAGCCAGCCAACGCCGACGATGACTATGCAAGCCTGAGCCTCGAGGAGCTGCTGAATGTAAGAATTGTGACCGCGCAGCGCTACGAGCAGGACGTGCAGAAGACACCGGTGAGCGTGAGCGCGTTTTCGACACGCGCCATGGAGCTGCGCGGCGTTACCAATCTGCAGGATCTCAGCAAGTTCACGCCGAATCTGCAGCTGCAGCCCACGAACCGACCAGCGGGTGGCGGCTCGGCGTACGCAGCGTTCATCCGGGGGATCGGGACCGGCGACTTTCAGTTCCCGACTGACCCGGGCGTCGGACTGTACGTAGACGATGTATATATGGCCCGCACCATGGGTGGGCTGCTTCCGATCGACTCGGACATCGAGCGCGTCGAAGTGATCAAAGGGCCGCAGGGCACACTATTCGGGCGCAACACCATCGGCGGTGCGTTCAATATCGTGACTAACAAGCCTCGCCTGACGGGCACCACGACCGGAGGCGCGCTGCTGCGCTATGGCGAATACGGGCGCAGGGATATTGGGGTGAGTGTCAATGGCCCGCTGCTCGACCAGGTGATCGGTGCCAAGCTCTCCGTCACGAGCCTGCACTCCGACGGATACGGTCGGCGCCTGCTGGACGGTCAACGCACGAATGACGAAGACCGTTACGTCGCACGCGGTGGCCTGCTGGTAAAGCTGAGCGACGCAGTGAACATCCGTCTCGACGGCGACTATACCCATCAAGATCAGAGCCCGCCCGCGGGCATCGTGCTGCGCTTCGCGCCGAGCATGATGACCCAGGCGAAGATTGACAAGTACAACATGTTTGCTGCGCCCGCCTTGAACCCCGGTCTCGGGTTACCGGCAGGCTCGGTGAACGATGCGCGCTGGGTCAGCCCAGGCAGCTACGATACGTACGCGCTCCAACCGATGTACGATCGCTACGATCGCGGTGGGCTGGCCGTGAGGCTTCAGTGGAATGCCAGCGAGGCGTTCAACCTGAAGTCGATCACCGCCGCGCGTTTCGTGTCTTCGAACATCGCGGTCGACGGCGATCAGACGCCGTATTCGTTGCAAAGCTCTCACACCAGGCTGAAGAGTCGACAGTACAGCCAGGAGATCCAACTCACGGGTCAGCTGTTGAATCAGCGCTTGACCTACATGGTAGGTCTGTATGTCCTGCATGAGGTCGGAAAGTCGAGGCTCAATACCGAGTCGTACCACGGTCTGTACGAAAACGAGCCGATGCCTATTCCCCCCGACGCGGGCGATACCTATACGCGTTTCGGGCTGATCTCCACCAGTTATGCTGCCTTCACGCAGGAGACCTTTCGCATTATCGACGGCCTGCACCTGACTGCAGGGGCACGCATCAATCACGACGAGAAGAAGTACGACTATAGCGTTGACTTCACCCAGCGCGACGCGGTGCAGATTCCCGCTACACGTGCCGATGCGGGGTGGACGTCATTCACGCCCAAAGTCGGGCTCGACTGGTCGCCGATCGAGCCCGTGTTCCTGTATGCGAGCTACAGCCAGGGCTTCAAGAGCGGTGGCTTTAGCGCCTCGAACAACCCGACCAATCCTGCACCCAGCTACGATCCCGAGCGCGTGACAGCGTACGAGGCCGGGCTGAAGACGCATTGGTTCGAAAACCGAAGCTTGACCACGACGTTGGCCGGCTTTTACAACGACTATCGCGACATTCAGCTTACGGTGCAGTCCGTCGACCCGGTCACGAACGCGAACGTGCGCAGCACCCAAAATGCTGGCGTTTCGAAGATCAAGGGCTTCGAGGCCGAGGTGGCTGCGAGTCCGATCCAGGGGCTTACACTCGACGGTGGCGTCGGATACGTCGACGCAAAGTTCAACAAGGTGAGCCCGGCCGCCATCATGAGTCGTTTCGCGGTCGGAGATCGTCTACCGCTGATCCCCGACTGGACTTTCAACGCCGGGGCGCAATACGCATTCCGTACCGGCGCGGGAGAGCTCACGCTTCGCGGCGATATGACGTACAAGGGTAAACAGTTCCTGACGGCCGCCGATCCGACGTCGGTCCAGGAGGGTTACGCCCTGTACTCGGCGCGGGTCTCGTTCATCCCCCAGGCGTTCAAACAGCTGGAGATCGCGCTTTACGGCATCAACCTGTCGGACCAGCGCTTCTACATCTACCGCGCGACGCTGGGGCCAACCGGCCAGGAAACGGCAATCGCCGGCGCGCCGCGGCAGATCTACGCCAGCGCCAAGCTTACTCTGTGAGCCAGGAACGCGCGCGGCGCGGTCGTTGGTCGGTTCTCGACTCGTCCGCGCGCG
>Ga0190271_10001263_pt1 | contig 14195 bp, 11 predicted proteins | sample Popmic356T_FD_133747 | JGI IMG/M metagenome (GOLD analysis project Ga0190271, IMG submission 133747) | Populus adjacent soil microbial communities from riparian zone of Weber River, Utah, USA - 356 T | ecosystem: Environmental > Terrestrial > Soil > Riparian zone | place: USA: Utah | collected...
CCTGCGTGCGGCGCGGCTGGGGGTGTGACCGCCAAGCGGCCACCGAGCGCTGGGCGATCCGCAAAACTAGCGGTCTTGCCCACAGCCGGCCCGTCTCTCGGAGTCCCCCGATATGTACGCTTCATGTACTCTGACGCTCGGGGGCCACCCATCCCTGTTGCGGAAGGGCGCCTGCAGACCTTACCGTCTGTAGATCTTACTGTCCTCTTGCGGAGCGCGCGATCGATGCCCTGGGCCGGTCACCTGGTCAGTCGTTGGTACCTCGGGGCCGCTGTGCTCATGGCGAGCCAGGCCTCGTGTATCTTGGTGGGCTACGATGGCCTACCAGCGCCGTCCCAGAGCAGCTCGGATGGGGGCGGGTCTGTGGTGTCGCCGGACGCTGGAGCCGACGTGTTGGCGCCTGACGGTTCGGCTCCCAAGCCGAGCGACAGCGGCGTTGCGGGCGTCGACGCCGCCGCGGACGCGACGACCGCCGACACCGACGCGAGCACCGTCGACACTGACGCGAGCACCGTCGACACCGTAGACGGCAGCTTCGCCGACGCGTCTACAGACGCGAACACCACGACACCGCTGCCGGACGCAAACATGGCCGACGTGGGTACGCCGGACCCACCCATCCCGGGCTGCACGGGGACCGCCGCGCTAGGGCTGTGCTGGCATCTCGGCCCGGCCGGACTCAGCTGCGACGAGTCCTGTGACACCTACTACGGTGGGTTTGACCAGCGCACCATCTATTACACCGGCAAGCCGAGCGAAGGCGCGGGCAGCCTCGCCAACTGTAAGACCGTGCTGCTCGCCCTCGGGGTCACCACGGTGCCCATCGCCACCTATCGTCCAGACGGGCTGGGCCTGGGCTGTCACGTGCGGGGCGACGGCAGCACGATCTGGCTCGACGATCGGCAGGGTCCGTTCGATGCGGGAGACTCGCTGTACGGGGCGCGCCGGGCGTGTGCTTGCGCGCGCTGAGCCAGTGCGGCTACCCGTGGTCCCACTCGCTGCGCGCGTCGTAGTCCGGGTCGAGCGCTTCCTGCGCGGGCCGCTCGGCCTCTGGGACGTGCTGCAAGTTGATGCGCACGCGGGTCCAGGTGCTGGAGCGTCCGCGCATCGCGTCGACCAGCACGTCGCTCGGCTCGAGCTTGCTCGCGGCCTCGGGATGGCGTGCCTTCCAGCGCTCGAGCCCGGCCAGTGCGTCGGCCTTTTTGGCGGCACGCGCGATCTCGATCAGCGGGAACTTGGACACGCGCCGGCCTGACTTTGCAGCGGGCTCGTCAAACGACGTTTTCGTCGCCTGACTGTCTGCAGACGAGACCGTGTCTGTTTTGGGTTTCTGTTTTGGCTTGCGAGCGGCGGAGGGCCGAACGCGCGCGGGCTCGCCGGGTTGTTTGCCGTAGTGAGGCGGCCACGGTGCATCGCCCAGTCCTTCGGCCTCGTGGCGCATTGACAGCTCGAGCAGGCGCTCGAGTGAGCCGGCAGACTGGTCGATCGCGGCATGCCGATCGCCGAGCGCGAGAAAGCGCGCCGGCATGGTCTTGAGCGTGAAGTCTGCCAGCTCGCACTGGTCGAGCTCCTCCCAGGTGACCGGCGCCGACACGCGCGCGTCTTGGGTCGGGCGCACGGCGTACGCGCTGGCCACCGTGCGGTCCTTGGCGTTTTGGTTGTAGTCGAGGAACACGCCGTGACGCTCCTCTTTCCACCACTTGCTGGTCGCGAGGCTGGGTGCGCGGCGCTCGACCTCGCGGGCCAGTGCCAGGGCGGCGCGCCGCACCTCGCCAAAGCTCCAGCGCGGCTCGAGCCGCACCAGGATGTGAATGCCGCGCGAGCCCGAGGTCTTGGCAAAGCCCAGCAGGCCCACGTCCGAAAGGGCAACGCGCACGACGCGCGCGACCTCCTGCAGGTCTGCCCAGCGCACGCCCGGCATCGGATCGAGATCGACGCGCAGCTCGTCGGGATGATCGAGGTCTTCGGCGCGCACCGCGTGCGGGTGCAGCTCGAGGCAGTTCATGTTGGCCAGCCAGGCCAGCGCCGCCGCGCTGCGTGGGACCAGCTCCTCGGCGGTCTGTCCGGACGGAAACTTCAGCGCCACCACCTCCAGCCAGTCAGGTCGCGAGCTGGGTGCGCGCTTCTGGTAAAAGAACTCGCTGTCGACGCCGTTGGGGTAACGCACCATCACGTTGGGACGCCCGCCAGCCCCGCGCAGCGCGCCCTCGGCCACGGCGACGTAGTAGTGCACCAGGTCGAGCTTGGTGTAGCCGGCCGCGGGGAACAGCAGCTTGCGCGGGCTGGAGATCGACACCTCCACGCCGTCGATGTTGAGGAGCTCGTGCTCGCCGCGACTCGCCATCGGTAAAGCTTAGCGCTGTTCTGGTCCGCTCGGTCGGCGCTCGGCGCAGTAGTAGCCCTTGCACGTGACGGCGACTCGGAACGGCACGTCGTCGCCAGCCGCCCTGAGCGCATCGCAGGCGCTGCCGAGCAGGGTGATCAGATGGTCTGCCCCGCGCATGGAGTAGCGCCAGTCGCGATGTCTGACCGGTTGCCCGTCGAGGTTGACCTTGATGTAGTTCAAGGAGCTGGCGACACGCGGTCCCTGGTCGACAATGACGAACGAACAGGTGTCGCTGACCCGCTCGACCTTCACGTGCAGCTCGTCGCACGTGAAGCCGCATTCGCCCTGCATGTCATCGCCCACGAGCTGGTCGCGCTCGGCTTCCACCTGCTCCTGGCACGCCGAGGAGCCGCAGTGCAGAGCCGCGTGCAGCGCCGCCGCAGGGGTCTTGCGCAGCTGCTCGCACGCGGGCTCCAGGAGCGAGAGCACGGGGCCTTGTGTGAGCCGTCCGAAACCCCAGCTCGAGAGGTAGACGTACTTGCCCCCCAGGGTCACGACGAGCCGCTCGAGGTCGTCGTCCGAGAAGTCGGCTGGCAGCAGAAACTGACAGCTGTCGCCGAGCCGTGTCGCTCGCAGCGGCTCGGGCACGCACTGGATCCCTCGGCACTTGCTGAGCTCGCGCGCGTCGGTGGGTTCGGGTGCACCGAGCGGTGGTGGCTGCTTGGCGGGCGCGCTCTCGCTGCAAGCCAGCGCGAGCGAGCAGAGCACCATGAGCGACCAGGACGGCGTTCGCATGGCCGCACGAGTACCGCGTTGCAGCGTGCGCCGGCAATGCTTCTCACAGCTCGCCTGTCGCTGCAGAAGCGAACGAGCGAGACACGCGTGGCAGGCCCAGCGGTCTGTGCCCAGCTTGCGTTAGTCTCTGACGCGGCGCTCCACACTCAGCCCGAGGCGCTCCATCCTGCGATAGAGCGCCTGCCGGCTCAGGCCGAGCTCGGCGGCCGCCTTGGCGACGATGCCTTGTGCGCGGCTGAGCGCTTCTTCGATCTGCTCGCGCTCGGCACTCGGGTTCCAGGCGGCGCGCGACTTGGCGTCGCTGCCCGGCTTGTCGAGCTGCGCGGGCAGGTCGCTGGTGCGCTCGCCGGGCGGCTTTTTTTCGGGCTTGGGCAGCGCCAGATCGGTCGCGCGGATGCTGCCCTCGCGACACACCAGGCTGGCGCGCTGGAGGCGGTTTTGCAGCTCGCGCACGTTGCCGGGCCAGTCGTAGCCGAGCAGCGCGGCCACCGCGTCTTCGGTCAGCGTGAGCGGCGCCGTGCCGCCGGCCAGCTCGGCCAGGTAGTGCTCGCTGAGCGGCACGATGTCTTCGCTGCGCTCGGCCAGCGGCGGCAGCGGCAGCTCGATCACGTTCAGACGAAAGTACAGGTCTTCGCGAAACGTGCCGGCCTGGATGGCGCGCGTGAGATCGGTGTTGGTGGCGCTGACGATGCGTACGTCGACCTTGCGGGTGGTGTTGGAGCCGAGCCGCTCGAACTCGCCGGTCTGCAGCACCCTGAGCAATTTCATCTGTCCGTTGAGCGACAGGTTGCCCAGCTCGTCGAGAAACAGCGTGCCGCCGTGCGCCGCCTCGAAGCGCCCGATGCGCAGCTTGGTGGCGCCCGTGAACGCGCCTGCCTCGGCGCCGAACAGCTCGGCCTCGAGCAGCTGATCGGGCAGGCCGCCCGCGTTCATCTTGACGAACGGCTTGTCCTGACGACGCGAGTTCTCGCGGATGATCTCGGCCATCTTTTCTTTGCCCGAGCCGTTGGGGCCGGTGATCAACACGGGCGCGTCCGACGGCGCGACCTTGACCGCGAGCGAGACCAGCTCCTGCATCACGTCGCTTGCGTACACCAGGCCGCACAGGCTGTGACGATCGGCCAGTGCGCGCCGCGCGCGTGTCTTGCGCGAGCGCAGGCGCGTGTTCTCGCTGGCCAGCTCGCGCATGCGCAGCAGGTTCTTGACCGTGGCCAGCAGCTTGTCGTCGTTCCAGGGCTTGGAGAAGTAGTCGGTGGCGCCCTCGCGAATCAGCTGCACGGCGGACTCGAGCGAGGTCCAGGCGGTCATCAGCAGCACCGGCAGATCGGGATCGAGCGCACGAATCGCACGAAACAGCGCGACGCCGCCCTGGCCGCTGGTCTCGCCCTCGGCAAAGTTCATGTCCTGGATCACCAGGCCGATGTCTTCGCTGCGGATCAGGGCCAGCGCCTCGTCGGGCGTGGAGGCGGTCAGCGGCGAGTAGCCGTGCACGTCGAACAACAGCTCGAGCGCGTCGCGGATGGCGTGCTGGTCATCGACAATCAGGATCTGCATAACGTCCTACGTGCAGGGTAACGAAGTCCCAGGGGTCGATCAGCGCGTAACTTCGAACACGCATTTGTAGCTGAGTTCGGTGGCGACCGGGCGTCCCGTCGCATCGAGCGGTGCGCTCCAGCGCGAGCCGGCCAGCGTACGCTGGCAAGCCTTGCCGAACTCGGGGGCACTGGCGACGATCACCGAGGTCGGGCCGACCTGACCGCTGGGCAGGATGCGCGCGCGCACCACCGCCTCGCCGGCCAGGCCCAGATCGTGGGCAGAGCGCGGGTAATTCGCGGCCAGGGCCTGGTCCAGCGCGGGCGCCCGCGGCGGCCGCGACAGGCTGCCCAGGGCCACCAGCTCGGCACCCTGGCTGGCGCCCTTGCCCGTGCCGTTCCCGCTGCCCGTGCCGCCGCTGGTGCCGCGCCCCGCCGCGCCGGACGAGGCGCCGAGCGGACCGTTCATCGCCTGACCGTTGCCCGCGACCTGCGCGAAGCCGCCGTTGGGGTTGGTCAGCGTGACGCCCGTGAAGTCGAGTGCCTCGGGCGCGCTGGCGGGCGCACTCGCGGGCTCGGCGGGCGCGGGCGGGTCGGGCTGTGCCGTGCGCGCGGCGCGCTTTTCTTTCGAGCGCGGGGCGTGCGTGGCGATCGCTTGCGGGGCGGGCGCGGCGGGCTCGGCGGCCGGCTCGACCGGCAGCGGCCTCTGCTCGGGCCGCGCGACCTCGCGCACGGTCACGCGGATCGGCTCGCGCTGGCTGGGGCGCGCCGCGTGGCCGCCGCTCGCCAGAGCGACCGCAGCGACTGCGTGCAGCGCGAGCGAGACCAGAACGACGGCGGTCAGGCTGGGCGAAGACTCCGAGTGCTCCATGGGCTTGTCCAATCTTTCAGGCTGCGCGCTCAGCGCGCGAGGTCGTCGGGCTGCACGTTGATGGCGAAGTTGACGATCTGCTCGCGGCGCAACAGATCGATCACGCGCACCACCTGGCCGTGGTCTGTCTTACTGTCCGCGGCGATCACCGCCTGGGCGTCTTCGCTCTTGGCGCGCGCCTCGCGAAAGCGTGCGCGCAGGTGCTGCTCGTCGATCGGCTCGGCATCCAGGAACGTGTGGCCCTCGCTGTCGACCGAGACCGTCAGGGTGGTCGCGGTCGCCTCGCCGGTGGCACTGCGCGGCAGGCTCATGGGGATGCTCTTGGAGGCGACGTAGCTGGCGGTGATCATCAGGATGACCAGCAGGACCAGGGTGACGTCGACCAGCGGCGTGACGTTGATCGCGGTGAGCAGTTCGTCGTCGTTGTTGAGTTGGCCAGCCATGGTGCGTGCTCCTCTGGTGTTGACTTGGGTCGGATGTAGGGAAGGGCGAAGCTGTGTTCGTTGTCTGCAGAGAGGCTCAGGCGCGCACGCTGCTCAGCTGGGCGAGCAGCTCGCGGGACAGCGCGTCGGCGCGGCTGAGCCGGCCCTTGATCACGCGCTGAAAGGCGTTGAACGCGGCGACGGCGGGGATGGCGACCAGGATGCCGACCGCGGTCGCAATCAGGGCCTCGCCGACCTCCGACATCAGGCTCGCGCTGACCCGGCCGCCGCTGGCATCGAGCGCCGCAAACGAGCGCACGATGCCGATCACGGTGCCGAGCAGACCCACGAACGGCGCGTTGGAGCCGACCGTGCCCAAAAACGCGAGCCGCTGCTCCATGGCCAGCCGCGCCAGTGTGCTCGCACCGGCCATGCGCTGCTCGGCGGCCGCCGGACCGTCGTGTGCAGCTTCGAGTCCTGCGGCAAGCACGCGCGCCTCGTACGAGCGCGACCCGGCCAGCACGTCGCTTGCGCCGGCGTAGTCGCGCGCAAACAGCCTGGGCAAGATGGCCGCGCGCAGCTGCTTGATGTCGTCGCCGCTGCGCAGCAGCACGATGGTGCGCTCGACCATGATGGCGATGCTGACCACCGAGAGTCCAATCAGCACCCACATCACCCAGCCTGCGCCGAGGTCGGTAAGGTTGCTGAGCTGCACATTGAGGTCGAGGTTCATGAACGTGTCTCCTGAGCTTGGGTGAGCGGATGCGGGAGGCCAAAAGCGCCGGCGTAGGGTGGGAACGAGCTTGTCTGCGTGGGGCTCTGAGCAACCCCCGTGCCAGCGCGAAAATGGTCGAATTGTCGAGCTTTGTGCGTACGTCGACGGCGCTGTCCGGGAGCGCGCGGACAGCTGTCCGGACGTCAGCGGACGACACACAAGGCGCGCTCGGACAACGCGATGCCGCCGCGCAGGTCGCGCACGACCAGGATCAGGCGCACGGTCTGTGTGTCGCCGAGCAGCTCGCTGGCCCTGGGGGCGGTCCACTTGACGCTGACGCGGGGGCGCTCCCTGTCGTCCTCGGGCTCGACAAACGTGAACTGCCGCGACAGCTCGCCGGCGCTGCTGAAGTGCGACAGCTGCAGCTCCTCGTACACGACCTGTCGGTCGGGGCCGAGGTGCAGCTCGCGCGCGCTCGGTCCGAGCTCGATGGTGATGTCGTGCTCCTGTTCGTCGGCGCGCACCTCAGGCAAGGCCTGGCTCGCGCACCCTGACGGATCCGCGGACGTCGCGGTCCACGGCACGTCGTCGAGCGCGAAGCCGGTATCCGTCAGGTCGGGCTGCTGGTTGTCGTCGCTGCCGTCGCTGGCGCGTGCGAGCGGCAGGTCGAACAGCACCACGGTGCCGACCGCGCCGTCGCCCACGCAGCGTGCCCCGCTCTCGCTGAGCTCGGGCGTGCCCGCCACGCAGACGATGCCGCCGAGCTGCAGCTTCGTGCTGCTGCCCAGCGCGCTGTCGCTCGGCACGGTCAGCGTGAGCTCGGGTCGCCCGCTTATGCCCAGCGCCGTGCCCAGCGGCTCGCCCACACAGTCGGCGCCCGCGCTGCCGCCGGGGAGACACGCGGCCAGCGCCCAGCTGAGCACGGGCGTCTCTCTGCTGCCCGCGACGAGCAACGAGACGAGCACACGCTCGCCGGGGCGGGGAGTGCTGCGCGACGGGTCACCTTCCACCTCGACACGTGCGCCCAGCACGCGCGTGTCGGTGATCAGCGAGCCGGGTGTGAACGACTCACAGGCAGCGAGGCTCAGCAGCGCGAGCGAGATCGGAAATAACTTGGTCGTCATGATGGTCTCCAGAGAATCGGAAAAAGGGAGGTTCACAGCTCGCCGCGTAGACCGATGCTCGGCAGAATGGGCAGACCAGGGTTGTCCTTGCTGCGCGTGTAGTTGTAGTTGTAGGCCTTGCCCTCGGAGTTCTGACGGTTGTAGACGTTCTGCACGTCCAGGTACCAGGTCAGCGCGCCGCGTCCGATCGCCCAGCGCTTCTCGATGCGCACGTCGAGCCGATGGAACATCGAGTCGCGTGTGCTGTTGGTGGCGCCGTAGGTGGGCAGGTACACGTCGAGGTTGGCCTGGTAAAGCGAGCCGGTGACGGGCGTGGCGGGGTTCCCGCTGACCAGTCGGAACGTGCTGCCGAACGTCCAGCCGCGGCCGAGCGCGAGGTTGCCCGAGGCGCTCAGGATGTGCGTCTGGTCGTAGTCGAACAGACGGTAGCCGGTGCCGTCCTTGTCGTTGCGCTCGCTGCGCGAGAGCGTGTAGGCCACAAAACCTGACAGTCTGCCCACGGGCTGTAGACGCCCCAGCACCTCCATGCCGTAGATGCGACCTTCGCCGCGGTTTTCGAGTGTGCCCGTCTCGCTCCTGGCGTTCACCACCACGTTGGACAGCTGCTTGTAGAAGCCGTCCAGCGACAGCATTCCGTAGCGCCCGAACGACTGCTCGACGCCGGCGCCGTAGTGCAGCGCGCGCACGGGGCTGAGCTGCGGATAACCGAAGCCGTTCAGCGTCTCCACGTAGTCCGGCGGCTGCGAGAACAGACCGACGCCAGCACGCAGCGTGGTGCTGCCGAGCAAGACGCGCGCGCTGAGGCGCGGGTCGACGGCGAACTTTTCGACGTCGCCGAAGTAGTCGACACGCGCGCCGGCGGTCAGCTCGAGGCGTTTGGTCACCTGCGCGACCAGCTCGCTGTACAGGGCAGGGCGCAAATAGGACTTTTGCTCCGCGACGGTGGTGATCTCACGGCCGGTGAGCGGACCCATGGCAGAGGGGTCGCCCTCGGCCTGCTGCGCCACGGGGCCCGTGTACGCCACGTCGATGTTGGCGAACTGCGCGTCGAGGCCGACGTTGAGCTTGAGCTTCGGGTGCAGCTGCACGTGCCACTCGTTGCGCACGATGACGTCGTAGCCCTGGATGTCGAAGCCGATCGCGGTGCCCAGCGTCGTGTGCAGCTTGAGCGGGCCGGCCGCGACCGTCAGGTCGCTCGTGACCTTGTCGGACCAGCTGTGAAACCACTCCAGCTGCGCGCGGTTGTACTGGTTTTTGTCCTCGAAGGTGCCGCGCACGGCCGGGTCGTGCTCGTCGGTGGCGGCGAGGCCGAGCTTGATGCGGTCGAAGCTGCCGTAGCCGACCAGCCGGATACGGTCGCGCCGCGTGGGCTTGTAGGCCAGGATGGCCTGGTAGTCGTAGTAGACGGGCGCGGAGCCGACTTGCAGGTCGGCGCTCTCGGCGAGCGGACCGTACCAGGCGTCCATGTAGCTGCGTCGCCCGGCGAGCGCGATCGACAGCTTGTCGGTGATCGGCGCCTCGAACAGCAGCGAGCTGTCGATCGTGTTGACGTCGAGCACGCCGTGCACGCGGTCGGTCTTCGGGTCCCGAAACGCACTCTCGATCACGCCGCCGACCTTGCGGCCGTAACGCACCGAGAAGTTGCCCGGGTACAGGTCGATGCCCGCGAGCAAAAAGCCGTTGACGACGCTGGTCAGGCCGCCGAAGTGGTACAGGCTGTAGATCGGCGAGCCACCCAGGAAGACCTGACTGTCTGCGGGTGCACTGCCGCGAATCAGCACCATGCCCTGGCCGCCCGGCGGGCGCGCGACACCGGGCAACAGCTCGACGATGCGCAGCGGGTCGCCGCGCGTGCCGGCCGTGCGCACCAGGTCCTCGCGCGGGATCGAGCGGCGCACCACCTCGTGCACCTCGGCCTCCACGCGCGCCAGCGCAGCAAAGTCCGCCGAGGGCTGTGTGGACACGGGCAGCAGCGCGAAGCTGAGCTCGAGGCGCGCCCCCGCGGCCACCGTCTCGATCGTGCTGATGGGCGCGAAGTTCAGGGCGTGAATGCTCAGGGTGTACGTGCCCGGCGCGAGCTCACGCAGGCTGAAGCGACCGGCTGCGTCGCTGGTGGTCGTGTACTGGGTGCCCTCGGCGTCCGTCAGCAGAATGTCTGCGCCGACCAGTGCGACGTGTGCGGCGGCTTGCTCGACCTTTCCTGTCAGCTCGCCGCGTGCCGGCGGCGCGACCACGGGGGCCGCTGGCTCAAAAACGTAGCGGTAGCGGATGCGTGCGCTGAATGGCTTGCCGTCGCGTGTGGCCGGACGAAACACGAACTGGCGAGCCGCCTCGAGCGCGGCCTGATCGAGACCAAGGCCCGGGCCGTGCTCGACCTGCGCATCGGCCACGTGGCCGCTGTCGTCCACAGTCAGGATCAGCTCGACGACGCCCGAGCTGCCGGCCGCCGTGGCTTCGGCGGGCAGACTCGCCGGCACGAACGTCTCCAGCTCGGGAGGCGTGATGACCGGCGCCGCGGTCTCCTCTGCGTGCGCACTCTGCGCCGCACACAGCAGTCCGAAGACGAGCAAAAACCGAAACCACAACGAACGCATGCAGACCTCTCGGAAAAAATCCGAGAGGGCCCTCTGCAGCCGCCGTGCCGTCGCAAAAGTGCCTAAAAAATGGGCAGATCGGGAGATCGTTCGTGTGTCCGCGCGGCCGCGGACGGCCGCTCTGGACAGCTGTCCGCCGGGCTGCTCAGGCGCGCGTCAGGGTCAGTCGTGCGCGCCGCGTCGCGTCGGCCTCGGGCTGTAAGCCAGGTAGCCAGACGGTGATCACCGCGCCGCCGCCTTCGCGCGAGGCGAGCGACAGACGACCCTGGTGGGCCTGGATGATCTCGCGCACCAGTGCGAGCCCCACGCCGCTGCCGCCGGCCTTGGTGGTGAAGAAGGGTAAGAGCGCGCTCTCCAGCGCCTCGGGGCTGAAGCCGTTGCCGCGATCGCAGATGCGCAGCTCGCTGCCGGCCTCCGGCAGCGGGATGATCTCGAGCCGCACCTCGTTGCGTGGCCCGCCCGCCTCGTCAGCATTCTTGAGCAGGTTGATCAGGGCCTGCTCGAGCTGCGTGGGATCAAAAAAGCCGCGTGCGTCGGCCGGCGCGCTGACCGTGGCTTCGGGAAACAGCGCGGACAGTCGCGATAGCAGCGTGCGCCACTCCACGTGCTGCGGTGCGGGTCGCGGCAGGCGCGCCAGGCTGGCGTAGCCGGCGATGAAGCCGGACAGGTGTCTGGAGCGCTCTTCGATGGTGTCGAACACGCGGTCGAGCCGCTCGAGCCGGTCGCGCGAGAGCAGGATGGTGCGCGCCGAGTGCACCAGCGACGAGACGGGCGCGAGCGAGTTGTTGACCTCGTGGCTGATCAGTCGCACCACCTTGCGCAGCGTCTCGAGGTCGTGGCGCGCGATCTCGCGCGTCATGGGACGCACCACCAGCAGCGTGTGCGGCTGCCCTGCCAGGTCGAAGCTGCGCCGCGCGAAGTGGTAGGTCTCGCGCTGTCCGTCGACCGTCAGGCCCACCATCTCGTCGCTGGCCCCGAGCAAGGCCTCCTGAAATGCGGCCGGGCCGTTGGCGACCAGGCGCAAGAAGTTTTGTCCCTGCGCCGGCCGGCCCTCGAAAAACATGCGCCGCGCAGTGTCGTTTTCGTAGACGATGCGGCCCGAGTCCGCGCACAACATCACGGCCAGCGGGCTGGCGTCGAGCAGCGAGCGCAACAGCTCCTCGCGCTGCTCGTGCTCGGGCTGTCGGCGCTGCAGCGCCGCGCACTGCGTCTTGAGCCGGCCCGCGTACGCCAGCGCCAGCGCAGCGCCCAGCACAGCGACGGCAGTGATCACCCAAGCCAGCTGCTCCATGCGGCCGAGTGTAGTGTTTACTCGTGAAGGCGGCTTGAAACGCGTAACCACGCTTTGTCTGAGAGGTACTTGAGCAGCTCGGGGGAGTTGGTCTGGCCGGGCGCGGTGAACTCGACGCCCATCGGATTGATGCCGGTCAGCATCGCGAAGGTCGCGTACGCGTTGGCGGCCGAGCCCTCCACGGTCTGGTGCAGGTCTTGTCCGGTGAGAAAGTAAGGTTGTTTGCCCGCAAACGGTGCCTTGTTGGTGTCGTCGTAGATCAGACCGACGGGGATGACCGGGATGTCGAGCTCGGCACCGATCTCATCGTACGCGGCGGAGAGCTTCTGAAAGAACTCCGGCTTGGTCTTGTTCCAGGCGAAATCCCAGGTCATGAACAACATCACGTCGGCGCCGCTGGCCGTGATCGCGGCGTGGTAGTCGCGCACCGCCTTGTGGAAGCCCTCCTTGTTGTTGACGGGCTCCATCTCCTCGCCCTGGAGCAGGAACAGGTGGTACTTCTTCGACGCGATGGCTTCTTTGCTCTTGGCCTGCTCGAAGAACCAGGAGAGCGGGTTGACGCCACCGACGATGTGCGAGCCGACCTTGATGGTGATCTTGGGGCTGACGCTCTGGCCGACGGCCGCGACCCACTCGGGCAGCACGCGGCCGTCGTAGTCGAAGAAGCTGTTGCCCACAAAAAACACCGAGTCGCCGCTCTGGATCAGCCACGACGGCTTGCCGGCGCTGGCGGGGCCCGCATCGCCGCTGGTCGAGCCCGCATCGGCGGGGCCGCTGTCGGCCTTTGCGGGGCCGGCGTCAGGCCTGGCGGGACCGCCATCCGCGAGCACGCCGCCGGCATCCGGGGCGCTCGGCACGTGTGCGTCCGCCGGCGCGGGTCCCGCGTCGCGCGGCAGCGCACTGTCGACCTGGCTCGCGTCCGCCACCTGGGCAGCGCCCGGCGTGTCGTCGCCGCAGCCGAGGGCGGCCCCCGCCAGCATTGCGCACAGCACCATGCACTGCACTGTCCACGCGCACGCCCGCTTGCCCGACTCGCTCACGCTGCCTCCGCTGCAGAACCTCAGCAGAGTAGTACGCGCGGACCCGGTCCGTCGAAAATGCCCCGCGCCGGAGAGGCGGCAGTGTTCCGCGCGCAAGCGCCTGCCGCGCAGCGGGTGAGTCAGTCCACGACGGCAGGGGTGTGCGGTTCAGCGCGTCCGCGCTCGGCGGGCTGTGCTTGGACTCACTCGGCCGCGCGCTCGCCGCGCTGCGCGTTGAGGTTGCTCGGGCGCGCCAGGCCGTAGTTCTCGCGCAGCGTCTTGCCGCTGTACTCGGTGCGGAACAGGCCGCGCTTTTGCAGGATGGGCACCACCTGGTCGACGAACACCTCGAGTCCCCTGGGCAGCACGGGCGCCATCACGTTGAAGCCGTCCGCGGCGCCGCTCTCCCACCACAGCTGCACCGTGTCGGCCACCTGCTCGGGCGTGCCGGTAAATGTGCGGTGACCGCGACCACCACCGAGTCGACCGATCAGCTGTCGCACGGTGAGCCGCTCGCGCCGAGCCAGGTTGACGACCAGCGTGTAGCGGCTCTTGGCGCCCTCGATCTCGTCTTCGCTAGGCAGGTCCTTGGGCAGCTCCTTGTCGAGCTCGAGCTGCTCGGGCCGCACGCGCAGCGTGGTGGCGAGCTGCAGCTTGGCGTACTCGGGCTTGATCAAGCGGTCGAGCTCGTCCTCGAGGGCCTGTGCCTCGGCCTCGGTGGAGCCGATCACGGGCACCAGGCCGGGCAAGATCTTGATCGTCTCGGGGTCGCGCCCGAGCGCGCGCGTGCGCGCCTTGAGGTCGCTGTAGAACGCCTGCCCGTCGGCCAGCGTGTACTGCGCGGTGAACACGGCCTCGGCGTAGCGCGCGGCGAGCTCCTTGCCGTCGTCGGACGAGCCAGCCTGGACGAGCAGCGGGTAGCCCTGCGGCGGACGTGGCACGTTGAGGGCGCCCTCGACCTTGAAGTAGCGGCCGCGGTGGCGCGGCGGGTAGACCTTGCGGTCGTCGCCCCACACGCCCTCTGCCTTGTCGCCGAGCCCGGCGTCGTCGGCCCAGCTGTCCCACAGCTTGAGCGACACGTCGATGAACTCGGCCGCGCGCGCGTAGCGGTCGGCGTGCGCGGGCAGCTCGTCCAGGTTGAAGTTGCGCGCCGCATCGACGCCGGCCGTGGTCACGATGTTCCAGCCGGCGCGGCCGCCGCTGATGTGGTCCAGCGACGCAAACCTGCGCGCCAGGTTGAACGGCTCGTTGTACGAGGTCGAAGCGGTCGCGATCAGGCCGATGTGCTGGGTGACCAGCGCGAGCGCCGTGAGCACCAGCGTGGGCTCCAGCGTGCCGCCGGGCCGCCGGCCGATGCTGTTCCAGAGCACCGGGCTATCGGCCAAAAACAACGAGTCGAGCTTTCCGCGCTCGGCGATCTGCGCCAGCTTTTTCCAGTGCTCGATGTCGGTGTTGGCGAATGGGTCGGCCCCGGGCAGACGCCAGGATGCCTCGTGGTGTCCAACA
>Ga0190271_10001265_pt1 | contig 14189 bp, 11 predicted proteins | sample Popmic356T_FD_133747 | JGI IMG/M metagenome (GOLD analysis project Ga0190271, IMG submission 133747) | Populus adjacent soil microbial communities from riparian zone of Weber River, Utah, USA - 356 T | ecosystem: Environmental > Terrestrial > Soil > Riparian zone | place: USA: Utah | collected...
CGTTCGTGGTGGTGGCGAACGATCACGGAAACATCTGCGTACGCTTCAACCTTGGACAGAATGCGCTCGCCGATCTCTGAGTGCCGCTCCATCTCGCGGAACTCTTCGAGCGTCAAACGGCCCTCCTTGTTCAGCAGTGTCGCGGGCAGTCCGATCTTTCCGATGTCGTGAACCAGGCCGGAGAGGTACGTGCGTTCGACGTCGTCTGGGGAAAGACCCAGCTTTTCCGCGATGTCTTTCGAGTAGGTCGCAACCGCTCGCGAGTGGCCGGCTGTGTATCGGTCGCTCTCTTCGAGCGTCTGCACGAGGGCTGTCGCGAACGACAGGTTGGCTTCGCTGAGTCGAGTGTTTGCAACTTTGAGATCGTCGTATAGAGAGAGCTGTTCCTCGTAGAGCCGGGCCTTCTCTTGGTAAAGGCTGAATAGCTGCTGGGCAGCGAGCGCCGGTGCGAGGAACAAAAAGGCAGACCACGGAGAGATCTCGTTGTAGGCGAACGCGAGAGCGCCGACCACGGGCGCGTAGACGCATACAGCGGTGATCATGAGTGGGCCGTGAGTCCGCGGTATGCCTTTGGCGTTGCCGCGAATGCGACTTGTGACCGTTGCGAACGCGAGTTCGAGCAGTTCGCCAACAGCGGAAGCGGCCACGGTCGCGGCGAAGAGCACAACGGTGGAATCGACTCTGCCCTGAATCGCCTCAGCGGTGAGGCCCATGGCAGCACCGGCCATGAATCGAGTGCTCGAGTACGTCAACCATTTGAGATGAACCGAGCGGCCCGGACGCGACGCTCCGAAGATCTCGCCGTCGCCCAGTTCGGATGCGGCTCCGACTACTCCACCCGCCAGTGGGCCGAAGAGCACTGCCGCGAACAGTGTCAGGACAGGTGATATCGAAAGCTCGGTTGTTCCGCTCACGCGGACCGACGCTCGTTCAGTGATGGCTGCTGCCAGACAGAGCGCCGCCAGCACCCAGATATTTCCGAGCGTGTACCCGACTTGATGCAGGACGACAGCGACTACGACGGCGCTACCGGCTAGCGCCAGCACGTAGCCGACTAGCAGTCGGCTCGAGCGTGGCCCTGAGTCGTTAGTCGTTTCCACTTGATCAATCCCTCGAACGGGGTATATGATGCGCGAGCCGTCAGTTCCCGAATCTAGGAGTACGCGAATGCGGAAGTCCTTCCTTCGCAACCTTCTTGGTGCCATGACCGTCGGCATCAAGGACTGGTAGCCCGACGAATCCTCATTCCTGAGCGATAGTCAGGCATCCCTCCTTTGGGGCATGCCGGGCGACAATCCAGAAGTGAGGTTCGGGGCTGTGTCGATCAAGCGATGAGCCCACGCCGGAAGCCAGCGGCTACGGCGTGGGCTCTGCTGCGTGCTTGAAGCTTTGCCAGGAGGTGTCGCACATGCGACTTGACTGTCTCTTCCGAGAGGAAGAGACGCTCGCCGATCTCCCGGTTGACGAGCCCGTCCGCGACGAGCTGGAGGACCTCCAGCTCGCGGGCCGTCGGCTCCTGCTCGAGCTCGCGTAGGACGGGCGGTGGGACGAACGGGATCACGGCCCCCGACCGTTTCGGGTTCCGGCGCGCAGCAGCCGCCTCGAAACGGCGGCTGTGGTCGCGGTATCGATTCAAGATCTCTCTCCGCTCCGCGGCGTCCACGTCATGCGTATCGGCGGCCGCGGCATAGCGCTTTAGAGGGATCGGTGCCTCAAACGGGTGAACGTCTGCTTTCGTCAGTCCACGGGCGGCTCGTACGGTGCCGGGACGCGCGACTCGTCGACCCTCGCGTCGAGGATCGGAGCCCGCTCGGCGGGCGCGATCGCTCCGGCTCGAACCTCTTCCGCAAAGTGACACGCGACCTGGTGTCCGTCGACGACGCGCAGGAGCGGCTCCTCGTCGCGACACCGCGTCTCCTGGACGAACGGGCAACGGGTGTGGAAACGACAGGCGGTCGGAGGATTCGCCGGGCTCGGCAGGTCGCCCTGCACCCGGATCGGCCGTCGTGTGCGTTCGATCGCAGGGTCGGGAATCGGGATCGCCGAGAGCAGCGTCAGCGTGTACGGATGCAACGGGTTCTCGTACAGGTCGTCCGCGGGCGCGACCTCGACGATCTTGCCGAGGTACATGACGGCGATCCGATCCGAGATGTGACGCACGACCGCGAGGTCATGCGCGATGAAGAGGTATGTGAGACCGAACTCCGACTGGAGTTGCTCGAGCAGGTTCACGATCTGTGCCTGGATCGACACGTCGAGCGCGGACACCGGCTCGTCGCAGACCAGGAGTGACGGGTTGAGCGCGAGAGCACGCGCCAGACCGACGCGTTGGCGCTGACCGCCGGAAAACTCGTGCGGGAAGCGATTCGCGGCGTCCGCGGGCAGACCCACGACCTCGAGGATCTCCCGCACGCGTGTCGTTGCCTCGCTCCGACTGGAGATGCCGTGCACCCGCAGCGGTTCGCCGATCGTGCGGCCGATCGAGTGCCGTGGGTTGAGAGAGGCAAACGGGTCCTGAAACACCATCTGCATCCGCCGGCGAAGTGGCCGCAGCTCGGACTCGCGCAGGTGCGTGACGTCGGTCCCCTCGAACAGCACGCGGCCACCGGTTGGCTCGTACAGCCGAAGCATCGCCCGACCGACGGTCGACTTCCCGCACCCCGATTCGCCGACGAGCCCGACGGTCTCACCCCGGGCGATCGTCAGCGAGACGCCGTCGACCGCCTTGACGTCGCCGACGTGGCGGTCGAGGAGCACACCGCGCTTGATGGGGAACCAGACGCGGAGGTCGTCCAGCTCGACGAGAGGCGTTGAGCCGTTCTCGCTCACGCCGCAGCGCCCCCGAGCTGCGTCCGCTTCCACTCGTCGGGCGCAGCGGGGTTGAAGCACGCGGCGCGCTGGCCGGTGTCGAGCCGCTCGAGCTCGGGCAGCTCCGCCGTGCAGCGGTCGAGACGGAAGCGGCAGCGGGGCGCGAACGGGCAGGAATCCGGCTCGCTGAGCATGTTGCGCGGCGCCCCGGGAATCGGGAGCAGGGGCTGCCGGCGCCCGAGGTCGAGCCGCGGCACGCTCTGCAGGAGCCCGAGCGTGTAGGGGTGACGGGGCGTGGCGAAGAGCTCGTCGGCCGTACCGGTCTCGACGAGCGTGCCGGCGTACATCACCTGCACCCGCTCGCACGTCCCGGCCACGACCCCGAGGTCGTGGGTGATGAGGACGAGAGCGGTGTCACGCTCGCTCACGAGCTCGCGGAGCAGATCGAGGATCTGCGCCTGGATCGTCACGTCGAGCGCCGTCGTGGGCTCGTCCGCGATCAGGAGCTTCGGCTCGCACGCGAGCGCCATCGCGATCATCACGCGCTGCCGCATTCCGCCGGAGAACTGGTGCGGGTAGTTCTTGAGCTGATCCGCGGCGCTCGGGATTCCGACCTGGTCGAGCAACTCGATCGACCGGCGCCTGGCCGCCTTCCGATCGAGATCGAGGTGCTCCTCGATGGACTCTCGCAGTTGGGCCCCGACCGTCAGGACGGGATTGAGGCTCGTCATGGGGTCCTGGAAGATCATCGCGATCTCCTTGCCCCGCACCCGTCGCCACGACCGCTCCGAGAGACCGATCAGCTCGCGACCGTCGAGTTTGATGCTGCCGGATGGGATGCGCGCCGCGCGCGGCAGGATCCCCATCGCTGCGAGCGCCGTCACGCTCTTCCCGCAGCCCGACTCGCCGACGAGCCCGAGCGTCTCGCCGGCTCGGACGTCGAAGCTGATCCCGTTCACCGCGTGAACGATCCCGCGATTCGTCCAGAAGCGGACACGAAGATCGTCGACGGCCAGGAGCGGCGGCTCGGAGCTCACGAGCGACCTCGCAGCTTCGGGTCGAGCGCCTCACGGAGCGCGTCGCCGATCAGGTTGAAGCCCATGACTGCGATCACGATCGCGATGCCCGGGTAGATCGCGAGCATTGGCTCGGTCTGCAGGTAGCGAACCGCGCCGGTGAGCATGGTTCCCCACTCGGGCGTCGCCGGATCCTGGGGGCCGAGACCGAGGAAGCCGAGCCCGGCAGCGTCGACGATCGCCGTTGCGAGCGCGAGCGTCGCCGCGACGATCAGCGGTGAGATCGCGTTCGGCAGGATGTGTGAGGCCAGGATCTTCCGGTTCGGGACGCCGACCGAGCGCGCTGCGAGGACGTAGTCGTTGTCGCGTTGCGCAATGATCGAGCCCCGCATGAGGCGCGTGAAGATCGGAATGTTCACGATCCCGATCGCGATCATCACCTGAACCAGCCCGCCCTCGCCCCAGAGCGCCACGATCCCGATTGCCATCAGGAAGCCGGGGATCGCCAACATGATGTCCATCAGCCGCATGATCAGCCCGTCGAGACGGCTGAAGTAGCCGGCCATCGCGCCGAGAAGCAGTCCGAAAGTGAGACCGACCGTGACCGCCACGACTCCGATGAGGAGCGAGTAGCGCGCGCCGTAGATCAAGCGGGAAAGCTCGTCTCGGCCGATCTCGTCGGTGCCGAGCAGGTGCTCGCGCGACGGCCCCTGGCTGATCGCGTCGAGGTTCTGCTCGATCGGATCGTAGGGCGCGATCCACGGCGCGAAGATCGCGACGAAGGTCAGCAGCGTGACGACGACGAGGCCGATGATCGCGCCAGGGTTCCGGGAGATCCGTTGCAGAGCCTCGCGCCACAGCCCACCCTGGGAGGCATCGAGCTCGAGCTCGCGGCCCTCGAGTTCGGCGACGGACACCTAGCGACCTGCCAGCCGGATCCGGGGGTTGAGGAGCCCGTACGAGAGATCGACGCACAGGTTGACGACGACGACGATGATCGCGACGAAGAGCACGCCGCCCTGGATCACCGGGTAGTCGCGGTTCTCGATCGCCGTCTGGAGCCACGTGCCGATGCCCGGAAAGGCGAAGACCGACTCCGTCAAGATCGCGCCCGAGAGCAGGAGCCCGATCTGGAGACCCACGATCGTCGAGATCGGCAACATCGCGTTGCGGAGTACGTGCCTCGAGTCGACGGCGCGGGACGAGATCCCCTTCGCCCGCGCCGTGCGCACGTAGTCCTCGTTCTGCACGTCGAGCACCGACGCGCGCGTGATGCGCGCGATGATCGCAAGTGGGATCGAACCGAGTGCGATCGCCGGCAGGATGAGGTGCTTGACGGCGTCCCAGGCGGCGTTCCAGTCACGCGTGATGATCCCGTCGAGGACGTAGAAGTTCGTCGGATGCTCCGTCTCGATGAGGACGTCCTGACGGCCGACGCTCGGCAGCCAGCCGAGCTCGACGGCGAACACCCACTTCAGGATGATCGCGAGGAAGAAGATCGGGATCGAGACGCCGATCAACGAGACGAAGAGGCTCGCGTGGTCGAGCGGCCGTCCGTACCGCTTCGCCGCGAGAAAGCCGAGCGGGAGGCCAAGCAGCGTTGCGAAGAGCATCGCCCCGAGGGCGAGCTCCATCGTCGCGGGAAAACGATCGAGGATCTCCTCGGTGATCGGACGACGCGACGCGATGCTCGTGCCGAGATCGCCGGAGCCGATCGTCTGGAGGTAACGCCAGTACTGCTCGTAGAGCGGGTCGTCGAGGCCGTATTGGTCACGAATCTGCGCGACCGACTCCGCCGAGGCCCGCTCCCCGAGGAGCGCCTCGGCGGGTGAGCCGGGCAATGCCCGGATCCAGAGGAACACGAGCAGCGAGAGCCCGATCAGGATCGGGACGAGGAGGAGCAGCCGGCGGACGGCGAAGCGGAGCAGGTGCCCCTACCTCGTCGTCCGCCGGCCTGCCGTCATTCGCGCTTCTTCCCTACCCGACGAAGCGCACGGTCGCGAACGACTCCAGCGACACGGGGCTCGGCTTGTAGCCGACCACGTTCGACTGGAACCCGAGCGCGGGCTTCGTGTGCGCGTACGGCACACCCGGGAGGAACTGCATGATCAGTCGGTTCGCCTGCTGATACAACGCCTTTCGCTTGGCGAGGTTCGTTTCGGCGACTCCTCTTTCGAGCAGCTTGAAGATCCGCGGGTTCTTGAAGCCCCACTGACCCTGCTCGGTCTTGAAGAACGACCCGATGAAGTTGTCCGGGTCACCGTAGTCACCCGTCCAGCCGATCAGGTTGAGGGCGCCGGCGGTTCCTGCCTGCACCCGACCGACGTAGTCCGGCCGCCATGGAGCGCTCTTCGGGACGACCTTGAAGCCCGACTTGTTGAGGCTCGCGGCGAACACCTGGAAGTTCTTCGCCGGGTCCGGCATGTACGGACGCGAGACGTCCGTCGGATACCAGAACTCGACCTCGACCGGAAGCGTCAGCCCCGCCTGGCGGAGAAGCTGCTGCGACCGTGCCGGGTTGTACGGGTACTTCTTGACGTCCTTGGCGTACCCGAGCACCTGCTGTGGCATGAACTCATGCGCCACCTCGCCCCGGCCCGCGTAGAACGCCTTCACGACGCCTGCCCGGTCGAGCCCGTGGGCGACGGCCTGGCGGACGAGCGGGTTGTCGAAGGGCTTGACCTTCTGGTTGATCGTCACGTACGCGACGTTGAACGCCGGACGGTCGAGCACCTTCAGCTTGCTGTTCTTCTTGATCGTCGGGATGTCCTGCGGCTCGACGAGGTCGTAGCCCTGGATCTCCCCGGTCTGGAGCGCCTGCAGACGTGCGGCGTTGTCCGGGATTGCCCGGAAGATCACGCGTCGCAGGATCGCCTTCCGGCCCCAGTACTGATCGTTTCGCACGATCACGAGCCGATCGCCGATCGTCCACGACTCGAGCTTGAACGGCCCGGTACCGACGGCCTGGCCGCCGGGAACACCGTACTCGCCGGTCGGCGTGAAGACGCCGTCGCTCGAGAGCCGACCCTTGTTCGCCCCGTACCGCGTCATCGCGGTCGGGCTCTGGATGTGGAACGACGTCAGCGACAGCGCACCCAGGAACGCGGCGTTCGCGCGCCGCAGCGTGACCACGGCCGTCGACTGGTTCGGTGCCCGGCAGCTGCGGTAGAGCGGCTTGTTGTCGAGCCCCGCCGCCTTCTTCTTGTAGCCGGTGAAGACGGTGTAGTAGTAGTAGGAGGTCGCGTCGGACGCGAACGGGCCGGTGAAGTTGTACCACCGGTCGAAGTTCGCGCAGACCGCCTGGGCGTTGAACGGCGTGCCGTCGTGGAACTGGACGCCGCGGCGGAGGTTGAACGTCCACACCCGACCGTTGTTCGTTGCCTTCCACGAACGGGCGAGCAGCGGCTGGATGATGGTCGACCCGGGCTTGAGCCCGACGAGACCCTCGGTGAGCTGGTCGATCACCCGGAGCGACTCGCCGTCGGAGACGACCGCGCCGTCGAGTGAAGTCGGCTCCGCGGTGGTGCCGAAGACCAGGGTGTCGCTCGTCGCGGCGCTTCCACTGCCTGCGGCGAGTGTCGCGGCGGCAGTCGCCAACGCGGCGACCGTCACGGCGAGCAGCACTTTCAGACCTCTGTGCATCGTTCTCCTTCTGCTGAAGCTTTTCCCCGCCCCTCGGAGGGCGGGCCGCCGCACAGTATGACCGGCTGGAGAAGGAAAAGTTCGCCGCGAGGCACGATCGGCGTGCAGCCCGCGAGAACCTCCAACCTCCCCCAGGGGCACTCCCGTGTCCCTGAGTTCACGGTACCCGCGAACCTGTCACGCCGGTGTGCCGTCTTCGTGCCGCGTTTGCGCCGAGCGCAGGCCTTGCAGCCAGTCGACAGGCGCGCGCATTGCGCGCTCAGGCTCTACGCAGCGAGCGAGGCGAGCTCGCGCAGTGCCGCGAGGCGGCTGAGCGCCTGGCCCTCGAGCTGACGCACGCGCTCGCGCGTCAGATCCAGCTCGTGACCGATCGCCTCGAGCGTCCACGGCTCGCCCTCGAATCCGAAGCGGAGCTCGAGAATCCGACGCTCGCGCTCCGGCAGCGCGTCGAGCGCGCGCCGGACGCCCTGGCGGCGCAGCGACTCTTCGGCCTCGTCGAATGGGTCGACAGCCTCGCGGTCGGCGAAGAGGTCGCCGAGCTCGCCCTCGTCGTCGGCACCGACCGACTGGTTGAGGGAGACGGAGGCGTGTGCGGCTCCCATCGCCTCCTCGACGTGCTGGAGCGGCAGGCCGGTCGCCTCGGCGAGCTCTTCCTTCGTTGCCTCGCGGCCGAGCTCGACCTCGAGCCGGCGTGCGGCCCGCGACAGCTTCTGCTGGCGCTCGACGACGTGCACGGGGACACGGATCGTGCGCGCGTGGTTCGCCACGGCGCGCTGCACCGACTGACGGATCCACCACGTCGCGTACGTCGAGAACTTGAAGCCACGCCGCCAGTCGAACTTCTCGACCGCGCGGTTCAACCCGAGCGTTCCCTCCTGAATCAGATCGAGGAACGGGACGCCGAGTCCGCGGTACCCCTTCGCGATCGAGACGACCAGTCGCAGGTTCGACTCGATCATGTGGCGCTTCGCGGTCAGGTCGCCGCGCTCGATGCGCTTTGCGAGCTGCACCTCCTGCGCGGCGTTCAGGAGCTTGTGCCGGCCCACGTCGGCGAGGAAGAGCTGGAGCGAGTCGGCGGCTCCCGAGAGCGCCTCGCTCGCCCAGACGGCTGCCTCTGCGGCCTCCTTCGCCTTCTCCTCCTCCGACTCCTTCGGCAGACCGACCTCGAGGCCCATCGCCTCCAGCTCCCGCGTCACCTGCTCAACCTCCTCGGAGGCGAGCTCCTGCTCGGTGACGAACGCCTCGAGCTCGGCCGGATCGACCCAACCACGCTCCTCGGAGCGCTCGACGATGCCCTTGAGCTGATCCGATTCGAAGAGTTCGATGAGCTGGTTCTGGGTCAACCGATCAGTCAGTCCTTTCACAGCTTCGGCGGAGCACAAACTTCTCTGACTCTAAGCGCTTTCTTCGATTCTTCCACGGAATCGCGAGCGTAAACCGCGTCACAAGCTCGCAACGCGTCCGCTACGTGCCGTATTCCATCTGCTCCGGCGCCTCGTGCCAGTGCGGACAGCCGTACTCCTGTCATGCTACGACGCCTGGCGGACGCGGGTGGTTAGAACCGTCCGCCCGCCACGGCGGCGTCTCAGCGTCGCGCGCGCGCCCGCTTGCGGGGCGTCGCCGGGCCCTTGGCGCGGCGCTCGGCGAGCAGCTCGAGGGCGCGCTCGAGGGTCAGGTCCTCGGGGTCGTCGCCCTTGCGGAGGCTCGCATTCGTCTCCCCGTCCGTGACGTAGGGCCCGAAGCGGCCGTCCTTGACGAGGAGCGGCTTGCCGGTCCCCGGATCCGCGCCGAGCTCCTTCAGCGGGGGCTTCGCGGCGCCTCGGCCACGACGCTCCTTCGGCTGGGCGAGGATCTGCTCCGCCTCCTCGACCGTGATCGTCAAGAGCTGCTCCTCGGAGCCGAGCGAGCGCGTCTCCGAGCCCTTCTTCACGAACGGGCCATACCGCCCGTTGGCGACGACGATCTCCGCGCCGTCGGTGCCCTCGAGCGTCCGCGGAAGGGTGAGCAGCAGCACGGCGTCTTCGAGGCTGACCGTGGCGGGCTCCATCGCGGCGAAGAGCGAGGCCGTCCGGGGCTTTGCACCGTCGCCCTCCGGGAGCACCTCCGTCACGTACGGGCCGTACCGGCCGACGCGGGCCACGATCTCGTGGCCCGTCTCCGGATGCGTCCCGAGCGACCGATCCGCGTCCGCCGGCTGCGCGAGCAACTCCTCCGCGCGCGCCGCGGTGAGCTCGTCCGGCGCCAGATCCTCAGGAAGGCTCGCACGCGACTCACCGCGCTCGAGGTACGGGCCGTAGCGGCCGACCCGGGCGACGATGTCGGAGCCCGGGATCTCGATCGAGTTCACCTCGCGCGCGTCGATGCCCTCGAGCTGGTCGGTCACGAGGGCCAGCAGCCCGGGGGCCCCGTCGCCGTAGTAGAACCGTCGCAGCCACGCGACCCGCTCCTCGCCACCTGCGGCGATGCGATCGAGGTCGTCCTCGAGACGAGCGGTGAAGTCGTAGTCGACCAGCCGGTCGAAGTGACGCTCGAGCAGCTGCGTCACGGCGAAGGCGAGGAACGTCGGCACGAGCGCGGTGCCCTTCTTGTAGACGTAGCCGCGGTCGAGGATCGTGCCCATGATCGAGGCGTAGGTCGAGGGCCGCCCGATGCCGCGATCCTCGAGCGCCTTCACGAGGCTGGCCTCGGTGTAGCGGGCCGGCGGGCTCGTCTCGTGGCCCTGGGGGTCGAGTGCGGTCGCGGCCAGCTCCTGGCCGACCGTGAGCGCGGGCAGGCGGCGCTCCTCGTCGTCCTGCGTCGCGGGCTCGTCGCGGCCCGACTCGTAGGCGAGCAGGAACCCCGGAAAGGTGATCACCGTGCCGCTCGCGCGGAAGCCCGCATCGACTCCCGCCGCGGTCATGGCACCGAGGTCGATCGAGACGGTCTGGCCACTCGCATCCTTCATCTGCGAGGCGACCGTCCGCTTGAAGATCAGCTCGTAGAGCGCGAGCTCGTCGCGTGACACCTCGCCCGCAAGCTCCTTCGGAGTACGGAACACGTCGCCGGCGGGCCGGATCGCCTCGTGCGCCTCCTGGGCGTTCGCGACGGCGCGTTCGTAGAGGCGCGGCTTGTCCGGCACGGTCTCCGCGCCGTACTCGCGTGCGGCATGCGCGCGGGCAGCGTCCACCGCGGCGCTCGAGAGCGTCACGGAGTCGGTGCGCATGTAGGTGATGTGCCCCGCCTCGTAGAGGCGCTGGGCAAGTCGCATCGCGGTCTGAGCGGAGAAGCGCAGCTTACGGCTCGCCTCCTGCTGAAGCGTCGAGGTACGGAAGGGCGCCGCGGGCCGGCGCGTGTACGGCTTCTCGTCGACGCTCCGCACCGCGAACGTCTGCCCTCCGAGCTCCGCGACGAGCGAGCGCACGCGCTCCTCGTCGAGCACGAGCACCTTGGCCGACGCCGTGCCGTCCTCGCCGAAGTCCGCTCCGCGGGCGACGCGGACGCCGTCGACCGACACCAGGCGCGCTGCGAACGCACCCGGGTCGAACGTGCCGAGCACGTCCCAGTAGCTCGCGGCGACGAATCGCATTCGCTCCCGCTCGCGGTCGACGACGAGCCGCGTTGCGACCGACTGCACGCGGCCGGCGGAAAGTCGCGGCATGACCTTCTTCCAGAGCACCGGAGACACCTCGAAGCCGTAGAGACGGTCGAGGATGCGGCGCGTCTCCTGGGCGTCGACGAGCCGCTCGTCGATCTCGCGTGTCTCGTCGAGCGCGCGGTGGATCGCGTCCTTCGTGATCTCGTGGAAGACCATCCGGCGCACCGGGACCTTCGGCTTCAGCACCTCTTTCAGGTGCCAAGCGATTGCCTCGCCCTCCCGATCCTCGTCCGTCGCGAGCAGCAGTTCGTCCGAGTTCTTCAGCTTCTGCTTGAGGTCGGCGACGACTCGCTTCTTGTCCGCGTCGACGACGTAGTACGGCTCGAACTCGCTGTCGACGTCCACGCCGAGCTTCCCGTAGCGCGCGCGGTCTGCCGTTGGGACGTCCGAGGCCCTGTTCGGCAGGTCGCGGATGTGCCCGACGCTCGACTCGACGACGAAGTCGCTCCCGAGGTAGCCGGCGATCGTCCGCGCCTTGGCGGGCGACTCCACGATGACGAGGCGGGTTGGCATGGCGTGACAGGGTAACGACCCCTGCGACCGCCGCTTCTCGGCGGGCCGGACGTATCCTGCGCGCGCATGACCAGCCCGCCGCGCCCGAGCCCGCTCTACTTCGCCGTCGCGGCCGTCAGCCTTCCCGTGCTGCGGCTCGTGTACCGCCTGCGCGACTCGGGCCGCGAGCACGTGCCGGCGGGAGGCTGCGTCCTCGCCGCGAACCACTGGTCGAACTTCGACCCCTGGCCGCTCGGGATCCCCCTCTTCCCGCGGCGGTTCCTCCGCTTCATGGCGAAGAAGGAGCTCTTCTGGCCACCCCTCGGCTGGGTCGTCGCCGCGGGGGGCGGCTTCCGGGTCGACCGCGGGATGCGCGACCAGCAGGCGATCGACACCGCCGTGGAGCTGTGCCGCGCCGGTCACGCGGTGGTGATGTTCCCCGAGGGGACGCGGCGCTCGAAAGGGCTCGTCAAGCGCTACGAGGCGCGCTGGCACACGGGTGCCGCGCGGATCGCGCTCGCGGCCGGGGTGCCGCTCGTGCCGGCCGGGATCGGCGGCACCGACCGCCTCGCGCGACTCGGGCCTCTGCGGGTCGCCTACGGCGCGCCGATCGAGGTGGGCGACCTTGCCGGGCTCGACGAGACCGAGGCAGCCGAGATCGCGACCGGCCGTTTGCGCCACGCGATCGCGGAGCTCGAGCAGTCCGTCGGCTCGAGGCCACCCGCGGAGACGACATGAGCGCACCGCTCCTCGTCGTCGACGGCGACTCGTTCGCCCACCGCGCGTTCCACGCGCTCCCCCGGTCGATCCGCCGCGCGAACGGGCGACCGGGGAATCTCCTCACCGGGCTTACCTCGATGATGCTCCGGCTCTGGCAGGCCGAGCGCCCGCGCGCCGTGTTCGTCGGCTGGGACACGCTGACCGTGCCGACGTACCGGCACGAGGCCCTGGCCGGCTACCAGGCCGGTCGCGTGTTCGACCCGGAGCTGCTCGAGCAGCTCGACCTTGCACCGGGGCTGCTCGAGGCGGCAGGGCTCGCCTGCGCGAAGGGTGACGGCTTCGAGGCCGACGACTTCCTCGCTGCCGCCGTTGCCGCGGAGCGTGCCTCGGGCGGAACCTCGCTCGTCGCGACCTCCGACCGTGACGCCTTCCAGCTCGTCGCCGACGACGTCACGATCCTGCAGCCGGTGCGCGGGGTGAGCGAGCTCGCGCGGATCGGGATCGCGGAGGTGCGCGAACGCTACGACGTCGAGCCGGAGCAGGTGCCGGACTTCATCGCCCTCCGCGGCGATCCCTCCGACAAGATCCCGGGTGCGCGCGGCGTGGGGGCCAAGACCGCGGCGTCGCTCCTCAAGGAGCACGGAACCCTGGAGACGCTGCTCGAGGCCGGTCGGTTCTCGGCCGAGGCCGACGCGCTGCGCCTGTACCGCCACATCGCGACGCTCGATCCCTCGGCGCCCGTGCCGCCGCTTCCCGATCGGGAGCCCGACTGGACGGCGGGAGCTCGAGCGGCGGACGAGCTCGGGCTCGGTCGTCTCGCGCGTCGGCTCGAGGAGGCCGCATCGAGCTGATCTCGCATCCCGCGCTCGGCCGGCTCCATCCGACGAGCCGGCTCGGTCACCCGGAGCGCGAGGAGCGGCTCTCCGTGCTGCTCGAGGCGCTCGGTGGCGCGCGCGAGGGGCGGGCCGCCGACCGCGAGCAGGTCGAACGCGTGCACGACCCTGCCTACGTCGGGCTGATTGCCGGCCTCGAGCAGGAGACGTGGCTCGACGCCGACACCGTGGCCGGGCCGACGTCGTGGGAAGCCGCGCTCCTTGCGGCCGGCTGTGCGATGGAGGCGGCAGAGCGCGGCGGCTTCGCGCTCGTGCGGCCGCCGGGACACCATGCGCTTCCGGATCGCGCGATGGGGTTCTGCGTCTTCGGGTCGATCGCGATCGCTGCGCGCCATGCGCAGGTGACGCTCGGGATCGAGCGCGTCGCGATCGTCGACTGGGACGTGCATCACGGCAACGGGACGGAGGCGATCTTCCGGGGGGACGACTCGGTGCTCGTCGTCTCGCTCCACCAGTGGCCGTTCTATCCCGGAACCGGAGGGCCGGGAACGAGCGACGCGACGACCCTGAACGTGCCGCTCGCGGCGGGCGCCGGAGACGAGGAGTACCTCAGTGCCTTCGCGGAGCAGGTGGAGCCGTGCGTGCACGCGTTCGCACCGGGCCTCGTCCTCGTCTCCGCCGGGTTCGACGCACACGAGGACGATCCGCTTGCGCAGATGCGCGTCACCGCGGACGGCTTCAGCGAGCTCGCTCGGCGCTCGGCCGCGCTGGCACCGCGGGCGGGTGCGGTGCTCGAGGGTGGCTACAACCTCGCGACGCTGCCGGCGCTCGTCGAGGCGGCGCTCCGCGGCTTCGAGGCCGCTCGGGGCTGAGGTGCGAGACGAGTGGGTACAGGCCCCGTACAGCACATGCGACGAGAGGAGCAACGATGGCAGGCAAGGGCGATTTCACCGACGAGGAGTGGACGACGCTCCAGAAGGGGATCACCGGGGGCGGCATGCTCGTCTCGGTGGGCCACAAGGACTTCACCGACAGCTTCGGGGA
>Ga0190271_10001266_pt1 | contig 14185 bp, 11 predicted proteins | sample Popmic356T_FD_133747 | JGI IMG/M metagenome (GOLD analysis project Ga0190271, IMG submission 133747) | Populus adjacent soil microbial communities from riparian zone of Weber River, Utah, USA - 356 T | ecosystem: Environmental > Terrestrial > Soil > Riparian zone | place: USA: Utah | collected...
AGTCGAAGGGGGAGATCCGCACAAGACGGTGAACGCCGCGCTCGGCGGCGAAGAGACCGTAGGCATTCTCGCCACGGGCGATGAAGGTCGCCGACTTCAGCCCCGCCTCCTCCCCCGGCGAGGCCTCCTTCATCTCGACCTCGAAGCCGCGGCGCTCGGCCCAGCGCAGGTACATGCGGAGGAGGATCTCGGCCCAGTCTTGGGAGTCGGTCCCCCCCGCCCCGGCGTGGACGGTGACGACGGCGTCGCCGGCGTCGTACTCGCCGCTGAACAGCCGCGCCTCCTCGAGCTCGGCGAGGCGGCGCTCGACCGAGCCGAGCTGGGAGCCCAGCTCGGCCGCCATCTCCTCGTCCTCGGCCGCCATCTCGGCCAGATCGCCGAGGTCGGCGACGTCGGACTCGAGCCCGCGGAAGAGTTGCAGCCGCTTCTGGGCGCGGGCGTGCGCGGCCGAGATCCGCGCCGCCGCCTCCTGGTCGTCCCAGAAGCCCGGCTGCCCCATCTCGGCCTCCAGGCGCTCCGCCTCAGCCGCTAACGCAGCGGGGTCAAAGATAGTCCGAGAGCAGGGACAGCTGCTCGCGGACGGCGGCCAGGCGCGGGACGATCGATTCGGCGGGGACGGCGTCGGCCATGGCCCCAGGTTATCCGGCGGCGCCGGCCTCGTTCGGAAAGCCACCGCTCCGCAGCGCCTCGGCGCGGTCCTCGAACGGGCGCCAGCCGCGAATCCGCCGCTCGCGCAGCTCGAAGACCCAGGCCATCGCGTCCTCGCCCGCTGCCGAGCCATCCTCGTCCCAGTGCCAGCGCCGGAGGATCAGCGCCACCGCGGTGCCACCGCCACCCTCGATCCCTTCCTCGTAGAGCTGCTCCAGCTCGATCGTCTGCTGCACTCCGCCGGGCTTCCGCGTCGCCCAGACCCGCGCCGCCTCGATCCCCTTGCGCAGCCCCCGCCCCGAGTGCAGCTCAACCTCGGGATCGAGCACGGCAACGAACGCATCGAGATCCCCCTCGTTGAACGCCCGAATGAACTCCCGGACGGGGTCTAGGCGCCGTGGCACTTCTTGTACTTCTTGCCACTCCCGCACCAGCAGGGGTCGTTGCGGCCGACTTTGTCGTGCTCGTCTTTGACCACGGTCTCGACCACGTCACCGCCGACCGCCTGCGAGGCGGCGACATCGACCGCCCCTGATCCGGCGCCCGCGGCGGCAACCTGTTCGAGCGCCGAGGGCTGCGCGGCGGCGGTGCCGCCGGAGTAATCCAGCGCCGTCGGTTCGTTGGCCGGGTTGGCGGCGCCGTTGCCGGCCCGCGAAGGGTCGATTTCGATTTCGGCCCGGAAGATCAGTTTGCTGAACTCGTCCCAGATCGAGTGCATCAACTCCGAGAACATCGTGTAGCCCTCGTTTTTGTAGGCCACCAGAGGGTCGATCTGGGCGAAGCCGCGGAGGTGGATGCCTTCGCGCAGGTAGTCCATGTCGAAGAGGTGTTCGCGCCAGCGGTTGTCGATCACCTGCAGCAGGATCGAGCGCTCGAGGTGGCGGATCAGCTCCTTGCCGAGCTGCGCTTCGCGCTCGTCGTAGGCATTCATCGCGTCGTCGTCGAGAGCGTCTTTGAGCTTCTCGCGGTCGACGGTCTCCGGCGCCAGGGTGGCGACGTCGACGCTGACCGGCCAGATCAGCCGCAGCTGCGTCTCCAACTCGCCGAGATCCCAGTCCTCGAGCAGGTCGCCAGGCGTGTACTCGTCGACGAGGCGCTCGATCACACCCTCCAGCTCGTCGCGCGCGGTTTCGGAGATGTCGCGCCCTTCGAGGATCTCGCGGCGATATTTGTAGACGACGCGGCGCTGCTCGTTCATCACGTCGTCGTACTCGAGCACGCGCTTGCGGATCAGGAAGTTCTGCTCCTCGACCTTCTTCTGAGCGTTCTCGACGGTTTTGGTCAGCATCTTCGCCTCGAGCGGCATTTCGCTGCCGTCGTCGTCGACCGGACCCAGGCGATCGAGGATTTTGTAGATGCGATCGCCGGCGAAGAGGCGGATCACGTCGTCTTCGGCGGAGAGGTAGAAGCGCGACTCGCCGGGGTCCCCCTGGCGGCCCGCGCGGCCGCGCAACTGGTTGTCGATCCGTCGCGACTCGTGGCGCTCGGTGCCACAGATGAAGAGTCCGCCCAGCTCGCGCACTTCCTCGGCCTCGGCCTTGCAGTGGGGCTCCAGCTCGGTCGTCTTCGCCGCCAGCGCCTCCTCGTAGCCCTCGCTGTCGTGGTTGACGCCCTGCTTTTTCAGCTCGTGGATGGCGAGGTGCTCGGGGTCGCCGCCGAGCTTGATGTCGACGCCGCGGCCGGCCATGTTGGTGGCGATCATCACCTCGCCCTTGCGGCCGGCGTTGGCGATCAGCTCGCCCTCTCGCTCGGCGTGCTCGGGCTTGGCGTTCAGCACCGCGTGCTTGATCCCGTCGCGCTTGAGCGCGCTCGAAATCATCTCCGAGACCTCGACCGAGACGGTGCCGACCAGGATCGGCTGTCCTTTTTCGTGGCGGGCGACGATCTCGTCCAGCACGGCTTTCCACTTGCCGTCTTTGGTCTTGAAGATCTGGTCGTTGTGGTCGGCCCGCACCATCGGCTGGTTGGTCGGCACCTCGACCACCGGGATTTTGTAGATCTTCATGAACTCGGTCGCCTCGGTCAGGGCGGTGCCGGTCATGCCCGAGAGCTTGTCGTAGAGGCGGAAGTAGTTCTGCAGGGTGATCGTCGCCAGGGTCTGGTTCTCCTCGCGGATCGCCACCCCCTCCTTCGCCTCGACCGCCTGGTGCAAGCCCTCCGACCAGCGCCTGCCCTCGAGGATGCGGCCGGTGAACTCGTCGATGATCATCACCTCGCCGTCGATCACCGCGTAGTCCTTGTCCTTTTTGTAAAGCGACTCGGCCTTGAGCGACTGGACCAGATGGTTGACGAGGCTGCCGTGCTCACCGAGGTAGAGGTTGTCGACGCCGATGAACTGCTCGGCGGTCTTCACGCCCCGCTCGGTCGGAGCGACGGTCTTGTGTTTTTCGTCGTACTCGTAGTCGTAGTCGACCTCGGAGGTGTCCTTGGACTCGCCGAGCGATTTCAGTTTCTGTTTGGCCGGGACGCCGGTCAGCTGCTTGGCCAGGCGGGCGAAGGTGTAGTAGGTCTGGGCCGCCTGTTCGGGCTGGCCGGAGATGATCAGCGGCGTCCGCGCCTCGTCGATCAGGATGTTGTCGACCTCGTCCACGATCGCGAAGTGGTGGCCGCGCTGAACGCAGTGCTCGAGCGTGCCCGACATGTTGTCCCGCAGGTAGTCGAAGCCGAACTCGGAGTTGGTGCCGTAGGTGACGTCGCCGGCGTATTTGCGCTGCCGCGTCGCGTGGTCGTCGGCGTCCTGGACGGCGGAGACGCTGACCCCGAGCGCGTCGTAGATCGGTTTCATCCATTCGGCGTCGCGGCGAGCCAGGTAATCGTTGACCGTGACCAGGTGAACGCTGCCGCCCGCAAGCGTGTTGAGGAAGACCGGCAGCGTCGCGGTCAGGGTCTTGCCCTCCCCGGTGCGCATCTCCGCGATCGCGCCGTCGTGGAGGACCATGCCGCCGATCAGCTGCACGTCGTAGTGGCGCTGACCAGTGCTGCGGCGCGACGCCTCGCGGGTCAGAGCGAAGGCCTCCGGCAGCAGGTCGTCCAACGACTCCCCGTTGCCGGCCCGCTGGCGTAGGGAGTCGGCCTCCTCGCGAATCTCGGCGTCGGAGAGCGCTTCCATCTCCGGCTCGAAGCGGTTGATCGCCTCGGCGCGCTTCTGGTAGGCCTTGAACTTGCGCCCCTCCCCGGCACGCAGAGCCTTGGTTACGAGGTCCATCGCAGGCATTGCTCAAGGGTAGCGGTGCGGGTGGGGCAGCCGTCCGTTGCCTCTTGCCCTAAGCGGGTAGGGAGCGTACGATCGAACCGAAACCACAAGGAGGCGCTCATGCGGATAGAGATTCGGGGCCGGAACGTCGAGATGACGGATGACCTGCGTGAGATGGTGCGGAAGCGATTTCAACGCCTGGGCCGGCAGGTCTCGCCCTTGGCGACGCTCGAGGTGGTGCTCTTGGAGGAGCGCAATCCCTCGATCGCCGACAGCCAGGTCGCCGAGGCGACCTTCTACCTCAAGGGCGTGACCCTGCATGCGCGCGAGGCGGCGCCGGAGATGACCCACGCCGTGCGCGAGCTGGCCGAGGACGTGCGGCGACAGGTCAAGAAGCACCGCGAGCTGCGGCGCAAGCGCAGCAAGACCCGGCATCTGGTCGATCAGATGCGCGGCCGGCCTGCCGAGCTGCATCCGTAAAGAGCTAGGCCCTACATCCGCCAGGCGAAAGTCACGGCGACCACGCGGGCGGCCCCGGCCGCCCGCAGGGCCTGCGCGCAAGCGCTCGTCGTCGCCCCGGTGGTGAGCACGTCGTCGACCAGGAGGACGCTGCGGGGAACGGTGCCGGTGGCATGGATCCGCGGCGGCTGGCCAATCCGCTCGGCGCGGCGGCGCCCGACCTGCCGCCGCCCTCCTCGCCGCGCCAGGCAAACCTCCAGCGGCGACCCGAGCCGCTCGGCCAGAGCCGCGGCCAACTCACCGGCGGGGTCGAAACCGCGGCGCCGCAACCGCGCGGGCGCCGCCGGCACCGGCACGATCGCCCCGCTCAACATGTGCGCCGGCGCCAGCCACTGAATCCGGTCGGCCATCAGGTCGGCGACCGGCAGCAGCCGCCGGAACTTCAGCGCCGCGACGAGATCCCGAGCAACCCCTTCATGCGGCGCCGACGACCAAGCCCGATCAAGCCCCGGCGGCCCCTTGCCAAGTAGTGGCTCCGCCCGCGCCAAACGGCGCCCGCAACGAGTACAGACAATCGCCTCCGGCCGGCAGGAACGGCCACAAGCAGCGCACAGCGGCGGCGCTACGGCGGTAGCAACAGCTTGAAGAATCTCCATCCGCCGATCCTGGCCGGCTCCAACGCACGTGTTGCGCGCTCAATGCCAAATGTTTGGGGAGGGATGCGGTCATCCCCCGGGCGAATTGAGTCGCGCCCGCTGAAGCGGGCTGCTCCGCAAGATGCTGCCCGCCTATGGCGGGCAATAGACAGATTGCATATCGCCGCCTTCGGCGACATTCGCCCGGGGGACGACCGCATCCCTCTCAACACCCAGCTTCAGGACAAAAGGGGCAAGACCTGAACCGCAAACCGCAGGGATGCTGGCCCTCGCGTAGCTGTCCAGCGAATCCCCTAGCGCGGATTCCGCTGGGAGGGTGCTGGGATGCCTCCCCGGGAATGTGCGCGCAGCGCGCGAAATGCAATCTGATTCCTGCTCGCCATAGGCGAGCAGCACGTTGCGGAGCAGCCCGCTTCAGCGGGCGCGACTGAATTCCCGGGGAGGCATCCAAGCACCCTCCCCTCGCAGCTTCCTCGCCCAGCCCCCGCTCAGCCAGCCCGACGACCGGCAATCGCGCCGATCAACACCGAGCCGGCGGGAATCTCCGCTCCCGGCAGGGCGATCACTTCGCGCAAGCGGCTGCCAGCGCCAATCGTGACGCCGTCACCGATCACCGCGGGCCCGTCGATACGAACGTCGTCGCCGATCTCGCAGCCCTCGCCGATCAGCACCGGCCCCTTCAACTCCCCCTCGTCACCCCGCGGCGGACCGCTGCGGAAGCCCGCCGCGAGCAACTCCCCCTGACGCTCGACCGCGACCGCACCGCTGAGCGCGTCGAGGGTGCTCTCGCGCAGCTCCTCGAGGTTGCCGATGTCGTTCCAGTAGGCGTCGATCTCGTGCGAGTAGAAGGGCACGTCGGCCTCCAGCAGGCGCGGGAAGACGTCCATCGCCCAGTCGGCGAAGCCGGCCGGGTCGCCGGGACCGGCCGCCTTGCTGGCGCCCGGCGGGGGGAAGAAGTCGAAGATCTCGGAGCGGAACATATAGATGCCGCAGTTGGCGAGGTCGGAGAGCGCTTCGGCCGGGTCGGGCTTCTCCTGGAAGCCCTGGATGCGTCCGTCGGCACCGGTGATCGCGACCCCGAACTGGCTGGTGTCGTCGACCCGTTTGGTCGCCAGGGTCGCGACCCCGTCGTGCGACTCGTGGAACTCCCGCATCGCCGCCAGGTCGATGTCGGTGAGCGCGTCGCCGGAGATGATCAGGAAGGAGTCGCCGAGGAAGCCGGCGGCGTTACGGACACCGCCGGAGGTTCCCAGCAGCTGCTCCTCGCGGCTGTACGTCAGCTCGACGCCGAGCCGGCTGCCGTCGCCGAAGTGGGATTCGATCAGGTCCGGGAACCAGTGCAGGTTGGCGATCGTCTCGTTGAAGCCGTGGCGGGCGAGCAGGCGCAGGATGTGCTCCATCACCGGCCGGTTCAGAACCGGCACCATCGGCTTCGGCATGTCGAAGGTGATCGGGCGCAGACGGGTACCGAGCCCGGCGGCGAGGACCATCGCTCTCATGCCCGACCCATCGCCTCCTTGAAGCGCTCGATCGCCTCGATCGGAAGCGGCTCGACCCCCCGCGCCCGCGCCAGCTCGAGCGAGACGAGGTCGCCCAGCATGGTCGCCCAGAGCAGTCGGGCGACCCGAGTCTCACCAGCGGTCTCGAGGCTGACGGTCGTGGCCCCCGCGGTGGCGATCGCGGCGGCGGTCAGCTCGAAGCGGCGCCGCACCCGCGGGTGCTGGTCGTCGTCTTCGAGGAAGACGGCGGCGAGACCCGCCTCCGGCGCGTCCCAGCCGCAGAGCTCGTTGTGGTTGGCCTCCGGCAGCTCCGAGTAGAAAGCGGGGCGCTTTGCGTTCTCGTTGACCTGGCTCTTCCAGCGGCGCGCGGCCGAGACCGTCAGGTCGGCGCCGTAGAAGACCGGCACGGTGCCGTCGAGCTGGGCGGCAATCTCGGCGGCTTGGGCCTGGAGCGCGCCCGACTCCCGCTCGAGGAAGGCGGCCGCGGCGTCGATCTCGGTGTGGATGCGGGGCGCCGCGCCGGCCAGCGCCGTCACCTCGGCGGCGACGGTGAACATGTAGGCAACCGCGGCACGCGGCTGGAAGATCCCCGGCAGACCGACCACCGGCAAGCCCGCCTCACGCGCTTGGTCGACCAGCGGACCGCCGGTGCTGGCGACGATGCGGTTGGCCCCCAGGGCCTCCGCCGCGGCAAAGCAGGCCAGCGTCTCCTCGGTATGGCCCGAATAGCTGGAGCAGAGCACGGTCCACTCCGGCGTCGCCCAGCTGGGCAGGGCGTAGCCGCGAACCACGACCAGGGGGCGGGTAAGGCGATCGCCGAGCGCGGCGGCGGCGAGGTCGGCGCCGATCGCCGAGCCGCCCATGCCGCAGATCATCACGCCGGCGGCGTCGGCGGGCTGCAGACGCGCGGTCTCGATCCGCCAGAGGGCGTCGCGAAGCTGGTCGGGTATGCCGAGGACGTCGTCGATCATCGTCAGTGGGCAGGGACTCTCTCATCCCGGCCGACGATGGCGTCGGAGAGCTCTGCGCCCGCCCGTACGGTAACGCCCGCGGCGAGCACGGAGCCGCTGACCCTCGCCCCCTCCCCGAGGCTGCAGCCCGGCAAGAGGACGGAATCCCGCAGCTCCGCCTCGGCGGCGACGTCGCAGCCGGCCGAGACGACGGCGCGAGGGCCGACCGTCGCTCCAGCGGCGATCTCGGCCCCGGCGGCGACGAAAAGGCCCGGAGCGGTGGGCCGTACTCGCGTCGCCACCCGGCCCTCGAGGATGTCCCAGGTCGCCTGCAGGTAGCGCTCCGGGGTGCCGATGTCCATCCAGTAACCGTCGAGCCGCAGGGCGCCGAGACCATCGCCGATCAGCCGCGGGAAGACCTCGCGCTCGATCGAGACCTCGCGGCCCGGCGGGATCAGGTCGAGCACCGAGCGCTCGAGGAAGTAGGCGCCGGCGTTGATCTCACCCGGCGCCGCTTCGCCGGTCTTCTCGGTGAACGCGGTCACGGCCCCATCGCCGTCGACGCCGACCAAGCCGTAGGCGGCGGCGTCCTCGACCGGGTGCAGGGCGATCGTGGCCCGCGCCCCGCGCTCGCGGTGGGCGCTCGTCAGGGCGGTGAGGTCGAGGTCGGTGAGGACGTCGCCGTTGAGCGCCAGGAAGCGGTCGTCGAGGGCGTCGCCGAGGGCGTCGGCGGCAAAGCGGATCGCCCCCGCCGTCCCCCGGCGCTCCGGCTCGGTCACGTAGGTGAGCCGCACGCCGGCGTGCTCGCCGTCACCGAGGGCCTCTCGCAACACGTCGGGCAGGAAGCCGCAGGCGAGCACGGCCTCGGTCACGCCGTGCGCCGCCAGCCACTCGATCATGTAGGCGAGGAAGGGCCGGTCGACCAGCGTCAGCGCCGGCTTCGGCACATCGTCGGTCAGCGGCCGCAGCCGCGTCCCTTCCCCTCCAACTAAGACGATTGCTTGCATTCAGGAGCGCATCCGATCAAGCAGATCAAGGACGCAGGGAGCGTGGCGTGCTCTGCACGCGAGCGACCGAGGACGCCGATATGCGCCGATCGGATGCGCTCCTGCCGATTCCCTCGTATTCGAAGCCCGCGGCCGCCAGCGCCGCGGGGTCGAGGAAGTTGCGGCCGTCGACGACCAGCGCTCGCTCCATCCGGTTCGCGGCATCGGCCCAGTCCAGCTCGGCGAACTCGCGCCACTCGGTCACCAGCACGACCGCGTCGGCGCCATCGAGAGCCGCCATCGCCGAGCCGGTCAGCTCAACCCCCTCCAGCAGCTCTCCCGCCCGCTCGCTGGCAACCGGGTCGAAGGCGACGACCTCGGCCCCCTCCCCCTGCAGGCGGGCGGCGAGAACCAGGCTCGAGGCCTCGCGCATGTCGTCGGTATCGGGCTTGAAAGCCAGGCCCAGGAGGGCGATCCGCTTGCCCAGCAGCGAGCCGAGATGGGCCCGCAGCTTGCCGACGACGCGGCGCTTCTGCAGCTCGTTGACCTCGATCACCGCCGTCAGCAGCTGGAAGTGGTAGCCGGTGTTGCCGGCGAGCATCTTCAGGGCGGTGACGTCCTTGGGGAAGCAGGAGCCGCCGTAGCCGATGCCGGCGCGCAGGAAGGAGGAGCCGATGCGCTCGTCCAGGCCCATCCCGCGGGCGACCTCGCCGACGTCGGCGCCGACCTCCTCGCAGACGTTGGCGATCTCGTTGATGAATGAGATCTTGGTCGCCAGGAAGGCGTTGGACGCGAGCTTGATCATCTCGGCGCTGGAGACGTCGGTGTGGAGGATCTCGCCAAGCGGCTCGTAGAGATCGGCCACGGCGGCGGCGGCGTCCTCGTCGCCGGGATCGGCGCCGATCACGACCCGATCGGGGTGCATGAAGTCCTCGACCGCCGTGCCCTCCTTGAGGAACTCGGGGCAGGAGACGTAGGAGAGGCCGGGGAGGTCGCGGCGAATCGCCTCTCCGGTCCCGGCCGGGACCGTGCTCTTCATGATCAGCACGTGGTCGCTGCCCTCGGGCAGCTCCTCGACCACGGCGCGGACCCGCGAGAGGTCGGCGTCGCCGGAATAGGTCGGCGGCGTGTCGACGCAGACGAACAGCAGGCGCGCGCCCGCCAGCAGCTCCGACATATCGGTCGTAAAGGCGATCCGCTCGGCGTTGCGGCGCAGCATCTCCTCGAGGCCGGGCTCGTGGATCGTCACCTCGCCGCGCGAGAGCGCCGCCACCTTCTCGGCCAGGATGTCGCGGGCGACGACCGGGTGCCCGAGCTCGGCGAAGCAGGCGGCGGTCACCAACCCGACCCAACCGACTCCGATCACCCCTACCGGCTCGCGCTGCTCGCTCATCCCTTCGTCCCCCTCTGCTTTGGCTTTTTCTTCGGCACGATCACGTCAGCCGACCGCGCCATCCCGACCATCTGGTCGTTGGTCACGGTCTGCAACAGGTCGTTGGCGATCCAGTAGCTGTTTTCGCCGCGGCGCCAGGCGATCAGCCTGATCCGTTCGCCCTCGACGTAGATGTCGTACTCGCGCCCGTTGATCGTCTTGGTCAGGCTGGGATTATCGAGGATCGGCGGGTCCTCCCAGCCGCGGATGCCCTGCACGCCGAAGTAGTGAGGCCCGTCCGACAGTTCCATGACCGCGACCATCCGGTAGGCGGCATGGCGGTTGCCGTCGTCGTCCTTGAGGTGGTAGACGCGCGGGTCCTGAACGTGTTCGAAGCTGTTGCTTTCGACGTAGTAGGCCCCCGACGGCAACCGGGTCGGGTAGAAGATCGGGAAGCGTCCGTGGACCCGGCGGGCAGCGGTCTCGGCCTCGGCTTCGCCCGCTTCGCGCGCCAGCACCAGTTCGTCGCTTCCCGGCGGCTTCGGCTTCGCGATGCGGGGCTTGGGCGGCTGCTTCGGCTTGCTCTGCTTCTTCTTCGCGCCCTTCGCCTGCTTCGACTTCTTCGTCTTGTTCTCGCCGGGCTCGCCTTCGAGCGAGCCGCGGGCGCCGCCGCTGGCTTCGATCCCGAGGAACTGGTTGACGGCGCCGTTGATCGCCTCCGGGGTCGAATAGACGTAGCTGGGCCCGAGTTCGGCCGGGAAGTCGACCTCGTTGATCGCCGCGTTGCGCGAGGCGAGGAACAGCTTCAGCACCTGCAGCATCGTTTCCTTGTCGTTGATGTCAGAGGTGGTGTACCTGGTGAAGATGTCGATCAGGCCGCTCTGGTCGAAGACCAGGTCCTGGACCGAGATCCGCGCCCTGGCGGCGCTGATGAAGTCCTGCTGGCGGGCCGAGCGGACCAGGTCGGTGTCGGTGTGGCGGTAGCGAACGTACTGCAGGGCTTTCTTCCCGCAGAGCAGCTGGTAACCGGGCTGGACGTTGATTTCCGCGTACTGCTGGGAAGCGGGCAGGCCGGCGTTCGAGTGGAAGTAGCGGCGGTCGACGTCGACGTAGACGCAGCCGATCGCGTAGACGGCGCGGACGAAGCCGAGGAAGTCGACGTTGACGACGTGGTTGATCGGCAGCCCGGTCAGCTGCTTGACCGTCTGCAGGGTCAGTTTGGGCCCGCCGTAGGCGTACGCTTCGGCGAACTTGGCGGTGCCGATCCCGGGGATTTCGGTCTTCAGGTCGCGCGGGATCGACATCACCGCGATCGCGTTTCGGTCGGGGTCGAGCCGCAGCAGCATCGTCGTGTCCGAGCGCCCCGGATCTTCCTCTTCGTTGGCGCGCTTGTCGGAGCCGAGGATGAGGATGTTCTGGGCCTCGCCGCCGTCGACCGTCGCCAGGTAACCCTTGAGTTTGTTGCTGTAGACGTCGTTGTGGGAGAGGGCCTGGGCGATGCTGTCGAGGTAGAGCAGGACACTCGTCGCCGTGGCGGCGGCGGACACGGCGACGATCAGGACCGAGGCCAGGGTGAAGCGCAGCCAGTAGCGCTTGGGCTTCGGCGGCGGCTCCGGGTCGCCCGTCGGCGGCGGCTTCTTGGCGGCCCAGCCGGGGCCCTGCGGCTCAGTCATCGAGATGCCCCGGGATCGCCCGCAGGAACGAGTCGAGCGCCTGCCTGTAGGTCTCCAGCGAGGAGATCGAAACCCACTCCTCGGGGCCGTGGTGGCCAGCGCCGACCGGGCCGAACTCGACCGCCGGCACTCCCACCCGCAGGAAGGAGACGGCATCGGAGGCGCCGTCGCGGCCGACGCTCATCGGCTCGCCGTCGTGGTGCGCCGCCGCCGAGTCGCGCAGCCCCCGCACGTAGGGGGAGTCGCGGTCGACGGTGGCCGGCGGCCGTGTGAACAGCGAGGTCGCCTCGATCCCGGGCAGGCCGCGCACTTCCGCCAGCACCGCGGCCGGGTCCTGTTCGGGCAGGTAGCGGATGTCGACGTCGATAACGCATCGGTCGGGCACCTTGTTCAGCGCGTCGCCGCCCCAGATCCGTCCCAGGTTGATCGAGGGGCGATCGAACAGCTCCGAGCTGTGTCGGGCAAACGGTAGCGACTCGATACTGCGGAAAACGTCGATCGCGTTGAGGACGGCGTTGTCGCCGAGCCAGGGCGTCGCCCCATGGGCAGCCGTCCCCCCCACCTCGAGCCGCAGCGCCAGCACTCCCTTGGCCTCGATCCCGATATGCAGATCGGTCGGCTCGCCGGTGATCGCGAAGTCGCCGACGAAGCCGCTGTCGACGAGGTGGTCGGAGCCGCGCTCGGCTTCCTCCTCGGACTCCTCGTCGCCGACGATCCCAAGCCGGACCCGAACCCCATCCTGGTCCCGCATGGCGGCCGCCGTAACCAGCATCGCCGCCAGCGCCCCCTTCATGTCATAGGCCCCGCGCCCATAAAGCCGATCCCCCTCGACCCGCGGCTCAAACTGCCCTGCCAAGCCAGGCACCACATCGAGGTGCCCATGCAGCACCACCGTCGGCGCATCATCGGGCCCAACCTCGGCCTTGATCACCGGCAGCCCCCGCACCTCATCCCGCTCAGCCGCGATCCCCCGCGCCTCCAACCACCCCTGAACGAACCCAGCCGCCTCCGAAATCGACTCCTGATCGACGGTCTCGAACCCGATCAACTGCTCCGCGAGCGCTACGAGCTCATCAGCCATCGCTCAGCCACCTCGCCCCGGACCGGTCGTCATTTGTCGCCCTCTGGGCGACAAATGACTACCGGCTGAAGAGAAACGCCTGGCTTCGAGCGCGGGGAGCCGGTACCCCTCCGCGGGAATGTGCGCGAAGCGCGCGATATGCAATCTGTCTATTGCGCGCCATAGGCGCGCAGCATGTTGCGGAGCAGCCCGCTTCAGCGGGCGCGACTGAATTCCCGCGGAGGGGTACCGGCTCCCCGCGCTCATCCCTGAGCTATAGCGAGAAAGGCTTCAGCCCGATCGTGATCTTTCTGCGCCCGGGCAAAGTCAGCGCTCCCCTTCTCATGCTCGGAGAGCCGCTGCTCGGCGTCAGCCAGCTGCTCTTTCAGCGTCCCGGCATCAAGATCCTCCGGCGCAATCGCCTCCTCGACCAGCAGCCGCGCCCGGTTGCCGAACATCTGCAGCCAGCCATGGGCCTGGGCGTAGCGCACCGTCTCCGAGTCGGAGACGTGCAGGCGCAGCTCCGCCGGCTGCAACGCCGCCAGCAGCGGCGCGTGGTTGGCGAGGATGCCGATCTCGCCGACCTCGGTCCGGGTCGAGACCTGCTGCACCTCGCCCTCGAAGACCTCCCCCTCCGGGGTCAGGACCTCGACGTCCAGCTTGTGCTCGGCGGCCACGTCAGCCCTACGCCGCCGCTGCGGCCTTGGCGTTCTCGGTGACCTGGTCGATCGAGCCCTGCATGTAGAAGGCGCCCTCGGAGAGCTCGTCGTGCTCCCCGTCGAGGATCTCGCGGAAGCCGCGCACCGTCTCCGCTACCGGCACGTACTCGCCGGTGCGGCCGGTGAACTGTTCGGCGACGAAGAACGGCTGCGAGAGGAAGCGCTCGATCTTGCGGGCCCGGGAGACAGTCTGGCGGTCCTCGTCGGAGAGCTCGTCGATGCCAAGGATGGCGATGATGTCCTGGAGCTCCTTGTAGCGCTGCAGGACCTGCTGGACCTCGGTCGCGGTGCGGTAGTGCTCGTCGCCGACGACGTCGGGCTTGAGGATCGTCGAGGTCGAGTCGAGCGGATCCACCGCCGGGTAGATGCCTTTCTCGGAGATCGCCCGCGAAAGCGCGGTGGTCGCGTTGAGGTGGGCGAAGACCGAGGCCGGGGCCGGGTCGGTGTAGTCGTCGGCGGGGACGTAGACCGCCTGGATCGAGGTGACGGAGCCACGCTCGGTCGAGGTGATCCGCTCCTGCAGACCGCCCATCTCCGTCTCCAGGGTCGGCTGGTAGCCGACCGCCGAGGGCATCCGGCCCAGCAGGGCCGAGACCTCGGAGCCCGCCTGGACGAAGCGGAAGATGTTGTCGATGAAGAGCAGCACGTCCTGACCGCCCTGCTCGCGGTAGTACTCGGCCATGGTCAGGCCGGAGAGGGCGACGCGCAGGCGCGCTCCGGGCGGCTCGTTCATCTGACCGAAGACGAGCATCGTCTTGTCGATCACGCCCGACTCTTTCATCTCCAGCCAGAGGTCGTTGCCCTCTCGCGAGCGCTCGCCGACGCCGCAGAAGGCAGACAGGCCCTCGTGCTCCTCGGCGATGTTGCGGATCAGCTCCTGGATCAGCACGGTCTTGCCGACGCCGGCGCCGCCGAACAGCCCGACCTTGCCGCCTTTGGCGTAAGGGGCGAGCAGGTCGATGACCTTGAT
>Ga0190271_10001267_pt1 | contig 14184 bp, 8 predicted proteins | sample Popmic356T_FD_133747 | JGI IMG/M metagenome (GOLD analysis project Ga0190271, IMG submission 133747) | Populus adjacent soil microbial communities from riparian zone of Weber River, Utah, USA - 356 T | ecosystem: Environmental > Terrestrial > Soil > Riparian zone | place: USA: Utah | collected...
CTTCGGGTCCTCGATCGTCGCCTCGTACTGCAGTGTGTCGCGATCGAGCAGCGTATAGCGCTCGACGACCTTCAACGCCTCGCTGTGGAAGTTGCCGGCCATGTCGAACCAGGTCTTGTCGTTGTGATTGGCCACATCCACCACCAGCGTGTCCCCCTCCCAACGGCCCCGCGAGTCACCCATCCAGAACTCGATGCCGTCGTGCGGCTTCGAGCCGTTGGTGTAGATCAACCGAAAAACCTGCGACCACTCGAAGGTGATCGCCACGTGGTCGTTGGTCTGGAAGAGGTGGAACGGGTAGGGCATGTACATGATTCGCGGGACACCCGGCATGTAGCACCTGGCCAGGGGATCGGCCGTGGCCCGGTTTGCGGCGTTCTCCACTTTTCTGGCTGCGGCCCACGGCTGATACGGGATCTCGTTGCCGTCCACCACGCTCCGGCCGGGGCGCATCTCGTGGGCGGCGGCGTGATCCAGCAGATCCGCCCCTGCGGCGTTGCGGGCCTGCCAGATGCCCTGGAGGTTCGGGCGGCCGTTGGCCGTGCGAGGAATCGCGCCCGGCGCCTGACTGGTCGAACCGGACGGCGCGCACGACGTGGCGATGACGGCCACGACGAGGAGCGCTGTTGGCGCCCGCATTCGTAAAGGCATCCGCTATTGCAGCACGTTGCCACGCTGCGTGGCAACGTACAGAGATGTCAAGGTGCTAGTGCAGCGTACGGATCGGCTCAACCTGCACGCGAGCGTCGTTGAAGCAGGCGCCTCCGCCCAGGTCGGTCAGCGTATCCGGCGCGAGCGCCGTGGCGGTGTAGCCATTGGCCGTGTGCTTGCGCCACAGCCCTTTGGGGAGCAGTACCGTGCCGGTCCGGATCCAGGCACCCACCTGTACCCGGCACCGCACCTCGCCGGCGTGGTTGAAGATGCGGACGTCGGCGCCGTCCTCGATGTCGCGCGGCCGCGCGTCGTCGGGATGCATCAGCAGGCGCACCTCGGGCCGCGGCAGCTCGGCCAGCGTGGAGCTGACCGTGCGGTCGCTGGCGGGCGAGATGAGTGCCAGGGGGAACTGTGGTGTCGCCGGATCTGGCTGATAGCCGTACAGGCCAGCCGGCGACTCGGCGTCCAGGTGGGCCGGGTGCAGATCCACCTTCCCATCGGCCGTCCACGGGAACACGTCGACGAATTGCACCGGGCGGCCGTCGTACGGGGGCGTGGCCACGCCGGCGTCGCGCAGGGCCGCGCCCGCCGGATCCGGGACCTGCGAGAGCACGTCGAGCATCTCTTCCAGCTCGCCCTTGGGATCGTCCTCTTCCGCCAGGCCGAGCCGCTCCAGGAGTTCGGCGAACACGTCGGCGTTGCTCCGGGATTCGCCCACCGGCTCGATGACGGGCGTTCCCAGCCTCAGCGTGATCGGGCCGTACCCGCGGGGCAGGTCGTAGTGCTCGAGAAACGTCGTCGCCGGCAACACTACGTCGGCGAATCGGGCCGTGTCGGTCATCGTCTGGTCGAAGACCACGGTGAAGAGGTCCTCGCGTTCCAGACCCTTCAGGACGCGCGTCTGATCCGGCGTCGTCACCGCGGCGTTCGAGTTGTAGACGAAGAGGACCGAGACGGGTGGGTCGCGATACTCGGTCAGCGCGCGGCCCAGTTGGTTCATGTTGACCAGGCGCGTGGACGGCTCCTGGGAACGGATCCACGTGCGCTCCAGGCGCCACGCGTTCGTGTTGCTCATCGTGTAGCCGCCGCCGCGCACGCCGAATTTGCCGCCGACGGAGGGCAGCGCCATGATGGCCAGCGACGAGTTGCCGCCGTTGCGGTTGCGTTCCTGACCCCAGCCGCACCGTATCAGCGCCGGCGACGACGTGGCGTAGAGTTCCGCGAACCGCGTCAACGCATCCGGAGAAACGCCCGCCTCGGCGGCCGCGCGCTCGATAGTCCACGGGCGCGCCTTGTCGCGCAGCAGATCGGCGCCATGCGTGTGCGCGCGCAGGAACGCCTCGTCGGCGTGGCCGTGCTCGAAGAGGTAGCGGTGGATGGCCAGGGCAATCGGGAGGTCGGTGCCGGGCCGCACGGGCAGGTGCAGGTCCGCGTGCCTGGCGAGTGGTGTCGTCAGCGGATCGACGACCACCAGCGTCGCGCCGCGCTTTTGCGCCTCTCGAATGTACGGCACGAGGTGAATGCCCGACGAGGAGGGGTTGGCGCCCCAGAGGACGATCAGCTTCGCCTCGGGGAAGTCCTGATACGTGACCGACGGCATCTTGCCGTAGAGGGCCTGATTGGCGGCGCCGGTCGGCGCCGCGCACACGGTGCGTGCCAGGCGTGACGCGCCCAGGCGCCTGAAGAGCGCTGCGTCGCTCGTATCCTGCGTCAGCAGGCCGTTCGAGCCGCCGTACGAGTACGGCAGGATTGCCTCTCCGCCCAACTGCTCGCGCGCATCGTTGAGGCGATCGACGATCAGGTCCAGGGCCTGGTCCCACGACACGCGCTCGAAACGGGCGTGGCCCTTGGGCCCTCGCCGGACGGAGGGGAACAGCACGCGGTCCTCGCCGTAGACGCGCGCCGGGAACTTGCGGACCTTCGCGCAGATGTAGCCACCCGTCACCGGGTTGGCGTGCGATCCGTCGATGGTCGTCGCCTTGCCGTCTTGCACGGTGACGTCGAGCGTGCAGGCGTCTGGACAGTCGAGGGGACACACTGCGGACACGATGCGCGAGGACGTGGGCAGGGGCGGCTTCATGCCACCCCATTATGATGTCCCCAGTGCATGTGGTGATCGTTGGTGGCGGTTTTGGGGGCCTGCGTGCCGCCCAGGTGTTGGCCGGGAAACCCGTCCGGGTCACGCTGGTCGATTACCACAACCACCACGTGTTTCAGCCCCTGCTGTACCAGGTGGCGACGGCGGGCCTGTCGCCTGCGGAAATCGGCGCGCCCATCCGCTGGATTCTCCGACGGGCCGCCAATGTGCGGGTGCTCCTGGGCGACGTCACGCACGTGGATCTGACCCGGCGCTGCCTCCGCCTGACCGAGGGACCCCCGCTCGAGTACGACTGCCTGATCCTGGCGCCGGGTGCCCGCCACGCCTACTTCGGCCATCCCGAGTGGGAGCCGTACGCCCCCGGCCTGAAGACGCTCGACGACGCCCTCGACGTGCGTCGCCGGGTGCTCCTGGCCTTCGAGCGGGCCGAGCGGGAGAGCGATCCGGCCCGCCAGGCGGCGCTGTTGACGTTCGTCATCGTGGGCGGAGGGCCGACCGGCGTCGAACTGGCCGGCACCCTTGCCGAGATCTCACGGCAGACACTTCGCCACGAGTTCAGGGCCATCGACACGGCGCGCGCGCGGATCATCCTGGTGGAGGCCGGCCCGTCGGTGTTGCCGAGCTTCGTGCCCACGCTGCGTGATGCCGCCCGCACGTCGATCTCGAGCCTCGGCATCGAGGTTCGCGAGGCCACGCGCGTCGTCCACATCGATGGGCACGGCGTGGAGTTGCGCGCGGGAGATGGCCCGGCCGAACGCGTGGCCGCCGCCACGGTCGTCTGGGCGGCTGGCGTCATCGCGTCTCCACTCCTGAAGACGCTGGGCGTGCCGCTCGACGCCGCCGGCCGCGTCGTGGTGGACCCGGATCTGTCGGTGCCCGGGCACCCGGACGTGTGGGTGGTGGGCGACGCCGCGCGGGTGGCTCAACCCAACGGCTCGATCTTGCCTGGGGTGGTGCAGCCCGCCGTGCAAGGGGCCGCGCACGCCGCGCGGTGCATCCTGCGGCGCGTGGCCAACCAGCCGACGCAGCCCTTTGTGTATCGAGACCTCGGCAACATGGCGATCGTGGGGCGCGGATCGGCCGTGGCCGATTTGGGCTGGATACGGCTGACCGGCGTTCTCGGGTGGCTGGCCTGGCTGGTCTTGCACATCGTGAAGCTGATCGGCTTCCGCAACCGGCTCGTGGTGCTGATCGGGTGGGCGGCGGCCTACATGTCGTTCCAGCGCAGCGCACGCCTGATCACCAACGATCCGCCCGCCACGCCGAAAGGTATGGACGGCGACATATGATGGGCCGGCAATCCTCGAAAAGGAGCACGAGATGAACCCGACCGCGGTCTCGAAGGCCACGTGGACCGGCGTCCTGACGATCGGGCTGGTCGTGCTCGCAGCGGGCCCAGGAGCCACACAGCAGCGGCTCGACGGTTACAAGCAGGAGGCCGCCGGCCGCGCGGACGAGATGGCCAAGCTGGCGCAGGAGATGGTGGACTCCGTCTTCAGCTTCTCCGAGCTGGGCTTTCAGGAGGTGGAGACCTCGCGTTACCTGACGGCGATGCTCGAGAAGAACGGCTTCTCGGTGCGCCGCGGCGTGGCCGGCGTGCCCACCGCGTGGGTGGCCACCTTCGGCAGCGGCAAGCCGGTCATCGCGCTGGGTTCGGACATCGACGGCATCCCGCAGGCCTCGCAGAAGCCGGGTGTGTCGGGGCACTCGCCGATTATCGAAGGGGCTCCCGGGCACGGCGAAGGCCACAACACGGGCGTCCCGCTCAACATCCTGGCGGCCCTTGCGGTGAAGCGCATCATGGAGCGCGACAAGCTCCCTGGCACGTTGGTGCTCTGGCCGGGTGTGGCCGAGGAGCTCCTGGCGTCGAAGGCGTGGTTTGTCCGCGAAGGTCTGTTCAAGGACGTGGACGTGTGTCTCTTCGCCCACGTGGGCTCGAACTTCAACGTGTCGTGGGGCAGCACGGCGGCGACGGGGCTCGTATCCGTGCAGTACACGTTCTCGGGCGCGACCGCGCACAGCGCCGTGGCGCCGGACCGGGGTCGCAGCGCGCTGGACGCCGTGGAGTTGATGAACGCCGGCTGGAACTTCAAGCGCGAGCACCTGCGCATCCAGCAGCGCTCGCACTACGTGATCACCGACGGTGGCGACCAGCCCAACGTCGTGCCGGCGCGCGCAACCGTCTGGTACTACTTTCGCGAGACCGACTACCCCCATATCAAGGAGATGTGGGACTTCGGCAACAAGATGGCCGAGGGCGCCAGCTTGATGACCAGCACGACGTGGACCTCGCGCCTGGTGGGCACGGCGTGGCCCCAACACTTCAATCGTCCGGTGGCCGAGGCAATGTACGCCAACGCCCAGCGCGTGGGGCTGCCGCAATGGAGCGACGACGATCAGCGATTGGCCAAGGCGGTCCAGCGCGAGGTGGGGTCCACCAACCAGGGGGGACTCGACACGACGTTGCGCCCATTGCAGGGGCCGGTACGCGAAGAGGACAAGCGCGGCGCCGGATCCGACGACATCGGCGACGTGTCGTGGGTCGTGCCCACCGTCACCTTGAGCTATCCGGCCAACATCCCGGGCCTGCCGGGCCACAACTGGTCGAGCGCCGTGGCCAGCGCGACGCCGATCGCGCACAAGGGGGTGGTGGCCGGCGCGAAGGTGCAGGCGATGACCATCCTGGACTTGCTGACGACGCCGGCACTGGTCAGCCAGGCGAAGGAGTACTTCAACGAGCAGACCAGGGACGTCAAGTACGTGCCGTTCCTGGACGCGCAAACCCCGCCGCCGACGTGGATGAACCAGCAGATACTCGAGCGCTACCGGCCGGAGCTGCGGAAGTTCTACTACGACCCGACGCGGTTCGGCACCTATCTCGAGCAGCTCGGCATCAAGTACCCGACGATTACAGCGCCGTAGGGTGCAGAGCCGCTACTCATGCAGAAGGCGCAGCGTGTTGGGCCGGGGCACGCGCTTCTTGCCCTTCTTCATCCAGAACCTCTTCAAGGAACCGCGCATGGCCGCGTGTTGACGCGCTGGCCGATTCGGGCTGTCGGGCTTCTTGAAGATGGCATACCGCACGTCGCCGCGCGGGTCGATGACCAGGGTGCAGCCGCTCGGGTACTCCACCAGCTCGCCGTCCACGTTGGCCGTGCACGACTGCGTGATTTCGGCGATCAGATCGAACACCACGCCACCGTCCGGTGAGACGCGCTTGGCGCACCGGATGCTTTCGATCATCGGCGGCGACGCGTAGGTGACGCCGGCTGGGCGAGCTCGTCCAGGAAGGAGCAGGCGCAGGCAGTCGGCGTGGTCGGGCTCGCTGATGAAGGTCCCGAGCGCCGTGGCCTGGCGGCGCAGTTCGGCGGCGCCTGCGGGGTGGCCGGGGTCGTCGGCGAAGCGGAGGTTTGAAAACGCCAGGCCGGGTATGTGCAAGGGCTTGCTGGGCGGCTGCCACCGCACCGCGTCCTCGGTCATGAACTGCACGTGGTGCGGGAAGATCTCCCGCCGCCTGAACGACCGCATCAGCGCTTCCCGGTATCCCCACTTGTCGTCGTCCACGAGCTCCGCATCAGCGGTGACCAGCGCCCTCAGGTACTCGCCCAGCTCGATGTCCACCGGTGGGCAGTAGTCGATGGCGCGGATACAGATGTCCAGGAAGCGCCCGGCCACGTCGTTGGCCTCCTGCGCGAGAGCCCGCACCAGCGCGTCGCTGAGCTGCGCCTGGCCCACCTCTCTCGGATCCAGGCCGGCGATGCGAAGCAGGCGCTCGCCCTTGCGCCGAACGACCGTGACAAACGCCTCGAAGACCGCGGAGACCAGCACTGATCCCAATAGGTGGGGCTCCATCGTGGCGTCGTAGCGCACCGGGCCGGCGACCTGGTTGGGTGGAACGTCCGAATCGAACGCCACCACGCCGTCTACGTCGATGGCCGAGCGCAGCGCCACCTGTTTGCCGCCGCGCGACCGCGCGTAGCCGAACTCCCGGGCCACGTCGCTCAGGAGCGAGCCGCGCGCGATCGCCCCGCGCGATTCGCGGATGGCTTGTTCCACGACGCCTGGATAGCTGAAGTGCAGGAACAACGCCACCAAATCAGCGAAGCCTTCGTGAAACGCCGGCACGTCCGGGTTTGTCGGCACGGCAAACGACGAGCGGAGCCCGTCGAGGAGCGCGTGCGTCGTTTCGTGCGCGATGACGTCGTGCGAGAGCGCCGTGAAGACCAGGCCCTTGGATACTGTGAAGCCTGCCGGCTTGGCGCTGGCCCGGAAGTAGCCGAACGAGAGGTCCCCGCCCTCACGCGAATAACCGGCGTTGCGCTGGTTGGGCAGGCCAAAGGGCCGCACGACCAGCCTGGTCCGGCCCTGGCCGTCGACGGTCTCGCACGCCCACGAGATGTCGCGCCCCAGCGCTCGCCTGAAGGCGGCATAGGTGAGGCTGCACACGGCGTAGGTCATTTGCGGCGCGAACTGGCCGTTGGCGGGGGAGGGCGCGTGCCCGCCCGACATCAGCAGGTGGGGGGCGTCGAGGTCCAAGGGGCCGCCTTGAAGGGCTTTCGGCTTGCCGCTCGTATCGATCTCGAAGAGCGAGCCCGTCGGCCCCGGCTCCAGATCCTCATACGGAACGTTCACCGTGGCGACGCCCCCGATGCGGTGGGAGACGGACGGGTCCAGCGTGTAGATGCGAAGCGGCCGGTACAGCGGGGCGCCCGCGGGGTGCTGGAAGGGCCTGGTCAGCGCCTGGCGCTCGGCGCGCGCGCTGATCTCGAAGAGGGCTGGTGCCGCGGCGGCCTTGGGGCGTTTCTTGGCCATCTGATCCTTGGTTCCTGGCTATGTGGCGGGAGCGACGACCAACCTATCGGGCGACCACTTCACGATGTGCAGCACCCCCCCGGCCGAGCCTCGGCCCCCGGGGGTGATCACCAGCTCCTCCCCGACCTGTTGCCAGCGGGCGGCGTGCTGCACGGACCGGTCGTCCGGGCCGCCCGATTCCACGACCGCAGACCCATCGGTGTGGAGCGTCAAGGCTTCCCGGGGCCGTCTGGACAGGGGGGTAGGCGCCGTGTCGGGCCGGTACACGGCGCCCTGGGTCGTGTCCTCTTCGAACATGTGCACCCACCGGATGTCGCACAAGGCCGATGGGTCCACGTGGCGCCGTCCCTACGCCAGACCCTTACGCGTGGTGTCCAGCGTGGTGCGCATCCGCACCACCTGCTGTGTCGTCAGCATGAACATCGCGGCGTCGTCGGTGTAGTCCATGTAGTTCACGAACATATCGCCGTTGGGGCCGTTACCGCACGTGATGACCGGGAAGGTCGGCGTGCCGAAATTGGGGCCCGCGCAGTTGGGCGTGTCGGCCACCAGGTCCGACCCGCTGCAGTCCGGGGTGTCGCCCCAGATGTGACGCAGGTTGAGGTAGTGTCCCACCTCGTGCGTGGCGGTGCGGCCCTTGTTGAACGGGGCCACGGCCGTCCCGCTCGACCCGAACGCCTGGTAGTTGATGACGACGCCGTCGGTGCCCTGGGGCCCCCCGGGGAATTGCGCATACCCGAGCAGACCCCCGCCGAGCACGCACACCCAGACGTTGAGGTGCGTTTTCGGCGTGATCGGGGCGATGCCGCCCGTCGAGGCCTTCTTCATCCCGTCGTCGTGACTGAAGGACGCCACGGTGGTCTGTGTGCGCGTGACCCTCGCGAGGCTGAACTCGATCCGCGAGTCGGCCACCAGGCCCTTGAACGGCGCGGGCACCTTCGACTTGTCGGGGTTCTTCGCCCGGAAGTCCTTGTTGAGGATCGCGATCTGGCTCTTGATCTGCGCGTCGGAGATGTTCTGGTCCTCCGTCTTGTACAACACGTGCACGATGGTCTTGATGGTGATGAGCTTGGCGGTCTTGGCGTCGTACTTGAGTTCGCGCCGGCGCGCCGTGGCGCCTTCGAGCCGCATCTGGTTTGCCCGGAACGACGGGTATTTCTCGAGCAGCATCATGTGGGCGGCCATTGCCCCGCAGTTGCGACGCAGCTGGGAACGAGCGGTCTTCTTCGCCATGTGTGTCTCCGTGTAGAGGACAGAGTCTCCGTGCCGACACCGCGCGCGCGGTCGGCCCTCACCATTGGAGAACGCCGGCGCCACGCGAAACGAACACTGCCACAAGCCTCCGCCCAATGCGAGTGGGATCTTTCCCATGGCTTGCCGGTCGCGCGCGGCCGACCGCTATAATCGCGGCCAGCCCCCGTGGCGCTATCCCCAGGCACCCGCATCGGCCCCTACGAGATCACCGGCGAGATCGGCGTCGGGGGCATGGGCGAGGTGTACCGGGCCGTCGACACGAATCTGAAGCGGGCCGTCGCCATCAAGGTGCTGCCGCAGGCAGTGGCAGGCGACCTGGATCGCCTGGCCCGGTTTCAGCGCGAGGCCGAAGTTCTCGCGGCCCTGAACCACCCCAACATCGCCGCCATCTACGGCCTGGAGCGGATACCGTCGCCCGGCCAGGGGCCGCAGGGCGCGACCGCGCTCGTGATGGAGTTCGTCGAGGGATCGACCCTGGCCGACCGCGTCGCGCAGGGCGCCCTGCCGGCCGAGGAGGCGCTGGCGATTGTCAAACAGGTGGCCGACGCGCTCGAAGCTGCGCACGAGCAAGGCATTGCGCATCGGGATCTGAAGCCGGCCAACATCAAGGTGCGATCCGACGGCGCCGTGAAGGTGCTGGACTTCGGCCTGGCCAAGGCGCTTGGCGGAGACGCCACCAGCACCACCATCGTGTCGCAGTTGCCCACCGTCACTTCACCAGCCGTGACGCAGATGGGGATGATCCTGGGTACGGCGGCCTACATGAGCCCGGAGCAGGCAGCGGGCAAACCCGTGGACAAGCGGACCGACATCTGGTCCTTCGGCGTGGTCCTGTGGGAGCTGCTGGCGGGCCGGCGGCTCTTCGACGGGGAAACCGTGCAGCAAACGTTGGCGGACGTGCTCCGCGCGCCGATCGACTTCGCAGCGGTGCCGACGACGGCTCCGTGGGCCGTCCGCGCGTTGCTCGAACGCTGTTTGAATCGCGATCCGCGCGCGCGGCTGCGCGATATCGGCGAGGCGCGGCTCGTCCTGCAGGAGGCGATCGCCAATCCAGCCCGGTCAAGCACCCGGTCGCCGGACCATCCCTCAACGGTGCGGGTGGCAGGCGCCGCCCCGAACGCGAGTTGGACGCGGGCCGCATGGGCGGCGGCAGGCGTCGGTGTGCTCGCGCTGGCCGTTGGGGCGACGTGGTCCCTCAGACCCACGCCAGCCCGGCCCCCGCTCCTGCAGGTGGACCTGGTGCTCCCGGAAGGTGTGACCATCCAGCCACCGGGCCCCCCCCGGCTGGCGCTCTCGCACGATGGTTCGCGGTTGGCCTTCACGGGCATCGACGCCGAGGGGCAAAGCCACGTGTGGGTGCGCAACATGCAGACGGGCTCCACGCTGCTGATCCCCGAGACCGAGGGCGGGGAAGCGCCGACCTGGTCGCCCGACGGCCGCTGGCTCGGCTTCGCCGTGGGCGGACGTGCGATGAGGGTGGAGGCTGCAGGGGGCACGCCCACGGTCGTGGCCGACGGCTCCGGCATTCAGTGGAACGCGCAAGGCGGGATGCTGATCAGCGGGTTGCCGGGCGACGAGAACGGGGCCATTCGCCACGTGCCGTCGACGGGAGGGCAGCCGCGGGTGGTGTTGCCCCTCGACGCCACGACCGGCGAGCAGCGGCAGGTCGCGGCCGGGTTTCTCCCCGACGGCCAGCGGTTTCTCTACCAGAGTCAGGGGCGGGACGGATTGGTGGAGATGCTCGGCTCGCTCGACGGGCGCACCCGCCAGGAGTTGTTTCGGGGCACCAACTCGCCCGCCCGCTTCCTGGCGCGGACGCCCGACAGTCCGGACGGCTGGCTGGTGTACGTACGGCAGCGCCAGATTCTCGTGCGGCCATTCGATGCGGCGGCGGCCGCGTTCACCGGCGACGAGCGGGTGGTCGTCGACGGTGTCCCGAACGGACCGGTCTGGACGGCCGCGCCCAACGGTCTGTTTGCATTCCTGCGGGGCGAGACGGCGCAACGCCGGCTGGCGTGGTACGACCGCGACGGCACCATGGCCGGTGTCCTGGCCGAGAGCGGCTTGATCTCCAACCCGCGTCTGTCTCCAGACGAGCGGACGATCGCCTTCGCGCGGGACCAGCGCACGCTGGTCCACGAGATCGCGCGCGGCCTCACGACCGAGCTGATGGCAGAGCGCGCGGTCCGGCCCGTGTGGCGTCCGGACAGCCGCAGGCTGTTTCTCGACACGGTGCGGGACGGCAAGCGTCTGGCGATTGAAAAGGCCGCCGACGGCAGCCCCGGCGAAACCGTGCGCTTTCAGTGGAACGGGCCAGCGCCGGCGGGCGTGCTGGACGTCACGCGCGATGGCCGCTGGCTGCTGGTGCTCGAGGATCAGGGCACGACGCTGGTGTCGGCGCTCGGGGACAACAAGCGAGTGCCGTTCTCTCCCGAACGTCTGCTTGGTGCGTCGTTCTCCCCCGACGGCCGGTGGGTGCTGGTGACGCTTCGCACCGGCGGGCGTTTCGAGGTGTTCGCCGTGCCCGTGCCCGCGGAGGTCGCGGGGCCAACCGCGTCGACCGCGCGGGTGCAGATCTCGGTGGCCGGCGGAACGCAGCCGCTCTGGAGCCGAAACGGGCGAGAGATCTTCTATGTGGGTCCGGACCTGCGGATGATGGCCGTGCCGGTGGAGCGAGAGGCCGGCACGCTGAATCCGGGCGTTCCGCAGGCCCTCTTCGAGACGCGTCTGACGACCGGGGCCGACCGTCAGTACGACGTGGCGGCAGACGGCCAGCGGTTCCTCGTCGCGCAGGCCCCGCCCACCGGTGCCCAGGCGCAGGTCAGCGTGCTCGTGAACTGGCAGCGGCTGCTGGATTGAGGGCGCCGCGCCGCGCGTTGCTGGCTAGAGGGGCGGCCTCCGCCGATGCCAGTCGGTGGCGCGTTCGTAGGCGCTCGCGAGCGCCAGGACGGTCGGTTCGGCCCAGTGGTTCGCGCTCAGCTGCAGCCCGATCGGGAGGCCGTCCTTCGAGAATCCGCACGGGATCGAGATGGTGGGCAGGCCCAGCACGTCGAAGATCACATTGTTGTTGCCGCCGCCACCGGGTGCCCCGCCCTCGAGTCGAGGCGCGGGCGTCTTCATCGTGGGGGTGACCAGGATATCCACGGTCTCGAACAGCTTCGTGATGTCGCGCCGCGCCTGCTCCACCTCGCGGACGGCGCGGACGTACTCGGGGCCGTTGGCGTTCTTGCTGTTCTCCAGGGACCGTCGCGTGCCGGGCTGATATTTGTCGGGCGATTCCTCGATCCACCGGGCGTGGTAGACGTAGGCCTCTGAGCCCCAGATGGTGGCGGGGCGGCCCGATGGCGGAAGGGCGACATCGGCCGTACTTGCCGCCAGCTTCTGCAGCACGCCTATCGCGTCCTGCACCGCGCGTTCGACATCGGGATCCAGGTTGTCGAAATACGGGCTACGCGGAAGCCCCAGTCGCAGCCGGGCAGTGGGTGCGCGCAGGGCGCGCATGTAATCGGGGACGGGCACGTCGGCCGTCGTCGGGTCGGCCCGGTCGTATCCGGCGATCACGCTCATCAGGAGGGCCGTGTCCTCGACGGTCTTCGTCATCGGGCCCACGTGATCGAGCGTCCACGACAGCGTCATCACACCGCGCGTGCTGACACGGCCGTAGGTCGGCTTCAGGCCGACGATGCCGCAGTGGCTGGCGGGCATGCGCACCGAGCCGGCGGTGTCGGTGCCCAGGGAGCCGTAGCACAGGTCCGCGGCCACGGCGACGGCCGGCCCGCCGGAGGAGCCGCCGGTCACGCGGTCGAGCGCCCAGGGGTTGTGCATGGTGCCGTAGTGCGTGGTGGTGGAGCTGCCGCCGTACGCGAACTCGTGGAGGTTCAGCTTGCCCAGCAGGATGGTGCCCGCGCCTTTCAGGCGGCGCGCCACCTCCGCGTCCTCGGTGGGCACGCGGGCGTCGAAGAGCTGGCTGGCGCCGGTGGTGCGCACGCCGGCGGTGTCGATGTTGTCCTTGAGCGCGATGGGTACGCCGTGCAGCGGGCCGCGCCAGCGGCCCGCGCGCTGCTCGGCCTCCATCGCGCGCGCGTCGGCCAGCGCCTGGTCCGCCACCACCGTGATGTAGGCGTGCAGCGCCTCGTTGTGCCGCTCGATGCGTCGCAGGCACGCCTGCACCAGGTCCACGGGCGAGACGGTGCGTTTGCGGACGGCCGCCGCGGCCTGGGCCAGCGTCAGCGCGGAGAGATCTGCCGGTGTGGACGGCGTCTGTGCCGACACGCCATCGACGAGGGTTCCGACGGTGGCGGCGCCGCTAAGAACTAGGAAGGCTCGGCGGTCCATGACCCATTGCGAACCATTACGAAACCGTGCGTGAAGGGTATTTCGTCGCGACGTAGGTGTCGATGAGCACCCGGAAGCCCTGCGCCAGTTCCTCGTAGGTGCCGCGCATGGTGGTGACGTGCTCCCCATCGATGAAAACGGGGCAGTTGGGGGCTTCGCCGGTTCCAGGGAGGCTGATCCCGATGTTGGCGGCCTTGGACTCGCCGGGGCCGTTGACGACGCATCCCATCACGGCCAGGGTCAGCGTCTCGACGCCTTCGTACTGCGTCTTCCACTCGGGCAAGCGCTCGCGGATGTATTCCTGCGTGCGTTCGGCCAGTTCCTGGAATGTGCTGCTGGTGGTACGCCCGCACCCGGGGCAGGCCGTCACGCTGGGAGAGTAGGAGCGCAGACCCAACGACTGCAGGATCTCCCATGCGGCGTACACCTCGTCCCGTCGGTCGCCGCCGGGGCGCGGGGTCAGGGACACGCGAATCGTGTCGCCGATGCCCTCGTTCAACAGGATGGCCATGGCCGCCGCCGACCACACGAGCCCCTTCTGACCCATCCCGGCCTCGGTGAGGCCCAGGTGGAGCGGCTGGCCGGTCTTGCGCGCCAGGTCCCGGTAGATCGCGATCAGGTCGCGGGGGCGCGAGACCTTGCACGAGATGATGATTTGATCTGTCCGCAGGCCCGTCTCGACGGCCAGGGCCGTGGACTCGACGGCCGAGATCACCATGCACTCGTTGAGGATGTCTTCCGACGTCCGGCCCAGGTTCCGGTCGGTGTTCTCCTGCATCTTGGCGAGCACCAGTTCCTGGTTGAGCGACCCGCCGTTGACCCCGATGCGCACGGGCTTGCCGTGATCCATCGCCACTTTGCAGATGGTGGAGAACTGCTCGTCGCGCCGCTTGCCTGTGCCGACGTTGCCGGGATTGATGCGGTACTTGTCGAGCGCGGCGGCGCAGTCCGGGTAGCGTGTCAGCAGCAGGTGTCCGTTGTAGTGAAAGTCGCCGATGAGCGGCGCCGTGCAGCCGGCGTCGAGCATGCGC
>Ga0190271_10001268_pt1 | contig 14183 bp, 31 predicted proteins | sample Popmic356T_FD_133747 | JGI IMG/M metagenome (GOLD analysis project Ga0190271, IMG submission 133747) | Populus adjacent soil microbial communities from riparian zone of Weber River, Utah, USA - 356 T | ecosystem: Environmental > Terrestrial > Soil > Riparian zone | place: USA: Utah | collected...
ATCCCACCCAGGATCTGGACCGGCAGGAGGATCGCCCACAGTCCGTCGCGGAAGGAGGTCCACACCTCGCGCGCGGAGAACTTCGTGCGCTCGATGGTCTTGTCCCGGCCGGCCACGATCATCGCGTAGATCGACAGGATCACGCCGATGAACATGCCGGGCAGGATGCCGGACATGAACAGCTCGCCGACGTCGATCGTGACGGCGCCACCCGCCACGATCGCGAACACGAGCATCGGGATCGACGGCGGGATGACGATGCCGAGCGAGCCCGCGCTCGTGACGAGGCCGAGCGAGAACCGGTCGTTGTAGCCGGCGCGCACGAGCGCGGGATACATGACCGCACCGATCGCGATGACGGTGACCGGGCTGCTGCCGGAGATGGCCGCGAAGAAGACGCAGCCGCCGACCGTCGCGACCGCGAGACCGCCGGGCAACCAGCCGACGAGCGCGCGCGCGAACGCGACGAGCCGGTTCGCGATGTCGCCTGCGCTCATGATCGCGCCGGACACGACGAAGAACGGGATCGCGAGCAACACCGGCTGGGTCGTGAGCGCCGCGATCTTCGGCGGCACGTCGTCGAACTTGCACAGCTCGGTCGACTTGCTCTCGAGCGTGCCGCACGGGCCGAGCTCGGTGTAGCCGTCGCCGAACAAGAGGAAGCACATCGTGGCGATGACGCCGATGATCACGAACAGCGGGGAGCCGAGCGCGATCATGAGCGCGATCGCGGCGAGCAGCAGCAGCACGCCGCTGCGCCCCGCGCCCTTGGGCTCGCCGTCGTCGTCGATGTCGTCGCCCGGATCGAGATCGGACACCGCACCGGGATCGGGGGCGCTCGCCGCCAGGGCGGTGCCGTCGTCCATGCCGATCACGAACGATGCCCCCACGACGAGCAGCAACAGCGCCCACAGCCAGGCGCGCGCGGAGCGAGACAGCGGGCGTCCGATCACGACTTCTCCTCGTCGGCGGCCGGCTCTTTCGCCGCCGGCTCTTTGGCCTCGGGCGCAGCGGCGTCGTGGCGATCCGTGATGACCTCACTCTGCTTGCTGGGCTTGCCGCTGTCGGACGAGACCGGCCGCATCCGCGAGCTCGACAACGGACCCTCGTGGTCGGCCGGCCGGATCGCCTCGGTCGGGATCTCGCTCTCGGGCCGCAGGTTCGCGTCGATCGCCGCCTTCGTGGCCTCGTCGACGAGCCCCGCGAGCGGGTCGACCTCGGCGATCCGCCCCTGCAAGGCCGCGACCGCGATGCCGAGGAATCGCAGCACCATCACGGTGAACGAGATCGGCAGCGTCATGAACGCGAGGTAGCGCGGCATCTCGAGCCCCGAGATGAGCCCGCCCTGCTTGCCGGTGGAGATGTAGTCGCTGTAGTTCACGATGACGAAGCGCAGCGTGAGCCAGAAGAGCGCGGCGCAGAACACCGCGGTGAGCAGCGCCGACACGAACGCGACCCACCGGCGCAGCCCGGGTGGGATGTCTGGGGCAATGAAGCGGCATGAAGCGACCCGCAACGCCGCCGAAGTTCGAGCACCTGCACGATCTGCTTGGCAAGTTCGGCCTGAGCGTGATTACTCATGACCAATTCTGGGGTCAGATGAGACGCTTCGGCTACGGACAGGACGACATTGACTGGTGGTTGGCAGAGGACAGGAGGCGAGACGATGAGCGAGAGAAAGATCGGGCCGAAAGAAGCCGGGTTGAAGGCGATGCGCGAGCTGAAGATGCAGCGCGTCGCACGGGAGCAGCGGGTCGAGAAAGCCAAGGCGCTGATCGACAAGGCGGTCAAGGTCACCAACAAGGTGAAGCGGCGGCGCAGTGGGAGGGGCAGGTGAGGCCGGTCTATGAGAACGAAGGCAACCTCGCCGACGAACGGTTGATAGCAGACGCCGTCGCCAAGGCGTGGGATTGCACTGTCGTCAAGCTGCCGCGTGCGTACAATCTTGACTACGCAATCCTCCGCCATAAGGAGCTGGTGGCGTGGTGCGAGATTAAGCGCCGCTTCCGCACGCTTGAGCAGTATCCCAACACATTCCTGTCGATGCAGAAGGTGTTCGCTGCGCACAATTTCCACAACGTCAGCGAGAAGCCGTGCTTCTTCATCGTCGGCTTTGATGACCACCTTGCCTACGCAGATATGTTGCCGAAGCGCAGCATTGAATTTCGCGGACGCACTGATCGCGGCGATTGGCAGGATGTTGAACCTGTCGCAACTGTGCCGACAGCTGACTTCAAGATAATCCGCGTAGCGGTCGCGGAGCCTGTATGACTAACAGGCACTCCAATGTTTGAAGGCCGCGTTCTCGCGCTCGACCTTGCGACCACGACCGGCTGGGCCTACGGCGTGCCGGGTTCTATCCCGAAGTTCGGCCACATCCGATTCACCAAGGCGGGCTCGCCGCGCGCGGAAACCTACCGCGCCTTTCGCGACTGGCTGGAGGCGACGTGGAACGTGCGCGGCGAACAGCCGGACGCCGTCGTTTATGAGTCGCCGATGGTGCCCGCGCTCATGCAAGGAAAGACCAACATCAACACCATCCGTCTGTTGACCGGGCTCTCTGCGATTCTCGAAGAATGGTGCGTCGGCAAGGTGGATTGTCAGGAGGCGCGTGTTTCTGACGTGCGGACTTTCTTCGTCGGCTCGAACATGAAGGGCGCGCAGGCCAAGCTCCTGACAATCCATCGTTGCCGGATGATTGGCTGGGACGTGGAGACGACCGACGAGGCCGACGCGCTGGCGTTGTGGAGTTATTGGAGTGGCTGGCTCAACCCGCGCCTTGCTGCGCTCAGAGAAAAACCGGCCACCCGAAAGTGACCGGCTCTCTTTGATGGATTGAGCCACCCAGCCTGACCTAGCTGAACCCAGCCAGACCGCGACCAGCCGCGCCTCAACGCACCTCGCCTCGCCAGCCCGCCATGTAGCGGACGCCTGTCCAGATTTCCAGCTTTCTCACTACCGGGAAATCTGGAAATCTGGACAGCGCAATGCGCGAAGATGCGCGTTTATGCGCGAAGATGCGCGTCCCTGATTCGTTCACCGTGAACAAACCGTCCTGACAGTGAGTGAATCAGCACGGGCTTCGCCTTCGCGCGTGCAGCATCAACATCGTGTGGTGACGCCGCGCGAATCGGGAAGATGTTGAGTCAACGACGCAGCTCAAACCGTGCCCGATATTCTTCTGTCGGGTGGCCGACGTTTTTCTTTGACTCATTCGCGCGGCAGGGCGCAGGCTGAAAACACGAAGGGCGGCCGGTTGTCAGACCGAGCCGCCCTAATCCAGACGACCTTTGTTAGTGGCAAAGGCGCATCGTGGTCGCGTGGTATTCAATACCTTCTCACGCGCGGCCCTTCAAGCGCCATCCCCCCAACAAAGTTCCTCTGGCCCAAGAAACGCGAGCGTGCGCGGTCGGAGGACTGCGCCTGTCTAGAACAGTGTCTGTCGGAGGGTTGCAGGTGGTTCAGGGAGAGCGACGAGCCAGCGAAACACCGGGTGGGTCAGAGCCCCGGCGAGTAGCCCCATCACCAATGACAGTGGCGGCAGACGCTACGATAGTGGGACCACGGGGCGCATCCAATCCTACAGGCGGGGCCGAAAGGCGGGACGCCGGATGCCGGGTGATTGTCTTGTCGCCTGAAATGCTAGCCGCCGACGTTGCGCGAGGACCATGCTTCGGCATGCGACGCAACGGCCTGTACGCTGCCGCCTAACTTCCGGCTGCACGACAGGACGGCCTAGCCCGGGCACCACTCGCCGGGGCTAGTCCTACCTATGCCTGAAACACCACCAGCCTTCATCCGGCTGCACTGACAGAGAGAAGAAAAGGAGCAACCAATGAACACCTCAGACGACAAGATGACCAAGGCACTGACGCGAGCGATCAACGAAGCTCGCCTCGCCTACGAGTTCAACGCAGGCTCTTACACGTCGGGGCGCTGAACGCTGTGCATGCAGTGGCACAGGTGTACGACAGGCAAACCGCACCGGATTGGATTGAGATGTATCTGGAGCAACAGCGATGAAAGACCACAACGAGAACTGGAAGGTTGAGAAGGCGAACAGCTTCCGCATGGAGCAGTGCGATAATCCGAAGTGCGGTGCGCACCTCATCGCGGTGGACATTCTCGGCAACGACATCTGCGACATCACCATCACAGTGAAAGCGGGAGCATCGGTGGTGAAGGCATTGCAAATGGCGCTTTACAAGAAGGCGACGGAGCAGGCAGGATAAAAAGCAGAATCATCGAAAGGAGCAAACCGGTGATTGACGACGAAGAATCCCACAAGCAGTTTCTACTGGCGGCATTGCGCAAGGCCACGGCGCATGCACGTTCAACGCAGATGGAGCTTGACGCTATCGGCGTTGCGCTCGACCGCGACCTGATTGGCACCGACACCGCAGTCTCGTGGATCAACGGTGCTGGCCTGATGTGGCTGGTCGGTCCGCTGCCGGTTGGTGTTGGCGAAGTCGCCAAGCAGAACGAGACGAGCATCGTCCTTCAGGTGGAGGACGCCGTATGAAGACGCTGCGCGATGACCAGAGCGACGCGCTCGACGCGCTGCGTGATGCGGTTGGAGAGGGGCGCAAGCGCATCTGCATGCAGTGCCCGACAGGCTGGGGCAAGACGGTGCTGGCGTCGGCACTGGTGAACAGCGCACTGAAGAAAAACAAGAAGGTGCTGTTCACGGTGCCAGCCATCGACCTGATCGACCAGACGCAGGCGATGTTTGCCAGTGCTGGTGTCACTGAGGTTGGTGTCATTCAGGCGGACAACCCGAAGTACGACTGGGCGCAGCCTGTACAGATTGCCAGCGTGCAGACGCTGATGAAGCGGCAGATACCCGGCGCTGATGTTGTTCTCATTGACGAGTGCCACATTTGGTTCAAGTTCTATGAGCGCTGGGTCGGCACCAAGGATTACTGGAAGCCCGAGTGGGCCAACATTCCCTTCATTGGCCTGAGCGCGACGCCGTGGACAAAAGGGCTCGGCGACTGGTTCGACCACTATCACAAGGCGTCAACCATTCAGGAGATGATCGACATCGGCAACCTGTCGCCGTTCAAGGTCTATGCGCCGACGCATCCCGACCTGTCCGGCATCAAGATGACGGCGGGCGACTACAACGAGAAGCAATTGTCCGTGCGCATGAACACCAGCGGGCTGACCGGCGACGCGGTGCGGACGTGGCTGAAGCTCGGCGAGAACCGGCCGACGCTGGTCTATGGCGTTGACCGGCTGCATGCGAAGGCGTTGCAGGCGCAGTTCATCGCCGCTGGCGTGACGTGCGGCTATCAGGATGGCGAGACGCCAGACGCCAACCGGTGGCGCAAGAAGAAGGACAAGGACGGCATCGTCATCGGCCGCGAGTTCGTTGAGGGGCGCAAGAGCGTCAAGGAGAAATTCCACAACGGCGAATACAAGGTGGTGTGCAACGTCGGCACGCTGACGACCGGTATCGACTGGGACGTGCGCTGCATCGTGATGTGCCGACCGACCAAGAGCGACATGCTGTTCGTGCAGATTGTCGGTCGCGGCTTGCGGACAGCGAAGGGCAAGGACGACTGCCTGATACTGGATCATTCCGACAACCATACGCGGCTGGGATTCGTCACCGACATTGACGAGAGCTACACCGGCTTGCGCATGGGCAAGACGCCGGAGCACGAGAACCGCACCGAGGGAATCCGCCTGCCGAAGGAATGCCCGAAGTGCGCCTACATGAAGCCGCCGAAGATGGCGATGTGCCCGGGCTGCGGCTTCGTCGCGACGGCGGTGAGCAAGATCCAGCCTGACGAAGGTGAGCTGCGTCCGCTGAAGCAAGCGCCGAAGGTGAAGGCCAAGCAGCCGGACATCAAGCAGCCGGAGGAGCGCGCGCGGTTCTTCGCTGAGCTTAAGGCCTACGCTGCGCAGCGCGGCTATCAGTCGGGCTGGGCGTCGAACCAGTATCGGGAGCGCATCGGCACGTGGCCGAACGCCTATCGCGACGTGGCCCCGGCGCGCTGGGTGTCGGCTGATACGGCGCAATGGATCAAGTCACGGCAGATTGCCTACGCGAAGCGGCGGCGGGAGGAATTCCAGCATGGCTGAATTCTCACTGAGGCAGCAGATTGAGGAAGTGAAGCTCGAACTGTCGTATCGCGACAAGGTCTACAGGCGGATGGTCGAGCGCGGACAGATGAAGCAGTCGATGGCCGATTATCGAACCCGGCGAATGCAGGCTGTGCTGGATACGTTGGAGACACTGGACACCTCAGAATGATCCCCGATGAGGAACTGAAGGTTGAGGCGCTGCGCCGACCCCCCGGCGGACAGCATGTCGGCATGGAAACCGGCGTCAGGATTACACACCTGCCGACTGGACTCGTTGCCGAATGCAAAACCGAACGGTCGCAACATCGAAACAGACAGATCGCTCTTGAGATGCTCATGGGTGGCCTGACATCACCTCACTTCCGAGGCTCGCTCCCGGATAGAAAGGGCCGACCAGATACGCCAACGCCAGAAACAAAGAAGGTTGCCGAAGATTGGTATACTTGGGGATTTCAGGCAGGCATGGAAGCTGAACGCAAGGCGCGGGCGGCTCATGACAGCGCGCAAACGAAGCTGCGCGGCAACTGCTGGTGCGAGGCATACACGATGCCAGAAGGGTATCCGCACCGGCCCACTTGCAGCCGCTCAATTTGAAGAGGTGAGATGTGACTAGCGATGCTACGTGGAGAAACAACCAGATCAAGATAATGGAGCGACTGTTCTCTAACGACAAACACCGGACGTTCCGAACGCTGCTGGATGCGTTAGAGGCTGGAGGATATGAGATTGTGGAGCGGCACGCCGACATGTCAGAAGCCGAAAGCAAGGAAAAAGATGACTGACAGGCAATTTACACACCCGCATTTCGGCAGCGAGGCGCGCGTCGAGGTGCATGGCCGCGAGGTGCGGCTGATCTTCGTCTCCAGCTCGGAGGAGAAGGCGGAGGAATTCGCGGAGCGCTGTCTGGATCAGCTGAAGCAAGGTTCGCTGAACCTGACGGTGATGGGCAGGGTAACGAGCGTGGAGGATGAGTGATGGCCGGTGATGCAGAGTTCAGTGTGTACCAGTTCCTGAGCGACGGCACGACCGAGCGGGTTCGTTCGTTCGTCACCGCCGAGGAAGCGGTGAAGGCGTTCATGCACTACACCGGCAACGTCGCCACCATGATGGGTATCGTGGAGAAGGTGATGATAACGGACGGCGGCGACCACTGCGTGTACCAGTGGGAGAAGGGGAAGGGCGTCACGTGGGACGGGGAGAAGCACCGATGATGGTCCATAACGTTTGGGACCGGCGGCATGGTGTCATGCGCGCGTTCGAGGTTGAGCCGTTGCACTTCGACAGCCTGACCGAAGCGGACATTGGGCGCACGGTCATCTATCGCGATGTTGGTCGTGCTGAAGCTGGCACGCTGACATCGTTTCGTGATGGTCTGGTGTTCGCCAGATATTCGCGCGGCGACACCGCCGCTGGTGCTGTGGCGTCAAGCCTTGTATTCGAGAGGCGCACATGAGGCCGCACGAGCGCGAGGCGCTGACGCAGGCCATTCAGACAATGAACACGATGGCGTCGATGCTCCGCACAGGTGACGAGCACGCAGTCAAGCTAGGCGCGTGGTCGAACATCATCGGCGAGATGCTGGAGACTGACGAGCGGATGGGGCGTGTGGATAGCGTGATGGCGCGGCAGCTGTCGGACGTGCTGGCGGCGAATGGCAGGCTCGCGCATGAGCTGGCGGAGGCGAAAGAGCACATCGCCTTGCTGCAAGACGCGGTGCGGACACTAGCAAAGGACCAGACCTTGACGTAGTGTGCCGGTCTTCCAAGCGGGCTGGGCGGTAGAGAGGTTTGCTCCTTTCACTCCTGCCCGACCGATTGGACCGGGCGGGGCGGCGGGCCATAGACCGCCGCCCCGCCCGCGCGTATATCCTGAAATGAAAAAAAGCCCCGGACCCATCTCGCGATGGTCCGGGGCTTTTTCATGCTGCGCTTTTCCGACGGCGGGGAAAGTCCCCGGGCTTGATGCCGCGCTCCTGCATCAGCGTCAGTGTCATGGCAACGGAGTCCGGCACGGTGTGCTTGCCGGAAATCCAGCGCCGGGATGTTGTCTCGTTGACGTGGAAGAACTTCGCCGCCTCGCCCGAAGTCATGCCGAGCTTCTCTATCGCTTTCTTGTATTCGTCAGCGGTCATTGCCAGCACTCCTTTGCAGCTCTGGATACACCTCGCACTCGTACCAGTTCACCTGCGGGAAGTTCGCAGGTTGGCCGGTGTCGCGTCCGCGTTCATAGCGGTAGCGGTTCTCGTGCGCCGCGCACGAGCGGCAGAGGATGAGGTTGCCACCGCCGCCGATGGGATAGACGCGCACCTCGCCGCCGGTGGCGGTGCAGTGCGAGCCGTCGCAGTTGTCGTTCTTGGTCATCGTTTTTTTCCTTTCGGCCGGATGGCCTTTATCAGATCGTCCACGCCAACAGCTTGGAAGAAGTATTCCAGAATCTTGCGGCGCGCGTTTTCTTCCGTCATGTCGTCGTCGGTCAGGTACTGCACCGCGCCGTTGAAGTGGTCGGCCGCGATCAGCGTCATCACAAGGGCGGTGTCCTTGTCGTCTTCGAGCAGCTGCGTGCTGAGCAGGGTGGTTTTGCGGTTGCGCTCAATCGCGTTCCCCGCGATGTCCAATAGCATTCGTGTGTCCATTATCGGTTGCTCCTATCGGATGGGGATGCACGTCGCGGTGATCCGCATCGTGATGTTGTGGGTGCCGAGTGTTGCGGTGTTGCCGGTCCCTTGCTTGTAGTGGGTCTGGACGGTTTCCTTGCAGCCTCGCTCGGTTGGCCAGTCGGTGTGATGCTGAACGATGGCGATGCTGCCGGTGTCGCTCATCATCATGATGGTAGCCATGAGTCGCCAGAACATCATTTGCGGATGCTCCCGGTCTGGCGGCCCATGTTGTCGTAGAACGTGGTGCCACCGTAGCTCGGTGCCGAGCGTCCGGTGGTTCGTCCCATGCCGTCATAAAACGTGGTGTTGCCACGCGCGTCGGTGGACGAGCGACCGATGGTCTGGCCGTTCGCATTCTTGATGGTGGCGCGCTCGGCTGCTTCGGTCGTGGCGATGAACAGCACGAGCAGCGCCAAGTAGACGATGAAGCCACAGAAGATATAGCCCAGCGTCCGGAAGAACTTCCGGCGCTCCGGCCATTGCTCATGGCTGAAGCCGCCTTCCCAGCCGTACCAGATGATAATCAGCAGGACGATTGCGAGGACACTCATGCCACCCTCGCACGCGCGCGCTTGCGTGACGGCCTGTGCGGCTGGTCGAGCAGCCACTGCTGCCCGGCGTCCAAGCCAAGCTCGAACAGCTTCGGCGCTGTCTTGTTCGCATAGAAGTAGTCGAGCACGCTGCAATAGTAGCCGTTCCAGACGAACGCCTTTTGCACGTACTCGGTGCGGAAGGGGATGCCGAAGTAGCCCATCACCTGCCCCGCGTCTTCGAGCGTCGGGTCGATGACGAAGCCATTCCTGTCGATGCACCACGCATGGTCAATCGGCACGCCGTGGCACGACAGCTTGCCTTCGACGTAGGTCATCGACTGGTCCTCAAACGCCAGATGAAACGCGTTCTGGAAACAGCCGTGCACTTCGCCGCGCTCGCCTTCGAAGCTCGCCGAGCCGAAGTCGTATTCCTTGGCGTGCTTCAGCATGAAGTCGTTGTAGATGTTCGGGCCGAACGCCTTCTGCATGGCCTCGAAGTGTTCGCGGATTCCCCTCGTCATGGTTTGCTCCTTTCAGGTTTGATGGTGTTGTCGCCGTGCACGGTGACGCGCACGATTGTCAGCTCGACTATCTCGGTGTCGTTGAACAGGCAGTCGCCGCAGTTAATGCGCGACGGCACCTTGCTGCTACCGGAGACGCTCTCGCGTTTGCAGCGAGGGCACTCCAGTTCGAACGTGTAGCTCCTACCGGACATCGCAATCTCCTTTCAGTCCGGAGAGGTCGAGCAGGCGACGGAGTTGATTCCCCATCGCGATGTACTGCGCAGTGGCCTGCGCCATCGGCGGCAACTCGCGCGCCTTGCGGATGTCCTCGAACATGAGGACGGCGTCCCAGACCGCTTCGACCAGCGGCTTGAGTTCTCGCCGCGCGTCGCGGCGTCCGGCTTCGAAGCCGTCGGTGAACATTTCGTTTGCGCTCATGGCGCGTTGCTCCTTTCGGGGGATGAGCCGCCCGGGAGGATACCCGGGCGGGATGGAACTTTGGAACTTTGGAACCGACCCGACCCGGTCGGGTGCCGACCTTTGGTCAGGGCGGAACGCCCGGCAGGGCGGGCAGGGCGGGCTCAGGGACGCGTCCGCCGGGGGTGGCCGCTACCCTCCTAGCCGGGGCTCTCCCGGCGCACCGGCGGGCCGTTTCTGGCCTTCGGGAACTTACCGCCGGGGAAGGTTCCACCGGCGGTATCTGGTTGTTACGTCTCGCGCAGCGCCGCCAGTGCGGCCTTGCCAGTGAGCGGCATGCGCTTCGTTGCGCCGGACTGCTTGGCCTTCATGGTCGCGATGCGACCGCGCGCCTTCAGCTTCTTCCGCTCGGCCTGCTCGGCTCTGATGGAGTCGGCAACGGCCTGCTCTGCCGCCTTCTCCTCCTTCAGCCGGTCGAATTCCTTGGCGACGCCGCGCTTCAGGAATTCGGGGATGGCCAGCCCGTCGTCCTTCGGACGTTCGATGCCAGCACCGGCAAGCTCCATGAAACCGGGCGGTGGTTGCAGAACCCGTTCGGCTTCTGCAAACGCCTCGCGCGCGGCGACGACCGGCGCAGGCTCGCGTTCGATCAGCTTGCGGCTTTCCAGTTCGGCCTGAAGGTCAACGTTGAACGCTTCCTTCATCGGCGACACCGGGGCCGCTGCTGCCAGCGACTGCTTCAGCAACAGCCGCTTGCGCTTGGCTTCGAGCTTGGTGACTTTCGTCAGCGCGGTTTTCATTCTGGTCTTCCACCGGGCAATCGCCGCGTCGAGGTGCTCAATGGTGTCTGGCTTGGTAGCCATGCTAGTAATCCTTCCTTGCGAGAGTGGTCCGCCAAGGACCGTTTGAGAGTGGCCCCGCGCCCGGGACAATCCGGGCGCGGGTATTTCATCAGGCGGCTTTCTTCTTCGCCCGGTGGTGCTTGATCTTCACCGGCTCTGGTCCGACCATGAACCAGTTGAGGCCACCCATGTCGTTGACCAGCGTGGTTTCGTGCACGCTGTACAACACCCATTCGGTGGTCGCGCCGCGTCCCTCGCGGCGCATGTTCTTCAGTGCGGCTTCCGGTGTCTTCGCCCGGCCCCAGTTGAACTGGTTGCCGACTGCGATCCACCAGTCGCGTGGGCTTTCCTTCGTCAGGTCAGCCGGTGGCATACGCTCTTGCTCACTCATGGTGAGTGCTCCTTTCAGTTGGTTTCAATTTTCAAACAGCCCGCCGGTTGCTCTGCCAACCGACGCGAGCATTGTACCAGACTCGGATTCTGGAAATTTCCGCGCGGCGCTGTTTTGAAGTGTGATGCGCTATAGGGGTGCGCTCAAACCGCTGTGGAAAAAAAGTTGGTTCGCAGCGATTCCGATTTTTTCAGTATCGGAATCGCCACGTCACATTTCACAAACGCTATACGTGTTGCTTCGACGCGCTGTAACAATTCGTCATCGCGCCGAATTACTTGATGGTCTGGTGATGCTCGTATCCGTCGCACCAACCTTCGACGTACTCGCGCGCCTGCACCATCTTCACGCGCCGCTCGGCGTCGCTGGCGTAGGACCAGCCGCGAAGCTCGCGCCCGGCGAGCGTGACGGTGATGCTGTCCTTGTCGTCGTCGGTCAGGCGCGGCATGAGGGGTGTCATTGTCGTTGCTCCTTTTCAGTTGAAGAAACCGGCAGCGTCCATCGCCGCCAGCGTTTGCAGAAACAGGACGACGAACAGCACGCCGTTCATCGTCTCCGCGAGAAACCTAGTCACGGTCGTTGCTCCTATGCAGTGAAGCGCGGCGAGAAGCAGTCGCGCAGGGTGAAGGTCTGGCGGTCGAGGTGCCGTTCGATGCCGACGATGTCGTGAGCGAAATTCTCCTCGTCGGCGTCGAGCAGCGCGTTCAGCCGCAGTGGCGTGGTGAGGTGCGTCGCGAGGACATCCATCTTGATGTCGCGCCACTCACGGTCAGGGAAGTAGACCAGCGCGCGCATGACGATGGCCTCTATCACCGCAAGCTCGGCTGCGGTGATGTGAACTCGGGGTTTCATTTCTGTTGCTCCTTTCAAATGAGATAGTCAGGGTCGGTCGGGCCGTCGCTGAACCAGCGGCGCTCCTCTAACAGGTCGATGGCGATGCTCACTGCCTCGTCGTCGTCAACGCGCGCGTTCGGCAGATACGACCAGACGGCAACGAACAACGGTTCGAAGCCGCATTGCCAACCGACCAGCCGCGCGTTCGCTGGCATGTCGTCCACCGAGCGCTCGCACAGGGCATCGTCAACGCAGAATGCGATGTAGGCCTTCGCCGCCTCGCGGGTTTCTTCACGTGTCATCATTACCGGTTCTCCTTGGTTTCAAAGCGCGCGGAGGAGTCCGCGTCGCTTGGTTCTTCGTCGGGCCAGACGAAAGTGTCTTCCTCGTCCGACCATTCCATGCCGACCGGCACGAGCCAGCAATCGCTGTCGTTCCAGATGAGATAGACGTTGCCGTGGTCGTCGGTGATGCGGGCGTCCTGCTCGACCGTCTGCCACGCGTCCCAGTAGTCTTCGTGGTCGGGACCGGCTTCGAGGATGGCCCAGTCCTCGTCGCTGATGCCAGTGACGCGCTCGCGCGCCACTGCATTGGTGAAGTCGCGCGGGATGTAGATGCCTCGCGCGTCGTTGAGGATGAGTGTCATTTCAGGCTTGGTCATTTCGTTAACTCCTGTTCGGGGATGCTCCACATCATGCCGTCGGCGTCCGGCTCGGTCATCCTGATCTGCTTGACGCCGTCGCGGCTGATGAAGGTTTGGTTGGTTTGCCCCGGCGCACCGACAGAGACGGAGACGCCGTGCTTCACCAGCTTGTCGATCACCGCGCGCACGGCCGGACGTTCCCATGCAGTGGGCGCGCCGGGCATCGTGATCGCGGTCATGATGTGCGTGTTGGTGCTCATGGAGAACACCACCTTGCACTTGTCGGGCCGCAGCGCGGCGGGCATCTGCTCGGCGGGCTCGCGCTTCTGGCTCTGAAGCCAGAGGCACTCGAACTGGACGCAGACTTCCGGCCGCGCGTCATAGACCTTGCAGCCGTTGCCGATAGCGCAGTGCTGGCACCATTTCCCGGCTGGTTTTTCCAGCTCGGGGATGGCGAACACGCGGCAGCAGGCGGTGCAGCTTCCGCAGTGGTTGGTCATGACTTCTCCTTTTCAAAGTCGCTGTAGGTCGCGAGGTTGAGGCCGAGCTTGCGCAGCTCGTTCGTCGCCCGGATGTGGTCGTCCTTCCAGAAGTCAAAGTCCTTCTGCACGAACACCTCGCGCTTAAAGACGATGGTGTTAATCATGTCGGCCGCGACCGAACGGGCAAGGACCCACCGCGAAACCAGCGCGGCAATCTCCGGGTCTAACTTGGGCGGGTTGATGTTGATGGTGTCGGTCATTTGCTTAGCTCCTTGGCCAGCGCGATGGTGGCCGGGTTGGTGGTGAATTCTTCGGGGAAGTCGATGGACGACGAGCGATAGACCGGAAGGTCGTCGCGCGCCGGGCCGTGCAGGCTCTCGTGCCGGAGGTACTGGCGGAAGTCGGCGACGCTCTTCAGCGTGTAGGGGAAAGCATCGTCGTGGCCACGGCTGATCTGCACGCGGTCGTTGTTGATGGTCAGGTAAAGCATCGGGTGTCCTTTCAGGTGGTGAGGGATTGACGCAGCATGTGCTGCGCCTTGAGGTAACGCCTGCGCAGTGTGCCGGGGATGGGACCGCGCAAGCGTTCAAGGTTATGTTCGAGGTCGGCGAGCTTCACGCGCACCGCGCTGCGGTTGCCAGACGCGGCAAGCCGGGCGATGTAGTCGAAGTAGTTCTCATCATCGCCGCACGTGAGCAGCTTGACGATGTCGATGGTCGGCTCACTGAAGCCAGCGCCGCGAAGATCCTCGACGGTGCAGGTGCTGTCCTCCAGCACGTCGTGCAGGAG
>Ga0190271_10001269_pt1 | contig 14181 bp, 15 predicted proteins | sample Popmic356T_FD_133747 | JGI IMG/M metagenome (GOLD analysis project Ga0190271, IMG submission 133747) | Populus adjacent soil microbial communities from riparian zone of Weber River, Utah, USA - 356 T | ecosystem: Environmental > Terrestrial > Soil > Riparian zone | place: USA: Utah | collected...
ACCGCGTCGGCGTAGAGGATGCCGTCCGCAGCGGCGGCGGCCTCCTTCATGCGCACGGTGGGCTGGTGCAGGAGCTTCGCCACAATCTGGCTCGTCAGCGCCTCGACGGCGCGCCGCTGGGTGGGCGAGAGGGAGGCGAGGCGGCCCTCGGCTCGCTCGAGCTCTTCGCGCCGGATCGACTCCGCCCGCGCACGCAGCGACGAGATGGCGGGCACGACGTCGAGAGAGAGCTGCCAGGCCCGGAAGGCGTCGGCCTCCTCGCTGACGATCGCCTCGGCCCGCACGGCTTCCTCCCGGCGGCCGGCAACGCTCTCGGCAACCACGCGCTCGAGGTCGTCGATGTCATAGAGGTAGCAGCCCTCTAGCTCGACGACGGCGGGGTCGACGTCCCGCGGCACGGCGATATCGATGAAGAAGACCGGGCGTCCCCGCCTCTCCTTCATTGCCCGCTCGACCTGCTCGGCCTTGAGGACGAAGCCCTGCGAGCTGGTCGACGCCACGACCACGTCGGCGTGCGCGAGCTCGGTCTCGACCGCGTCCAGGCCGACGGCACGGCCGCCGAAGCGCCGCGCCAGCGCCTGCGCGCGCTCCGGCGAGCGGTTCGCCACCACGATCTCGCCGACGCCGCGGGAGATGAGGTTTGCCGCGGTCAGGTCGGCGGTCTTGCCGGCGCCGAGCAACAGAATGCGCCGGCCCTCCAGGTTCTCGAAGACCCGCTCCGCGAGCTGCGCAGCCGCTGAGGAGACCGAGGCAGGGTTCTCGCCGATCGCCGTCTCGGTGCGCACGCGCTTGCCCACGCGGAGCGCCTGCCGGAACAGCCGGTGCAGCGTTCGCCCCGCGGTGTCGGTCGCCCGCGCCGCCTCGTACGCTTCGCGCACCTGACCGAGGATCTGCGCCTCGCCCGGGACCATCGAGTCGAGGCCGGCGGCGACGCGGAAGAGATGGACGGCGGCCGCCTCGTCGCCGACCGTGTAGAGCGCCGGCGCGAGCTCCGAGTGCGAGAGGCCGGAGAGCTCGGCGAGCTCGCCGTAGATGCGTTCCTCCAGCTCCGCCGGCTCGGCGCTCACCCCGTAGACCTCGGTGCGGTTGCAGGTCGAGAGCACCGCGGCCTCGGCGCTCCCGCCGCCCAGCCGCTCGAGCGCCCCGCGGCGCAGCTCCTGGTCGTACGCCAGCAGCTCCCGTAGCTCCACGGGAGCGTGCTGGTACGAAGTGCCGACGAGGACGAGGCGCATCAGAAGTGTCTCTCCAGGTGGAACGTCCACGTTCCTGACGTGCGAGGAGCAAGCCAGGCTAGGACGCAGGGAGCCTTCGTACCAAGTGGTATGGAGGCGACTGAGGACGACGGATGGCGCCGCTCATCGCGCGCCAGGGACATGGTGTGTTCTGCCTGGTGAGACACTAAAAGTGGACGAAGGGCGCGAGGACGACGCGGACGAGGACGACGAGCAGGAAGCCGGCGAGCGCGAGGTAGGCAGTGCGGCGGCCGCGCCACCCGGCCTCCCAGCGCAGGACGAGGAACGCGGCGTAGACGGCCCAGGTGAGCACCGTCAGGCCCATGATCGCGTCGAAGGACGCGCCCTCCTCGCGAAGCCGGGCCAGGCCGATCCCCGCGCCGACCGTGAGCGCCGGCAGCGCGATCGCGATCGTGCGCACCGTCAGCTGGTCGAGCGTCTGCAGCGACGGCGAGCGCAGGCGGAGGACGCCCGGCGCGCGCCGCTTCAGGCGCCGGTCCTGCCACAGATAGATCGCCGCCAGGGAGGCCGCGAGCGTGAAGCCGGCGAACGCGGCGAGGATGAGCCCGACGTGGAAGACGAGGAACGCGTCGCCGAACTCGCTGGCCGCCTGCTCGCCGACCCCACCCGCCGCCCAGGCGAGCGCGAGCAGGACGACCGACAGGGGCATGACCACGAGCCCGAGCAAGCGAAACGGCGCGCGGCAGCCCCAGATCAGATAGACGCCGACGCACATCCAGACGAAGAGGTTCAGCGACCCCGCCCACGTCCCCCAGGGGAAGCCGTCGGCGCTGAGCGCCTGCGCGACGAGCAGCGCCGTCTGCGCAAGCCAGCCGATCCGCACGCCCCAGATCGCCCAGCGGACGAGCCGTCCCGGCCGGACGGTGTCCCCGGCGTACGCAACCGCCGCCTCGGCATAGCCGGCGAGCGCCGGCCAGACGAGGATGAGCGCGGCCTCCGTCATCCGGCCACCTCCTCCCGCTCGGGCTCGGGCTCCGGCTCGGACTGCGTCTCGCGGCGGCGGCGGGCGAGCTCGGCCAACTCGGCGACCTCGCGCTCGAGCCGGGAGAGCTTGAAGGCGTAGATCACGATGTAGGCGAGGACGACCGCGAGGACGACGAGGTACGCAGCGGTCACGTACTTCTCGGCCGAGGTCACGAGAGCGCCTCACGGAGCTCGGAAAGTCGCTCGTCGAGCCGCTTCCCGGTGAGCTCGTTGGTGTAGAGCGAGGCGGCCAGTGCCAGCATCCCGGCGAAGCAGATCCCGAACGTGAGGAGCTGGCTCCCGACGAGGTTCGAGTTGACGTCCCTGGTGAAGACGACCGGGTGGATGAGCTCGTCGGCCAGCCGGATGGCGAGGAAGCTGACAGGGATGAGAACGACGCCGAAGAGTGCGTACACGGCGGACATGTTTGCCCGCCGTGGGCCCGGGTCGACCGAGAAGCGAAGCATGAAGTAGGCCGAGTAGAAGAGAAAGAGGACGAGGAAGAGCACGAGCTGGCGCTCGCTCCATGTCCACCACACGCCCCAGGATGTCCTCGCCCAGATCGACCCGGTGACGAGCGTGAGGATCCCGAAGATGACGCCCATGTGCACGGCCGTGTAGCTCTCCAGGTCGTAGCGCTGGTCGCGCGTCCACAGGAGCCGGAGCGCCTTCCACGCCGCCCAGAAGAAGCAGGCGTATGCGGTCAGCGCGATGGGGACGTGGATGTAGAAGATCCGCTGCCGGAAGCCCTCGATCGGCGCGTCGGGCACCCAGTAGAACGCCAGCGAGATCCCCAGGAGCAGGAGGCCCGCGGCTGCGGCCGCCAGCACGACCGCGCGGCTATTCCGTAACGACGTACTCAAAGCTCGCCCAGGACAGGATCGCAAAGATCAGGTCGTAGAGAGCGAGGAAGCCGAGGTAGCGGCCAGGATCGTCGGCGATCGAGGCGCCGACGCCGCCGACGACGATCGGGATCACGAGCGGCAGGAAGAGAAGCGGGAGCAGCAGCTCGCGGGCCCGGCTCGCAGCCGCCATCGCCGCCAGCAGTGTCCCTACCGCGGCAAAGCCGACGCTGGCCAGCGCCACCCCTGCGACGAGCTCCCAGCTCACCGGCTGGAAGAAGAGGGCGAAGGCCGGCAGCGCCACGATCTCCGCCAGCCCGAGGAACGCCACGACCGCGATCACCTTGCCGAGCCAGATCGCGCTGCGGTCCGACGGCGCCAGGACGAGGCCGTCGAGCACGCGCTGCTCGCGCTCCGCGGCAAACGCGCGAGTGAGCCCGAGAATGGCCGTGAAGACGAGCGCCGCCCACAGGAGCCCGTACGCGGCGTCGGCCGAGGCACCGGCCGGCAGGGCGAAGTTGAAGACGACGAGGGTGGAGACGACGAAGAGCAGCATCGCCGGCACGGTGTCCCGCGAGCGCAGCTCGAGCCGCAAGTCCTTGGCCGCGAGCGTGCCGACGTCCTCGAGGTAGCTCATCCGAGGGCCAGAGTTCCGGTGGCGAGCGAGGCCACGCGTTCGGGGTCGTGGGTGGCGAGTAGAAGCGTTCGCGTCCCGGCGAGCGAGCGCAGCTCGGCGTCGAGCAGGGCGACGCCTTCCTCGTCCAGGCCCGCGTAGGGTTCGTCGAGCAGCAGGAGGTCGGGGTCATGCAGGAGCGTCCTGCAGAGCGCGAGCCGCTGCTGCATCCCGCGGGAGAACGTCGCCACCCGCTCGCGCCGAGCCTCCCAGAGGCCGTAGCGCTCCAGCAGCATCCCGATCCGCTCGCGGCGCTCGGCGACGCGGTAGAGACGCCCGTAGAGGTCGAGGTTCTCGAGCGCCGTCAGCTCCCGGTAGACGAGCGGCTCATGGGCGAGGTAGCCGATGCGGCCGCGCTCGGCCTTCACCTCCAGCTCGCCGCGCGTTGGCGCGAGCAGGCCGGCGCAGAGCGCGAGCAGCGTCGACTTCCCTGACCCGTTCGGGCCGGTGACGAGGAGGAGGTCGCGCTCGGCGACGTCGAGGTCGAGATCGCGCAGGACACGCTTCGAGCCGAAGCTCCGGCCGAGGCCGCGCGCGGCGATCACACGACCACGTCCGCGAGGACGAAGGCGAAGAACGTCACGCTGATGACGCCGTTCATCGTGAAGAAGGCCAGGTCGAGCCGGCTGGTGTCCTTCGGGGAGACGAGCAGGTGCTCGTACAGGAGCAGTCCGGCCACCGCGGCCACGCCGAGCCAGTAGAGGACGCCTGCGGCGAGCAGCACCCCGGCAAGCGCCAGAAAGACGACCGTGAGCACGTGGCAGGCCCGGGCGACCCAGAAGGTCACGGTCACGCCGAACCGGGCCGGCACGGAGTGAAGTCCGTGCGCCCGGTCGTGCTCGAGGTCGAAGAGCGCGTACAGGACGTCGAAGCCGGCGACCCAGACGGCTACTGCGGCGCCGAGCAGCCACGACTCGAGCGGGAGCTCGTTCGTCACCGCAGCCCAGGCGCCGACGGGCGCGAGCCCGTCCACCGCGCCGAGCCAGAAGTGCGAGAGCCAGGTCGCGCGCTTCAGGTACGGGTAGATCACGAACGCGGCGACGGGAATCGGCCAGAGCCAGCGGACGATGGGCGCCAGCTGGTAGACGGCGACCAGGAACACCGCGAGCGAAAGCAGGCAGAACAGCGCCACCTGCCAGGAGCGGAGAGCGCCGCGCGGGATCTCCCGGCCTGCCGTGCGCGGGTTGCGCGCGTCGATGCCCGCATCGATGAGCCGGTTGAGCGCCATCGCCAGGCTGCGCGCGCCGACCATGGCGACAGTGATCCAGAGGAGATCGCCCCCGCCGGGGAAGCCGTCGACGGCGAGGAACGCCCCGATGTAGGCGAACGGGAGCGCGAAGATCGTGTGCTCGAACTTGACGAGGGAAAGGAAGAGCTTCGGGTAGCGGAGGGCGGCGGCGGCGGTCATGTCTGACGATGGGCGGTAGGCTCGCCCGCGAGCAGCTGCAGCGCGTGCCCGAGCGCCGGCCGGAGCACCTCGAACCCGTCGCGGGCGCCGCCGGGCGAGCCCGGCAGGTTGACGACGAGCGCCGAGCCGGCGACGCCGGCGAGACCGCGGGAGAGCAGGCCGTGCGGCGTCTTCACGATCGAGTCGGCGCGGATCGCCTCCGCAATGCCCGGCGCGGGCCGGTCCAGCACGCCGGCGGTCGCCTCCGGGGTCACGTCGCGAGGGCCCATGCCGGTGCCGCCCGTCGTGAGGACGACCTGGGCCGAGCCGGCCAGCTCGCGGATGGCCGTTGCGATCACCTCGCGCTCGTCCGGGACGACACGGCGCTCGACCTCGTAGCCTTCTGCGGTCAGGAGGTCCGCCAAGACCTCGCCGCTGCGATCCTCCCGCTCGCCCGCCGAGACGCCGTCGGAGACGGTGAGGACGGCCGCCCTCACTCGACGGTCTCCTTCGTCTTCTCCAGCAGGCGCACGTCCTCGACGACCATCTCCTTGTCGATCGCCTTGACCATGTCGTACACCGTCAGGGCAGCTACCGAGGCGGCCGTGAGCGCCTCCATCTCGACGCCGGTCTGCGCGGTTGTCTCGGCGCTCGCCTCGATCGCTACGCCGCCCTCCTCGACCTCGAGTCGCACCTCGACGTGGGAAAGCGGGAGCGGGTGGCAGAGTGGGATCAGCTCGGAGGTGCGCTTCGCCGCCATGATCCCGGCGAGCTGGGCCGTCGTCAGCACGTCGCCCTTCGGAAGCTCACCGAGGCGGGCGGGCGTCCCGGGGCTCATGCGCACGAACGCGCGAGCGCGCGCACGACGGCGAACGGTCGCCTTCGCGCCGACGTCCACCATCCGGACGGCGCCGCTCTCGTCGACGTGGCTCAGGTCCTCGCCCTGCACGCCTGAAGCCTACGCCGAGAACGTCATCGTCATCGCGTCGAAGTCCAGCGTCCACGCATCGCGGCGCAGGAAGCCGTTGACAGCCTCACGACCTCAACCCTTCGTTGACAGGGCGGCCCGGTCGCGCACCTCGTCCAGGTCCGCGAGCTGGCCTGCGATCCAGCGTCCAATGTCGTGCTCGCGGACCTGGGCGGCGATCGCCTCCCGCCGGCGGCGGCGCTCCCCGGCCGCCATGGTCAGGGCCTCGTGAATCGCCTCGGCCTGTCCCGTGACGTCGAACGGGTTCACCGTCACCGCCCACTCGCCGAGCTCGTCGTGCGCGCCTGCGTTCTCCGAGAGGATGAGGACACCGTCACGAACGTTCACGAGCGGCGCCTCCTTTGCAACGAGGTTCATACCGTCGAAGATCGCGTTCACGAGCAGGACGTCGAACTGCTTGTACGCCGCCACAGCGTGCAGGAAGTTGTCCTGGATCTGCAGGTCGAGCGGCACCCAGCCCTCCTGCTGGAAGCGGTCGTTGACGACGCGTGCGGCGCGCTGGACGGCGCCCAGGTACTCGGCGTACTCCGGGATGTCCTGGCGGGAGGGGTCGAGGAGTGCGAGCATCTGCACACGCCCGTGCATCTCGGGATGCGCGTCGAGGTAGAGCTCGTAAGCGCGGAAGCCCCGGACGACGTTCTTCGACGGGTCCGTCCGGTCGACGCGAAGGATGAGGCGCTCAGGCCGGCCGGACTCGATCTCGGCCTCGGCTGCCAGCACAGGCTCGCTCCCTGCGAGCTCGTCGAACTCACCGGGGTCGAGCGAGATGGGCCTCGCACGCAGGCGCGTGAGGTGGCCGTCGACCGTGATCTCGTGGGCGACACGGTCCGCCTCCACACCGAGGATGTCCACGCAGGAACGCTGAAAGCTCTGACGCCAGCGCCGCGTGTGGAAGCTGATGACGTCGTTGGCGAGCAGCCCCTCGTGGATCGCGCGCCGGATCGGCTCCGGGAGGACGCGCCAGTAGTCGGGCATCGGCCACGGGACGTGCACGAAGTGCGCCATCCGCGCGTCCGGGGCCTGCTCGCGCACGAGCGCGGGCGCGACGTAGAGGTGGTAATCGTGGAAGAAGACTGCCGCGTCCGGCTGGCGCTCCAGCTCGGCGACGACGGCGTCGGCGAACCCCTGGTTGACGGCGACGTAGCCCTCGTTCCACGCGTGATGGAGGCCGTGGTCGACGTCGGGCGCGCTCGCGAGGCCCCAGAGGTAGTGCTGGATGAACCACAGCATCGGGTTCGCGATCACGTTGTAGTACCAGTCGTACGCGGCGGGGTCGTGCGCGACCAGCTGAAGCCGGTACGGCGCCCCGCCGCGCGCCACCTCGTCCACCGGCTCGCCGCCCGACTCCTCCGCCACGATGCGGTCCTCCTCGGACATGGCGCTCGCGATCCAGGTGACCTCGTGGTGCTCGACGAGGCTGCGGAGCGCCGTGACGAGGCCGCCGCCGCCGCGCCTGGCGACCCGCCCGCCGCCGGGGTCGCGGTGATACACGACCGGCCCCCGGTTCGAAACGACGATCAGCTTGCGCCGGGCCGCCATGCCGACACCCTAGATGCAGCGTCGCTCAGGCGGCGCGCAGCGCGTCGGCCAGCTCGACCGAGTCGGCCCCGGTGCCGTCCAGCTCGTTGAAGTGCACGAGCCAGTCGCGCAGGAGCCGCGGCGTGAGGAACCGCCGGCGGACGTGCTCCTTGCCGGCGAGCGCCATCTGCCGGTGCCGCTCCGGCTCGCCGAGCACGAGCGCAGTCCGGTCGGCGCACTCCAAGACGGACTCGACGAGGTACCCGGTCTCGCCGTCCTGCACCTGGTCGACGATCCCGCCGACCCGCCCCGCGATCACCGGCCGCGCCTTCCAGAGCGCCTCCGTGACCGTCAGCCCGAACCCCTCGCGGATCGACTTCTGCAACACGACCTCCGAGTGGACCTGGAACGCGTTCACCTCGACTGAGCCGACGTTGTTCAGGTTGGAGAGGATGAAGATATCCGGGTCGCCGTCGGCGGCGGCGACCGTGCGGTTGTAGTACTCCCAGCCCTCGGGGTCGTCGTGCGCCATCGAGCCGACGAGCGCGAGCTGCACCTCCGGGTGCGTCTGCCGCACGCTTCGCCAGGCCTCGATCACGCCAAGAGGGTCCTTCCAGGGGTCGAACCGGCTGACCTGCGTGATCAGCGGCCGCTTCACGTCGATCCCGAACTGGTCCACGATGTACGCCGCATCCTCCCGTGAGAGCGCCATGTTCTTGGGCGCGAGCGGGTCGATGGCCGGCGGCCAGATCCACGGCGTGGGAACGACGTCCCCGTCCGGCACGTACTCCCTCCGGTGGAAGACGGCCGCGTCGTGCCGGGCGATCCACGGGACGAGGAAGTCGAGCACCGATGGATTCGGCTCGGAGAGGTCGATGTGACAGCGCCAGGTCCAGTGGCGAGCGAGGTCGCGCGCGTACTCGATCACGCCGACGGGCTGCGGGTCGTGGACGATGACGAAGTCGTACGTTTCGCCCGCGACCGCCTCGGCGTTGAGCTTCTGGTAGCGAACGAAGACGTCCCGCTGCTCCGGCGTCAGGCTGACGGGACCGCCCTGAAGCGCATTGTGGATCGTCTTCGTGACGTCGAAGAACTCGTCCTGGCCGTGGATAATCCGCCACTCGACGTCGAGCCCGGCGTCACGCATGAGCGGAACGAGCGTGTAGAGGATCTCGGCCACACCGCCCCCGAACGCGGTCGCCGAGAGGTGGAGCACACGCTTGCCCTCGAGCGGAGCCGCGAGCTCCTTGATCTGGTCCATGAGGCCGCGCGTCGCGATCGACGCATAGTCGCCGAGGAGCTTCGTCCCGACGTTGACCAGCTGGAGCTGCACGGCGCCCGAGAATACCGACGCGGGCGGGGGTCAGCCCAGGTTCTTCGTGAAGCGAACGCAGTAACCGCGCCCGGCGGGGCGGGGACCGATGCTCAGCTCGTCGGTGACCGCGCGGATGATCGCGATGCCGAGTCCGCCCTCGTCGAGCCCGCCCGCATCGGCCTCGAGCAGCGCGGGGTCGAAGCCGCCACCCTCGTCGTGGACCTCGACGGCGAGGGTCGAGTCGGCGAGCTCGTAGCGGATCTCGACCTCGCCCGCGCGCCCGTCTGCGTAGGCGTGGCGGATCGAGTTCGAGCACGCCTCCGTCAGCGCGAGCTTCACGTCCGCGAGCACCTCGGGCTCGACGGCCCGCGGGCGCAGGAGGCCCGCCAGCGCCAGCCGGCCCAGCGCGATGTACTCGGCCTTGGCCGGGATGACGAGGGAGACCACGCTGGTTCCGATGACGTTCACAGTTCTCACACGCGCGAATGAGCGCCGCAGGCGCGTCGCGACTCCTGCCGAAATCTAGCGCCTAACGGCCCGAATCGGCGGTCTGCGTCCTCCGGCAGCTCGTACCCCGGCCTCCGCTCCACGAAACCGGGCCAGCCGCTCGCGTGCCACCTCGACCGCCTCGGAGCTCGAATCGACGAGGACGAAGTGGCGACCGAGCTGCGCGCAGACCGCGCCGAGCGTCCCCGAGCCGGCGAACGGGTCGAGGCACCAATCACCCGGGCGGGACGAAGCCGCCACGATCCGGCGGAGGACGCCTTCCGGCTTCTGCGTGGGGTAGCCGGTCTTCTCCCGGCCGGTCGGCGAGACGATCGTGTGCCACCAGACATCCGTAGGGAGCTTGCCGCGCGCGGCCTTCTCCGGAGTGACGAGCCCGGGCGCCATGTACGGCTCGCGCTCGACGGACTCGGCGTCGAACCAGTAGCGGTCCGGGTCCTTGACGTAGACCAGGATCGTGTCGTGCTTCGCCGGCCAGCGGCGCCGCGGCCGGGCACCGTAGTCGTAGGCCCAGACGATCTCGTTGAGGAAGCACTCCCGGCCGAAGAGCTCGTCGAGCAGCACCTTGGCGTAGTGCGCCTCCCGGTAGTCGAGATGGAGGTAGAGCGTCCCCGACGGGTCGAGCAGACGGCGAATCTCGCGCAGCCGCGGCTCGAGGAAGCCGAGGTAGTCCTCGAAGGAGTCCGGGTACGAGGCGGAGCCCAGCACGCGCGTCGCATAGCGGCGCCCACCGAACCCGGTCCGGTCGCCGTCGGCGTCCTCCTCGGTCGCCACGGTCAGCCGGCGCTGCCGCCGCCCGGTGTTGAACGGCGGGTCGGCGTAGACGAGCTGGAAGCAACCGTCCTCGAGCTCTGGGAGGACGACGAGGTTGTCCCCGTGGAGGATCAGGTCCTCGTTGAGCGCCACCCGGCGAGTCTACGTAGCTAGCAGGCTAGATTCGGCGGCTTCGCCGGCCGGTCGCCGAGAGTCACGGTCAACTCGCGGCGCTCGTTCCCGCGCAGGATCGTGAGCCGGATCTCGTCGCCGGGGAAGCGCTGCTGGTTGACCGCCCGGACCACATCCTCCGCACTCTGGATCGGCCGGTCGTCGATCGCGACGATGACGTCGCCGCCCGGACAGAACGGAAGCCCTTCGAACTCCTCCTCGCCGCTCCCGCCCCGGAGACCGCCCCGGTCGGCGGGGCTCCCGCCGGCGACGGCCTGGACGGCCGCGCCTCTCGTCTCCGCCAGCCCGAATCGCTCCGCGATCCTCGGCGTCACCGTCTGGCTGGTTACCCCCAGCCACGCGTAGCGCACGTCGCCGGTCTGGATCAGCTGCTCCATCGAGCGCCGGGCCGCGTTGATCGGGATGGCGAAGCCGACACCCTCGGCCGTTCCCGAATCGCTCCTGATCTGTGCGTTGATGCCGACGACCTCGCCCTCGGCATTGAACATCGGCCCGCCCGAATTCCCCCGGTTGATGGGCGCGTCCGTCTGAATGGCATCGACGAGGTCGAAGCCTGACGTGATCGAGTCGATCGACCGCTCGGTGGCGGAGACGACGCCGACACTCAGGGAGCTCGCCTGCCCGAACGGGCTCCCGATCGCCGCGACCGGCTCGCCCACGACGACGCCGCTCGAGTCCCCGAGCGGCACCGGGCTGACCGGATGGTCGGCCGGGTCGACCTTGACGACGCCGACGTCGTCGTAGACGTCCCACCCGACGATCTCCGCCGGAACGCGCTCGCCGTCGCGGAACTGGACGTAGACGGTGTCGGCTGCCTCGGGCGCCTCGCCGCTCGCGCCCTCGCCGGCCGTGGTGATGACGTGCGAGTTCGTCAGGACGTAGCCCTCCTCCGAGACGACGAAGCCGGAGCCCTGAGAGGCGGCCACGCCGTCGTCGGCGCTCCCGCGCTCGCCGAAGAGCGCATAGATCGTGACGACCCCCTCCGCGCGCTTGCGATACAGCTCGCTGGCGTCGAACCCGTTGCCGACGAGGGGCTTCGCCGCGTCGCCTTCCACCTCGTCGGCCGCAGGTGTCGCGGCTTCCGGCGCGGGCACGAGCACGGTCTGGATCTGGCGCCCGTCGTCGTCCACCCAGCCGACGGCCTTCCCGAACGCCAGCGCGAGCATGCCGCCGAGAACAGCGGAGACGACGGCAACGACGGCAATGACCCCGGGGCGGCTCACGTGCGACTCATCGTAGTGACGCCGAGGAGGCCTGCACCGTTGCGCTAGTTTGCAACGTCTGCCACGATCTTTGCCTCGGTGCGCTCCTGCCCCGCGGGAGGAAGGTTCACGGTGAAGACGGTGGCACCGGGCCGTGAGGAGACCTCGATCGACCCGGAGAGCCGGGAGGCGAGCTCGGAGGCGATCGCAAGGCCGAGGCCGCTGCCCGAGGCCTTGCCTCCGGCTGCACGATAGAAGCGCTGGAAGAGGTGCTTCCGGTCCTCGGGCGGAATCCCGGGCCCGTCGTCCCCGACCTCGAGTACGGCACCGTTGCCGCGTCGCACGGCCCGCACCGTGACCGTCGTGCCGGGCGGGGTGTGCCTGATCGCGTTCTCGAGGAGGGCGCGGGCGATCTGCTGCACACGCAGCTCGTCGCCGAGCGCCGCCACCGGCGCCTCCGCCTCGACGCGCAGCTCGTGCTCGGTCGACTCAGCCACGGGCCCGAACTCGTCCGCGACGAGCCGAGAGGTCGCAGCCAGGTCGAACGGCACGATCTCCATCTCCAGCTGGCCGGCGTCGAGGCGCGAGAGGTCGAGGAGATCCGTTGCCAGCCGGGTCAACCGGTCGATCTGGTCCCGCATTTCCGCGAGGAACTCACGCCGGACGACCGGATCCATGCTCTCGTCGTCCATGAGCTCGACGAAGCCGCCCAGGGAGAAGAGCGGCGTTCTCAGCTCATGGGAGGCGTTGGCGATGAACTCCCCTCGCGCCCGGTCGAGAACCGCGAGCCGCACACGCATGCCGTTGAATGCGTCGGCGAGCTGCCCGACCTCGTCGCGTCCGGTGTCCACGACCGGGGTCTCGAAGTCGCCGTCGGCGAGCCGCTCGGCGGCGGCCTCGAGCCGGCGGATCCGGCGTGTGAACCGCCAGGCGAGCAGGTACCCGGCCAGCCAGGAGACGACGAGCGAGGCAGCGCCCGCGACCAGCAGGGTCCGGCGGATGATCCGGACGTTCGCGAGCACGTCGTCGAGTGGCGCCGCGAGGAGGACGGTGAGCTCGGGCGTGGCGGGGTAGGCGTACTCGGCGAAGTGCTCCCCGTCCAGCTCGCTCCGGCCCGATGCGGCCCGTTGGGTCCGCGCCGCCTCCAGGGCGAACTCGTCGGTGGAGAACTCACCGAAGCGGGAGTTGCGCGAGTCCGCCACGTTCCGGAGCTGGTCGTCCGTCAGCCGCTCGAGCACGATCACACGGGTCGCGAGACTCTCGCCCTGCGTCCGCACAACGTCGTCCATCGCGATGAAGTCGAGGTCCCGCACGAGCTGGCCGACGGTGGGCGCCGCCTGCTCGAGCTCCCGGATCTTCGCGTCGACGAGGCGATTCTCGAGCTGCGGCACGACCGCCAGGTAGACAATCGCCAGCGCACCGGCCACCACGACGAAGAGGACGAGCCCGGCCTTGACGCTCAGGCTGATGAGCGGCGCTCGCCTCATCACGTGTCGCGGAAGCGGTAGCCGGCGCCCCTGACCGTGAAGATCAACGCAGGCTCGCTCGGATCGCGCTCGATCTTCTCGCGCAGATGGCGCACGTGGACGTCGATCGTCCGTGGATCGCGGAACTCCGATCCGCCCCAGAGCTGGTCGAGGAGCGCTTTTCGCGTGAAAACGCGGCCGGGGTTGGTCGCGAGCGTGCGTAGGAGCTCGAATTCGAGGTACGTGAGCTGCGCCTGCGCGCCGTCCACCTCGACGCTCCGCCGCGCCGTGTCGATCCGCACGCTGTCGACCTCGATCACCTCGTCACGAGCCCCGGACGGCGGCAGCTGGGCACGCCGCAGCAGCGCCCGCACCCGGCTCATGAACTCCCTGATCGAGAAGGGCTTCGTGATGTAGTCGTCTGCGCCGAGCTCGAGCCCGAGCACCTTGTCGCCCTCGTCGCCGCGGGCCGTGAGCATGATGATCGGGACCGCGCTCCGCTCCTCGCGCAGGCGCCGGCAGACGGCGAGACCGTCCAGACGCGGAAGCATGAGATCGAGGATCACGAGGTCGATCGCCTCGGCGCGGTAGCGCACGAGCGCCTCCTCGCCGTCCCGGGCCTGCACGACCCGGTAGCCCTCGCGCTCGAGCGGGTAGGCGAGGAGCTTCTGCACCGACTCCTCGTCGTCGACGAGGAGCACCGTGGGACGCGCTTCCATTGCTCCGGCTAAGGATAGGGATGGCGCGGGCGTCATCCGTGGGTGCGGCGGTTGCCGGTCGGGCGTCTGACGCCCGGCCGGTGATCGGCGTGCCCGTCGGGGATGCCTGCGACCAAGCCGGGCGCCGCGATCGTCCGCAGTCGCGTACCAGCCGTACGCGCAAGGGCGAGCGCGACGAGCCGGCGCCGTGGCGCGGGCGTCATCCGCGGGTGCGTCGGTTGCCGGTCGGGCGTCTACACTTGGCAGGCTCATGGCCGCAGAAGCGCCACGCCGTCGGCCGCGGCGCGGGTCCCTCGAGCGGCCGGTGTCGACGCGCATCTATCGCGCCGCCTGGCTCGTCGTCGCCGTTCCCGTGCTCGTGGCCGCCTTCAGCGTCGGCAGGCCCGACGCGCTGACGCCACCCCGC
>Ga0190271_10001270_pt1 | contig 14179 bp, 14 predicted proteins | sample Popmic356T_FD_133747 | JGI IMG/M metagenome (GOLD analysis project Ga0190271, IMG submission 133747) | Populus adjacent soil microbial communities from riparian zone of Weber River, Utah, USA - 356 T | ecosystem: Environmental > Terrestrial > Soil > Riparian zone | place: USA: Utah | collected...
GTGCTCGGGGCTGCGCGCCTCGGCCGCGCGCGGCTCATCGACAACCTACTCGTCTGACGCGGGCGCGACACCGACGCGGTTGCGGCCGGCTTCCTTCGCGTCGTACATGGCGGCGTCCGCGCGCTGCACGAGCGTCGCGACGTCGTCGCTATCGGTGCGATCGGCGATGCCGATCGAAACGGTGACCGCGGTCGCGAGGCTTGGCGGCGACAGCCCCGCAATCTGCTGACGAATCCGCTCTGCCGTTTGCCGCGCTTGGTTGAGCTGCGAGTCCGGCAGCAGCACCGCGAACTCGTCCCCGCCGAAGCGGGCAATGAGATCCGTGGGGCGCAAGTATTCGCGCAGCGCCGCGGCGACGGCGACGAGCACGCTGTCGCCGGCGATGTGGCCGTACTGGTCGTTGAAGGCTTTGAAGTTATCGACGTCGACCATCATGAGGCACAGCATCTTGTGCGCATGCAGCGTGCGAGTGACCTCGCGCTCGAACATGGTCCGCATCCAGAGGCGATTGCCGAGGCCCGTCAACGCGTCCGTTTGAGCGTTGCGCTCGGCCTGGCGCAGCACGCCGAGGCTGCTCGCGATGTACTCGTTGTCGGAACGCACGCGCTCCGACAGCACAATGAGCAAATTCTTGCAGAAGGTGTGCGAGCGATCGACCATGCGCCACAGCAGCGTGTGGCTGATGACCATCAGGTGCGACGGCTCTGTGGCCACGACGTAGGCGGACGGATCCTTGTCCTCGATCAAGGACATTTCGCCGGCGCAGGATCCGGGTCCCAGATCGGCGATTTTCGGCGCGTCGAGAGAGCCCAAGTGCACGGTCAGCCGGCCGGTCAGCACGACGTAGACGCAATGGTTCTCGCGCTCCGGCGACAGCAAGACGTGCCCTTGCCGCACGTCGATGCGGCCGCATTGCGGAAGCAGGTCGCCGATGCTCTCGGCATCGATGCCGCGGAATAACGCGATGCCCTGGAGAAGCGACCGGCGGAAATCCGTGTCGATCCCGTATGCGAGAGACTCAATATTAGGAACGCCCATGCGCAGTCCGCTGCCTGGCCGGCCTCGATCGTAAGGCGCGCGCAGGTACCGCAGGAGTGACGCAGTTGGCAGTCTTAGCTGCTTGAGCCCGATACCCGCTGCCGCTCGAGCGCCCACTGGACGTGCTCGCGGACGACAGCGGACGGGTCGTCGGCGCGAACGGCGAGCGCGGCGACGACGCGCTCGTCGGCCGGCGCGTTGCCGAGCGCTACGGCGACGTTGCGCAGCCAGCCTTCATAACCGGCGCGTCGCAACGCGGATCCGGCCGTCCGCGCTTCCCAGTCCTCGCGCGACCAGCCGAACAGCTCGATGAGCCCTGCGGCGTCGAGGCCGTGCCGCACCGCGAAGTCGCCGACGGTGGTCGCTCGAGCGAATTTGTTCCACGGGCAAAAGAGCTGGCAATCGTCGCAGCCGAAGATGCGGTTGCCGATCGCCGCGCGCAATGGCTCGGGGATCGAGCCGTGCAGCTCGATTGTCAGGTAGGAGATGCAGCGGCGAGCATCGAGCTCGTACGGCCCGACGATAGCCTGCGTGGGGCAGACGTCGATGCACGCCTGGCAGGAGCCGCAATGCTCGGTGACGGGAGAGTCGGGCGGGAGCGGCAAGTCCGTGTAGATCTCGCCGAGCAGAAACCACGATCCGTCGCGGTCGAGAAGGTTCGTGTGCTTGCCTATCCAACCGAGTCCTGCGTCGCGCGCGAGGGCCTTCTCGAGAACGGGAGCGCTGTCGACGAACACGCGATAGCCAAATTCGCCGATGCGCTCCGCAACGCCATCGGCGAGCCGCTGAAGCCGCCGGCGCAGCACCTTGTGATAGTCGCGGCCGAGCGCATAGCGCGCCACGTATCCCGTCGTTGGATCCGCAAGAGCCTCGCGCGCATCTCTCGCGCTTTCCGGCCAATAGTTCATGCGCGCCGAGATGACCCTGACCGTGCCGGGCACGAGGTCGCCCGGGCGCGAGCGCTTGCGGCCGTGACGTTCCATGTAGGCCATCGCGCCGTGGCGCCCCATGGCGAGCCAGCGCTCGAGCTTTGCCTCGTCGGCGTCGAGATTCGTCGCGGCGACGCCGACCTTCGCAAAGCCGAGATCGCGGCCGAGCTGCTTGATTTCGCCTGCCAGCCGCTCGAGTTGTGCGGCGCTCAAGTTCGGCATGGAACGGGCCTCGAGGTAGGGGCCAGTATAATCGCCGCCGATGACGACCCCGATGACGATGCCGACCGCGACCTCGCCAGAGCGCCTTCCGGAGCGCGTATGGAGCTCGGCGCAGGTCCGAGACCTCGAGCAACTCGCGATTCGTGACGGCGTGACGGAGTACGAGCTGATGTGCCGCGCCGGAGAGGCGGCGTTCGGCGTGATCCTTCGCCGTTGGCCCGCCGCGCAGTCGATCGCCATCGTTTGCGGTGCCGGCAACAACGCGGGTGATGGCCTCGTCGTCGCACGGCTCGCGCACGCCGCGGGCCGCGTCGTCAAAGTGCTGCTCCTCGTTCCTGAAGCCCGGTTCAAAGGTGCCGCGGCGCAAGCGGCCGACGCGTGCCGCGCCGCCGGGTTGCCGTTCGCAGCGTTCGACGCCGGCGCCCTCGGAGAAGGCGATGTCATCGTCGATGCGCTGCTCGGCACGGGCCTCGCGCGCGAAGTAGCCGGCGACTTCCGTTTGGCCATCGATGCCGTCAACGCGGCCGGTGCTCCCGTGCTCGCGCTCGACGTTCCAAGCGGCCTCGACGCGGATACGGGTTGGCCGAATCCCGTGGCCGTTCGCGCAGCGGCGACCCTGACGTTCCTCGGCTTGAAGCAGGGCTTGTTCCTCGGCGCAGCGCCCGACCACTGCGGGGAGCTCGAGTTTGCCGGTCTCGACCTGCCGCCCGAGCTTGGCGCCGGCATCGCGGTCCCGATGAAGAGGCTCGTGCGCGCGGATCTGGAGCACGCGTTGCCGCGCCGTCCACGCAGCGCGCACAAAGGCTCGTGCGGGAAGCTATTGCTCGTCGGGGGCGGACCCGGGATGCCCGGCGCTATCCGGTTGGCCGCCGAAGCCGCTCTGCGCGTCGGTGCTGGCCTCGTCTACGTCGCGACGCACCGCGACAGCGTCTCGAGCGTGCTGTCCGGTCGACCCGAAATCATTTGTCACTCAGTAGGTTCCGCGAACGATCTCGAGGACCTCGTCAGCACGGTGGACGGTATCGTCCTTGGCCCCGGCCTCGGCCGGTCCGCGTGGGCCTACGGCCTGTGGCGACAGCTCGTCCGGGCGAACGTGCCGCTCGTGCTCGACGCCGACGGGCTCAACTTGCTCGCGGCGGAGCCGTTCGAGAGGGCCAACTGGTTGTTGACGCCGCATCCCGGGGAGGCGGCGCGTCTGCTGCCTGGAGCCACCGTCGAGTCGGTGCAGCGCGACCGGCTCGGCGCGGCACGCGCGCTGGCCGATCGGTACGGCGCCATCGCCGTTCTGAAAGGCCCGAACACGCTCGTCGCCTCGCAGCGCTCCGCAGAGCCGATCCGCGTCTGCGATCGCGGCAACCCGGGCATGGCGACTGGCGGCATGGGCGACGTTCTCGCCGGCACACTCGGCGCGCTGCTCGTGCAGACGGGCGATCTCGATCAGGCCGCGCGCGCCGGCGTGCTGTTGCACGCTTTGGCCGGGGACGCCGCCGCCAAAGGCGGGGAGCGCGGCACCTTGGCCGGCGATCTCTTTCCGCACTTGCGAGCATGGGCGAATCCGAGCTAATCGCCGAGCTAAGCTCGGAACAAGCGTTCACCGACCTCGCGGCGGCGTTCGCGCGTGCACTGCGCGCCGCTCGCGCATGGCCGCTCGTGGTCGGCTTGCGCGGGGATCTCGGCAGCGGCAAGACAACCTGGGTACGCGCGATGTTGCGCGGCCTCGGGTACGAAGGCCGCGTCCCGTCCCCGACCTACACGCTGCTCGAGCAGTACGCCTGCGGCGATCTTTCGCTCGTGCACCTCGATCTCTATCGACTGCGCGGCCAAGACGAGCTCGAGAATCTCGGCTTACGCGATTGGCTCGCGGAGCAGGAGCGGTGGATTGCCGTCGAGTGGCCGGAACGGGCCCCGCAGCTCGCAGAGCGCTGCGACGTGACGCTCGAGCTCGCCGTCATGGACCGGGGCGGCCGGCGCGTGGCGGCGGCGGCCGGGACGCGGCTTGGACTCGAAGCGATCGGGCTGCTTCGTCAGGAGGCGTTTAATAACGGAGCGTAATCCCGCGCCGCCGCAGGAAAAAACATTGAAAAGCCGGCGAAAAGTCGGTAAACATAAGGCGTCGGTGGCGGTGGGAGCCCACTAGAGTGGTGCGGGCGGGGTGGCTCGAGTCGAGCGTAGTCGTGACGTTACTCGTCATGAGCGCGGCCGCCCACGCTGCGACCGTGCAAACCGTTCGCGCCTGGTCCGGCCCCGAAGGCACTCGAGTCGTGTTCGAGCTGAGTGGCCCCGCTGAGCATCGAGCTTTCGCGTTGGCCGACCCGGATCGCATCGTCATCGATCTCCCCGGCAGCTCGGCGGCGAGCGGCCTGCGCCTCGAAGAGGCGAAGGGCTCCGTCACGGCCCTGCGGGCCGGGGCTCGGCCCGGCGGCGAGCTGCGGCTCGTGCTCGAGCTGAACCAAGCGTCCAAGCCGAAGACCTTCCTGCTGACGCCGCACGACCAATATGGCTTTCGCCTCGTCGTCGATCTGCCGCCGGCACAGGCGGCACCGGTCGTGCGACGGACGCCGCAACTCTCGACCGATCGCGGCCGTGACGTCGTCGTCGTCATCGACGCGGGCCACGGCGGCGAGGATCCCGGAGCTACCGGGCGCGGCGGCGCGCGCGAGAAGGACGTCGTTCTCGCGATCGCCAAGAAGCTCGCCGCGGAAGTCGACGGCCAACCCGGCATGCACGCCGTCTTGGTTCGCGGCGGCGACTACTTCGTCTCGCATCGCAAGCGCATGGAGTTGGCGCACGAGGCGCGCGCGGATTTCTTCATTTCCATCCACGCCGATTCGTATCGCGATCCGGCGGCCAAGGGCGCGACCGTCTACATGCTCTCCGACAAAGGGGCGAGCGACGAAGCGGCGTTGCTGCTCGCGCAACGCGAGAACGCCTCGGACTTCATCGGCGGCGTCTCGCTCGCCGACAAGGATCAGATGCTCGCACGCGTCTTGCTGGATCTGTCGCAGAGCGCGGCGCTGAACGCCAGCATGGCCGCGGGCCAGCGCTTGATCCGACGCATGTCGGCCGTCACCGCGATGCGGCGGCGCGAAGTTCAGCAGGCGCCGTTCCTCGTGCTGAAGTCGCCGGACATTCCGTCGGTGCTCGTCGAGACGGCCTATATCTCCAATCCGCGTGAGGAAGCGTCGCTGCGCAGCGGCAAATACCAGTCGGCGCTCGCGGCTGCGCTGCGCCAGGGCATCGTCGATTACTTCGCCGCGAATCCGCCGGAGGGCAGCTACTTCGCGATGAACCCCGTCGCCGTGTCTCCGGAGGTCGTCCGGCACGTCATTGCACGCGGCGAGACGCTGTCCGAGATCGCGGAGCGTTATCGCGTGAGCTCCGCGAGCATTCGGCGCACGAACAGCCTGCGTACCGACGTTCTGCGTATCGGCCAAGTCCTCACGATCCCGCGCGGCTGAGCCCGCGCGTTGCGCGGCCTCATGTAAACTCGCTTCCCCGAACAGCGTGCCGCGCGCACGCGGCGCGTATTAGGCGTTCGAGTGGCGATCCGCACCCTGCCTTCCCAGCTCATCGATCAGATCGCGGCCGGCGAGGTCGTCGAGCGCCCGGCGTCCGTCGTCAAAGAGCTCGTCGAGAACTCGCTGGACGCCGGTGCACGCACGATCACGGTCGACGTCGAAGGCGGGGGCGCAAGTCTGATCCGCGTCACCGATGACGGTTGCGGTATTCCGCGCGACGAGCTTGCGCTCGCGTTGTCGCGCCATGCGACCAGCAAGATTGCGACGCTCGACGATCTGGAAGGCCTCGTGTCGATGGGGTTTCGCGGCGAGGCATTGCCGAGCATCGCGTCGGTTTCGCGGTTGACGCTGACGTCCCGCGTCGCAGCCGACGAGCACGCGTGGCAGGTCGCGTGCAACGGCGGGGAGCTCGGCGCGCCGCGGCCGGCTGCGCGCGCCCGCGGCACGACGGTCGAGGTGCGCGATCTGTTCTTCAACACGCCGGCGCGGCGCAAGTTCCAGCGCTCCGAGAAGACCGAGCTCGGCCATGTCGACGCGGTGCTGCGTAATCTCGCGCTTGCGCGATTCGACGTCGAGCTGCGCCTTGAAAGCAACGGACGCACGGTGTTCGCGTTGCCGGCCGCGGTAGGCCGAGAGGCGCAGGAGCGTCGCGTGGCCGCGATCTGCGGCGACGAGTTCATGCAGCACGCGCGCCATTTCTCGCGCGCCATCGAGGGCTTAGCCCTGTCGGGGTGGCTCGCCGCGCCCGCGTTCTCGCGCAGCCAGGCCGACATGCAATTCACGTTCGTGAACGACCGGTTCGTTCGCGACAAGCTGCTGCGTCATGCGGTGCGGCTTGGGTTTAGGGACGTGCTGTTTCAAGCCCGCCAACCCGCCTATATCGTTCATGTCTTGCTCGATCCGCGCCGTGTCGACGTCAACGCGCACCCGGCCAAGCTAGAAATCCGCTTTCGCGATTCCAAGCTCGTGCACGACTTCGTGTTTCGCACCGTGGAAGCGGCGTTGGCGAGCACGCTCGAAGGTGTCGCCGACGTGGCGTCCGCCGCGCCGGTGTTTGGTGCCGAGCTGGCGCGTGCGGTGCCGCCGGCGGCCTCCGCCGTCCGGCAGAGCCAGCTCGCGCTGACGGCCGACGAAGTGCGGGAATACGTGCCGCTGTACGACCGGCTGCATAGCAGGCCGGCGAGGTCGCTGGCGGAGACGGCCGAGCGTTCGCCGGTGCCGCCGCTTGGCTTTGCTCTCGCGCAGCTGGCCGGCATCTATGTGCTCGCGCAGAACGCCTCCGGGCTGATCATCGTCGACATGCACGCTGCCCACGAGCGAATCACCTACGAGAAGCTGAAGACGGCGCTTGCGGCGCAGCGGCTGCAATCGCGCCCGCTGCTGGTGCCGATCAGCTTCGAGGTTTCGGCGCGCGAGGCCGACGTGGCCGAGGAGTTCAGCGAGGAGCTGGGGGCTTTGGGAATGGACGTCGCGCGCCGCGGACCGTTGCACGTCGCCGTGTCCGCTGTGCCGCTGCTTCTCGAAGGCGAGGACGTGGAGTCGCTGGTGCGTGACCTGCTCAGCGACCTCGGGGATGGCCAGGGCGTCGGCCGCGTCGAGGCGCGGAGTAACGAGTTGCTGGCGACGATGGCATGTCACGCCGCGGTCCGCGCGAACCGCCGGCTCAGCATCGAAGAGATGAACGCGTTGTTGCGCGAGATGGAGCGCACGGAGCGCAGCGAAGCGTGCAATCACGGCCGGCCGACGTGGACCTCCGTGACGCTCGAGGATCTGGACCGGCTGTTTCTGCGCGGTCAATAGATGAACGATCGTGTCGAGTGCGTTTGCCTGACGGGTCCGACCGCCTGCGGCAAGACGGAACTGGCGCTCGCGCTCGCCGAGCGAGTGCCGCTCGAGATCATCAGCATGGACTCGGCGCTCGTTTATCGCGGGCTCGACATCGGCACCGCGAAGCCGGCGCCCGCAATACGCAGCGCAGTGCCGCACCATCTCATCGACATCTTGGATCCGACCGAGGCGTACTCGGCAGGACGGTTCGCGCGCGACGCTGCCGCTCTCGTCGGCGAAATCCGTGCGCGCGGCCGGCTGCCTTTGCTCGTCGGCGGGACGTTGCTCTACTTGCGTGCATTGCGAGACGGGCTCTCGGCGTTGCCTCGCGCGGACCCTGCCGTTCGCGCGGAGCTCGATCGGGAGGCGGCCGAGCATGGCTGGGGCGCGTTGCACGAGCGGCTGCGCGCAGTGGATCCCGCGGCCGCAGAGCGCATCGCGCCGGCCGACCGGCAGCGCATTCAGCGCGCGCTCGAGGTCCACGCGCTGACTCACCGCCCGATCACGGAGCTGCAACGGGCCGAGGACGACCGCAAGCGCCCTGGCGTTCTCGCCATTGCGCTCGTGCCCGAGAGCAGGCCAGACCTTGCCGTGCGAATCGAGCGGCGCTTCGACGCGATGGTCGCGGCAGGCCTCGTGGCGGAGGTCGAGCAATTGCGCGCGCGCGGCGATCTCGATCCCGACATGCCGGCGATGCGCGCCGTCGGCTATCGCCAGATCTGGGCCTACTTGGACGGGCGATGCACCTTCGAAGCGGCTCGCGCGAAAGCGATCGTCGCCACTCGCCAATACGCCAAACGCCAGCTGACGTGGTTGCGCGGCGATCCGCGAATCGAGGCGTGGCCGGCGCTCGCGCCGGACCTCGTGGACCTCTGTGCCGAGCGGTTATCCAAAGAAAACCTGATCGCGAAAAACGGCCGTCGCCTGTGCTAGCATTCCGCTTGTGGGAACAAAGCTGTCGCCATTTCGGCACAGCGTTCGGAGTTCGAAAAGTTTCAGGCAGCACAGCGGGCCGACGCGACCGGCCCGCGCTGGTCTCGCCGATAACGAACAAGAAGAAGCAGGAGAGCAGATATGGCCAAGAGTCAGTCGCTTCAGGATCCATTTCTGAACGCGTTGCGCAAGGAGAAAGTGCCCGTCTCGATCTACCTTGTGAACGGCATCAAGCTTCAAGGGCAGATCGACTCGTTCGACCAGTTCGTGGTGTTGTTGCGCAATAGCGTCAGCCAGATGGTCTATAAGCACGCGATTTCCACCGTAGTTCCGGCTCGCAACGTGCGTATCCCGGCTATGGATGAGGAAGAGGCACAGGACGACTAATGCCATTCCCGCGCCCAGGGAGGTAAGTTGCTCGACCGGCCGCGCAGCGGCGAACGTGCCCTGCTATTGCACATCGGCCTGAACCGCCCGTCTTTCGACGACGAAATTCAGGAGTTCCGCGCCCTCGCGGAATCCGCGGGTGCACTCGTCGTCGGGGAAATCCAAGCACGGCGCGAACGGCCCGATCCCAAATTTTTCGTCGGCAGCGGCAAGGTCGACGAGATCGGCGCGCGCGTGAAAGAGACGCAAGCCGAGCTGATCCTCGTGAGTCAGCCGCTGCGCGCGGGCCAGGAGCGCAACCTCGAGCTCGAGCTGAAGACGCGCGTGCTCGATCGCAACGGCTTGATCCTCGACATCTTCGCGCAGCGTGCCGCGACCTTCGAAGGCAAGCTCCAGGTCGAGCTCGCGCAGCACCAGCACCTCGCTTCGCGGCTCGTTCGCGGCTGGACCCACCTCGAGCGGCAGAAGGGCGGTATCGGGCTCCGGGGCCCTGGCGAAACGCAGCTCGAAACCGATCGGCGGCTCGTGAGCCGACGCATTCGTCATCTCAAGGAGCGGCTCGAGCGCGTCGAACGTCAACGCGAGGTGAGCCGCAAGGAACGGCAGCGGGCTGTCGTGCCGACCGTCGCGCTCGTCGGTTATACGAACGCCGGCAAGACGACGCTGTTCAACGCGCTGGCCGGCGCCAATCTCGTCGCGAAGGATCAATTGTTCGCGACGCTCGATCCGACGGTCCGGCGCCTGGCGCTCGGCGGCGGTACCGAGGTATTGCTCGTCGATACCGTCGGATTCGTCCGCGACCTGCCGCACGAGCTCGTCGCCGCGTTCCGCGCCACGCTGACCGAAACGCGCGAGGCGACCCTGCTGCTGCACGTCATTGACGCCAGCGATCCCCACCACGAGGACCGCCAGCGTCAGGTCGAGAGTGTCCTCGAAGAGATTGGTGCTGCCGAGGTTCCGGCCCTTCGGGTGTACAATAAGCTCGATCGGGCGCCACCTGATTTCGTTCGGGATTTCGACGGCGCCGAGATCACCAAGCGCTGTGTCTCCGCCATCACGGGAGAGGGTCTTGAGGCTCTCAAGGCCGCGATCCGGGAGCGGGTGGCGGGAGTGCGCGTCGCAGGGGAGCTGCGACTTCGGCCGGAACAGAGCCGCCTTAGGGCGCGGCTGTTCGACTGGAGGGTTGTGCGCGCGGAGACGGTGGAGGATGACGGCGGCTACACGCTCGACGTGGACCTGCCGGCGCAGCGCTGGCGGCAGCTTCGCGACGAGGAAGGCTTGTCAGCGGACAGTATTCGACAGAAAGTGTGATGCAAGATGGCTTGGGACGATGGTGACAAAGGTAACCCGTGGCGATCCGACAAGGACAAAGGTCCTGCGGATCTCGACGCCGTGGTGCGCGATCTCCAGCGAAAGCTGGCAGGAATCTTTGGCGGCGGAGGCGGGGGACGTGGGAGCAGCGATCAAGGGTTGAGCGCCGGGCTCGCGGCGAGCGCGCTCGTCATCCTCGCGCTCGTGTGGGCGAGCTTCGGCTTCTATCGCGTCGACGCGGCCGAGCGTGGCGTGGAGTTCCGCTTCGGTGCGTTCCAGGGCCTCACGTCACCTGGCTTGCAGTGGCACTTGCCATGGCCGATCGAAAGCGCCGAAAAGATAAACACCGGCGCCACGGAGCCGCTGAACTATCGCGCCAGCATGCTCACGAAGGACGAGAACATCGTCAACGTCGCGCTGGTGGTGCAGTTCAGGCGGACGGATCCGCAAAGCTACCTGTTCAACTTGCGCAATCCGGAGACAACGCTCGAAGCGGCAACCGCGAGCGCCATTCGCGAGGTGATCGGCCGCAACGTGCTCGACTTCATCTTGACCGAGGGACGTGCCGAGGTCTCGCAGCAGGCTCAGGAGCTGCTGCAAGCGACCCTCGATTCATACGACGCCGGGATCACCATTTACGAAGTGAACTTGGTCAATGCCGAGTTCCCGGGCGAGGTCGAGGTGGCGGTCCAGGACTCGATCCGGGCCCGCGAAGATCGTGAGCGGCGCATTCTCGAGGCGCAAACCTATTCCAACAAGATTCTGCCGGAAGCCCGCGGTGAGGCCGAGCGCCGGCTCCAGGAGGCAGAGGCTTATCGGGCGCAGGTCGTCGCCGACGCGGAAGGCGAAGCGGACCGTTTCAGTCAGATCCTCGTCGAATACGAGAAAGCGCCGGGCGTCACGCGTGAGCGCTTGTATATCGAAACGCTCGAAGAGGTCTTGCGGACGTCGACAAAGGTCTTGGTCGACACCGAGGGCGGAAACAATCTCCTGTACCTGCCGCTCGATCAGCTCATCGAGCGCCGCCCGTCTCAACCGTCCGCCGAGCCATCGGCGCCTTCGAGCGTTGCTCCGCCGCCGCCGGCCAGTGCCGCTCCTCGCTCGCGCGAGCGGGAAACGGCGCGGTAACCGAGAATCCACGCATGAATCCACGCACGAATTTCCTGCTCATCGTCGGCGTCTTCGCCGCGATCGTCATTCGCATGTCCGCGTTCACCGTCGATGCGCGCGAGCACGTCGTCAAATTTCGGATCGGCCGCATCATCGAATCCAATTACGAGCCGGGTCTGCATTTCAAGATCCCTTTTTTCGAGAACGTGGCTCGTTATCCGAACCGAGTGCTGATCTACGACGAGGACTCGCGCGAGCGCTTCCTGACGGGCGAGAAGAAAAACCTGATCGTCGATTACTTCGTGAATTGGCGGGTCGTCGATCCGGCTCAGTACTACCGCGCGGTCGGCGCCGACGAAGACACGGCTGAGCTGCGCTTGGCGGCGATCATCAAGGAAGGCATCCGGGTTGCGATCGGCCGCAGAACGTTGCAAGAAGTCGTGTCGGCGGAGCGGACCGAGCTCATGGAGGACATGCTCGTTCAGGTCCAAGAGCGCTCGCCCGAGCTCGGCATTCAAGTGTTGGACGTGCGCGTCAAGCGCATCGATCTCGCCGAAGAGGTCAGTGAGTCGGTTTTCAGGCGTATGAGCCAGGAGCGCGTAGGCGTCGCGACGCAGTTGCGAGCCGAAGGCGAGGAGGAATACGTGCGAGTTCGCGCCGACGCCGACAGGCAGCGGACCGTGATCCTCGCCGAAGCCTACCGCGACGCCGAACGCATTCGCGGCGCCGGCGATGCGCGTGCTGCGGAAATCTACGCGGCGGCGTACTCGAAGGATCGCGACTTCTACGCGTTCTACCGCAGCATGCAGGCGTACCGCGAGTCGATCGGGGGTGATCAGGACGTGCTCGTCCTTCAGCCCGACAGCGAGTTCTTCAAGTTTCTGCAGAACCAGGCCGGCTCGACCAGCGACTGATTCGAAGCTCATTTCTCAACAGTAACGACGGAGGCTTGGGGCTTTGGCCTGGGCGGATCTTCTTGCGGGTCTGGCTTTCTACTTGGTGCTCGAGGGATTGTTCCCGTTCGTGGCGCCGCGGCAGTGGCGACGCGGCCTCGCGGGTCTGGCATCGCTCGAGGAAGGGCGCCTGCGGCTGTTCGGTCTCGCGGCCGTGATCGCGGGCCTGGTGCTGCTGTTCATCGTGCGAGGTTAGTGTGGGTCGAAACGTAGTCGTCATCGGGACGCAGTGGGGCGACGAGGGCAAAGGCGCCGTCGTCGACGTGCTCGCGGATCGCGCGAGCGCCGTCGTGCGTTTTCAGGGCGGGCACAACGCCGGGCATACGCTCGTCATCGGCAGCAAGAAAACCGTCTTGCACCTGATTCCGTCGGGCATCCTGCGTGACGGCGTCGTATGCCTCATCGGCAATGGCGTCGTCGTTTCGCTCGACGCGCTGTGCAAGGAGATGGACGAGCTCGCGGGTGAGGGCGTTCCCGTCGAGCAGCGGCTGCGCGTGTCATCGGCGTGCCCCATCATCTTGAGCTCGCACGCGTTGCTCGATCGTGCGCGCGAGCAGGCCAGCGGCGCCGGGGCCATCGGCACCACGGGCCGCGGCATCGGTCCGGCCTACGAAGACAAGATCGCGCGGCGTGCGCTGCGCATCGCGGACCTGTTCGCGCCGCGCGCGCTCGAGGCCAAGCTCGAGCGGTTGCTCGACTTCCACAATTTTCTCTTGGTGAATTACTACCGCACCGAGCGCGTCGAGCCCCGACGCGAGCTCGACAACCTGCTCGCCTTGAGCGAGCGCGTGAAGCCCCTCGTCGCCGACGTCACCGAAGTGCTGCGCGATCTGCAAGCGCGTGGGTCGAGCGTGCTGTACGAGGGCGCGCAGGGGGCGATGCTCGACATCGACCTCGGCACGTACCCATTCGTGACCTCGTCGAACACGACCGTCGGCGGGGCCGCCGCGGGCACCGGCATTGGCCCTGGCTCCATCGACTATGTGCTCGGGATCGTCAAAGCCTATACGACGCGCGTGGGTGCCGGCCCGTTTCCGACCGAGCTCGACGACGACGTCGGCCGGCGATTGCGCGAGGTGGGCCACGAATTCGGTGCGACGACAGGTCGGCCGCGGCGCTGCGGCTGGTTCGATGCGGTGCTGTTGCGCCGCGCCGTGTTCTCGAACAGCCTCGCGGGGCTATGCTTGACGAAGCTCGATGTCCTCGACGGCCTGCCCGAGATCAAGATCTGCGTCGGCTATCGCCTCGACGGCAAGGTGCAGGACACGCTGCCGCTGCTGATCGACCGGTTCGGGGAATGCGAGCCGGTCTATGAGACCGTGGCGGGGTGGACCGAGCCGACGGCCGGTGCGACGTCCTATGCTGCGTTGCCGAAGGAGGCCAAGGCCTATCTGCGCCGCATCGAGGAGCTGGCGCAAGTCCCGATCGACATCGTGTCCACGGGGCCGAGCCGGGACGCCGTCATCATGCGGCGACATCCGTTTGATTGAGCCGCCCGCCTAGTGGAAAATGACAACGATTCTTATTTGCGCACTCGGCGCGGAGTCGCTGTCTGACACTTGCGGATCTCAAACCCGGTGACCGTGCCCGTATCGAATCGATCGAGACCGCGGATCCCGCCGTTCAGCGGCTGATGGTGCTCGGCCTCGTCGAGGGCGCCGAGCTCGTGTTCTTGCGCCGGTCGCTCGGCGGCGACCCCCTGGAGATACGGATCTATGGAGCCGCGATCTCGTTGCGTGCCGAGCAGGCGCGCCGATTCAAGGTGGTGACGAATGGCCGCGCCGGCTGACGCGGGCAGGGATGCCCGCGGTAGAGCGGTTGCCGAGACCGCCGTTCCGCTCGAGCGCATTGCAATCAACCGCAAGGCAGCCGGCACGGTTGCCGTCGTGGGGAATCCCAACGCCGGCAAGAGCTCGGTATTCAACCGGCTGACGGGGCTTCGCCAGCACAC
>Ga0190271_10001271_pt1 | contig 14176 bp, 14 predicted proteins | sample Popmic356T_FD_133747 | JGI IMG/M metagenome (GOLD analysis project Ga0190271, IMG submission 133747) | Populus adjacent soil microbial communities from riparian zone of Weber River, Utah, USA - 356 T | ecosystem: Environmental > Terrestrial > Soil > Riparian zone | place: USA: Utah | collected...
ACGGTACGCGTGCTGCGTGACAAGCTCGCGACAGAAGCCGCGAAGAGGAGAACGGTAACGAGAGTGCTGCGCACAAAATCCTCCTTGGTCAACGCATTCCCCAACGACCATGTCCGGGCATCGATCTCGATGGACACTAAGCACTAACTATGCCAACGCGGAAAAACCGCGCCGCTGCGCGATTTCTTGTGTTGCGCTTCACAAATCGGCTCGCGAAACGCACCGCCCTGAAGCGCGTCCAACGGCACTCGGCGCGCCGGCGGTGCATGCGCGTCGCCGTTTCGCGCCATTGCCGCGGACGTTCGGAGATAGGAGCATGAGCGCCATGCTTCACTTGAGTCCCGACGCAGACGATCGCATGCAGGACGACCGAGCGGCCCCGCAGTCGCACTGGCTCAAAGCATCGGACGCCTACGGCTCGGCGAGCGTTGCGAAGAGTCTCGTGCCGCTGCTCGCGCTCTACGCCGGCATTCCATACCTTGCCGACCGTTCACTCGCGTTGGCGTGGTGTGCCGCACCGCTCGTCGGGCTGTTGCTATACCGCCTGACGATGGCAATGCACGACTGCGGACACGCGACTTTGTTCACGAGACGCAGTGCGAACGAGCGCGTCGGCAAGCTCCTCGGCTTCATCACCGGCGTCGACTTCGGTTGCTTCAAGCGCGCGCATTGGCAACATCACAAGGGCTACGGATTGCCCGGCGATCCGCAAGGATTTCACTACCTCGGTCTCTCGCGGATGACGGACGCAGCTTTCGCGTGGCACGTGCTCAAACCGCTGCTCGGCGTAAACCTCCGCTACGTGTTTCGCGAAAGCCTGCTGCATCCCCGCAACTTGCGCGCGGCTGCGGGCCGCGAGCTGGTCGCTTTCGTGCTCGTCCAGCTCGCCTTCGCGTCGATCGTGACGGGAGCAGGGCGCCACCCGTCGCTGGCGTTGCTGCCTTTCGCGTCGGCGGCCACGTTCGGGCTCTTCCTGAGCCAGCTACGCGGCATCGCCGAGCACGGCGTCGGCGCGCAAGGCGCGCCCGAGACGTTCGTCCGATCGCACGCGACCGAGCTGCTCGGGAGCCTGCTGCTCTACGACGTCCATTTCAATTTCCACGAGGAGCACCACCGCTATCCCGGGGTGCCGAGCCATCAACTACCGGCGCTGTCGCGCGAGCTCGGCGAAGGCAAGACGATGCGAACCGTGTGGCAGACGCTGCGCATGCGCGCGCGGTGAAGCAGTGGGAAAGACGAAGGTCTATTACAACAGCGCTTGCCCGGTGTGTAATGCCGGCATCGAGTATCAGCAGCGCAAGCTCGGAGACTCGAGCGACGAGATCGAGTGGATCGACGTGCACAGCCGCAACGAAGCGGTATGCGACCTGAATCAGGATCTCGAGGCCGTTCGCGAGCGGCTACACGTCGTCGATGAAGCGGGCGAGCTGCACGTCGGCGCCGACGCGTTTGCCGAGCTCTGGAGCAAAACACCGGGGCAAAGCGCTTGGGCGCGCGTCGCGCGCGTGCCTGGCCTGCGGTCGGTCTGGCGCGTTCTCTACAACGGCTTCGCCGCGCTGCTCTATCGGTGGAACCGCGTCAACCGCCACTGGTGACGCGGAGCGCTGCGCACACAGTGCACTCGGGGTCGCGCTTCAAAGCGACGCTGTGCCAGTCGCCGCGCTTCGCGTCCCAAAGCAGCAACCGGTCGTGCAGCGCGGAATCCCAGCCGAGCGCGAGCTTCAGCGCTTCCTCGGCCATTAGCGTGCCGATGACGCCGGGCACGGGCGCGAGGACGCCGTTGCCCTGGCAGTCGCCCAGGAATTCGTCTTCGTCGCTGTACAGGCAGGCATAGCATGGCCCGTCGCCGCGATTGGGGAACACGGCGATCTGCCCTTCGACGCGCACGGCGGCACCCGACACGAGCGGCACGCGCCGCGCGACGCAGGCGCGGTTCACTGCGAAACGAGTCGTGAAATTGTCGGTGCCGTCGAGCACGACGTCGACTTCGGCGACGGCAGCCTCGAGCGCCGTTGCGTCGAGACGCTCCGGCAACGTCACGACGTCGGCGTCCGGATTCAGCGCCGTCAAGCGTTTGCGCGCCGCATCCACCTTCAACGCGCCGACGTCCTCGGGGGCAAAGAGAATCTGCCGCGGCAAGTTCGTCACGTCGACTCGATCGAAATCGTTCAACACGAGCCGGCCGATGCCACTCGTCGCGAGATACAGCGCGGCCGGGCAGCCGAGCCCACCCAAGCCGACGACGAGCACGCGTGCGCGGCCGAGCTTGGCCTGGCCTTCGGCGCCGACGCCGGCGAGCGCGATGTGCCGCGCGTAGCGGTTGCTCACGACGCGCTGCTCGGCTCGAGCTCGAGCACGCGCGGGCGCCCGGCAAGATCGTCGTGAGCCGCCGCGACTCGCCAACCGTGTGCCTCGGCCAGCGCAACGAGCTCCGGGCGCTGCTCCGCGCCGTGCTCGACGAGCAGCGCACCGCCCGCGCTCAAGCGACTTTGCGCTTCGGCAAACAGCACACGGTAGGCGTCGAGCCCGTCGGCGCCGCCGTCGAGCGCGGCTCGCGGCTCGAACTCGAGCGGCCCGACGATCTCGGCCGTACGCACGTACGGCGGATTACTCACGATCAGATCGAAGCTCCGGGCAAGAAGCGCTTCGAACCAACGTGACTCGATCCAGGTGATCGTGGGACCCTGCGTTCCCATGACGAGGCCTTCGTTCACTCGCGCCTGCTCGAGCGCTTCGGGGCTCACGTCGAGCGCCGTCATCCGAATGTCGCGGCGGCTGTGCTTGATCGCGAGCGCGATGGCTCCGCTGCCGGTGCCCACGTCGAGCACGGCCGGCGCGGCGAGCTGCGAGCAACGCGCGAGTGCCGCTTCGACGAGCAGCTCGGTCTCCGGCCGCGGAATCAACACATCGCGGCTCACGAGCAGCGGCAACGAAAAGAACTCGCGACTGCCTACGATGTAGGCGACGGGCTCGCCGTCGACGCGCCGCGCCACGAACTGCGCGAACTCGAGCCGCTCGACACGCGGGACGGTGCGCTCCGGGAAAGCGACGAACGAGGCCCGAGGCGTTTCGGTCGCTTGCCACAACAAGAGCACCGCGTCGAGCCGCGGAGACTCGCTGACGCCCGCCAGCGCGATCGCGCGCGTCGCGGCCGCCAACAGCTCGTCCGTGCGCTCGCACTGCGCCAGTGTCGCGGTGCCGCGAGACGGCTCGGTTGCATTCATGACTCAGCCCTCGAGGCCCAACGCCCCGAGCTGGCTCGCTCGATATTCGTTTGCGAGCGGCCCGATCACGGCGTCGAGGTCGCCGTTGACGATGTCCTCGACCTTGTACAGCGTCAGGTTGATCCGATGATCCGTGAGCCGCCCTTGCGGGAAGTTGTAGGTGCGGATGCGCTCAGACCGGTCGCCTGTGCCGACGAGGCTGCGGCGTTTCTCGGCCGTCTCGGTCGCCCGCTTCGTCTCTTCGGCATCCCGCAGCCGTGCCGACAGCAACGACATCGCGCGCGCGCGGTTCTTGTGCTGCGAGCGCTCGTCCTGGCACTCGACGACGATGCCGCTCGGCAAGTGCGTGATGCGGATCGCCGAGTCGGTCTTGTTGACGTGCTGGCCGCCGGCGCCCGACGCCCGATAGGTATCGACTTTGAGGTCGGCCTTGTTGATCTCGATCTCGCCGACGTCCTCGGGCTCCGGAAACACGGCGACGGTGCACGTCGACGTGTGGATGCGCCCTTGCGCCTCGGTCTCCGGCACGCGCTGCACGCGATGGACGCCGGACTCGAACTTGAGCTTCGAATACGCACCTTTCCCGGCGAGGCGCGATATGACCTCGCGATAACCGCCGTGCTCGCCGGCATTCGAGCTCAAGACCTCGACAGCCCACCCTTGGCGCTCGGCGTAGCGGCTATACATGCGAAACAGGTCGCCGGCGAAGATAGCCGCTTCGTCTCCGCCCGTACCTGCGCGCACCTCGAGGAACAAGTTGGCGTCGTCGTCGGGATCCTTCGGCACGAGGTGCAGGAGCATTTGCCGCTCGAGCGCAGCGAGCCGCCCGGCGAGCTCCTTGTGCTCGTCCTCGGCGAGCGCGCGCATGTCGGAGTCGGTGCTGCCGCGCAGCTCTGCCGCCGCAGCGACATCCTCCTCGAGCTCGCGATAGAGGCTGAAGTCGCGCACCACCTCGTCGAGGCGCGCGTACTCTTTCGACAACTCGCGGAACCGGTCCTTGTTCGTGATCGTCGCCGGATCGCCGAGCACCCGCGAGACCTCTTCGTGCCGCTCGACCAACTCCGCAAGCTTGCTGCGCAGTGACTCCTTCACTTGCTCGCCGTCAGCTGAGCCGGCGGCGGCTGGGCACGTTGCGCGGCCGGAATCGACAGACCGTACTTGTCGAGCGAACGCTTGATGCGCTCGAGCAGATCGCTGCGCACGCCGCCGTAGTCGGCGGATTGCACCCACACTCGGACGGCGAGCGTGATCGCCGTCGGCAGCACCTCGAGCACCGCGACTTCCGGCGCGGGCTGCTTCGCGACGCGAGCCTCCGCTAAGACAACGGCCCCGATCACGGACTTCGCCTGCGGGATGTCGGCGTCGTAGCCGATCGCGATCGTCATGTCGATTCGCCGCGTGCTTTCGGCGTTGTAGTTCGTGATTGCGCCGCTGTAGATCAAGCTGTTTGGCACGTGGATGACACGGTTGTCGGCCGTCTTCATAACCGTATTGAAGATGCCGACGCTCTCGACGACACCGCCGACGCCAGCCGCGTCGATCTGATCGCCGACCTTGAACGGCCGAAAGAACACGAGCATGACGCCCGACGAGAAGTTGCTCAGCGAATCCTTGAGCGCGAGAGCGACCGCGAGGCCCGCGGCGCCGACGACCGCGAGGAAGCTCGTCGTGTCTACGCCGAGCGTCCCGAACACGGCCAGCGCGAGGAAGAGCAGCAGCACCATGTAGAGCAGGTTGCCGAGGAACCGGCTCAGCGTGTCGTCGAGCCCGACGCGGCGCATCCCGGCCGTCGCATAGGTCGTCACCCCACGCATCAACATGCGGCCGACGATGAAGATCACGAGCGCCGCGAAGATTCGGCCGCTCCAGTCCATCGCGGCTGCGCCCACGACCCGCGGGTCGAGCCAGGTCGTAATCCATGTTTGCAGCTCGGTCATCGGGAGAATTGTGGTTGAACCACTTCGCGTTCTCAAGCAACCGAAGGACGCATTATTCGGCCGGCCCGCTTGGGTTATATTGGCCCAATGAAGCGCACCCGGTCCCTGCTCACCGCCTTGATCCTGGCCGGATGCGCGACGGCGCCGTCGGTCCAAGACACCCACGCCCAAGTCGAAGTCGACTCGCATCTGCTGCTCGCCGACATTGCACTCGACCGGCAAGACCGCAACACGGCCATGCGCGAGCTCCTCGCCGCGGCGATGCTGTCCGAGGAGCCGGGCCCAGCCGAGCGCGCCACGCGCATCGCGCACGAGCTCGAGCTCACGGAGGAAGGCCTGACGGCGGGCGCGCGCTGGCGCGAGCTCGACCCCAACGACGAGCGGCCCGCCTGGTACCTCGGCGTCTTCGAGACGCGCGCGAACCGCATCCCGCGCGCGATCACGGAGTTCACGACCTTCATGCGCTCGATCGAGGATCGCAGGACTGGCTTCGCGCTCGTGCTCGAAGCGCTCGGCGACGAGCCGTACACGGGCTCGGCTACTACGATCATGCGCTCGCTGAACCAGACGTTCCCGAACGTGCCCGCAGGCCAGTACGCGCTCGCTCGTCTCGCGCTGCGCTCCGGAGATTTCGAGCTCGCGCTCGAGAACGCGGATGCGGCCCGCCAGTCGAACGCCGACTGGGTCGAGGCGCAGCTGCTGTACGCGCGCACGTTGCTCGTGACGGGCAGAACGGAAGACAGCCTGGCGATCGCCGCGGACCTCGCGGGCCGGCACGACGAGCTCGAGGTGCAGCTCCAGTACGCCGAGCTGTTGCTCTCGGCGGGGCGGCCGCGCGAGGCCGAGACGCGGCTCAACGAGATCCTCGCGGACAACCCGGGGTTGCCCGAAGCCACTCGCGCGCTGGCGTTCCTTGCGATGACGGAGCAGCGCATCGAGGACGCGAAGCGCTACTTCAACGATCTGCGCGGCGAGTCGAACTATCGCAGCGAGGCGTTCTACTACCTGGGAAGGCTCGCCGAGACGGAGCGCGATTTCTTGCAGGCGACGCGCTCGTATGCCCGCGTCACGGACGGCACGCACGCCGTCGAGGCGCAACTGCGCACGGCGCGCATTCTGTATGCCGAGCAGAACGATCGCGAGAGCGCGGTGCGCCACCTGAGCGACTTCGGCGCCGCGAATCCGCGCTTCGCGACCGACATGCTCGTGGCGCAGGCGCAGCTGTTGTTGCAGATGGAGCAGCCGGCGGAAGCGATGCGCGTGCTCGACGAAGCGCTCGCGTCGACGCCCGACGATCCGGCGCTGCACACCGCTCACGCGCAGCTGTACGTGATTCAGGCGCAAAACGCCGTCGAGCGCGGCGCGCTCGACGACGCCGAATCGCTGCTGAACGAAGGCCTCGATCGCTACGCTGACAACAGCTCGCTGCGCTACTCGCTGGCGCTGCTCTATGAGGACCAGAACCGCAACCGCAAGGCCCTCGACGTGCTCGAGTCTCTCGCCGAGGATTACCCCGACGACGCGGCGATCTTGAACGCCTACGGCTACCTCTTGACCGACCGGTTCTCCCGCCACGCCGAGGCCCGCAACTACATCGAGCGCGCGCTGGCGCTGAACCCGGACAGCGCCGCCATCATCGACAGCATGGGCTGGGTCCTTTACAAGCTCGGCGACTACAGCGCGGCACGCGATTACCTCGAGCGCGCTTATCGCCTCGAGCAGGACCCCGAGATCGCGGCCCACTTGGTCGACGTGCGCTGGCAACTCGGTGAGCGCGACAGCGCGCGCGAGCTGCTGCGCGAATCGCTCGAAGCGAACCCCGACAGCCGCCATCTCCAAGAGGTCGACGAGCGTCTGGCCCCATGACGTGGCGCGCCGTTTGGCCGCTGCTCGCCGCGGCGACGCTCGGCGGCTGCGCGACGTTACCGACGGGCACTGACGGGCGCAGCCTCGATCAGCGGCGCGACACGTTGCAATCGGTGCGCACCTGGGAAATGCGCGGCCGCCTCACCGTCGATACGGGCGACCGCGCCGTCCAAGGCCGATTCAACTGGAGCCAAGACGGCGACGCGCTCGACCTCACGGTCCGCACCCCGCTCGGCGCCGGCATTCTGCGCGTCATGGGGCAACCTGACGCGCTGACCGTCACAGCGCGTGGCGAAACCCGCACGCTCACCGATCCAGAGGCCGAGCTCTCCGAGCTGATCGGCTGGTGGCTGCCCGTCGCGAGCTTGCCGCATTGGCTGCTCGGCTTTCCCGATCGCGACTTTCGCGCCGTCACCGAGCCAGGCAGCGACGGCACGCTCGCCTCGCTCGAGCAACGACTCTGGCGCGTCGACTATGCGGCGTACGGGCTCGCAACGATCGGCGCGACAGGCAGCGAAGTGCTCGTCCCGAGCCGCATCGACCTCACGCACGGCGCGCTCACGCTGAAGCTCACGATCGACGACTGGCAACCGGCGGCTGCAACGACCGCCATGGATGGCGGGAGTGCCGCAAATGCAGGAGCAAGCTTGCGGCCCGCTTCTCCTTGAATGAACCGGCGCGCGCCCAGCACAATAGAGGCTTGGGGCGTAGCCAAGCGGTAAGGCAACGGGTTTTGATCCCGTCATACGTAGGTTCGATCCCTACCGCCCCAGCCAATCGAGCCCAATAACGATAACGAGAACGATCAAGGAGCCGCGCCGTTGGACCCGATCTCGACGACCATCTTCTCCGGCCGCGCCCATCCCGCGCTCGCGCGCGACATAGCGTTCCACTTGGGCTTGTCGCTCGGCCGCATCGCCCTCAGCCGTTTCAGCGACGGAGAGATCAGCGTCGAGATCATGGAGAACGTCCGCGGTCGCGACGTCTTCATCGTGCAGCCGACGTGCCCGCCCGTGAACGAGAATCTCATGGAGCTCTTGATCATGGCCGACGCGTGCCAGCGCGCCTCGGCCGCGAGGGTCACGGCTGTCATTCCCTATTTCGGCTATGGCCGGCAGGACCGCAGGCGGCGTGCGGCGCGCGTCCCGATCACGGCGAAGCTCGTCGCGAACCTCATTGCGACCGCGGGCATCGACCGCGTGCTATTCGTCGACGTCCACGCCGATCAGATCACGGGCTTCTTCGACATTCCCGTCGACAACGTCTACGCGTCTCCGGTGCTGCTCGGCGACGCGTGGAAGCAGAAGTACAAAGACATGGTCGTCGTGTCACCCGACGTCGGCGGCGTCGAGCGCGCCCGGGCGCTCGCGAAACGGCTCGACGATGCGGGCCTGGCGATCATCGACAAACGCCGCCCGCAGCCGAACCAGGCCGAGGTCATGAACGTCATCGGCGAGATCTCCGGCAAGACCTGCGTCCTGATCGACGACATGGTCGACACGGCCGGCACCCTGTGCCAGGCAGCCTCCGTATTGAAGCAGCGCGGGGCCGTCCGCGTCGTGGCCTATATCACCCACCCCGTGCTGTCCGGACCGGCCGTAGAGCGGATTAAGGCTTCGGTGCTGGACGAGATCGTGGTCACCGACACGATCCCCTTGAACGAGGCCGCCCGGGCCTGCAGCCGGATCCGGCAGCTGTCCGTGGCCGAGCTCCTGGCCGAAACCCTGCGCAGAATCAACGAGTCCGACTCGGTCAGCTCCCTGTATCTCGACTAGCCTGGCCTGAGGCCTCCCTGCTAAGATGCCCGGCTTCCTGGAGGTACCCCCGTGAAAGCCGCAACCAAAACCACGTTCGAGCTGGCCGGAGAGCCACGCCCGCAGCTCGGCCGCACCGATAGCCGCCGCCTGCGCAAGGCCGGCAAAGTCCCCGCCATCATGTACGGCGGCGGCGAAGCGCCCGAAGCGCTCGTCCTCGATCACAACGCGCTCAAGCACCAAATGAGCCGCGAAGCCTTCTTCACGAGCATTTTGACGCTCAAGATCGGCCCGAAGGCGCAGCAAGTCGTCGTCAAAGACGTCGAGCGTCATCCCGCACGGCCGCTGATCATGCACCTCGACTTCCAGCGCGTCCGCGAGGACGTCGAGATCACGCTGACCATCCGCATCCACTTCCTCGGCGAGCTCGAAGCCAAGGGCGTCAAGGACCAAGGCGGCGTCGTCGATCACTTGCTGACGGACGTCGAAGTCCGCTGCTTGCCGCGCCACTTGCCCGAGTACCTCGAGCTCGACGTCACGAACCTCGAGCTCAATCAGCTCTACCACCTCTCGGACATCAAGCTGCCGGAAGGCGTCACCCTCGTCTCGCTCGCCGGCGGCAACGACCAACCCGTCGTCGCCATCAACCTGCCGCGCGCCGAGGAAATCGACGTGCCGGTCGCGACCGAGACGCCCGCAGGCGAAGTGCCCGCGACGGCGCAGGTCGAGCCCGGGAAAGAAGGCGAAGCCGCCGCCGGCGCCGACGCTGCGAAGGGCGACGCCAAGGGCGGCGCCAAGCCCGAGGCGAAGGGCGGCAAAGCGGAAGGCAAGAAGAAAGAGTAGCCGAGTCGGCTCTCTGATCCACACGAAAGGCCGCCGCAAGGCGGCTTTTCAGTTTGTGCAATCATGCGAGCCGGATTTGACGACCGCCGAACATGGGAACGCCAATCGACTTGATCGTCGGCCTCGGGAATCCAGGGCCGGAATACGAAGCGACGCGTCACAACGTCGGCTTCTGGTTCGTCGACCTGCTCGCGCGCGAGCACGGCGGGGCCTTCTCGCGCGAGCGTAAGCTCCAGGGCGAAGCCGCCGAGATCGCGCTCGCCGGCCATCGCATCCGCCTTCTGAAGCCGACGACCTACATGAACCTGAGCGGCCAGTCCGTCGGCGCGGCCGTCAACTACTACAAGATCCCGACCGAGCGCGTGCTCGTCGCCTACGACGAGCTCGACTTGGCCGCAGGCCGCGCGCAGCTCAGATTCGAAGGCGGCAGCGCCGGCCACAACGGCGTCAGCAGCGTCATCGAGCACATCGGCACCGCGTTCTGGCGCTTGCGCTTCGGCATCGGCCATCCGCGCGACCAAGAGCAAGCCGGGGGCCGCAAGGAAGTCATCGACCACGTGCTGAAACGCGCCGGCGGCAGCGAGGAAACGGCACTGCGCGAGAAGCTCAAGGAAGCCGCCGACCTCGTGCCCGTCATGCTCGAGCACGGCGCCGAGCGCGCCAAGAATCGCCTGCATACACGCAAACCGGAGACCGAATAGACATGGGCATCAAGTGCGGCATCGTCGGATTGCCGAACGTCGGCAAGTCGACGCTGTTCAACGCGCTCACGGCGTCTGCGATTCCCGCCGAGAACTATCCGTTCTGCACGATCGACCCGAACGTCGGCGTCGTCACCGTGCCGGACCTGAAGCTCGACGCGCTGGCCGAGATCGTGAAGCCTGAGAAGATCATCCCGACGGTCGTCGAGTTCGTCGACATCGCGGGCCTCGTCGAGGGCGCGTCGCAGGGCCAAGGGCTCGGCAACCAGTTCCTCGCGCACATCCGCGAGACGCATGCGATCGCGCATCTCGTGCGCTGCTTCGTCAACGACGACGTCGTGCACGTCGCCGGCAAGGTGAACCCGCTGCACGACATCGAGATCATCGACACGGAGTTGATGCTCGCGGACCTGGACTCGGTGCAAAAGGTCCATCAACGAGCGGAGAAGGCGGCGAAGACCAACGACAAGGCCGCTGTCGCGCGCCGCGACGCCTTGAAGATGCTGTTGACGGCGCTCGAGAACGGCAGACCCGCGCGCAGCGTCGCGCTGCCCGAGAGCGAGGCTGCCATCCTGAACGAGCTGCACCTCATCACGGCGAAGCCCGTCATGTACATCGCGAACGTCGCCGAGGACTCGCCCGAGGACAATCCGCTCGTCGCGGCCGTCCGCAAGCTCGCGGCCGAGCAAGGCGCCGAGCTCGTCGTCATCTCGGCGGCCATCGAGGCCGAGCTCGCGCAGCTGCCCGCGGCCGAGCGCGCGGAGTACTTGTCGAGCTTGGGGCTCACGGAGCCTGGGTTGAATCGCGTCATCCGCTCGGCCTACAAGCTGCTCGGTTTGAAGACGTTCTACACCGCGGGTCCGAAAGAGGTGCGCGCCTGGACCGTCAAGCACGACGCGACGGCACCGCAAGCCGCGGGCGCGATCCACACGGACTTCGAGCGCGGCTTCATTCGCGCCGAGGTGATCGGCTACGACCAGTACATCGCGCGCCGCGGCGAGCACGGCGCCCGCGAGGCCGGCGAGCTGCGGCTCGAGGGCAAGACCTATGTCGTGCAGGAAGGCGACGTGATCCACTTCAGGTTCAACGTCTAGCCGCTGACGGAGTCATCTACGGAGTCATCGCCGTGAACGTGATGGTCCTGGGCGCCGGTCTCCTCGGAGTGACCTCCGCGTACTTCCTGCGCCAGCAGGGTCACGACGTCACGGTCGTCGATCGCCAGGCGACGCCCGCCGCGGAGACGAGCTTCGCGAACGGCGGCCAGATCTCCGTGAGCCACGCGGAACCGTGGGCGAACCCCAGCGCGCCGCTGAAGGTGCTCAAGTGGATGACCAAGGAAGACGCGCCGTTGTTGTTCCGCGTGCGCGCGGACTTCCGTCAATGGCTGTGGACGCTCGCCTTCTTGCGCGAATGCACCCCGGCGCGCACGCGGCACAACATCGAATGCATCGTGCGGCTGGGCACGTACAGCCGCGAAATGCTCCAGCAGCTGCGGCGCGACATCGGCATCGATTACGACCAGCGTACGCAAGGCATCCTGCACTTCTACACGAGCGCGAGCGAGCTCGCCGCCGCCGAGGGCCCCGCCGCACAGATGCGCGCCTTGGGCTGCGACCGGCGCTTGATCACGGTGGACGAAGCACTGGCGATCGAGCCGGCACTGCGCCACATCGCACCGAAGCTCGCGGGCGCCACGTACACGGCGCAAGACGAATCGGGCGACGCGAACCGCTTCGCGCGCGAGCTCGTCGAGCACTGCCAGGCGGACGGTGTCCGGTTCCTCATGAGCCATACCGTCACCGCGCTGCGTGCCGCGGCGGGCAAGCTCGACCACGTCGAAGCGACCGACGCCGAAGGCCGCTTCCAATTCCTGCAGGCCGACGCCTACGTGCTCGCGATGGGGAGCTGGAGCCCTCTCTACGTGCGGCCGCTCGGAATCAGGCTGCCGATTTATCCGGCGAAAGGCTACTCGGTGACGATGCCCGTGCGCGATGCATCGCGCGCATTCCAAGTCTCGCTGACCGACGACGAGCACAAGATCGTGTTCTCGCGGCTCGGCGACAAGCTGCGCATCGCAGGCACCGCCGAGCTCAACGGCTACGACCGAGACTTGAACCGCGTGCGCTGCGAGGCGATCGTGCGCCGCACCGAGGAGCTATTCCCCGGCGCCGGCGACCCGCAGCGGGCGCAGTTCTGGACCGGCCTGCGCCCGGCGACGCCGTCGAATGTGCCGATCGTCGGCCGCTCGAAGCTACCGAACCTGTACTTCAATACGGGCCACGGCACGCTCGGCTGGACGCACGCGTGCGGCTCGGGCAAGAGCATCGCGCGCATCGTCAGCGGCCTGAAGCCCGAGGTCGAGTTTCCGTTCCTCGGCGTCTGAGCGTAGCGCCACAGTATCTCCGCAGCATCAGGTAGGCCGAGAGGAATGAACCTTTCGGCGCTCTCGCGCGCTTAAGGAACAAGGACTGCCTCAGCAGTGCGGGAGTACCACGTATGACGAGAATCAGCGCCCTGTTTGTGTTCAGCGTCGCATTTCTCACCGGATGCGCGACCTATACGACGCCCGGCGGAGGCATCTCCATCCCTGCAATCACTGAAGGGGACATCGGCCTGGCGCTCGCCCGAGAGCCCGCCGCGCAATTTCCAGCGCACCTCATCGTGGCTCGCGTACAAGCGCCGGGTTACCTGTCCTACTCGAATCGCGGCTACGGAGATGGCGGCTACAGCGTGATCACCACGCGGGATATCGAAACGGACGAGGATTTCGCTCGAATCGGCGCAATGCCTGGTATCGCTTCTGTTGGTCCGTTGAGCCGAGTCCTATTGCCTACGCAGCTCAATACAACTCGTGATCTCCGCACCGCAGCCGCCCAGTTACGTGCCGACGTCGTCCTCGTGTACACGCTCGATACATCCTTCCGGACAGAGACACTGCAAATCGGGCCGCTGCAGACTGTGAGTCTCGGCTTCTTCCCTAACAAGGAGGCCCACGTGACGGCCACGTGTGCAGCCGCGTTCATCGACGTTCGCACCGGCTACGTCTATGGCGTCGCGGAAGCCACTTCAACCGAGGAACAGCGCTCGAATTTTTGGAACACTCAGGCTGCGATCGAAGACGCGAGAGTTGCAGCCGAACGGGAGGCCCTCTCTGCAGCTCTGACCGAAGTCGAAAAAGCATGGGCCACTATCGTGGCTCAACACGCAGCTAGTGCGACGGCGTCAACGAGCCCCTAGGGCCTTCAACGCTCGACGTGCTCGTCGATCCACTCGATGACGAGGTCGGCGATCTGGTCGCTGTTCTTGTCCTGCATCAACATGTGGCTGTTGCCGCGGATCCCGAGCTTCGGCAAGTGCATCATCGTGGCGTCACCGCCTGCGGCATTCACTTTGTCCACGAACGCCTGGCACGAGTCCGCCGAGGTCTGCCAGTTCACGAACGAGCCCGGCACGGCGTCGAGATAGTCGCCGAACACCATCAGCGTCGGAATCGGCGCGAGCTTCGCGATCTGCGCTTCGTTGAGCTCTGCGCACGGCTGCTCGATCGAGATCATGCCGCGAATGCCCGACGCATCGAGCAACGCCGCCTGCTCGGGGAAGAAGCCGCTCTCGGAGTGCCCCATCAGAACGGCGCCATTGAGCTGCTTCGCGAGCGCGGCCATGTTCGTCCAGGTCGGGTTCGGCGTCGGCAACAACGCGTTCAAGTCGGGGATCATCTGCTTGTAGAGCTCGTCGATGGCCTCGACGGGAAACTGGGCGCCGGGGAACACTTCGCCGAACCGCGGCCCGAACCGGAACACGGTCCACGCGACCTGATGGCTCGCCGAGAGCACGTCGGGCAGTGCCGACGG
>Ga0190271_10001272_pt1 | contig 14173 bp, 15 predicted proteins | sample Popmic356T_FD_133747 | JGI IMG/M metagenome (GOLD analysis project Ga0190271, IMG submission 133747) | Populus adjacent soil microbial communities from riparian zone of Weber River, Utah, USA - 356 T | ecosystem: Environmental > Terrestrial > Soil > Riparian zone | place: USA: Utah | collected...
AGCCGCGAGGATTGCCGCAAGGCGTCGTTGAATTTCCGGCACGGACTACTCTCTTGCTACGCCATCCCGTTACTCCGCGTCGAGATCGTGAACTGCGCGGAGCAGGCAAGCTCTGTTCGATGACCAGAGTTCAACCGCCGATGGTAGGACAAATAGCCATCGCGGGAAAGTCAGGGTTCGTGCCGATAAAGCGGTCAGGCAGCGATATCCAGCCACGACGGGCGGCTTGATGACGGAAACACGTCGCGCAGCCAAAACGCAAGACGGCCGGCAGATGGCCCTGCCGGCCGCCTCGCGTGGCAGGAATTGGCTGGTTCAGACGAACTCGATCTGGCCCATCACCTGGTTGATGTCGCGATGAAGATGTCTTCTAGCACGACTGTGCCGAACTCGCCATGCTGGTGGCCATTTCGACGATCAGGTCGTAGGTTATACGGATTCTAGTTGCCGGCGCTGATATTGACGGAGGGGCTGCCTTGCCGTCGATGCGCAGCGTGTCGCGGTCCACGTGGGTCACGCGACGACAATGGCTGTTTGAGGGAACACTCCGACAAGAACCAGAATCAGCACGCAGAGTTTCTCCGGCCGATCGTCGCCGATTCCGGTGAGCACCGAAGTGCGATCGAATGGTTCAGGACGCTGCCTGTCTTTCCGGAATTGCCCGGGCTGCGGATTGTCCACGCCTGCTGGCACGAACCGTGACGTGAGGCGCTGTTGCCGCACGTCGACTCTCATGTGCGCTTTACGGAGCCGGCTAGCGGGAGAGTTTCCGCAAGGGATCGGCTGCAGCGAATGCGGTCGACGTTCTCCTGAAAGGTCCGGAGCAGCGGCTGCCGGCGGGGCTTTATTTCCACGACAAGGATGGGCGTGAAGACGTCCGGCTTCGCTGGTGGGACCAGGCAGCGACGACCTTCCCACGCGCGGCGCTCGGCATGGAGGGCAAGGAAGGCGAACTCCCTGATGCCGAGTTGCCGGTCGCCTACGGATACGGGGCGCCAAGCCGGTGTTCTTCGGCCACTACTGGCTGAGCGACGTTCCGAAACTGACATCGGCAAGCGCCGCATACTTTTTCACCGGACTGGGCGGCGATCATGGGAAATATCTCCGTTTCGGCCGGTCTGTCAGCCGTATCCCGGATGTGCAATATCATATCCCGGTTACGATGCTTGAAGGCCGGCGGGGCTGGCAATGCTGGTCCGAAGGCCAAGACATCCAGCCATCGCCAAACTCGTTGCCAACGCTTGGGTCAGCGGTAGCCCATTGCGGTTCAGTTGATTGATAAAGCTGTCATGTTGGGGACAGCGGCGTGCCCCGGCGGCGGGATCGAATTCGATTCCACCGACAAGACGCGCTGAGTAGCCGCCCGGCTACCTCAAGCCAACGCAGTCGGCCTGGGCGGGTGCGCGGTTCTCGGATGCCGCTCGTGCAGAAAAACCGCAAGCTCGTGGCGAAGGTCGTCTTTTCCTTCCAGCGCGGTTTCGAAAATCATCTCCTGCACATCACGAGGAAAGCGAGACCACAGGTCCAGGCAGGTCTGGCCAATCAGTGCGTCGCAGTTGGTCATCGTGGTGGCCATAGTTACTCCCTCAAGGCAGATTGTTGACAGCGGCGCTGCGGAGTTCGGAAACCATCGAGGTGCTGGACATCCGTTCCCTATGCCGCCTCGCTCGTAAAACGAAAATCCCGGCAACCTGGGGCTGGCGTGCTTGAGTGCTTACTCAACAGCCTTGTGCTGCTCGCCTTTGCCCTGTGCGAATACAACCTGATTGCCGTCCGGGTCTTCAATAATAGCGACGTTGATCTTCTCGGACTCGACCAGCTTCTTGATGTCGTATCGTGCCGACTTCAGCTCGCTCACCCGTTTCTTGAAATCGTTTTCCACGAGCGTGACGGACGAGCTTCCGGCCAGGTTTCTATTCTCGAACAGCTGCAGCCAGCCGCCGGTCGGGAACTTCCATTCGAACAGTTCACTCATGGGATTGGTATCGGGTTGCCGCCCGAACAGCTTCTCGTACCAGGCTTTGGAAGCCTTCAGGTCAGTCACGGCTACTCCGGCCAGCGCGTTCTGTACGGTCATGGCAACCTCCATGGGATAAAACGCCATTGCGGCCAGAAGGTTCAACGCGTTCCCTTGAAGGCTCGATGAGCATCGGCATGGCGAGCATGCGGGCGGCGCCAAATTCGCGCCCGGTGATCACGAGCTACCTGCTGTAGACCGGTGCGCGCTACTTCGCGTGGCCCTGCGATCGCAGCCATGCGAGCTTGCGATTGCCGTTCATCCAGTCATCGGCATCGGCCTTGCTGACGAGGCCCTTGATTGTGATGGGTTCGGTGCCGGGATATTCCGCAATGATCGCCCAGTCGCCTTCGGCGATGCGGGTAACTCTGAATGTCACGCGAGGTTTGGCCATGCAGCCTTATGGCGCGTTTTGGACGTAAATCAAGGGTCGGATCGGCCCTCTGCCCCCGTCAAGCAGCCGAAAACAGCGGTGTCCACCGCGAATCGAGTAAAGTTCTCCCGTCAACGCGAATATCTTTGGCATCCCGGTGGCCGGACACTCCGTCATCGTCCCGGGTCGTTGCGCCGGTCCTCGCAAGGCACCCTGGCGCGAACGGCTGCGGCGAGCATCGAATGGCATTCATCGGGCTTCTGACTAGTGTTGGTGTCCTGGCGCTGATAGGCAACCAGCCGGCATTCCGCAGGGAGTCCGGCTCGACGTCCCCAGCCTTGTTCGTCGGCTGGACGCTTGCAGAGCAAGCGCCGGGCCAACTCATTCTTCTGACGAACGCCGGCTACATCGCCGGAAGTGGCCGTGATGTTCCGCAAGGAACGTTCACGCGGATGATGTCGCCCGGCGCCGCGGCTCCGCCGTGCTTCACGATCGCAAAGACGCCCGCGCGAAACGATGCACCGGCCGGCGTCCGCTGGATCAATGTGCGCTTCAAGCCCTTCTGGAAGCGGTCGATATAGCCGCACGGGATTCTCAAGCCTGTCAGCTCGAGCACGACATCGGCGCCGATGCCAAGGCGCGTGCCCAGTGGCAGATCAAGCAGATCGATGCCGGTGGTCGTGATGTTTTCCCCAAGCTGTCCTGGCCCTACCGCAAACCCCAGGCGTTCAAGTTCGGCAAACAGCTCCGACTGAACAAGGTGGACTTGCCGTAGATTCGGCAGTTGTGCGTCGCGGTTCGCAAGATGCCTGTGCTGCACCTTCTGTCCGGCATGGGCGTCGCCTACGATGCCATGGTCTTTGACGAACAGTGCGCGGCGCGTGTTTGGCTTGCTGAAGCAGTGTGCGGGATCCATGCTCAGCGCAAGAACCACGCCGCTGCGCAATGGCGCGGCGGTTTGAAGGCGCGTTTCGACCATCGTCACCGCTGCCGGCTTCAGCTTCCGGAGCCGCCGTCATCGAGGGTGAAGCCGACTTTCAGTTTCACCTGATAGTGAGCCACTTCGCCGTCTGCGATATGACCGCGAATCTCCGTCACTTCGAACCACGCCATATTGCGGATGGTTTTGGCGGCCCGGATCACGGCACCCTCGATGGCGTCTTCTATGCCGTTTTCGGACGAGCCAACGATCTCTTCGATCTTGTAGACGTGTTCGGACATGGGGGCTCCTTCTGGAGCGTTAAGTGTCCGCACGTGCTCTGGTTCCGTCCGGCCGTCCCGCCAGGTGAGCGGGCAGGCGCCTGGTGAACAAGAACCGTCTGGTCGACTGCTGCAACTTCACGCTTCACGCCGCGCGAGGCCGCCCGCGACACGAGAGGACGCGGACGGCCCGCCGGGAGACGATTGTGTTACCTCATGATCGCCTGGACCAGCTTCATTTTGATTTTGGTCTTCACCTGATGAACCTTGTACGCGACCTTCTGTTCGAGGGGCATGTTGCGGGCCATCTGCTCCTGCTGCATTCGCTGCTGCTGCATTCGCTGCATCTTCTGCTGCTGCATCTGTTGCCGCTGTGCGGCCTGCTGCTGCGCCCGCTGCTGAGCGGCCTGCTGCTCCTGGGCTGACGGCAGTTGTGCTGCCGGCTGTGCCGACTGCGACTGATGCGTTCCGTTGATGGGCTGAGCCAGATCGGCGGGCTGTTGTGCGCCGGCGGCCGCGGACTGTTGTGCGCCGGCCGCCGCTCCCTGCTCGGGAGCCTGCTGGACAGGCTGGGCGGCGAGCTGCTCGGCCGACAGGATGACCGGTGCATCGACCGGTGTGGCTTGCGGAATGACCAGGCCGCGTTCCGTCGCGTGGGCGGCCGTGGAGAGAATGAGTGCGGCGATGAGAATGCAGGTGCGCATGGAAGTCCCCTTCTGTTGAGGTTCACTGTTGCAGCAGAATCGGCCGCGGCGTCGTGATGCGCCTCACATTGGTAGCCGGTCTGGGCAGCCGGTCTGCTCAGGGGACGAGAGCCGCCGGACGGTGAAGTCCGGCGGCTCGGACACGGGAGAGTGCAGATGGCCCTGCACCGATCGGCAGGTTGGGGACCCCGTCGATGGCCATGACAATACCCGGGACCGCGGCCGGGCGCTGTTCCCTGCGTGACAGCCGCAAGGAAATTTCGCAGGCCAGCTTGCTGCGATCGCAGGCCGCATGTTACGCGCCAGTGCTGCCGATTTGAAATCCCTGCACCACCTGCTGCGAACTCGTGTAAGGGATTTCAAATCGATAAGCGGCACTGGAACCATAGATGGTTGCTAGTGCCCTTCGCTTTTCGAAGTTCGTCTCAGAGGAGCGTATTACGAACTTCGAAAAGGGGGCACTAGCCCATGCCTGTCCGCAAGCGCCCGATCCTGCTGCTCGACCTCGACGGCACGCTCGTGGACCCTGCGCCGGGTATCATCGGCAGCACCCAGTATGTTCTGCGAGAGCTTGGCCTGCCGGTGCCAGAGGCGACGGATCTTCGCTGGGTGATCGGGCCGCCGCTGCGGGTCACGTTTGCGAAGTTGCTTGGCCGCGAAGCCGATGTGGAAGCCGCGGTGCGGCTCTATCGCGAGCGCTATGCGGACGGCCCGCTGTTCGATGCCGAGCCATATCCGACGATGCACGAGGTTCTGGAGACGCGGGTGCGCTCAGGCACCAGGCTGATCCTGTGCACCGCCAAGGTGAAGTCGTTTGCCCAGCGGGTCGTCGATCATTTTGGCTTCTCGCCGCTGCTCAGTGCGGTGTACGGGCCTGAACTTGGTGGCCGGTTCGATGACAAGGGCGACCTGATCGAACATCTGCTGGCATCCGAAGCGCTCGGACCCGACCAGGTCTGCATGGTTGGCGATCGCGAGCACGATGTGCACGCGGCAACCCGGAACGGCGTTCCGTCAATCGGTGTCCTGTGGGGCTATGGAAGCGAGGCGGAACTGAAGGGCGCCGGCGTCACGCTGATCATTCGAGAGCCGCGCGAACTTCTCGGTTAGAGATGCTCCGCTTCTTCTCTTCGAACGGCTATGGGGAGAGGGAGATCAACGTCCCGCGGCGATCATGAGAAACATCGGCCGCTCGACTTCGTCGGCCAGCGCCGGCATGGCGGCGATCTGTTCGGCGCTCGGACAGAATTCCCGGACCTGATCGATGCGGAGGCCGGCGGCGATCAAGAGGTTCAGCGTGGTGGCGATGGTGCGATGGTGTTTCACCACGCCCGGGCTCAGCCAGTCCGTCACGCGCGGTCCTTCGACGAGATAGCGGTCGACCGGCCACACCTTGCTGCCGTCGTCGGCAACCTGCCACCCAGGCCGGGTCGGCGACATGTAGACCGGATGTTCGGTCGAGAACACGAGACGGCCGCCTGGCACCAGCGCCCGGTGGATGGTCGCATAGAGACGCGCAGCGTCGGCCACGTAGTGAAACGCGAGCGAACTGAAAACCAGGTCGAAGCCTGCTTCCGGCAGGACAAGCTCATCGAGATCGGCGATCTCGTAGGTCACGGCAGCACCGACCGTCTCGCTCCGCGCCCGCGCCAGCATCTTCTCTGACAGGTCGAGGCCCAGAACCCGCGACGCGCCTGCCTCGTGCGCCCAGCGGCAGAACCAGCCGAAGCCGCACCCGAGATCGACGACCTTGAGGTCTTGCATGTCGGGCAGCATGGCCTTGAGCGCCGGCCACTCCGGCGCGCCGGCAAGGCCGTGCACCGAGCGGTTCAGCCGGCTATAGCCTTCGAAGAATTCCGGCGTGTCGTAGATGTTCTGAGCCATTTCGCGTGGACACTAACAGAGGCTTCCCGCCTTTCGCCAGTTGGCGTGCTTGCCATGGCACCAACTATGCGCGGCAATGAAAGAAACAGAGTTTGCGGCGGTCACCCTCGAAGGATGGCGGATGCTGCCCCAGCTTCTTCTTACTTTCGACGTGGAGATACCATGCGCGGAACATTTCCGCCGGCTAGCAAGTCATCCGGTTCCGCGGCCTGGGGCGGGTCGCGAGGGGAGAATGACATGAAGCGGGTGCTCGTTGCGGGCGCATGCCTGCTGGTGACGATGACAACTGCACAGGCCATCGAATGCGCGGCCGAACTGCCGGCGGATCGCAACGGCAGCTGGTATTATCGCACGATCGATGGACGCAAATGCTGGTATCAGGGCAAAGGCCTGATCCCGAAGTCGGAGCTGTTTTGGGCTGGTCCCTCGCTTGCCGATGCGCAGGCCAGTATGACCGTCGCGCCGGCCGTGGTGCTTGCCGTTCCGCAGGCTGACAAGACCGACGATCTCGACGACGGAAGCTTTGCCTCGCGCTGGCGCGGGCTTGAGATTACGGCGCGCTGAACGGGGGTCACGCCTAGTGCCGCCGATTTGAAATCCCTGCACCGCCTGCTGCAAACTCGTGTCAGGGATTTCAAATCGATAAGCGGCACCAGGATAACATGATTGCTAGTGCCCTTTATCTTTTCGAAGTTCGTCTCAGAGGTTGCCGCAGCGTATTGCGAACTTCGAAAAGAGGGCACTAGATCGCTGGTCGGGCCTTCCGCGCAAAACGCCGGTGCGATAGCGCGCGCCCCAGCGGCTTCGCGAGCAGCCCCGCCAGCGCGCTCATCAAGGCGCCAAGCGCGGCGATTGCCGCGTCAAAGATCGCAACCAGGCTCAAGGCTGCGATCAACGCGATGATGACCCAAAATCCATTTCCGTTGTTCGACATGGCCGTCTCCCACTTGCTGGCAGGACTCTAGGCCGGTGGATGCCGACGTTCTGTGACGGCCGGCACGAACCTTTCCGCAGAGTGCCGCGACGCAGCGAGCTGAACGTCGCAGCCAAACCGGTGTGACGCGCCTCACATCGCGGCCAGCTGCTGGCGCAGAGGCCTGTCGCGTTCGCGCAGACGCGCGATGGCGTCGGCTACGACTCGGTGGCGGATCGCATCGGGGACCATCATGACTAGGAGTAAAGGGATTCTGCTAGCTTTTGCATTGCTGAGCACGCTGCGCACGAAGGCGGGCGTCCCATTTTCCAGCAATGACGGCTGGACCATCGTCAAGGACAGCGATGGCGCGAACTGGTCGTTCACGCCGGCCCACCACTATGCCCATCCGTCGGTCGGCCACCGAACAATCGAGGAATATCAGGCCAGCTATTTCGTGCGCACCGAGTTGATCTGCCAGGCGACGAATAGGCGGCCTGCGAGCGGTTGCATCAGGACTACCAGTGGCTCGACAAGCGGATGAATGAAGCGATCAGCAAGGGGAAGTGACGAACGTCCAACATCGTTGCCGGTACGGTTGCTGCGTCCCGTCAATTTCAGCGTCATCACCTCGCTTGACGCGAGCGTGAAGCCGGCCAATTTCACCCCACCTTTGCCATCGCCGGGGTGTTTAGCGCGGCCTCGGCCGCCGTCCACTCCAGACCGTGAGCCTCGGCGACCGGCTTGCAGGTGATCCGCCCCGCGTGCACGTTCAGGCCTGCGCGCAGATGTTGATCGGCCATCGTCGCCGCTTTCATGCCCTTGTCGGCGAGCGCCAGCACGAACGGCAGCGTGGCGTTGTTGAGCGCGAAGGTGGACGTGCGCGCGACTGCGCCTGGCATGTTGGTGACGCAGTAGTGCACGATGCCGTCCACCACATAGGTGGGATCGGAATGTGTGGTCGGCTTCGAAGTCTCGCAGCAGCCGCCCTGGTCGATGGCGATATCGACGATCACGGCGCCGGGCTTCATGGTCGAAACCATCTCGCGCGTGACGAGCTTGGGCGCGGCCGCGCCCGGCACCAATACCGCACCGATCAGCAGGTCCGCGCGCTTGACGATCTCCGCGATTGCCGAGCGGGTCGAGAAGATCGTGCGCACGCCGGTGTTGAACTGGAAGGCAAGTCGGCGCAGTGCCTCCGGATTGCGATCGACGACGGTGACATTGGCGCCCATGCCGAGCGCGATGGTCGCAGCATGGGTGCCCGACACGCCGCCGCCGAGAATGACGACCTCGCCTGCAGGAACGCCGGGTACGCCACCAAGCAGCACGCCGCGCCCGCCGGCTTCCTTCTCCAGGCAATGGGCCCCGACCTGCGGCGCGAGGCGTCCTGCGACCTCCGACATCGGCGTCAGCAGTGGCAGGCCGCCGGAGGGCGAGGTCACGGTCTCGTAGGCAATGCAGGTTGCGCGTGAGGCGATCAGGTCTTTCGTCTGCTGCAGGTCCGGCGCGAGATGCAGGTAGGTGAACAGCACCTGGCCCGGCCGCAGCAGCTTGCGTTCGCCTGCGAGCGGCTCCTTCACCTTTACGACCATGTCGGCGCGTTCGAAGATTTCGCCCGGTCCGCTGACGATGGCGGCGCCGGCGGCGACGTACTCCTCGTCGCTGAGGCCGGAGCCGAGGCCTGCGCCGGTTTGCACCAGCACCTTGTGACCGTTATGGATCAGTTCAGCGACGGAGGAGGGCGTTAGCCCGACCCGAAACTCGTTGTCCTTGATCTCCTTCGGAACGCCGATGAGCATGGAGACATCCTTTCGAGCGAGGCGAGCAAGCGGACCCTGAGCAGGTAATGCTGCGCGCGAGTCGTCTCAAGTTCGCGCGCATCACCTTGCCCACATGTCGGATCACGATTTGTGAGCGACCGCGTGCGGCGCAAACGAAAGCCGCCCGGCGCGAACCGGGCGGCGAAACTCGTTCTGCTTTTGGGTCGATCAGAAGCCGACGCCGAGCACCAGCCAGACGTACGATTGCGCCTTCTGCTTCTGGACCGTCACGGCCCGCGGCGTCTCAGTCGCGATCTGCCTGGCCTGGGCAGGAGCTGTGGCAAGGGTCGCGAGGATGATGGCCGCACCCACGATCGACTTGAAGCTCTTGAACATGGAAATGGTCCTATGTGTCTCGCGTCCGATGCGTCCCACACCGGACCTCCGTGGATGACCATGCCCGGGTTCAGGCCGAGGCTCTGTGACATACCTCACATCCCCTTGAGCCCGACTGACGCTCAAAGGCCCGCAAACGCGCCAAAACGCCTCGATTTCGAAGGAAAAGCCTCAGCCCAGCCGCCAGCGCGCGAAAATCGCAGCAAAAACAATGGTGCCGCAGTTGGCCGCGGCCGGATCGCCGCGTCCTCGTGCTGAGGTTGACGACGCACCGCTGGACCCGATCAGACGAAGATCAGGTCTGTGCTGGTGTCGACGATTGCTCCGGTCGCCAATGTGATGGTCTCCTGAACGAGGCCGTCGGCCGAGGTGATCAGCCATTGAGGAGAAGAGCGGCGGCCTAGTACGCGTTTTCGGTCTTCAGAAGCGCCAGTGGCGTCTTCAGCAGGATATAGGCGTCGAACAGCACCGACCAGTTCTCGATGTAATAGAGGTCGAACTCGACGCGGCGCTGGATTTTCTCGGCACTGTCGACCTCGCCGCGCCAGCCGTTGATCTGGGCCCAGCCTGTGATGCCCGGCTTGACGCGATGACGGGCGAAGTAGCCGTCCACCGCCTCGTCGAGCAACTGGTTCTGCAGCTTCTGCTGCACCGCGTGCGGGCGCGGACCGACCAGCGACAGATTGCCCTTGAACACGACATTGATCAGCTGCGGCAGTTCGTCGATCGACGTCTTGCGGATGAAACGGCCGACGCGGGTGACGCGCGGGTCGTCTTTGGTGACGAGCTTCGAGGCCGTGGGATCGGCCATCTCGTGCCTCAGCGAGCGGAACTTGAAGACGTCGATGCGCTCATTGTTGAAGCCGAAACGCTTCTGCTTGAAGAACACCGGGCCGCGGCTGTCGAACTTGATGGCAATCGCGACCAGCGCCAGCAGCGGCGACAGAGCCAGCAGCGCCAGTGCGCCGACGGCGCGGTCGAACATCGACTTCATCACCAGGTCCCAGTCGTTGATCGGCTGCTCGAACACGTCGAGCGTCGGCACTTCGCCGAGGTACGAGTAGGAGCGGGGACGGAAACGCAGCTTGTTGGTGTGCGCCGACAGGCGGATGTCGACCGGCAGCACCCAGAGCTTCTTCAGCATTTCCAGGATGCGGTTTTCGGCCGAGATCGGCAGCGCGAACAGCACGAGGTCGACGCGGGTGCGCCGCGCGAACTCGACAATGTCGTCGACCTTGCCGAGTTTCGAACTGCCGGCACAGGTGCCCATGGCGCGCTCGTCGTTGCGGTCGTCGAACACCCCGAGGATGCGAATGTCGGAATCATCGGCTTGCGCGTTCAGTGCACGGATCAGCTTCTCGCCGTTGTCGTCGGCGCCGACGATGACGGTTCGGCGGTCGAGCCGGCCTTCACGCGCCCAGCGGCGCACCATCGCCCGCAGCATCAGGCGGCCGCCGATCAGCAAAGCGAGACCGACGAGGAAAAATCCGGAAAGCCACACGCGCGAGATATTATCGCCGAGCTTGGCGAAGAACGATGCGCCGATGAACAGCAGAAACACGAACGCCCATGACGAGATCATCCGCGTCATCTGCCGCAGCGTGCCGCGGAACACCTGCACGTCATAGATGTCGGCGGCCTGGAAGCAGACCACGGCGGTCGCAGCCACGGCCAGGATCGCAAGGATGTAGGACCAGCTGAAGTCATCGAGCCGGACCACATAGGCGAAATAGATCACGATGCCGGTCAGGCCGATCAGCAGGAAGTCGCTGAGACGCACAAAGCCGGCAATGACGATCGGCGAATAGGCCGAGCGCACCTTCTCGTTCACCACTGCCAGCGCCACCGGCGTCAGCCGCCGCCGCCGCTCGATCCGCGGGACCGAGCCTGCATGCGCGGCCGCGGCCGTCGCAGCCGCGATCATTGTGTGGGTATCGATTGTTTCCATTTGCCGCGCGTCCGACCTCGAGCCAGGCCGACAGATAGTATCGGCAGGCGGATGTCCCCAACCAAGGCGTTAGCGGACAAATCGGAAGATTTGGTTAGCGGCCGTAATCAAACATTAATGCTCGGCGAAGGCGTCGCGATAGCCGTTGAGCACGCCATCGACCATGGCCCGTTGCGAGAAGTGCAGGAACACCCGCTCGCTTAGAAGTTTTGCACGCGCCTCGGAGCCGGCCGGATCGTCCAGCGCGGCGGCGATCGCGCCGGCCAGCACGCCGGCATCGTTCGGCGGCACGAGCGCGTCGGTGAATGGGCCGAAAATCTCCGGGATTCCGCCGACCCTGGCGGCGATCATCGGCATTCCAGCGGCGGCCGCCTCGATCACCACATAAGGCATGGAATCGCCACGCGAGGGCACCACCAGCAGGCGTCCCTTGCTGAAGCCGAGCCGCGCAGGCACGTGGCCGATGAACCTTACCGCTGCGCCAAGATTGAGGCTGTCGCAGAGCGCGCGCAACGCCGCGGTCTCCTCGCCGTCACCGGCGAGCGTCAGCGTCACCGGCTTGCCCGCGGCGCGCAGCTTCGCCACCGCTTCGATGAGAATATCGGCGCCCTTGATATGCCGGAACTCGCCGACATAGCCGACGTTGGTGGCGTCGTCGGCCATGACCAGCGGGTCGAATTCCTTTGCGGTGACGCCGTTGAAGACGCAGCGGACGAGTCCTTTTGGCCTGCCGACGACGCGCTGGTAGGTGTCGCGGGCAAACTCGCTTTCGAACAGGAACAGATCGGTGCGGTTCATCAGCGCGCGCTCGACGGTCGCGTAGAGCCTGCCTTTTGCTGTATCGGTGCCGTAGTGCAGCGACCCGCCGTGCGGCGTGTAGACGCGGATCAGTTTCTCGCTGTAGCCCTTGGTGCGGATGAACACGCCGGCCTTCGCGCCATGACCATGCAAAACCTGCGGCTTCAGGCGGCTGACCAGCGATGTGAACCGGGGCCAGAGCAGGATGTCGGCGGGATGCGGCTCACGGCGAATGGCGATGCGGTGCACCCCCAATGCCAGACGCGGCGCCATTTGGGCGAGCGCCGCATCTGCGCGTTCGCCGCCGGAGAGGCTGTCGGCCAGGATTCCGACCTGGTGTCCGCGCTCGATCTGACCGTTGGCCAGATCGAGGATGTGGCGAAAGATGCCACCGACCGGGGCGCGTACGGCGTGCAGAATTCGCAACGGATCGGGAGGAATCGCAGCCATAGGTCCCAGAATAATCTTGTCCCCGCGGCGGCAGCGAGCACGGGCGGGCAGGCGAGTCAGGATGCAGTCGAAAAATTCACAGCGGATTAACAGCTTGCATGGTTAATAAAACATGACGCCGATCGACGTCTCGTGAATTCGTGACCGCGCCTTTGCGCGAAATTAACGGGGCGGCAACCATAATCGACTGTAATCAGCTCCGGATTTAAGTGACCGGTTGCGTCCTGTGGGAGCGTGCGATGCGTCTGAAGTTCTGGCAGTCCAAGACGACGAACGAGCCTCCCGCGCAGGCGCAGGCGCAGGCGCAGGCAGCGCCAGCAGCGGCTCCGGTCATCCTGCGTCCAACTGTGCATCCGCGCGCGGCCGAGCCCGCGACACCTGCGGGTGACCTCGATCTGCGCCTGCTGTGGAGCGCGCTGGTCCGCAGGAAGGCATGGATCATCGTGCCGACGGCCGTCGTCGCCGCATTGTCATTTGCCGCCGTCAACGTCATCACGCCGCGCTACAAGTCGGAAGCGCGGATCCTGGTCGACGGACGTGAAAACGTCTTCCTGCGTCCGACCGCCGATCGGGTCGAGGAGCGCAGGGATCTGGATCCGGAGGCGATCACCAGCCAGGTGCAGGTCGTGCTGTCGCGCGATCTTGCCCGCGAGATCATCCGCAAGAACAAACTCGGCGAGCGGCCTGAATTCGACCCGGTGCTGCAGGGCCTGTCGCCGCTGCGCGCGATTCTGGCGTTGCTCGGCGTCGGCCGCGATCCGCTCAAGCTCTCGGCCGAGGAGCGCGTGCTCGATTCCTACTATGATCGGCTGACGGCGTACGCGATCGACAAGTCGCGGGTGATCGCAATCGAATTTCAGTCAAGCGACCCCGATCTCGCGGCGCGCGTGGCAAACTCCATCGCCGAAGGGTACCAGGCGATGCAGCAGGGCGCCAAGCAGGAACAGGCGCGCTCCGCCGGTCAGTGGCTCGAGGGCGAGATCGAGAGCCTGCGCAAGAAGGTCGCCGAGGCCGAAGCGCGTGTCGAGGATTTTCGCGGCAAGGCAAACCTGTTCGTCGGCACCAACAACACCACGCTGTCGAACCAGCAGATGGGCGAGATCAACACCCAGCTCAGCAATGCGCGCGCGCAGAAATCGGACGCCGAATCCAAGGCGCGGCTGATACGCGGGATGCTGCAGACGGGGCAGCCGATCGAGGCTTCCGAAGTCCTGAACTCCGAACTGGTGCGGCGTCTGGGCGAACAGCGCGTGACGCTGCGCGCGCAACTGGCCGAGCAATCCTCGACGTTGCTCGACGGGCATCCGCGCATCAAGGAGCTGCGCGCGCAGATCGGCGACCTCGACCGGCAGATTCGCGAGGAAGCCAGCAAGATTTCCCGCAGCCTCGAAAACGATGCGCGGATCGCCGGCGCGCGTGCCGAAAGCATGAGCGCGAGCCTCGGGCAGGTCAAGAAGCAGGCGGGGGCGACCAACGGCCAGGAAGTGCAGCTGCGCGCGCTCGAACGCGAGGCAAAGGCACAGAGGGACCTGCTGGAGTCCTATCTCGCCAAATTCCGCGAGGCGACGACGCGTGAAACTCTCGAAGCCAGTCCGTCGGACGGCCGCATCATCTCGCGCGCTTTCGTCTCCAACATCCCGGCCTTCCCGAAGAAGTTGCCTATCGTGCTGATCGCGACGCTGGCGATGCTGATGCTGTCGACCGGCGCGATCGTCACCGGCGAGCTG
>Ga0190271_10001273_pt1 | contig 14172 bp, 17 predicted proteins | sample Popmic356T_FD_133747 | JGI IMG/M metagenome (GOLD analysis project Ga0190271, IMG submission 133747) | Populus adjacent soil microbial communities from riparian zone of Weber River, Utah, USA - 356 T | ecosystem: Environmental > Terrestrial > Soil > Riparian zone | place: USA: Utah | collected...
CACGACACCGCTGTCCGAGCAACTGGATCGCGCGATCGCGGCGCTGCGCCAGGTCGAGGCGACGGACCAGGGTCCCGCCGCGCAGATCAACCAGCAGCGCATTGCCATCCTCGAGAAGGTCGCGCCGGCGCTGGCGCCCAACCTCAACGCGGAGATGCGCCGCGACCGCCGCATCGAATGCGCGATCACGGCAAAAGTTCGTATCGGGCTCTCGCGGATATGCCAGGAGCTGTCGCAGAAAGACACCGGCATTTCACTTCCAGATGCCGCCAGCACGCACGAGCAGATCGAGGTCTTCGCGGTCAACGACGGATCGCGCGCGCAACGGCGCGTGCCGGACGAACACGACTCGCTCGCCATGAGCCTTTCCTCGTTCTCCGACCCGATGTGGCAGGTCAGGGACCGCAGCGTCGCGGGCTTGCGCATCGCGGCGTCCGGCGGCATTGGGCAAAGTCTCGCGCTGGGCGCGCTCGTCGCCGTCAAGCAGTCGGACTTGAGCGACTGGGTCTTGGGCGTCGTGCGTCGCATGAGCAAGGTCAGCACCGACGAGGTCGAGGCCGGCATGTCGATCATCGCCGACCGCCTCGTGCCGGTGACGCTGCACGCGGTGCGCCAGGCCAAGGACGACATGGGGTTCATCGTCGACGGCATCGACATTTCGACGATGGGCGCGCGCTTCCACGGACTCTACCTGCCTCCGCCGTCGCGGCCGGACAAGCCGCTCTCGGTGAAGACGCTGATCATTCCCACGCAGGAATACAGCGAAGGCCGCAACGTTATCCTTACCACCGGCCGTTCCGTTTACACGGTCGCGCTCAGGCATCTGGTGGAACAGCGCGCCGAGTGGAGCTGGTCCGCGATCCAGATCGTCGAGAAGAAGTCCCGCGTCTAGCCCGCGGAGATTCCGACTGCAGCGCTGCGGCGCCATCCGTCGATCTGGCACGCCTAGGGCGTTGGATCAATGCCCCGCGCAAGCGACATCGTGTCGGCGTCGCTTGCGGTCGCGGTCGCAGACGCGTCTTTCAATAACCATTCAGCAATTCGGGGCCAGACATATTTCCCCGGCCCTCTGCGCAGGAATCCGAAATGGCCGAGGCGGCGGTGTCCCAGGCTGGCAGGTGTCACAGTTTCCCGCACGGCAGCAACGTTTGGATACATCGCAAGAAGCCTTTCGGCGGCTTCGGGTGGCGCGAACGCGTCGTCGCTTATGGAGAGCGCGAGCGTTTTTGCCCGGAATTCCACATAACGGTGGAGGTGCGGCCCGAAACGGTGTGCGTCCTGTTGCGTTCGCACGAGCGATGGCTGAAGTCGTCCCGCCCAATCGAATGCGACTTGACGCGGTAGGTCTTCGCCCAGGCCAAAGATTCGTCCGGGAAAGAAGCCAACAATCCGGGTTACGGCGGGCATGAATGCGTGCCACACCAGGAAAAGGAGCCAACGCCACTTCGCGTGGTAATCGCGCCAATAGCCCGTGTGTGCCCCGAGAAACACGCTTCGAGACAGCCGGGTTGCGCCGGGGGCGGCCCCCACCATCAACGTGCCGACGCTATGCGCTACCGTGGACAACGGTAGGCCAGGATAGGCATTACCGGCAACCACCAACGCAGCACCTATATCGTGAACGGCCCAGTCGTCCATGCCGCTTGCCATCCTGCGCAGACTGCCGGCGCGCGACGTGCCAATGCCCCGGTAATCGAAAGTCAAAACCGCCGCGCCGCGGACGGCGAGATAACGCGCGAGGCCATAGTAGAACCGCGCGGGAATGCCTGCGCCGCATATGATCACAACGGCCGTTGACGGCGTCGGCTGGCCGCGCGCAGGTTCGAACCACATCCCTCGAAGGCGCACTCCGTCATCCGCACCGAATTCGACGGGGTGCTCGTCGACCGTTACGGTAGAATTCGTGCCTTGCATTCGGCCTCTCGTGGGCACGCCGGTGGAACCGGCCCCTTGACGCCTAAATAGGGAGCTTAAGATGTCTCGCACGAGACTTCGCGAGTGCATGGATTATAGCGGTTGCCCCGATCGGCTCCTCTGCCACGCAATCCCCAGAGTGTCGCGGAATGAGGCAATGTGTGACTGATCAACATTCCCCCGACATGACATCAGAACCGGTCACGCCCATCCCCTCGCGCCGCGAACTGATTCGGGAGGTTCACGTTTACGCGGAAGCAAATACCATCCGAGGCGTTGCGCTGTTTCTTCTGGATCTCGGTCTTTACGTCGGGGCAATGGCAGGTGTGTTATTCCTGCCCGCACTTTGGGCGAAGGTTGCGAGCAGCGTCTTTGCCGGCATGGTGCTCGGACGGATGTTTTCACTCGCGCACAATGCCGCCCACGAGAACATCGTTAACGGCCAGCGGCTCAATCGCTTTATGGCGATTGTCCTGTTCACTCCAAATTTCTACAACTATCGGCTGTGGGTATACGAGCACCACACGCTGCATCATCCATTTCCGAATGACACGAAATCGGATGCGTACACGCCTTACAGCAAGCAGGAATTTGACGCGTTGCCGGCGTGGCGTCGCGCGTTGGAACGTTTCTATCGCGCGCCTACGGTGATCGGCTGGGGCATCTACTACATTGTTGAGCGACATTTCTCGACAAAGATCTACCCACCGGCGTATGTCCCGCCGCGACTGCGCCCTGCCGCTTACTGGAACACTGCACTGCTCGCGGTCTACGCTGCGGCGTTGTTCGCGCTACTGATTGCTGCTCCGCATTACGCTGTAGACCTTACCTCATCTGCCGCGCTTCTACTCGGATTCGCATTGCCGTTCCTGGTGTTCGAGATCCACGACGGCTTCGCGCTCTACGTTCAGCACACCGATCCAAGAATCCCTTGGTTCAAAGACGACGTCGATCGCAGTGCCGAAGGACGTACCGAGCTCCTGTCGGTGCATATGGAAGTGCCGCGATTCATCGGGCAGTTCTACCACGACACATTTGCGCATCCCGTGCACCACCTGCACCCGAAGATACCTTGCTACCACGCCTACAAGGCTCAACGGCTGCTGGACGCGCGCCTCGGTTCCGCCGCCGTCGTCAGCAAATTTGGCGTTCCCTGGCTGCTGGACACCACGCGACGCTGCAAACTCTACGATTGGGATAATCATCAATGCCTTGCCTTCGACGGTAATGCCACCCCAGGGCCCCTCCGTGTCTCTCAGCATGCAGGACGTGGCGACGTGGCGCGCGCGGTTGCGCAATCACGACTCGCGCGTAGCCGCGCGAAACCAGCCATAAGCACGCTATAACGCTGAATTGCTCGGCATCTAGTCCGTCGGACGGAATTTCAACATCAACGAACGCTGGAAGAGGTCCGCGCGCTCGGGGCGCGGCAACGGCGACGACTTGAGGATGGCTCGTTGCACGGCATCGTCGTAGGCGCGCACGCCGCTCGACTTCTTCAACTGCACGTCGATAATCTCTCCCGTCGGCAGCTGCACGACCTCGAAGATCGCCTCCGGGTTGCCGGCCATGTCTGGCGGCACGATCACGTTGCCCCGGACCTTGGCCTGGATGCTGCGGATCCAGTCGGCCTCGGCCTTCGCGCGCTGCGTTGACTGCTGCGCGCGGACCTGCGCGTCGCGTTCGGCATTGGCGCGCACGTTGGCTTCGTTTTCCGCCTGCGCGCGCATGGCGTCCATCTCGCGTTGCTGACGCGCCCGCGTCTCCTGCTGTTTGGCGTCGAGCTTCTTCTTCTCGTCAGCCTTCTGGCGTTCCAGCGCTTCCTGCTGCGCGCGGCTTTTTGCTTCCTCCTCGCGGCGGAGGGCTTCGGCCTGCTTCTTCCGCTCCTCGTCGGCACGCGCCTTGCGCGCAATGTCCGCCGCGGGATCGGGCTTTTCGACCTTGGGCTCCGGAGGCGTCACCGTGGGTGGCTTGGCGGGAACGGGCTGCGGGGACACCTTGGGCTCCGGCTGCGGCTGCGGCGTTGGCGCGGGCACGGGCGCAGGCTGCGGAGGTGCCTCGGCAGTCTGTGTCCTGGCCGGCGGCGCATACAGTTCCGCCGTGACCGCCTCGGGCTTACGGTTCTGCCAGTGCACCGAAAAAATCAGCACGGTGACGAATGCCCCCTGCACCAGCAGCGCCAGCGCCAGCGCCAACCACTTGCCGCTGACCTCGCGGGGTGTGCGCGGTCGATCGGATTTGCGCACCGAGAGCTAGCTTCCGGTCGGGCGGGCGAGGAGGCCGACCTTCTTTACGCCGTTGCGCTGCAGGAGGTCGAGGACGCCGAGCACGTCTTCGTAACGCGCGCCTTTGTCGGCGGCGATGACCACCGGCTGCTCCTGTTTCGCTTGCCTGGCGACGATGCGCGCGACGAGGTCCTCGCGGGTGATTCGGACAGCGGGCGCATTCGCGACTGCTTGGTCGCGCAGCATCAGCGACTGGTCGCTGCGCAGCGTGACCTCGAACGGCTGCGCCGGCGTCACGAGCTTGCTGCCCACCGACGGCAACTCGATTTCGCCGGGGGAAACCAGGGGTGCGGTGACCATGAAGATCACGAGCAGGACGAGCATGACGTCGATGTACGGCACGACGTTGATCTGGTTGATCGACTTGCGGGCGCGGCGCATGTCAGTGCCCGCCCGGCCGACCGAAGGGCACTGAGCGTCCCCCTTGGGGGCAGCGAACGCAGTGAGCGTGGGGGTCGTTCATCGTCAGCTTTGGCGTTGGAGGATGTTCGAGAATTCCTCGATGAACGACTCGTAGCGGACAGCGAGCCGGTCGACATCATGCGTGTAGCGGTTGTACGCGACGACCGCGGGAATGGCCGCGAACAGGCCGATGGCCGTGGCGATCAGCGCCTCGGCGATACCGGGCGCGACATTGGCCAGTGTGGCCTGGCTGACGTTCGCGAGTCCGCGAAAGGCGTTCATGATTCCCCACACCGTACCGAACAGCCCGATGTATGGCGACACGGAGCCGACGGTGGCCAGCCCGGCCAGGTGTCCTTCGAGCGCGTCGATTTCGCGCTGGTACGCCGCGCGCATCGCCCGCCGCGCGCTGTCAAGCGTGGTGATCGAAGCGCTGCCCTGCTTGCGGTGCTTCGAGAATTCTCGGAATCCAGCGCTGAAGATGTGCTCCATGCCGCTGCCGGTTCGCGATTGGGCCATGCGTTGATAGAGGTCCGCGAGGTCGCCGCCCTTCCAGAATTCGTCCTCGAACATGTCGGTATCGCGCGCCGCGCGGCGCAGCTGGAACATCTTGAGGAAAATCTGCCACCACGACCATAGCGACAGGAAGACCAGCAGGGCCAGCACGGCCTGCACAACGAACGAGGCCTGGGTCACCAGCGTGATGAACGAGAGATCGGTGTGCAGGTTCAAGCGGCTGTCTCCAGGTGCTGCGCGAGGTCTGTGGGCATGCGCACGGGGCGCCAGCGGGCCGCGTCGAGGCACGCCAGCGTAATCAGCGCCGACGTCAGGACGTCGGCGCCGCGAAGGACCTGCTGCCGCGCCTTGAGGGTCGATGCCCCGACCTTGGCGGGTTCGACCGTCACGTCGAGCGCATCGTTCAATCGCGCCGGCAGGCGGAAGTCGATTTCGCAGCGATGGACGACGAACACGACGCCGTGGTCACGCTCGAAGGCCGCGAGCGGGAATCCCAGCGCCGCCAGCCATTCGGTGCGGGCACGTTCCATGAACTTCAAATAGTTTGCGTAGTAGACGACGCCGGCGGCATCGGTGTCCTCGTAGTAAACGCGGACGGGGAAACGGAAGGGTTGCTGACCTTCCGGAATCGGCCCGGCGTTGCTCATTCCGGCCTCCCGACGTGTCGGCCGGCCTCAAACGCTCGGCGACGCGCCCTTCGGGCCTTCGCTCGAATCTTCGTCTCGCGCGCCTTGCTCATTCCATCATTCGGGAAAGAGTTCCCCTGCCGCACCAGGCGTGGGCGGCGAAAGGCCGAAATGGCGGTACGACAGCGCGGTGGCGACGCGGCCGCGCGACGTCCGCTGCAGGTAGCCCTGCTGGATCAGGAACGGCTCCAGCACGTCCTCGATGGTGTCGCGCTCCTCGCCGATGGCAGCGGAGAGGTTGTCCACACCTACGGGGCCGCCGGCGAATTTCTGCAGCACCGTCTGGAGAAGCTTGCGGTCCATGACGTCCAGACCAGCGCCATCGACGTCGAGCATCGACAGCGCGGCGTCGGCGACATTGCGCGTGATTTCGCCGTCCGCCTTCACTTCCGCGAAATCGCGCACGCGCCGCAGCAGGCGGTTGACGATGCGTGGCGTGCCGCGCGAGCGGCGCGCGATCTCGAGCGCGCCTTCGGGGTCGAGCACGATGTCGAGCAGTGTCGCCGATCGCTTGACGATGCGCGTCAGTTCCTCCGCCGAATAGAATTCGAGGCGCGCTACGATGCCAAACCGGTCGCGCAGCGGGTTGGTGAGCATGCCCGCCCGCGTGGTTGCGCCGACCAGCGTGAAGGGGGGCAGGTCGAGCTTGACGCTGCGCGCGGCCGGGCCTTCCCCTATCATGATGTCGATCTGGAAATCCTCGAGCGCCGGATAGAGTATTTCCTCGACAATCGGCGACAGGCGATGGATCTCGTCGATGAACAGGACATCGTGCGGCTCGAGGTTGGTGAGCAGCGCGGCGAGATCGCCCGGGCGCTCCAGCACCGGCCCGGACGTCTGGCGCAGGTTGACGCCGAGTTCGTGCGCGATGATGTGCGACAGCGTGGTCTTGCCGAGCCCCGGCGGTCCGAACAGCAGCACGTGGTCCAGCGCTTCGTTGCGTTTTTTCGTCGCAGCGATGAAGATCGCCAGCTGTTCGCGGATTTTTTCCTGCCCGACGTACTCCGCCAGACCGCGCGGCCGCAGCGCACGCTCGATGACCTCTTCGTGCACACCGGCGACCTTGGCGCCGATGACGCGATTGAGTTCGTCGTTTTCGATCATGGGAACGGGATTCTGGGCGCGCAGCGGGCCGGAAAAATGATGCATGCTACCGCATCGCGCGGTGCTCTAGGTCTTGGCCAGCAACTTGAGCGCCTGGCGGATACCGTCACCCACCGCTACGCCGTCGGGCAATTTCTTGACCGCGGCGACCGCCTCGCGATCGCTGTAGCCCAGCGCCAGCAGCGCGTGCAGGATGTCGCTCGATGCGGGAGGCGCCCGGAACACGCCGACCGTGGTCGTCAGGTCGACGCCCAACTTGTCCTTCAGCTCCAGCAGCAGCCGTTCCGCGGTCTTCTTGCCGATGCCCGGGATCTTGATCAGGCGCCCGCTGTCCTGCATCGTCACGGCCTGCGCCAACTCGGCCACCGACAAGCCCGACAGCACAGACAGCGCTGTGCGTGCGCCGACGCCCGTGATCTTGAGCAGCTGCCGAAACGCGCGGCGCTCGCTGTCGCTGCCGAAGCCGAACAGCAGATGCGCGTCCTCGCGGACCACCAGGTGTGTCCACAGCGTCACGCGCTCGCCGGTGCCAGGCAGGTTGTAGAACGTGCTCATGGGGACGTCGACCTCGTACGCGACGCCCTGCACATCGAGTAGCAGTTGCGGCGGATTCTTCTCGAGGAGAATGCCGGAGAGACGACCAATCATGATCCGCAATTATGGCATGGGGCAGCGCGTTGGGAGGTGGCGCGGCCGTCCGCCTCGGACTCAGCTGCCGCCAACCTTGTCGTCGGTTGCGTGATTCGCCGCGCAGCGGGCCGTCAACACACGACTGCCTACTGCGCGACGCACGCACCGCGGCGACGGCGGCAGATTCGCCCGTAGCCGGACGGCCCGCTCTGCCTAGGGAGTGCCACCCGTCGCGTTGTCGCCGCGCGTCGATTCGCAGGGGTCAGTGCCAACAGTGTGCGTAGGTCGCGCCGGCCGTCGCGGGTGGCGCGGCAAGCGAAGTCTTGCCTTGACGAGCGCCGACGCGCCGGGTCCCCGCAGGCAGGCGTTTGCGGCCTCCGCGCACTGTTGGCACTGACCCCTGCGATGAATGCGGGGAAAGCTAGTGAGGAAGGAGCGACAGATGCGTCCGGACCTCGTGCAGCGACGCGAGCACCAGAGGCGCCCGGGCGAGCAGGCCGGGTGACGGCGCGTGCAGGTCGGGCACCATGATCGGCATCATTCCCGCGGCAAGGGCTGCGCGCACACCGGGCTCGGAATCCTCGAGCACGACGCAATCTTCGGGTGCTACGGAAAGGCGCGAGGCCGCGAGCAGAAATATGTCCGGCTCGGGCTTGCCGCGCTCGACTTCGTTACCGCCGACCAGCGCCGCAAAGCGCTGCAGGAGCCCTTGCTGCGTGAGCTGCGCCTCGGCGCGGTCCCGGCGCGTGGACGTCGCGACCGCGCGCACGACGTCGCTCTGTTCCAGCCAGTCGAGCAACTCGCAAAGGCCAGGCTTTTGCGCGACGCCGTCGCGCGCGACGATGGCGTCGAACACGGTGAGGCACGTCGCCGTGAGTTGCTCCACCGGATAGGACGGCCCGTAATGCTCGCGCAGCATTTCGCGGCAATCCCGGTAGTTTCGCCCGATCATCGACGGCAGCAGGTCGAGATCGAATTCGACGCCAATGGCGGCGGCGGCATCGCGCCACGTCCGTGGACCCAGTGATTCGGTGTCGAGCATCAGCCCGTCCATGTCGAAGATCACGGCAACCGGGCGCGTCGAAGGGCGGCGCGCCTTCATCGGGCGACACGTCCTCTGCGCATCGACCCGCCGGCACCGCGCAGCAGGCCAGCGCCGACGCTGCCGTGCGCATGGCAAATCGCGCAGGCCAGCGCATCAGCGGCGTCGGGCGACGGGGTTCCGGACAGCTGCAGTAGCCGCCGTACCATTTCCTGCACCTGTGTCTTGGCGGCGCGGCCTTTTCCCACCACGGCCTGCTTGACCTGGCCCGCCGTGTATTCGTGCACGGGCAGACCCGCCAGGACGGCCGCGGCGATGGCGGCGCCGCGCGCCTGGCCCAACAGCAGCGTCGAATTGGGATTGATGTTGACGAACACTTTCTCCACTGCCACCTCACCTGGGGATTCACTCGCGATCAGGTGCGCGAGATCGCGCGCGATGATCCCTAGCCGCACCGACAGGCTGTCGCCGCTCGCGCGAATGCAGCCGCTGGTAACGTACGTCAGCGTTTGGCCCTGCTGGATGATGATGCCGAAGCCAGTGACCCGCAGCCCGGGATCGATCCCGAGGATGCGCCGGGCCGGCGCGACGGTGGTCACGGCACGCGTGCTATGCCTCGGCGATCAGCGCAGACGTGTAGACCTCCTGCACGTCGTCGAGTGACTCGAGCGCGTCGAGCAGCTTTTGCATCTTCGCCGCGTCGTCGCCTGCCATTTCGATCTCCGTGGCCGGCTTCATCGTGACCTCGGCGAACGCTGGGGTGAAGCCAGCCTTGGCGAGGGCGTCCTTGATCGTCACGAAATCGTACGGACCCGTGACCACTTCGATACTGCCGTCGTCGTGGTTGACGATGTCCTCGGCGCCGACATCCAATGCGGCCTCCAGCAGCTTATCTTCGCTGGTGCCGGGGGCAAAGAGTAACTGCCCGCAGTGCTTGAACATGAACGCGACGGAACCGTCGGTGCCCAGGTTGCCGCCAAATTTGGAGAACGCGTGCCGCACGTCGGCGACGGTGCGCGTCTTGTTGTCGGTCATGCAGTCGACAATGACCGCGGCGCCGTTGATACCATACCCTTCGTAGCGGATTTCCTCATAGTTCACGCCTTCGAGATCACCCGCTCCGCGCTTGGCCGCGCGCTCGATCGTGTCCTTCGGCATGTTCTGGCTGTAGGCCTTGTCTATGGCCAGGCGCAGCCGCGGATTCATTGACGGGTCGGCGCCCCCTAATCGTGCCGCGACCGTGATTTCCTTGATGAGGCGCGTGAAGATCTTGCCGCGCTTGGCGTCGGTCGCGGCCTTCTTGTGTTTGATATTCGCCCACTTGCTGTGCCCGGCCATGATGTGCGGCGGTTGCCCGCGCCGTTTCCAGAATGGAAAGACGAATTATATCCGCTAGATCAGGCCTTGCTGTGACAGGAATTGCCGCAGCACCTTGAGGCGCACGCCGGCATCGTTGATTTCAAGCATGCTCTGCTTGATCGAGAGCGGCAACGGCAGAAGTTCGGCCAACCGGTAACCGACCCAGGATGCGTCGCCGAAGTCGCGCTCCGCCGGGAAATTCTGTGGACCGACACGGCTGGCGACCAGCTCGAGCAGTTTGGCGAGCGGCGCAAATTCCTCGGCCAGTGCCAGCGGCGGTTCCGGGGCCAGGGCAGTCACGTCGCCTTGGATCAGCCCGGAAGCGGCGACCGCGTGGGCATGCACCTTGAACCGCGCTTCGCCGCGGGTGGCGACATGAAGTATGCCCACCTGCGGCATGTCGAAATCGACGATTCGTGCGCAGGTGCCGACATTGGCGAATTCGGGCTTGGTGCCGCCGGTCGACGCGACTTCGTCTCCCTGCGTGATCAGGCACACGCCGAACGCGGTGCCGTCCCTGATGCAGGCCTTGGCCATCGCCATGTAGCGTTGCTCGAAAATCTTGAGCGGCAGCAGGCCGCCGGGAAACAGGACGGTCGACAGTGGAAACAACGGCAACACGACCGGCTGCCGCTCCGCGACCGCCTTGGCGAAAGGCCACATCACACGGATCGCGAAGCCGGCGCGGGTGTTGCGGCGCGATCGTCCCCCCATCGCGGCACGAGCTCATGGGGCACGCGCAACTGGTCCAGGACACGTGCGACGACGAAGTCGACGATGTCGGCAACGCTGCGTGGCCGCGTGTAGAAGCCCGGCGCGGGCGGCAGGATCACCGCGCCCGCATGCGCGAGCTTGCTCATGTTGTCGAGGTGTATCGACGACAGCGGCGTCTCGCGCGGCACCAGCACGAGCGGCCGGCGCTCCTTCAACATGACGTCGGCGGCGCGTTCGATCAGGTTGTCGGCCAGGCCGTGTGCGATCGCGGCCAGCGTGCCCATGCTGCACGGGCACACGGCCATCGCGTCGGCGGGATTGGAGCCGGAAGCCACGGGCGACAGCCAGTCCTCGCGCGCGAACACGGTGAGTTGACCCTCGCGTGCGCCGAAGCGCTCGCTGAACAGGCGCGCGGCCTCGCGGGGCTGCGCCGGAAGGACAAGGTCGCACTCGTGCTTCGCGACGACCTGCGCCGCGGACGAATAGAGCAGGTAGACGCGGCACCGCGCCGCCAACAGGCATTCGAGCAGGCGCAGGCCGTACGGCATGCCCGAGGCGCCCGTGAAGGCCAGCGTGATCGTCTGCGGCGGATTCATACAGGGATTGTAGCGTCGCCGATCATGACTCCGGGCCTGCATGCAGTTCGCGATGGCGAGTCAGCACCTGGTAGCGAGACGAGAATGCCCGCGCCAGGCGTTCCACGAGGTAGACGGAACGGTGACGACCCCCGGTGCAACCGATCGCGACGGTGAGGTAATTGCGATTGTCGCGCGCATAGTCGGGAAGCCAGCTGGCGACAAAATGATAGATGTCCGCGTACATACGCTCGACTTCGGGATAACTCTCCAGGAATTGCACCACCGGCCCGTCGCGGCCGGTCAACGGCGCGAGTGCCGGCTCGTAGTACGGATTGGGCAGGCAACGCACGTCGAAAACGTTGTCGGCATCCAACGGGACACCAAGCTTGAACCCGAACGACTCGAACAGCAGCGTGAGCCGCGACGGATCGACCGAAATGAAATCCTTGATCCAGCCGCGCAGTGCCGCCGCGGAAAGATCGCTGGTGTCGAAGGCGAAGCCCTGCTGTCGCGCATCGGCGAGCAGCGCGCGCTCGTATTCGATGGCCTCGGTCAGCGTGCGTTCGTTGCTCGAAAACGGGTGTCTGCGCCGCGTCTCCGAAAACCGCTTGACCAGCGTGTCGGTCTTGGCGTCGAGATAAAGGAAACGCACCGTCCATCCGGAGGCCCGGATTGCACTGATGGATTCGCCCAACAGCGGCAGCCCTGGTCCGGTCTTGACGTCGAGCGCGACGGCAACGCGCTCCTGCCCGCTGCGCGCAAGATACGCCGCGGTCTCCGCGAGCAGCGACGGCGGAAGGTTGTTGACCGAGTAATAGCCGGAATCCTCGAGTGCGGCGAGCGCCACGCTCTTGCCGGACCCCGAAACACCGCCGATCAGCAGCAGGTCCATGCGGTTTCGTATCCGCGGCGCTCAATGCCCACCGGCCAGAGCCATTCAGTCGCCATCTTCCATCAGCTTCTGCTGCCGCTCGATGAATTCCTTGGTGCTGTCGATGCCGCGCTGATTGAGCACGAAATTGCGCACCGCCGCTTCGACCAGCACGGCGAGGTTGCGTCCGGCCGCCACCGGAATCGTGACCTTGCGGATGGGAACGGACAGCACGTCCTGGTAGGTCGCGTTGACCTGCAGGCGGTCGAGCTCGGTGAACGCCTCGTGGCCGTGGTCCTCGAGGTGAACCAGCAGCTTCAGCAGCTTGCGGGGACGGACTGCGGTCTCGCCGAAGATCGTGCGGATATTGAGCACGCCGATTCCGCGCACCTCGAGGAAATCGCGCAGCACAGCGGGACAGCGGCCCTCGATCGTGTCGGGGGAGATGCGAAACAGTTCGACGATGTCGTCGGCGACGAGGCCGTTGCCGCGGGAAATGAGCTCGAGTGCCAACTCGCTCTTGCCGATCGCCGAGGCGCCCGTGATCAGCACGCCCATCTCCAGGACGTCGAGGAACACGCCGTGCAACGTCGTCGATTCCGCCAGCACCCGTGCCAGGTACAGCCGGAACACGTCGACGATGTGCGGCGACGGCTGCGACGACGTGAACAGCGCGATGTGATGCGCATTGCAACGGTCGAGCAGGTTCTGTGGCATCGGCTCGTCGTTGGCGACGACGATGGCCACGAGTTCCGGTGTGAACAGGCGATTGAGCGACCTGTCCTGTTCGTCCTGGGGCAGGTTGCGCAGGTAGGCGGCCTCGGCGGCGCCCAGAATCTGGATGCGGAACGGGTGGATGAAATTCATGTGTCCCACCTGGCCGACGGTGGGTTTCAACGCGGAATCGCCGGATAGCACGCGGCTGCCGCCCTGTTTCCCTCCCTGCCAGACGAGGCCCAGTCGTTCGCGGTTGTCCGCGAGCAGCCGATCCACGCTGACCTGGCGGATCACCGCCCCGGCGCTGATCATGACGGCTGCCAGTTCCGGAACAGCGACGCGAGTTCTTCGGCACTGCCCGCGGCGGCGAGCTGGTCGCGAAATGTCCGTTCCGAAAACATCTGCGCCAATTCGGACAACAGTTGCAGGTGCAGGTCGGTTGCCTTCTCCGGCACGAGAAGCACGAACACCTGCGACACCGGCTTGCCGTCGGGAGCGTCGAAGGGAATCGCTGTCTTCAGGCGGGCGAACGCTCCACGCGCATCCGTGAGGCGGCGAATGCGTCCGTGCGGGATCGCGATTCCCTGCCCCAATCCGGTCGCGCCCAATTTTTCCCGGGCGGCGAGACTTCCGGCGATGCTCTGCGCGTCCAGCGCGCCATCCGCGGCGAACAGCTTGCCGGCCGCCTCGAACAGGCGCGGCTTGGTCGGCACGTCAAGATCCAACGCGATGTTGGCCGCGGGCAGCAGTTCGGCGATCCGGTTCATCGGACGAGGGGCAAGCCTGCGGGACGCTTCAATCGGCCGGCGCGATTCCCGGCTCCGCGGAACCGAGCGAGCGTTCGATCGAGCCCCGATCCAGGCGATGCGCCGACAGTTTTTCCTTGTGCCTCACGACCTGACGGTCGAGCTTGTCGGCGAGAGAATCGATCGCGGCGTACATGTCGGCGTCGGTCGATTCCGCGTGGATGTCCTTGCCCCGCACGTGCACGTTCGCCTCGACCGTCTGTCGCAGCTTGTCCACCGACAGCACCACGTTCACGTCGATCAGGTGATCGAAGTGCCGCGTCACGCGGTCCATCTTCGCGACCACATAGGCGCGGATGGCGGGCGTGATATCCAGGTGAATGCCGGTGAGGTTCAAATTCATCAAGCTCTCCTTTCGAGTAGTGCTCGAAGGCGGGTGAATGCGCACGCCCTGGCTACGGGACCTTGCGCAGGTTGATGGGAGGAATCGACAGCGCCTCCCGGTACTTGGCGATGGTGCGCCGCGCCACAATGATGCCCTGTTCTCCCAGGACATCGGCAATCCGGCTGTCGGTCAGCGGGGATTTCGGGTCCTCGGCGCCGACCAG
>Ga0190271_10001274_pt1 | contig 14169 bp, 9 predicted proteins | sample Popmic356T_FD_133747 | JGI IMG/M metagenome (GOLD analysis project Ga0190271, IMG submission 133747) | Populus adjacent soil microbial communities from riparian zone of Weber River, Utah, USA - 356 T | ecosystem: Environmental > Terrestrial > Soil > Riparian zone | place: USA: Utah | collected...
CTGCAACGCCACCTTGTGGCCGCTGTTCCACTATTTCGTCGACGGATTCCGCTACAGCGACGTGCAGTACGAGGCCTACCAGCGCATGAACCAGCGCTACGCCCGGCTTCTCGTGCCGATGCTCGAACCGGCGGACCTTGTCTGGGTGCACGACTATCACCTTATTCCGCTGGCACAGAAACTGCGTGAAGCCGGTGCGCGCCAGCCAATGGGACTGTTCCTGCACATTCCGTTTCCGCACATCGAGGTGCTGCGCGTGCTGCCGGTTTACGCCGAGCTGCTGCAGGCCATGATGGCCTACGACGTGCTCGGGTTTCAGACGGAGCCCGACCGCGATGCGTTCCGCTCGGCGGTGGCGTCGGTCTGGGGCGCGAAGGCCTTGACCTCCGACCACACCGTGACACTGGGAGACAGGCGGGTCGTGACCGGCGTGTTCCCCATCGGTGTCGACGTGGACGTGATCCAGCGCGAGGCGGTGGAATCCCAGTCGACCGACGCGTGCAAACGCATGATCGCCGGATTATTAGGGCGCCGGCTCATGATCGGTGTCGACCGGCTCGACTACAGCAAGGGCCTGGTCGAGCGGTTCAAGGCATATGAGCGTTTCCTCGAGACGCATCCCGAGAATCAGAACCGCGTGACCTTCCTGCAGATCGCACCGCTGTCGCGCAGCGATGTGCGCGCCTACGCCGAGATCCGCCGCGATCTCGAACAGACCACGGGCCGCACCAACGGCCGCTTCGCCGACACCGACTGGACGCCGATCCGGTATCTCAATCGCAATTTTCCGCACGACGTGCTCATGGGTTTCATGCGTGCGGCGCTCATCGGCATCGTCACGCCAGTGCGGGATGGCATGAACCTGGTCGCGAAGGAGTTCGTGGCCGCGCAGGACCCGGCCGATCCGGGCGTGCTCATCCTCTCGACCATGGCGGGGGCGGCGCGCGAACTCAGCACGGCAGTGATGGTGAATCCCTACGACTCGCGCGGCATGGCGCACGCCATCCAGCAGGCCTTCAACATGCCGCTCGCCGAAAGGCGCGAACGTCACCAGGCGATGATCGATGTGCTCAGGAAAAATTCAATCACCGCGTGGCACACGAGTTTCGTCGACACGCTTGAATCGGCCGGCGCGCGCGTACCGCAGCTCGTCAAGGCGGCCGGATGGATCAGGGCGGGGGGCTGAGCTCGGATTCCGCGAGCGGCTCGTCGAGCCAGCCACCTTCGAAGCCTGCAAGCGCCAGGCCGCGGCGCAGGTAGCGGTTGCGCTTCATGACGGTCCACATGAGCTCGCTGCGGTGATTCTCGATCATCGAAATGATGGCGCCCTGGTCGATGCCCAGGTAATCGCTGGCCACCCAGCCGACCCCGCGCACACGCCGGCCGCGCTTGAGTGCGACGTCGAAATCGAAACTCGGGTTGTAGGCGTCGACGAAACCATACTTGCCGTAGATGTGCTGGCCATAACGCTTTTGCATCTCGTGTGTCGCAGGTATCACGATTTCAGGCGCGAACGGCAATGAGCCGATGACGGCGGTGGGTGCGAGCGTGCCGTCGTCGAAGACTTCGTCAGGCCTGCCCGGCAACCCGACGCCGCGTGCGGAGTAGCCGCGGAATCTGCGCATCTTGCCGAGGTAGTTCAATTCGAAATCCCCGGGGCCATCGGAGGCGGTGATGCCCCAGATGTTTGGCCCGTAGCCGCGCCAGTCGAGCGGATTACGGATGGCATACGCGCGCTGAGACAACACGCCGCGCCGGCTGTTCTCGAAGTAGTCGAGGCCCAGCGGCCACATGAATTCGTCCTTGATGCCGCGGAAGTCGATCCAGGTCGCGCTGAATTGATGGCCGAACATCGGCCCGAACGTCAGGTGGGTTTGCCCTTCGAGCGTTCCCCAGCTTCGATAGTAGTCGGAAGTCCAGGCGACCCAGGTCTGGCGGGCGGCCGGGAAGGTCGGCGAACCGAGCGCAAGGATGTACACCAGCATGGCTTCGTTGTAGCCGCGCCAGTCGTGCGTCTGAAATTGCCCCTCGGGGCTCCAGGCCATGCGGATGTCGGGCTTGTGCTCGATCGACCAAGGCCAGTTCACGCGCCGGTAGAGTTCGTCGGCGAGCTTGCGAATCTGCGCCTCGTCGGCGTGGTCCTGGTCGAAATAGCCCGCGACGAACAACACGCCTGCCATGAGCAGCGCGGTGTCGACGGTGGATAGTTCGGAGTTGCCATAGCGCTTGCCGCTGCCGAAATTGAGGAAGTGGTAGAAAAAGCCCTGGTAGCCAGCGCTGTTCGCGGGGTCGGCACCCTGTGGCGCCGCGTGCAGGAATCGCAGTGTCGTCAGCACGCGCGCGCGCGCCTGGGCGCGCGTGACATACCCGCGCTCGACGCCCACGGCATAGGCATTCAGCGCGAAGCCCACGGCGGCGATGCTCGCGAACGGTGCGGCCGGCCAGCGATCAGGCACCAGACCGGTGGCGCCTTCGGTCGTCTCCCAGAAAAAGTTGAAGGTCCGCTTCTCGATGTCTTCGAACAGCGGGTCCAGCGGCTTCAGCGGAACGGCCGGAACAATACGCACCGGCGACGGACGGGGTTTTTTGACCGGCGTATTGCAGGCCGGCACGAGGAGCGCGCTGGCCAGCAGAAAGATGAAGCATGTGAGGCGAGTGCGCACGATTACCCGCATCATGCGGCCGCGGGCGCCTTGCAGCAACGCTCGATGAAATGTTCGTGCCCGGGCATGGCGGCGACGCAGCTGGAGATCACGCCGCGCACGCTCTCGTCGAGCCGCAATAGTTCGGGCTCGGCGACGAGGTCGACCAAAGGATGATAGGCGCGAGGGACGATGTGCTGGCCCAGCATGACCTGCACCCAGCTCGTGAGTGCAAACATCTCGTCGCTGTTGCGGTAGAAGCGTCCGCTGTCACGAAACAGGCGGATCACATGTTCGAGGGACTCAGGCACCGACATGGTGCCGCAGTATTGCCAGAACCCGGTATCACGCCGTTCGGTTGCGAAGTAATGCAGGATCAGGAAATCGCGGATCCGTTCCATCTCGAACGCTGCCTCGGCGTTGTAACGGTCCTGCAGAACGGGATTCATGTGCCGGTCAGGCAACATCTGGATGAGGCGCGCGATTCCTGACTGAATGAGATAGATGCTGGTCGACTCCAGCGGTTCGAGGAAGCCGCTCGCGAGCCCGAGCGCGACGCAGTTGCGCGACCACATCTTCAACCTGCGGCCAGTCGTGAACCGGAGCACGCGCGGATCGGCGAGTGCGCGGCCGTCGAGGTTGGTCAACAATGTAGCGGCTGCATCATCATCGCTCGTGTGCGCGCTCGAGTACACGTAGCCATTGCCCGTGCGGTGCTGCAGGGGAATGCGCCACTGCCAGCCGGCGGCACGCGCTGTCGAGCGCGTGTAAGGTGTCGCGGGCCCGGTCTTCTCGCAGGGCACGGCCAGCGCGCGATCGCAGGGCAGCCAGCGCGTCCATTCTTCGTACCCGGTCTTCAGCGCCTGCTCGATCAACAGGCCGCGAAACCCCGAACAATCGATGAAGAGGTCGCCTTCGATGCGCGCACCGCTTTTCAGCGTGACGGACTCGATGAAGCCATCGCCGGCGCGCAGCTGCACATCGACGACTTCGCCTTCGGTGCGCCGGACGCCGCGCGTCTCGGCGTAGCGGCGCAGGTACTGCGCGTAGAGCCCCGCGTCGAAGTGATAGGCGTAAGCCACCTGGGAAAGCGGCGAACCTGCGGGCACATCGGTTGCGCCGGAGATGAATTTTCCGGCTGGGGCGGCCGCGGTGTTGAGCGAGTACTCGCCGATGTCGCGAGCCTTGCCCTGCAGATGCAGTTTCAGCCAGTACTGATGAAACGGTAGTCCGCGATAGTCATGACCGATGGTGCCGAAGCCGTGGACGTAGGAATCGCCGATGCGTCCCCAGTCCACGAACTGGATGCCGAGCTTGAATGTGCCTTTGACGGCGCGTACGAACTCGACTTCGTCGATCTGCAGGCTGTTGTTGAACGATCGCAAGTGAGGCACCGTAGCCTCACCGACGCCGACGGTGCCGATGTCGTCGGATTCGATGAGCGTGATCGTGCAGCCGCTGCCCTCGAGCACATGCGCGAGAGATGCGGCCGCCATCCACCCGGCAGTGCCGCCGCCCACGATGACGATGCTTTTCAGTCGTTCGTCGCTCATCGCGCCGATTGTGGCACCGTTCGCCAGGTCTAACAGCAAACCTTTTCCAGCATCAGAACTTCACGCCGAATGACATTCGTATCGTTCGCGGCACACCGGTGATGTTGCCGAACGGAGCGTATCTGCTGCCCAGGATGATTCCATCGGCTCCGACGGTATCGATGTAATCGACCTCGTTGTGCTCGTTGGTCACGTTGAGCGCGTCGATTCGCAGGTACATCGATCCCATGTCGCCGAGCTCGAAGTTCTTCGTGATCTGCAGGTCGATCGCCTGATAGCCCGTGCTGCCATCCACGTCGACGGCGAACGGGTTGCACGGTGCGCCGGTAGGGAAGGTGGCCGTACCCGAATAACAGGAGATCACGTTGCGTGGAATCGGCGTCGACCAGGTCAGCTTGCCAGCAAGCATGAATCCCCAAGGCGCCGCGAATGAACCCGTGGCAACCACGCGATGTTCTGCCGCGGCATTGGACGTGATGAACGGAAACACATTGATCGACGAATCATCGAATAGATAGTGCTCGTTGATGTCGCGATTGTGCTCCGCATCCGTGAACGTGTAAGCGAACGTCGCTCCCCAACGCGACTCCAGCGTAAACGGTTTTTCCGCGGACAACAGGACCTGCGTGCTGTCCGTTTCGATGCCGGTGTCGCCCACCAGCAGGACGCCGGCGAGCCCGGGCGGCGCGTTGCCCCAGGGCTGCGAGCGGTTCTGCCAGAAATCGCCGTTCGGATACCGATTGCCCATTGTGAATACGAACCCCTCCTTACTGAGGACGTGCGTTACCGACACGCTCGTGTTCCAGTCACCGAGTCGATTGCGCATGCCGAGGCTGAACTGATCGGAGTAGGGAATCTCCAGATCGTTGTTGATGAGGTTTACTTCGCCCGCCCTGCCGTCGAGCAGCGACAGCAGCGCACCTGGGTCGCTGGCGTACGCCGGATCCCAGGTCACGCAGGTCGAGCCGTTCAAGGTGCAGGGATGATCCGTGGTGTTGAAGCGGACTTCCGCGCTCGCGAGCGCGAATTTGGTCTGCTCGAGCTGGAGGTAGTCGTACAGCGTGCGGTCATAGGAGCGACCCGCGCCGCCGAAAATGACGTGCGCCTGGTCGCCGCCCAGGTCATATGAGAATCCGAGGCGTGGCTGGAAAGAGTCATCCTGCGCTTTGCGGTTGTTGCCCGTGCTGATGTAGTCATTGATGTCGATTGCCACATTCGGATCGGCGGACAGACCCAGCGACTGACCGTACGTGACTCCCGGCGACACTTCCGTATTGAGCGAGTCCAGCAGGAACTGCGGTGTCACGAAGTCGAGGTACGACTCGTTCTTCTCGAGGTCCCATCGGACGCCGAGGTTGAGCGTGAGGTGATCGTTGACCGTCCAGTCGTCCTGGATGAACAGGCCTAACTGCCTGTCATTGGTGGTTACTTCCGAGTCGAAACCCGCCAGTGGCAGTGCAAACACGCTCTTCCACGGAATGACCGCCGTGCCTGCCGCCGTCACGTCGTAATAGAACACGGGGTTGCCGGGAATGGAGTCCGCGGCGGTCAGGTCCACGTCCTTGTACTTCGCGCCGGCCTTGATGGTGTGGACGCCAGCGCCCCAGGAGAGGTCGGAGAAAGTGATGAAGTTGCCGATGGCCCAGCCTTTCTGGCCCTTGTTCTGACCCGCGCGAGGGTCGGGGCCGTCCGCCTCCAGGACGGTCCGGTCCTGCCCGTCGAACCAGGTGTACGCCGCACCGTTGACGTCGGTGTTGATGGGCAGGGGAACGTAGAACGCGTCCTCGTAAGTGAGTTGCAACTCGTTGAGCCAGCGGTCGGCGCTATGCTTCCACGACAACTCGAATCGTTTGTCGTCATTGTTCGTGTTAACGGTCGCGCTGCGTGCGCGACCCAGGCCAGTGCGATCGCCGGAGCTGACCTCATCACGGATTTTCGCCGAGAACTGCATGCTGTCGCGTTCGGAGAGCGCCCAGTCAAGTTTCGCGAAGATCAGGTCCTCCTCGAAGTCGATAGACGTGGGTCCGAGTTGCGCGAGCGCATCGGCGGGCAGCTGTGAGGCCACGTCGGCCGGTGCGAATGCCGTCAGCACGCTCACCGGAGTCACGAAGCGTTTGCCTTCGTAGGTCACGAAGAAATGCAGGTGGTCCTGAATTATGGGTCCACCGAATGCAAAGCCGTATTCCTTGCTCTCCGACTCGGCCTTGCGCCCTGAGTCGAGCTCGGCCGGCGTCTTCGCGCGAAAGTTGTCCGCGGAATACGTGCCGAACGCTTCGCCGTCGAATTCATTGGTGCCCGAGCGCGAGAGCGCAGTGATCGCCGCGCTCGTGATCTGGTCGTATTCCGCCTTGTAGTTCGATGTGATGACCTTGTATTCACCGATGGCAAGCTGCGGGAACGGGTTGCCCTGCGTGTCGCCGGCCTGGCCAGTGAGGCCCGAACGCACGTAACCCTTTTGACCCACGCCGTCGATATAGAGGTTCACGCCGTTCCTGTTCTGCGCCCCGCTACTGATCCTGGTTTGCCCATTTGCGCCGACTTCGAATACAACGCCCGGAATGGTGTCGGCGAACTCGAGGAAATTGCGGGTGATCTGCGGCAGGGTCTCGATCTGGTGCTGGGAGACGGTGTTGCCGACCTCCGAGGTGCGAACCTCGTTGAGGCGCCGGCCCTCGACGGTGATTTCCTGCATAGGCGCATCGGGTGCCTCGACCGCGCCGCTCGAGGCCGTGAGATCGAGCGTTGCTGTGGAAGCAACACTCAGGGTCACCGTCATCTCGGTGCCCGCGCCAGCGTCGACACGGTAGGTGCCCGGGGCAAGTCCGGTCAGCGTGTAATAGCCTTCAGCATTCGCGTGTGTGCGGCGCGTCGCGCCTGTGGCGACATTCTTTGCGGTGACGGCGGTGCTCGCCGGCGCCTTGCCGCGCAGCGTGGCGTCCGCGCTCTGCGCCCACACGATGCCAGGTGTTGCCAGGACCGCAGCGATCGCCGCGCCCAGAATCGAACGGGGAAAATGACTCATGAAAATCCCTCTCGTGTTCGGTCGTTCGCACGCAGCGTTGTGAATTGCCGACATGCTTGCTATGCGGGGATTCTGACCTTCCGCGCCCGCGGAATCTCGATGGTTCAGGGATCCTCGTGTAGGAATTGCACGCGGACTGAGTGCGGCGTTGTCGGACACCGCAACTTTGTTAGGACCAGAGTCGCCCAAGGATCAAAAATGGGCGGCGCAACAATGCGTCAGTTCATGAGTTCAAACTTGCCGGCGAGTCCGCCTTGCGCGCTCGTGCCGAGCGTCACTTCGTAGGTTCCGCTCTGCGGTACCCATCGATCCTGCGCGTCGAGCACCGCGAGACTCTTCGCGGGAATCGTGAACTCGATGACGCGCGACTCGCCCGCCGCGAGATGCACGCGACGGTATGCCTGCAGTCGTTTGCCGGTGACGGCTGGTGCGACTCGCGGCCGGATGTAGAGCTGCGGCACTTCGTCGCCGGCGCGGCTGCCGCGGTTCGTCAGGCGCGCACGCACCGTCAGCGTGTCCGCGTGGCGGATGCGCTCAGGAAGCTCGAGCGCACTGAGTTCGAAGCTCGTGTACGACAGGCCGAAGCCGAACGCAAACAAGGGCTCGTCGGATTCGTCGAGCCAGTGTGCCTTGTAATCGCCACGCTCGGGGATGTTGGGGCGGCCGTTCGGCGGGTCGTAGTGATGAATCGGCAATTGGCCGACGCTGCGCGGCCACGTGACCGGCTCCTTTCCGCCGGGGTTGTAGTCGCCGAATAAAACGTCGGCGAGCGCGCGACCACCTTCGATGCCGGGAAAAAATGCGTGCACGAGCGCGCCGGACTTCTCGACCAGTGCCGGGACGGCGAGGGCGCGGCCGGTGATCAACACGACCACCACGGGTTTGCCGGTGGCGACCAGCGCATCTACGAGTGCTTGCTGGCTGCCGGGCAGATCGAGGTACGCGCGATTCTTTGCTTCGCCGCTCTGCGACTCGCGCTCGCCCACGACGGCGATGATGAGATCACTGTTGCGCGCTTCGCTGACCGCGGCGGCGATGCGCTGCGTATCGCCATCAATCGCCTTGCCTTTGCCATCGAGTTGCGCACCTTCCGCATGGGCGACCGTCACCGCGTTCTTGCCCGCAGCCGCTCGCTCGCGGATTCCGGCGAGCACGCTGAAGACATCCTTCGCTTCACCGCGCGCGTGCCACGGGCCGAGCAGGTCTTCGCGCGCATCGGCGAGCGGGCCCGTCACGAGGATGCTTTTCGCGGTCAGCGGCAGGAGACTGGCGTCGTTCTTGAGCAACACGATGGATTTGCGGGCGACCTCGCGCGCGGCGGCACGATGCGCCTCGGATACCCGCACGCGCTTCTCGAGGTCTTCCGGGACATAGGGCTTTTCGAACAGGCCGAGACGGCGCTTGAACGCCAGCGCGCGCAGAACTTCGCGGTCGATCTCTGCTATTTGCAGACGCCCAGCCTGTACTGCTCGCGCCAGTTGCGCGTAATAAACGCCGTCCTCCATGTCGATAGTCATGGTGCCATCGCGCATCGCCTGCACAGCGGCTTCGAGATCGTCAGCCGCCGTGCCGTGATTGCGCATCTCCGTGATGCCGGCGTAGTCGGATACCAGCACACCGTTGAAGCCAAGTTCACCGCGCAGCACGTCCTGGAGCATGCGTTTGTGGGCGGACATGGGCACGCCGCCTGGCCCGGTCGTGAACGCCGGCATGACGGATGGCGCGCCGGCCGCGACACCGGCCGCGAACGGCGGCAGGTGAAATTCGCGGATGCTTCTCTCGGTGAGATCGACGTAGGCGTAGTCCTTGCCGCCCTGGACCGAGCCGTAGCCGAGGTAGTGTTTGAGACAACTCGCGACGCCGAAATCCACGGGCGCGGGTTTTCCAGGCAGCTGCGCGAGCGAGCCATGAAACCCGCGCACCGTCGCGGCTGCGTAGTCGCTGCTCACCAGCGGCGATTCACCGAAAGTTTCGACCACGCGGCCCCAGCGTGGATCGGCGGGATGGTCGACCATGGGCGCGAAAGTCCAGCGCTGGCCATGCGAGTACCCTTCGAGGCCGGAGATTGCGGCTACCGTCCGCGCGTCGGCCGGATCAAAGGTGGCGCTCAAGCCCAGTGGCACGGGAAACACCGTCCAGTAACCGTGGATGATGTCGGTGGCAAACACCACCGGGATGCCGAGCCGCGACTCCTTGACCGCGATGCGCTGAATCCGGTTGATGTCCTTTGCCGACCACTCGAAGGCGGACATCTGAAAGCCGATACCCTCGCGCGCCAGATCTTCCGCGGGCTTGTTAGGCCTGCCGGCCGAGTCCGGACCGGTCATCGTGCCCTTGCTGAGCAGCATCAGCTGGTTGACCTTTTCGTCGAGGGTCATACGCGCGAGCAGTGCGGTGTCGCGCGAGTCTGCGGCCGGTGCGTCGGCAAAGCTGGGGCTCGCGAGCAGCGCGACTAGTGCGATCAGGGCGGCGGTTACGCGCATGGATTTGTTCTCTTGTTGAGCGAGTGCGGAAGTGTAAGTCGCTTCGGGAGAAGCCATCGCATGCTGCGTACGCGATGCGTGGGCGCCAGCCTACAGCGCGGCAGCGTTGCCGGCAGCAAGGTGCCGTTTCAGTCAACCATCAGGAGCGGTCATGGCCAATCGATACGGCAGGAAGGCCGAAGCGAAAGTGAAGCGCGCGATGCACGAACGCAAGGAAGGAACGCTGCGCAGCGGGCGCTCCGGCAAGAAGGTGACCAGCCGCAAGCAGGCTATCGCGATCGGTCTGTCCGAGGCGCGGCGCGCCGGCGGCAAGGTGCCGCCACCGCCGAGGGGCGGGCGCAGGCGCACGCGAGCGAAAAAGAAGTAGCGCCCGGAGCAGCGCCGCTCAGCTTCGCGTGTGCGCTGCGCGCAGCATGGCGATCGCCGTGTACAGAACCACGATCACCACCAGCCAGCGCAGCCACAGAAGCGGCAACTGCTTGACGATGAACGCGGCGATGAGCACGCCCGGAATGCCGCCGAGGGCAAGGCCCAGCGCGGCGCGGGCGTCGTAACACTGTGCCGAAATGAATCGCAGGCCGGCCACCGGCATGAGGAATGCGCACGAGCCCATCATGATGGGAAAGGCGGCGAGGGGATTCATGCCGAGCAGGCTCACGAGGATCAGGCAGGGGGCGTACAAGCCGACGCCGAGCGTCATCAGAGCGCCGAGCAGGAAATTGCAGCCCACCGCGAACACAAGAAGCGGCCCTCGAAGCTGTAATGCGTCACCGCCCGCGGGAATCCATTCGCCGATGCCGAGAATGAACAAGGCGGCGGCGCAGAGCAGGGCCACTCCCATGCCGATCTGGATGGCGCGTTTCGGCAATCGCGCGACGACGCCGGAGCCTGCCCACGCACCGACAACGGCAGCCGCAATCATCAGCACCAGCGTCAGGGGATCGACGCTCACGGCCGCAATGAATATGAGTGCCTGCGCAACGGTTGGCAGCGCATGACCGGCATTCAGCGTGCCGGGGATACGTTCGTCCGGCACGAGCCGCAATAGTTTGAACACCGAGGTGGTGGGTGCGAAGGAACCCACGCCGAGGGTGTCGAAGAAATTGGTGACGAACCCGATGAGCGCATGCAGCGGCCCGCGGGAGGGAGGTGCGGCTTCGCGTGCGCGCCCGCGTTCGAGCGCGATCCAGCGCCACACGTAAACCAACGTCAGCGCGCAGAGCGCGCTCAGCAGAACTTTAGCCGCGAGAGTCATGGCAGCCTCGGCCGTGTCGCGACTGCATCGCGCACCAGGTCTTCGACCCAGCTGCGCTCCTCGCCCGTCAGGCACAGGCGCGGCGCCCGCACCATCTCCGAGCCGCGTCCCACGAGCTGCTCGGCCAGCTTGATGCATTGGACCAGAGTCGGGATCGTGTCGAGATGCAGCAGCGGCATGAACCAGCGATAGATAGCCAGTGCCTCCGCGTAGCGCCCGGCCTTCGCGTGCGCGAACAACGCGACGGATTCGCGCGGGAACGCATTGGTGAGGCCGGAGACCCATCCGCTGGCGCCCAGCATCAGGCTTTCGAGCACGATGTCGTCCACGCCGGCGAACAGGACGAAGCGGTCGCCATGTGCGCGTTGCAGGTCGGTGAGCCGGCGCGTGTCTTCGGAGGATTCCTTGATGGCGACGAGGTTAGTCATGTCGGAGAGTTCGCCGAACATGTCGACCGTGATGTCCACGCCGTAAGAAACCGGGTTGTTGTAGACCATGATGGGCAGGCCGGTAGCCTGGGCCACGGTGCGGTAGTGATGCAGGGTTTCGCGACGGTTGGATTTGTAGACCATGGCGGGGAGCAACATGAGGCCGTCGATGCCTGCGTTCTCGGCGTCGCGCGCATAGTCGGCGGCCAGCGCCGTGGTGTACTCGGCGACCCCGGACAGCACCGGGACCCGTCCTCCAGCCGTCTCCCTTACGGCGGCCATGACGGTGCGCTTCTCCGCGGCACTCAACGAGCAGTTCTCGCCCACCGTTCCCATGCAGATGACGCCATCGACGCCATCTTCGATGAGGGCGGCGACGACGTTCTGAGTAGCGGCGACGTCGAGACGCTCATCGCGCGTGAACTGCGTAGTGGTAGCGGGAAACACACCGGACCATTTCTTCATGTCAGCTCCATCGTTTCAAGTCGAATGCGGAAACGTCAACCCCGGGCTTTCGTCCGGCAACCAGGTCGGCCATGGTGCGCGCGGTGATCGCAGCCAGCGTGAGACCGATGTGCTGGTGCCCGAAGGCGTACAGCAGGTTGGGCGCCGCGGCCACCCGCCCAATGGCGGGTAGATAGTCCGGCAGCACCGGGCGCGAACCTACCCAGCTCGGGGGCTGGTCCTCGCAGGGATAACCGAGATCGCGCAGCTTGTCGCGCAACCACAAGGGCTTGCGCGGATCCGGCGGCGCATCGGTTCCGGCGAACTCCATGAAGCTGGTGGCGCGCACCCGGCCGGCCATGGGTGTCACCAGGATGCTGGCGTCGGAATAGAGGATGGGGGCATCGACGAGTGGCGTCGCGCCGGGCATCTGCACGTGGTAGCCACGCGCAGCCTCGAGTGGCGCTCTCAGGCCGAATGGCGCCAGCAGCGGCGCCGACCACACGCCGGCGCACACGATTGCCGAGCGCGCGGCGATAGGCCCGGCGTCGGTGATTATCTGAATGCCGGCGGCGCCGGTTTGCAGCGCCCGCACATCGCGCTGCATGAACGATGCGCCGCGCGCCGTGGCGGCGCTCGCAAAGGCGCGCACCACTTCGAGAGGGTCGACTACGTGCGCGCAATTCGGGAAGTGCAGGCCCGCCGCCGTGTCGGCACGCGCGGCACGCCGTGCGGATTCGACGAGTTCGGCCGGCGCCGGCTGCGTCAGCACCTCGAGCTTCTCCATGGCGAGGGCCTGGAGGCGCGCGCGCCGCGCAACATCACCACCCAGCCACATTTCATAGTGGCCATGCTGGCGCATGAGATCCGCACGCCCGATCTCACCCAGCATGTCGGCCAGTGCCGTTGCGGCCGGGCGCACGAACGGCGCCAGGTGGCGGGTATTTTCGTCACGCCGGAAGGCTGCGCGCGCGAAGCGCGCTCCCCACGGAAGGAATTTCAGCAGTCGCCGCGGCGGAAGGTCGAGCACGCCACCGAATGCAAACAGTTCGCGCCAGAATCCGAACAACAATGCAGGTGAGGGCAGTGGCTCGACCAGTTCGGTGGCGATGTGGCCCGCATTGCCGAAGCTGGCGCCGGCTTCGCCCGGTGGCGCCCGATCGATGAGCAGTACGTGCCGGCCCTCGAGCGCCAGCGCGCAGGCAATCGCGCTGCCGATGACCCCCGCGCCGAGAACCGCGATCGTTTCTTGCTCCGCCATACGGCTACCGTATACGATCTACGTCCGCCGGGAAACAGGGCTGCCATGCAACGGATTTGCGTCATCGACTCTCACACTGCTGGCGAACCCACGCGCCTCATCATGGAGGGTGGTCCGGATCTGGGAAGCGGCCCCCTCGAAGCGCGCGTGCAGCGCTTTCGTGACGGATTCGATACCTACCGTTCGGCCGTGGTCAACGAGCCGCGCGGCTCTGACACGATCGTCGGCGCGCTGCTGTGCGCGCCGCACCGTGCCGACTGCAGCGTCGGCGTCATCTTTTTCAACAACGTAGGGTTCCTCGGCATGTGCGGCCACGGCACCATCGGGCTGGTCGCGTCGCTGGCACATGCCGGGCGGCTCGAACCGGGTGTGCTCAGGATCGACACGCCGGTGGGCGCGGTTGCCGCGCAGCTGCACGCGGATGGCCACATCGACGTCGGCAACGTGCCTAGCTACCGCAAGGCGAAGGGCGTCGCCGTCGACGTTCCGGGGGTCGGCGTGGTGCGCGGCGATGTCGCCTGGGGCGGCAACTGGTTCTTCCTGGTCGAGGCCCAGGGCCAGCGGCTTGCGCTCGAGAACGTCGAGTCGCTGACCGACTTCACTTGGCGCGTGCGCCAGGCCTTGAACGCGCAGGGGTTTCCCGAAGTGGATCACGTGGAGTTGTTTGGCCCATCGAATACCGGCGCCGACTGCCGCAACTTCGTGCTGTGCCCCGGCAAGGCGTACGACCGCTCGCCCTGCGGCACGGGCACCAGTGCCAAGCTCGCCTGCCTGGCCGCCGACGGCCTGCTCGCCGAGGGCGAAGACTGGATCCAGGAAAGCGTCATCGGCAGCAGTTTCTGTGCAAGTTTTCGCTGGCTCGACCGGTCTACTGGAATGGTCGCGCCGCTCATCAGCGGCCGGGCTCATGTCACCGCGGAGAGTACGCTGTTGCTCGACGCCTCCGATCCATTCTGCTGGGGAATCCGATGAACGAACCATTGATGAGGACGATGAGCGGGCAGATCACCACGCGCATCCGCGACAAGATCCTCACCGGTGAATATTCGCCCGGCTCCCCGCTGCTCCAGGATTCGATCGC